>Ga0302256_10000165_pt1 | contig 13970 bp, 8 predicted proteins | sample I_Fen_E3_4_FD_194571 | JGI IMG/M metagenome (GOLD analysis project Ga0302256, IMG submission 194571) | Peat permafrost microbial communities from Stordalen Mire near Abisko, Sweden - I_Fen_E3_4 | ecosystem: Environmental > Terrestrial > Soil > Wetlands > Permafrost | place: Sweden: Abisko...
CCCAAGGTGACGGTGTGGAGCGCCGCGGAGCCCGACTGGACCAAGAAGGTGGGGCGCCTCAAGCGGCTGCAGGCCAGCAGCGCCGCCTACGGGGACGACGCCCGGTTCAATTACAGAAACTTGCCAGCGCAGGAGAGCACCGATCGGCAAGAGGTGTTGACCGGGCTCGACAACGTCAAGAAGACCAACGTGGAGCAGCACGGCGTCGCGATCTGGGACGGGATCAGCGTCATGCGTCGCAACAACATCAGCGACGAGCACATGGTCTTCGCGCTGCGCCTGCAGTTCGCGGGCGTCGGTCACATGATCGGGCTCCACATCCGCCGCAACGTCGCGGAGACCGGGACGATCGAACGAAACATCAAGCCGCAGGCGCTGCACGTCTTCGATCCGAACATCGGCGAGTTCGAGGTCGAAACGCGGTGTTCCACGTTCCTCGGGGAGCTGCTCAAGGTCTACGACGGCAAGCTCCAGTACTTCTATGTGGCCCGGGTGAAGCCGTGGTGGATCGGCGAGCCGTCGTCGTTCGATGACGACGGCATGTGAGGCCTCCGCGGAGCGCCGCACCGATCGTCAGCGCCGCAGCGCGGCGATCGCCGTGGCGATCTGCACGATCGTGCGGTCCCCGGTGTCGATCGTCTGATCGGCGCGCGCGTAGAGCGGTTCGCGCGCCGCGAGCAGGGCGCGGAGCTCGGCGAAGGCGTGGGGGTTCTCGGCCATCGGCCGGCGATCGCCCTGCGCGACCACGCGATTCCAGTGGTCCTCGGCGCGGGCGCGTAGCCAGATCGTCTGGCAGCGCGCGCGCAGCAGCTCGTAGTTGGGCGGGTCGTTGACGATCGAGCCGCCGGTCGCCAGCACCATGGGCGGCGGCGCGGCCAGCAGCTGGGTCAGCACCTCGCGCTCGAGCCGCCGGTAGTAGGCCTCTCCGTGGAGCGCGAACACCTCGCCGAGCGGGAGCCCGGCGGTGTGCTCGATCCGCTGGTCGAGCTCGACGAACGCGACGCCGAGCCGCGCGGCCAGCGCCTTGCCGACCGAGGACTTGCCGGCGCCGCGCACGCCGAGCAGGGCGATCGGCTTGGGATCGACCGGCGCGTCCACGGCGGCGAGCAGCGCCGACGGCAGGGTCCCGAGCGCGCGCGCGACGTCGGCGAACCGGCGCAGCGAGATGTTGCCGTCGCCGGTCTCGAGCTGGGCCAGGAACCGCTCGGAGACCCCGCTGTGCACGGCGAGCTCCCGGCGCGACCAGCCGCGCTGCTCCCGGTGATGGCGCACCGTGGCGCCGACCCGTTCGAGGTAGCTCGCCACTCATGCAATATAATGCATCAACTCGCCAGGTGACAAGCAGTAAATTGCTTGATACCCAGTCATGATGGATCGGACGCGCTTCGAGACCCATCCGTCGAGGTACCGGCACTGGCGGCTGTCCACCGCGGGCGAGGTCGCGACCCTGGTGATGGCGGTCGACGCCGACCATCCGCATCGCCCGGGCTACGAGCTGAAGCTCAACTCCTACGATCTGTCGGTCGACGTCGAGCTCGCCGACGCGATCCAGCGCCTGCGGTTCGAGCACCCCGAGGTCAAGGCCGTCGTGATCACGGCCGAGCTCGACCGCGTGTTCTGCTCGGGCGCGAACATCTACATGCTGGGATCGTCGAGCCACTCGTTCAAGGTGAACTTCTGCAAGTTCACCAACGAGACCCGGCTCTACCTCGAGGACGCGTCGGCCAGCTCGGGGCTCGCGTCGCTGTGCGCGTGCAAGGGCACCACGGCGGGCGGTGGCTACGAGCTGGCGCTGGCGTGCGACGAGACCATGCTGGTCGACGACGGCAGCTCCGCGGTGTCGTTCCCCGAGACCCCGCTGCTCGCGGTGCTGCCGGGCACCGGCGGGCTCACGCGGCTGGTCGACAAGCGCAAGGTGCGCCGCGACCGCGCCGATGTGTTCTGCACCACCGCTGAGGGCATCAAGGGCAAGCGCGCCAAGGACTGGGGCCTGGTCGACCACGTCGTGTCGCGCACCCGGTGGGACGACGCGGTGCAGGCCCGCGCCGCGGCGCTCGCCGCAAAGCAGACGGTCACCCGCGGCCCGGCGGTGCAGCTCCCCGAGCTGGCGCCCAGGATCACCGATCAGGGGATCGCGTACCGCCACATCGAGCTGGCGATCGATCGCGCGGCGCGCACGGCGGCGCTGCTCGTCAAGGGGCCCGAGGGGCCGCCGCCGGCCGACCTCACGTCCGCCGAGCTGTGGGGGCTGCGCGCGTTCCGCGAGCTCGACGACGCGCTGCTCCAGCTGCGCTTCGATCTACCGGAGATCGGCGTGGTCACGGTGCGCACGGCGGGCGATCCAGCGCTGGTGATCGCGCACGACGAGGCGCTCGCCAGGGCGACCACCGGGTTCGCCCGCGAGGTCCGGCTGTTGCAGCGCCGCGTGCTCAAGCGGTTCGACAACACCGCGCGCAGCCTCTACGCGGTCGCCGATCGCGCCGACAGCTGCTTCGCGGGAGTGCTGCTCGAGCTGGCGCTGGGCGCCGATCGGTTCTACATGCGGATCGACGGCGACGAGGCGATCGGCGTCGCGACCTCGGTCGCCAACCAGGGGTTTCTCACCACGGCCTCGGGGCTGTCGCGGCTCGGCGCCCGGTTCTACGGCGATCCGGGGCGCGCGCCGCAGGTGCTGGCGCGCGGCAGCGAGGGGCCGATCGGGTCGGAGGAGGCCGAGCGGCTCGGCGTCGCGACGATCGCCGCCGACGATATCGACTTCGCCGACGAGCTTCGCATCGCGATCGAGGAGCGCGCGTCGCTGTCGCCCGACGCGCTGACCGGCATGGAGCAGTCGCTGCGGTTCGTCGGGCCCGAGACCCTCGAGACCAAGATCTTCGGCCGGCTGTCGGCCTGGCAGAACTGGATCTTCACCCGCGCCAACTCGACCGGCGAGCACGGCGCCCTCACCCTCTACGGCCGGCCCGAGCGGCCGCAGTTTCAATGGAACAGGACGTAGCCGATGCCCGCCGTGCTCACCGACGAGAAGATCCCCAACAACGTCAACCTGGGCAGTGACAAGCGGCTGCAGCGCGCGCTCGAGGCGTGGCAGCCGCAGTTCATCGACTGGTGGAAGCAGATGGGCCCGGTCGGCTGGCAGGACCGCGAGATCTACCTGCGCACCGCGGTCTCGGTCGAGACCGAGGGCTGGGCGCACTTCGACTACGTCAAGATGCCGGACTACCGCTGGGGCATCTTCCTCGAGCCGCGCCAGCCCGGCCGGACCCACGGGTTCGGCGACTTCTACGGCCAGCCGGTGTGGGACGAGGTGCCGGGCGAGTTCCGCAACCTGCTGCGCCGGCTGATCGTCACCCAGGGCGACACCGAGCCGGCCAGCGTCGAGCAGCAGCGCCACCTCGGCGCCACCGCGCCGTCGCTCTACGACCTGCGCAACCTGTTCCAGGTCAACGTCGAGGAGGGCCGCCACCTGTGGGCGATGGTCTACCTGCTCCACACCTACTTCGGCCGCGACGGCCGCGATGAGGCCGACGAGCTCCTGGCGCGGCGCTCGGGCGACGCCGACAAGCCGCGCATCCTCGGCGCGTTCAACGAGCCGACCTCGCACTGGCTGTCGTTCTTCATGTTCACGATGTTCACCGACCGCGACGGCAAGTATCAGCTGAGCGCGCTGGCCGAGAGCGGGTTCGATCCGCTCGCCCGGACCTGCCGGTTCATGCTGACCGAGGAGGCGCACCACATGTTCGTCGGCGAGACCGGCGTGCAACGCGTGGTCAAGCGGGCGTGCGAGCTGATGAAGCAGGACCCCAGCGGCGAGGTCCGCGCGCTCGGCGGCATCGACCTGCCGACGATCCAGAAGTACCTGAACCTGTGGTACTCGCTGTCGCTCGATCTGTTCGGCGGCGAGGTGTCGTCGAACGCGGCCGATGCGTTCGCCGCGGGCGCCAAGGGCCGGTTCAAGGAGGACCGCTACGCCGAGCACAAGCTGGTCGGCTCGCACGTCGCGATGGACGTGCTCGAGGGCGGCCAGGTCGTGCACAAGGAGATCGCGATGCGCAACGCGCTCAACGAGGTGCTGCGCACCGAGTACATCAAGGACTGCGCGCGCGGCGTCGAGCGCTGGAACAAGACGATCCAGGGCGAGGGCATCGACTTCGAGCTCGCGCTGCCGTCGAGCAAGTTCCACCGCCAGATCGGCATGTGGTCCACCACCAGCTTCACGCCCCACGGCGAGATGATCGACGCGCAGGCGTTCGCCGCGCGCCGGGGCGAGTGGCTGCCGACCGAGGCCGACGAGCGCTACATCAAGAGCCTGATGCAGCCGGTGTATGGCCCGGGCCAGATCGCGAGCTGGATCGCGCCGCCGCTCAAGGGCCTCAACGGCCTACCGGGCGACTTCGTCTACGTCCGCCCGTGAGTTGTGGCGGCACGGGGTCCTATCTCATCACGCAGCCCTGACCACGCGCGCCGGTGAGCCGGCCGGCCGCATCAGGTGGGCGGGTGCACGTTGCTGTTGCGCGACTCGCTGAACAGCAGCACCTGCGGATCCATGCCGAGCACGTCGGCCACCGAGTTGCAGGTCCCCTTGGGGTGCGTCGGCAGCTGCTGCCCCGGGCACAGCGAGGGGTTCGGCCCGGCGTCCTTCCATCGCTCGTGGCTCAGGCACACCGCGCCGCTCGTGTTCCATCCCGCTTCGAAGTGCATGCCGGAGGGTGACTTGGCGCCGTGCTGCTGGATCGGTCCCGGCGCGGGCAGGAGGTCCCAGACGTTGACCTCGGTCCCGTCGTACGTGTGGGGCACGCCGTCGCCGCAGTAGTCCGCGCGCGCGAGCCGCGTGCACGTCCAGTGCAGCGCCGCCAGATCCCCGTAGCCCGTGACCCACGGCCGGTAGCCCCAGCGGTAGCACTTGGCGATCACGCCGGTCGTGCAGCCGAACGTGAACAGCGAGCTGGTCGCCATGCGATCGCCGCGCTCGTCCCAGGTCGCGGCCAGCGGGACCGCCACGCGCGCGCCATCGCCGTCGGCCGGACACGCGGACTGCCAGGCGCTCGTATCGGTGACCCATTGTTCGAGTGTATACAGGAAGGTATTTCCGGTGTTTGTCGGATCGTATTGCGCCGACTCCGGGGTGATCGCGGTGATCCGGTACTCCACGCGAGCGGCGGTGGGCGGCGTGACCGCGACGTTGCGCACCTGGGCAAACAGGTGCGCTCCCACCAGCGCGGTGCCGCGCAGCGTCGCGCCGCCGCGCTCGGCGACGAGCTCGCCGCGCTCGACCCGGACGTTGGCGAGCGCCGCACCCGACAGCGTCGCGCCGTCGACGCTGAAGCCCTGCATCGCCATGCCTTGCATGTTGATGCCCTGCATGTTGATGCCTTGCATGTTGATGCCTTGCAGGTTGGTGCCCGGCTGGACCACGCTGGACGTCTGTTCGACGCCGCAGCCCGCCAGGGCCCCCAGGGCCCCCAGGGCCACACCGAAGATGCAATATATCACTCTCGAGTTTCTTGCCATTAACAACTATTAGTTTGGCTGTGTACAAATCAAGAAATAGAATTTTGATTTGGCCACCCTCACTCAATCGTGTGCGCTTGATCTCCTGATGTTCGCGCCGCCGCCGCGTCGTGCGGCGGTTCGCGCGATCTACTCGTGCTCCCCGCTGCTGCACGGATCGCCGGCCCTGGCGGGAGTGGCGGGCGGGGCGCGGTCGGACCTGGCGGCACGAACGAAACGGCGGCCCTCGCTCGCGGAACGCCGAGAACGCCGAGAACGCCGAGAACGGTACGGGACGCCATCGGAGCGCCCTTGCTCGACTGCGGAACGCCCCACGAGCGACGCACATCAAGCGGCGTGCGCGCAAGCGTGGCTGACGCCCGCACATCGACTCTGAATACCACGTTCGCCCTGGGCGTGTTATGGTCCCCGACGATGAGGTCGGAACGGGTGCGGATATCGAAGGCAGGACGTACTGTGGCGAAGGTGCTACGACCGAGCGTGGCTACGGCGCAGCGCGTCCGTGCGCCGAGCGATCGCGGTATCGAGTGGCTGCGCGGGCAGATCCGCGCCGCCCCGCTGGCGAGGGCGCCCGCGGCGGACGCCGGCTTTGAGGACATCGTCGCGCTGGCGCGCAGCCGGCCGAGGACATGCTCATCAAGGCCCTGGCGCTGTGGCGCGACGACTCGGGCACCCAGTGGGGCGCGCGCGGCAACGCCACCGATCTACCGCTGAGCGCTCCGGACTACGCGACCGTCCCGGCCAGTCAATTCAAGTGCAATGCCTACGTGTGCGAGGTGCTGTATCGCAGCAGGAGGCTCGTGTACAAGGTATATGAATCGGATCAGCAGGCCGGGAAATACTTCCCGTACAAGGCTGCGGCTGGCGACGCGATCCGTGTCCGGCTGACCCACCCAGAGAAGCACGCCTACTACCTGCTTGGCCACTGGCTCGAGGCGGTGTGGCAGTTCCAGGTCCCGCTGGCCGCGCTCGGAGTCGCCGCGCTCGTGATCGCCTGGTTCGTGGCCCCCCGCCGGTGATCCCATGGGCCGTGGCCTGCCGCCGGCGCCGCGATCAGCGCTTCTTCAGTAGATCGGCGAACGTGCCGAACCTGGCCGAAGGGTTGGCCTTGGCGACCTCGGCGACATCTGCGGCGGTGCCGTCGGTAGAGGCCGCGAGCGAGAGCCCGATGCGATGGCGCTCGTGGTCGATCGCGAGCACCACCGCCTCGACCTCCTGGCCGATCGAGACCACCTCCTTGGGGTGGTTGATCCGGCGGCCGGCGCCGAGCTCGCTGATGTGGACCAGGCCCTCGACCGCCGGCGCCAGCTCGACGAACGCGCCGAACGGCTGCAGCCGGGTGATCTTGCCCTTCACGCGGGAGCCCTCGACGAGGGTCGCCGCGGCCTCGCGCCACGGGTCGGTGGCGAGCGCCTTGAGCGACAGGCTGATCCGCTCGGTCGCCTTGTCGCCCTTGACCGCGGGCTCGATCTTGAGCACGGCGACCTCGACCTCCTGGCCCAGCGTGAGCACGTCCTCGGGCTTCTCGACCCGGGCGTAGCCCATCTCGGAGACGTGCAGCATGCCCTCGATGCCGCCGAGGTCGATGAACGCGCCGAACGGCTTGAACCCGACGACCTTGCCGCGCAGCACGGCACCCGGCTCGAGCTTCTTGCGGGTCGCGATCGCGAGCTTGGCGTTGTCTTCCTCGAGCAGCGCGCGGCGCGACAGCACGAGGTTGCGCGGCTCGTAGCGCGTGATCCGGAACACCAGCTTCTGGCCGACGTAGACGGCGAGATCGTCGACGAACCGGACGTCGATCTGCGACGCAGGGCAGAACCCGCGGACGCCGGCCACATCGACCGACACGCCGCCCTTGATCACCTCGGTGACCAGGCCCTCGACCGGGATCCCGAGCTCCTGCGCCTGCTGCAGCTCGGCGCGCGCCTCGGGGCCGCGGCCGAGCTTGATGCGCAGCGTGAGGGTGCCGCCGGCATCGGCGACCACCCGCGCTTCGACCGTGTCGCCGATCTTGACCCGCAGGTTACCCTCGGCGTCGCTGACCTGGCTGCGCTCGAGCACGCCCTCGGCCTTGCCGCCGACGTCGACGAACACCGAATCCTTGCCCACCGAGATCACCTTGCCGGTGATCTGGTCGCCGACGCGCGGGCGCTTCTTCGCCCTGGGAGCCCCACGCTCGGTCTCGGCGAGCATCGCCGCGAAATCTTCCTCTTGATCGGCCATCGCGCGCGCACTCTACGCGGCCTTGGCCGGACCCGCCAGCGGCGCCGCGCGCCCTGATCGGCTCAGAAGCGACCTGATCCGCCGGCCGCGGCTACCGCGGGGCGAACCCATCGCCGGGGTTCCAGCGGGGCCGCAGGTCGGCGTCGGCGACCTCGAGGGTGGTGGCGTACAGCAGCCGGGCCATCGTGATGCCCGACGCGAAGTCGATCGGCGGGTCGCGCTGGTCGATCTTGTCGAGCGGCGAGTGGTAGGCGGTGGACCGCCACCGGGCGAACAGCGCGCGGTTGTGGTCGGTGCTCCCGGCGCGATCGCGGAACCCGGGCCGGTAGATCATCGACGGCACGCCGGCGCGCGCGAACGGCGCCTGATCGCTGCGCAGGAAGAACCCCTGCTCGGGGACCGGATCGGGCGACACCGCGAGCCCGAGCGCGGCGGTGGCGCGGGCGACCGGCAGCGCGAGCGTGCTGCGCTCGGCGCCATCGGCGATGACGTCGGCCACCGGCCACATCATGCCGGTCTGATCGATGTTGAGATCGGCGACGATCTGCCCGATCGGCCAGGTCGGATGCGCCACGAACGCCTCGGCGCCGAGCAGGCCGAGCTCCTCGCCGGTGGTCGCGAGCAGGATCACCGTGCGGCGCGGCGGCCCCGGCCTCGCGGTCAGCGCGCGGCCGATCGCCAGCAGCTCCGCGATCCCCGAGGCATTGTCGATGGCGCCGTTGCGGATCGCGCCGCTGGCGTCGACCCCGAGGTGATCGAGGTGCGCGCTGACGACCACGGCCTCGCGCGACAGCTGCGGATCGGCGCCCGCGATCCGGCCGATCACGTTGGCCGACGCGAGGTCGCGCACCTGGGCGCGGTAGTGGAGGCGCAGCGTCCCCGGCAGGTCGAAGTGCGCGGGCGCGCCGGCCGCGGCCCGGGCCTCCTCGGCGGCGAGGTCGCGGTGGACCGCCGCGAGCACGGCGGCGGCCGCGGCGGCGTCGACGGCCATGATCGGCGCCGGCAGGAACCGCGACCGCGGGGTATCGCCGTCGAGGATGCCCATCGAACCCGCGCGGTACGACGCGACCGTGGAGCTCCACGCCAAGGTCGTCGCCTTGGGCGTGCGCAGCACGACCATGCCGATCGCGCCGTGCTGCGAGACGCACGCCCACTTGGCGGCGTTGTCCGAACGCACCGCGGCGCGCTCCCGCGGCAGCTCGTCGGCGATGCCGGCCAGCACCACCGCGAACCGGCCGCGCAGCGGGGCCCCGGCGGCGTCATCGCGCCCGGTCTCGGGGTCGCAGATCGCCTTGCCGACGTAGGTCATCGCGCCCGTGAGGTCGAGCTCGGGGTGCGCCAGGTCGGCGTTGACGATCGCGGTGTTCGGCACCTGGATCGCCGCCGCGAGCGCTGGGTCGGACAGCTCGACGCTCGTCGCCCCCAGATCGGGCACGACCTCGCGGAGCCGCACCGGCTGGAAGTAGCCGCCCAGGCCGGCCGGGGCGATGCCCAGCGTGGCGAACCGCGATGCGACGTACTCGGCCGCCGCGTCGTAGCCGCGGCTACCGGCGCGCCGGCCTTCCAGCGCGTCGCTGGCGAGAAACTGGATGTCGGCGCGCAGCTGCGCGACATCGAACGGCGGCGACGCGGGCCCGGGGGCCACCGGGGTGGTAGCGCTGGCGCAGTTCGCACACAGCACCGCGGCGACGAAATACGCACACTTCATCGGAGCATCCTACTCGAACGCGAGTGCATGAGTAGCCCCGACTACAGATTCTGGAACACGAGTGCACGGAGCGCTGTGTGTGCGACCAGCCCGGGATCGGTACACGCGAGTTGCGGTGTGTTCTTTGCCAGCTCTGCGGCGCCAGAACGGCGTGGAAGAAGTGCAGTGTTCTCGGAGCCCATCATGACTCTGTCGCGAGAGACCAGGGAGATGGCTCGGCGCCGGCTGGCGGCGGCGCTGGGCGTATCCGCCGTGTCGAAGGTGTTTCCGTGGCAGCTCGTGCTGCTGGACCGGCTGCTGGACGGGGCGGTAGGGGCAGACGATCGGCCCCTCGCGATCGATGTTCCCACCGGGCTGGGCAAGACGGCCACGATGGCGATCTGGCTGGTCGCTCGGGCGGCTGGGGCGGAGGTGCCGCGGCGGCTCGTTTATGTCGTCGATCGCCGCGCGGTGGTCGATCAAGCGACCGAGGTGGCCGACGGGCTGCGGACGCTCGTCGAGAACGATCCGGCGCTGAAGCAGGCGCTCGGGCTCGATCGGCCGCTGCCGATCTCGACGCTGCGAGGCCAGTTCGCGGACAATCGCGAATGGATGGTCGATCCGAGCGTGCCGGCGATCGTGCTGGGCACCGTCGACATGGTCGGTTCGCGGCTGCTGTTCGAGGGCTATGGCGTGTCGCGCAAGATGCGGCCGTATGCCGCCGGGCTGCTCGGCGTCGATTCGCTGATCGTGCTCGACGAGGCGCACCTGGTGGCTCCGTTCGAGCAGCTGATCGAACGGATCGCGCGTGGCGTCGCGGTGGCCGGCCGCGAAGCCGCGTCGCCGGTGCCGCGCTTGCGATTGCTGTCGCTGTCCGCGACGGGACGAGGCGGTGGGCGTGCGCGCGAGGTCGTGGGCCTGACCAAGCAGGATCACGCGCATTGCGTGGTATCGCTGCGGCTCACCGCGGCCAAGCGGCTCGTGCTGCGGCCCGAGGTGGCGGCCAAGCTGCTGGCGAGCCGGGTCGCCGATGAGGCATGGCAGATCGCGGCGGCGGCGCGTCGGCCGGTTCGCTGCGCCGTGTTCTGCGATCGGCGCACCGACGCCCAGGCGGTGGCCGACGCGCTGCGCGCGCGCCCCGGCGTCGCAGCAGGCGATGTCGAGTTGCTGGTCGGTGCCAGGCGGGTCCACGAGCGGACGCAGGTCACGAACTGGCTCCTCGAGCATGGCTTCTTGCCGCCGCGGCCGGGGGCCCAACCACCGGCGGCGCTCGAGCGTCCTGCCTTCGTGGTCGCCACGGCCGCCGGCGAAGTGGGCGTCGATCTGGATGCCGATCACATGGTGGCGGATCTGGTGGCGTGGGAGCGGATGGTGCAGCGGCTCGGGCGCGTGAACCGCCGCGGCGAGGGCGACGCGCAGGTCGTGGTGATCCCAGCTGCGCAAGACGACGCGGAGCGCACCGAGCGCTTGGCGGCGACCGCGCAGCTGATTCACCAGCTGCCGCACCGCGACGACGCCTATGACGCGAGTCCGGGGGCGCTGAGCGCGGTGAGGGCAGGGGCAGCGGCGCTGATCACGCGCGCTTCGACGCCGGCACCGCTGCATCCACCCCTGACGATGCCGGCGGTCGAGGCGTGGTCGATGACGTCGTTGATCGATCACACGGGACGCTCGGACATCTCGCCCTGGCTGCGCGGCTGGGTGGACGAGGAGCCGCAGACGACGGTCGTGTGGCGTGCGCAGCTGCCGATCCGGCGCGTGGCGGGCAAAGGCGAGCTGCTGGCGCCGCTGGATCTGGAGACGTTCTTCGACGCCGCCGGCCCGCATCTCGACGAGCGCCTCGAGACCGAGACCTCGGCGGTGATCACCTGGCTCGAGCAGCGAGCCCACGCATGGCAGCTGAAGCGCGGTCCGTCCTCCGGCGGTGGCGACGACGAGGCAGCGGGGCCGAGCGTTGTCGCCGAGGGCGAGGCCGACGTCGTGGAAGCGACGGGCTCGTCGGGTGGCGAGGCGGAGGCGGCAGCGCTGGGGGACGTGGGCGCCGGGGATGACGCCGGCGGAGATGGCGCAAGTAGCCAGGAGGAGGGCGGCGCTGGCGGGGTCGCCAGGCCCTGGTCACCGCGTGACGCTGACATCATCGGCGTGGTCGTCCCGCGCGGGAAGTCCGAGGCCTGGGCACTTCGCGCTCGCGACCTCCTGAGGAACGGGCGGCCTGTCAAAGAGGTTCACGGCCGGCTCGAAGCGCGCCTGGGGAACGCGGTGGTGATGGTCGATGCACGGATCGGCGGGCTCCGCGACGGGCTGCTCGCGGCTGACGCTGGCATCGCGGACGCGAGCGCGGCGGCGGCCCTGGACCTGGTGTCGGGCGAGCGCACGGACTCGGTCGTGCCGGTGCGCGTGCGGCGCACCGAGGACCTGCAGGACGAGGCTGCGGATCCGGCGTGGCGCCACGAGGCGCGCATCGCGATCGACCACGGCGATGATGGGGATGAGGTCGCGTGGCTGCTGATCGATAGCGACGCCAGGATCCCGGCGGAATCGGCGAACGGTCCGGCCAGCGGCCGCGCGCAGCTGCTCGACGAGCATCAGGCGTGGACGGCCGCCGCGGCGCGACGGATCGCCAGGCGCCTCGAGCTCGCTCCCGCGGACGAGGCGATGCTCGTGATCGCGGCCCGGCTGCATGACGAGGGCAAGCGCGCCAAGCGCTGGCAGCGTGCGTTTCGCGCGCCGCAGGATGGCGTGTATGGCAAGACGGCGAGCCGTCCCAACCAGCAGGTGCTCGGTGGCTACCGCCACGAGCTCGGTTCGCTGCCGCGCGCCGAGCGCGATCCGCAGGTGCAAGCGCTGGACGCCGAGCGCCGCGAGCTGTGCCTGCACTTGATCGCCGCGCATCACGGAAACGCGCGCTGCGTGCTGCCGACCCAGCACGCCGAGGAGCCCGAGAGCCTGCTCGAGCGTCGTGCCCAGGACGTCGCGCTGCGGTTCACCCAGCTGAGCCAGCGGCTCGGACCGTGGATGCTGGCGTGGTGGGAGACGCTGCTGCGCGCGGCGGACCAGCAGGCGTCGCGGAGCAACGATCGAGCCGGCGATTCCGGCGCTCCGCTCGGTGATCCAGCGACCGAGGAGCGCGGTACCACCGTGACGGACGCTCGCCTCGAGCACGCGCCGCCCGCCCAGCGCAGCGCGGCGACGCCGGCCGCGGAGGCGTCGATCCCGGTGGACCTGTTCAATCCCGGGCAGGTGCTCGCGTGCCTGGGGTTCATGGAGGCCGCCCAGGCGCTGTGCGGCGGGGCCGAGGCGACCTTCGACTGGAGCGACCCCGGCGGCGCCAGGTTCTGGCTGCGCGCGCCCGGCGCGCGGTCGCCGTTCGCGACGGTGCTCGGGTTCGTCGCGCGCGCCGAGGTGATCGCCGAGCTCCCCGAGGGCAGCACGGTCACCGCGGCGGACTGGAGATCGGCGTGGGGCGCGCTGCGCTTGCGGCCGCGCGAGGATGGCTATCCGTACGCGGATCCCGCGAGCGCGCAGACCGCGGTGTGCGTGCTGCGCCACGGCGAGCACGAGCTCCGGATCGATTCGTGGGGCGACGGGAGCGGTCGCGATCCGATGAAGCTGTGGGCCGGATCCGGCGGCTATCCCGGGGCGGCGCTGGCGCGCGATGCGCTCGAGCTGGTCCGCGATCGCGCCGAAGCGGCGGTGGCCGATCCGTTCTCCGTGAGCGCGCCGCAGAGCAGCAGCTTTCGGCTCGATTGGCGGCGCGACTATATTCCACTCGACGCAGGCTTCTCGTTGAACGAGCACAGCGGGCGGATCGAGGCCGTGGGGTACCCGCTGGTCGAGCTGCTCGCGGCGATCGGGCTCGGTCATGCGCGGCCGCAGCGGCCCGATCCGCGCGACAAGCTCAAGTACGTGTACGGCGTGATTGGCCACGGGGCCGCAGCGGCGAAGCGCTGGCTGCCACCCGCGATGCTGCGCGCAGCGCTCGGCGCGCCAGCGTTGCCATTTTCGATGCGGCGGTTCCGGATCCAGCTGGGATGGCCCGGCAAGGAGGGCCAGGCCCGCGCGATGACTACCGTGATGGAGGAGACGAAAAATGACCGTGAGTGATGCGACGATCCAGGCTTGGATCGACCCCCAGGGACCTGTGGCGCTGGTGCTCAAACAGCATTTCGTGCCGGTCGAAGGCAAGGGGGCGGTGGTGTTTCCAGCGACCTATGCCAAGGATCGCCTCGCCGCTGGCGAGGTGCCGTATGACCTCGACGAGCTCGGCGATGGCACGTTCGTCGTGTCGATCGATAGCGTCGGTTCTCAGGCCAACCGGATGGAGCCGCTGTTCGGCCATGGGCCGGCCGGGGTTCCGGCGCTGGCCAAGCTGGTACCTCAGATCGAGATCGTGATCGACGATGGCAAGCGGGTGTCGCTGCTCGACGCGGGCCATCGCCTCGGCGACGCGATCGTGCGGTCGTCGTCGTTGAAGGACGAGGTGCGGGCTGCGTTCGAGCGGTTCGTCGCGACCGGCGATGCCACGGAGATCGCGAAGCTGAGCCCGACATCA
>Ga0302256_10000166_pt1 | contig 13920 bp, 11 predicted proteins | sample I_Fen_E3_4_FD_194571 | JGI IMG/M metagenome (GOLD analysis project Ga0302256, IMG submission 194571) | Peat permafrost microbial communities from Stordalen Mire near Abisko, Sweden - I_Fen_E3_4 | ecosystem: Environmental > Terrestrial > Soil > Wetlands > Permafrost | place: Sweden: Abisko...
TGGAACAGGACGCTGAGCGGCGCCGTGGCCATCGACCCGAATGTCCCGGCGAGGATGAGGCCGGCCGAGGTGATCACCGCGCCCGTGTGGCCGGACGCGATGCGGATTCCGTCCCTGATCGGCCGGTGCTCGCTCTCCTCGCGGACCCGGCTCATCAGGAAGATGTTGTAGTCGGACCCGAGCGCCACCAGCAGCACGAACACCATCAGCGGCAGGTAGAAGGACACTCCCGGCTGGCCCAGGACAACCTGGAAGATCCACGCGGAGAGTCCGACGGCCGACGCATACGAGATCAGCACGGTGGCGACGAGGTACAGGGGCGCCACGATGGCCCGCAGCAGGATCACGAGGACCACCAGGATCCCGAGGACCGTGATCACGCCGACGCGCTGGAAGTCCGAGGACAGGGTGTCCTGGACGTCCGCGAACTGCGCCGTGGGCCCGCCGAGGTGGGCCGACGCGGCCGGGCCGAACGCGGGAGCCGCGGCGGCGACGGCGTCCTGGGCCCTCCGGACAACGGCGAATGCCCCGCCGGAATACGGGTCGTTGGAGCTGGTCATGTAGAAGCGCGTGGCCGTGCGGTCGGCGGACACGAACGCATCCACGGCATCCTTGACCTTCTTGCCGTCATCGCCCGTCAGCGTCGTGGGAACGTAGATGTCGTCCGGGCGGGCCGCGAAGACCGCGGCCAGGGCCGAGAACTGGTCGGGGAGGGCACCGAAGACGGCCTTCGCCTCGCGCTTGAGCTCGAGCGCGGCGGCGGTCCCGGACAGGCTCTTGGGGCTGAGGGTGGCGTCCGGCTGACCGTCGAAGTGGGCCGCCAGCTGCTCGAAGGCGGCGGAGAGGTCCAGCGCCGCGCCGACGGTGGCCTTCTTCTCGAGGCTCGCCGCGGCCTTCACGGCCGCCGTGTAGGCGTCCAGCGAGCGCACCTCCGGATAGGCGGTCACGAGCTCGTCGAGGTAGTCGGCCATCAGCGAGGAGGCATCGCCCGATCCGCCCGATCCGCCGGAGCCCGAGGCGGCGGCGGTGGGCGAGGTGAGCGACGAGGACAGGGTCCGGAGCTGGGTGGACAGGACGCTCTGCTTGCGGACCCGCTCGATGATGCCCTGCGCGTCCGCGATGCCGCCGGTCACGGAACGCAGCTCGGCACCGCCTGCCACGTCCGGATACGCCAGCGCGAGGCCGTTGACATATGCCAGCGCGGTGTCGAGGCCATCGGACACCTTCTGGTCCAGCAGGGACGCCGAGTCCGTCTTCGTGGACCCGTCGTCACCCTTCATCCCGTCACCGATGGTCGCGAGCTGCTTCGACGGCCGGAAGCCGTCCGGCACGACACCGTCACCCTTGGGGGTCACGAGGCTCGTCGCCGTCGCGACGCCGGGGGTCGCCCTGAGGGACGCCATCAGGTCCCGCAGCTTCGCGAGCGAGGCGGGTGCGAGCATGTCGGCGCCGCCCCCCGCGTCCACGAGGCCGGTGGACTGGACGAGCTTGTCCTCGCCCATCCGCTGCGCGATCGCGTCATAGCCGACACGTGAGTCGGCCGCGGCCGGCAGCTCCGCGAGCACGTCGAAGTTGGTCTTCACCTGGGGCAGGTAGGTCGCCGGGATCAGCAGCGCGACCAGCAGGGCGATGGTGACCGCGCCCGGGTGCCGGGAGACCGCGGCCGCGAGCCTCGCGAAGAACCCACCCGGCTCGCCCTCGGGGCGGGGGCGGGTGTGCAGCGGCCAGAACAGGTAGTGGCCGAAGATCGAGAGCATCGCGGGGGCGAGGGTGAGGCCGGCGATGAGGGTCACGAAGATCGCCACGGCGATGGCGGGGCCGGTCGACGAGATCATCTTGAAGTCGCCGAATGCCATCGAGGACATGCCGACGATGACGGTCGCCGCGCTCGCGGTGATGACCGCACCGATCCGCTTGACCGTGGAGCGGGCCGCGTCGTGCCAGTCGCCGCCCCCGGAGACCTCCTCCCGATAGCGCGAGATCAGGAAGATCGCGTAGTCGGTGCCGACGCCGAAGACCATGACGACGAGGAACGTGTCGAGCAGCGAGGAGACCTGCCAGCCGAGAGCGGCGAGGAACCCCAGGACGCCGCGCGACACGACGAAGGCAGCCCCGATCGTGGCAAGCGGGACGAGCGCCGCGAGCGGCGCTCGATAGATCAGCAGCAGGATGACGAGGACGAGGACGACGGTCACGGCCGTCGTGCTTGCGGTCCCCGCCTTGACAGCCGCGAGGTAGTCGCTGCTGATCGCCGCCGCGCCGGTCACGTGAGCCTCCAGCCCGCTGGGCGCGGTGGCGGCGAGATGCTCCCGGAGCTGGTTCACGACGATGGCGCTGGCGTCGCCCGCCGTCTGCACGTCGAGGTTCGCCACCAGCAGCTCGAGCTGGCCGTCGTCGCTCCGCAGCATCGTCGCGAGCTCGGGACGGGAGTCGGCGGTCTCCGTGCCGGTGACCGCGGCCCGGAGCTCTGCCGGCGCCTCCGCGCTCGTCATCCACGTCGCCAGCTCGTCGCGGTATGCCCGGTCCGCGTCGGTGAGGCCGCCCGGCCGGCCGAGCGTGATCGTGGCGGACGATGCCGAGGTGCTGCCGGGGAAGGCCCGCTCGAGGGCATCGCGCGCCTGGACGGAGGGCGTGCCGGCCGGGAGGAAGGACGCCTGGTCGGTGGAGCCCGAGCCGGCGAGGGACGGCGCAAGGCGCACGGACACGATGGCGCCGAGGACCCACACGACGACGATCAGGAAGCGGAACCGGTACGTGAGGGAACCCAGTCGCTCGAACATCGGAGGCCTCCCCGGACCGGCGCGGCGCGCGGACCCGGCGTTTGAAGTGCGGAAGAGGGTTGCGGCACACGGCCGCGATCGCTAGGATACGGATGTGTATCGGATACGTCAACGCATCCGATACGAGAATGTATCGAATACCACAGGAGCGGGATGGCCGATGGGGCGCCAGCAGCGACCGGGCGACTGGGCGGCATGGATGGAACCGGGGACACCGGCCGTCCCCGCACGCGACCCGGGGCAGCCCAGGGAGGCAGAGCCTGTCGCGACGCCCGCGGCGGAGCCCTCGGCGACGGCGGGGTCCCCGGCCACGCAGGTGATTCCGCCGACGGGCGGCGGTGCCAACGGGTCCGAGCCGACCGGCGACCACGGCCGCTCTCCACGCCGCGAGGCCACACGCCAGCGCATCCTGGATGCCGCCCGGGAGGTCTTCGCCGAGATGGGCGTCATCGGCGGCACGGTGGAGGACATCTGCGAGCGCGCCGGTTTCACGCGCGGCGCCTTCTACTCCAACTTCATCGACAAGGACGACGTCCTGCAGGCCCTGATCGAGCGGGAGCACGCCACGCTCCTGGAGCACCTCGACGTCAGCTTCGCCCTGGTGGACAAGGAGCTCGCGCAGGCTCCGGACCTGGCCACCGCGGTGGCGGCGATCGTCGACCGGATCCTGCGATCGGTGCCGGTGGACCGCCAGCTCTCGCTCGTCCAGACGGAGATGGAGATCCACGCCGTCCGGAGGCCGGACCTTGCCCGGCCGTTCCTCGAGGCGAACGACCGGTTCCGTTCCCGGATCGCGGTCTTCCTCGAGGCCACGATCGCCCGGAACGGCCTGGAGCTCACGGTCGATGCCGCGGACGTCGTCGATGCCTCGGTTGCCGTCGTGGAGCGCAGCGTGCGGCGGGCGCTGCTGGCGGGCGATGGCGGCGATCCAGACGCGATGGCGAGGCAGGTGCTGCCGGCGATGATCCTGGCCCTGTCGCGGCCAGCTCCGGGAGGTCGCGGCACCTGACGGGTTCCGCGCCCCGCTGCGTCCACGGCTCTGGAAGGCTGGCCCCTGGAGGACCATCATGCCGGGCGGAGGTGCGTGGGCCGATGGAGATCCGGCAGCTCGAGCTCGCGGAGCTGGCCCGCGCGGCCGAGATCGACGTGACAGAGGACGGCTCGGTGGTCCTGGAGCAGCGGGGCGAGACCCTCACGGCCCGCGCCGAGACGTGGAGCCGTCCGCCTCGCACGGCGGATCGCTGGACCGAGTTCGAGGCCCGCTGGCGCGCGTTCATCCCCGACGCCGGGGCCGCGCTCGGGGCGTTCCAGGACGGACGGCTCGTGGGCATCGCAACGCTCCGGCGCGGCATCCGTCCGCACGTTGACCAGCTGGAGGCCCTGTTCGTGGACCGCGCCCATCGGCGCCGCGGGGTGGCGACCGCGCTCGTCGCCGCGACTGAGGGTCTGGCGCGCGAGGGCGGCGGGCGGATCCTCTACGTGTCGGCGACCCCGTCGGAATCCGCGGTCGGCTGCTACCGCAGCCGCGGGTTCGTGCCCACGCCGGACCCTCTCCCGGAGCTCCTGGACCTGGAGCCGGACGACATCCACATGGTGCTCGCCCTCTGAGGCGCCTGTCGGCGTCGGGCCACCACCACTGCCTGCGGGGCCTGCGACCGGGTGGTTCGCGCGCTAGGAGCAGGTGCCCGGCTTCGGATCGACGCGGTAGACCGGCAGCTTGTACACACCGGTCGGCCCGAGGGAGCCCACCGTGACGTTCACCACCGGGGTCACGTTGTACAGCTGGCGCGTCAGGGCGAGGTCGCGCTCGTTGACCGGGAGGTCGTACACGGGTCGCGTGCAGATCACGGAGGCGATCCGCGCCTCCCGGGTGCCCCAGCCCTCGTAGACGATGTTCGTGTCGTCCACGATGAGCACGTCCGGCCGCTCCCCGAGGACGAACTGCGCGTGCCACAACGGCGACGACGCCCCCCAGAACGAGAGGATCACGGCGTTCTCCGGGAGTGCCGCGAACAGCGTGTCCACGTAGGTGCGGGCGGAGTGGTCCCGGCTCTTGTCCGCGGTCGGCAGGTTGGAGGCGATCAGCGCCACGGCCAGCACCGCCGCGACCAGCGCCACCGCGGGACCCGCTGCCCTCTCGATTCGCGGAGGGAGGGAGGCCGCGACGGCCCGCGCGATCTCCTCGAGCGCCACCGCCGCGCCGATGCCCAGCAGCAGCCAGGGCACCAGCAGGTAGTGCTCGAGCTGCAGGTAGTTCGCCCACACGACGACCCCGACCAGCAGGGAGGCTGCGCAGGCCAGCCCGAACGCAGTCCGCCGCACCAGGAGGATCGCGATGCCGGCCAGCCCGAGGAGCGGGACGAACACGTTCGCCCGGGAGACCGCCGTCGACCACAGTGCCGGCACGGAATCGGCGAACTTGCCCAGGCTGGCGGTGGTGAACAGGCCGTCGTACTGGCCCCGGAACTGCTCCCCGGTCACCAGGAAGTGGATGCCGTCGAGTGTCGTCGGGTGGTTGTAGGGGAGCGGCGGCGAGAAGCTCGCGGCGATCGGGATGTACAGGTAGACGGCGAGCCCGGCCAGCCCGGTCAGGACAGGCACCAGGACCAGCCGCTTCCGCTCCCACAGGGTCTGCCGGCCTGCCCACAGCGCGAACAGCACGAACGGCGGGGCCACGAATGCGGTCAGCAGGTGGTTGCCGAGCGACAGCCCGACCAGGAGCCCGCCGAGCGCGAGGTCGCGCGTGCGCCGGTCGTCCGCCCAGGCCAGCGAGCGATTCACGATCAGCGCGATCAGCGCGAGGTGGAGCGCGTTGACCTCCGCGACGACCGCCGATGCCCAGATCGTGGCGATGGCCCCAGTCGCGACAGCCACCGCGGCTGCGATCGCCGGGCGCACGCCGAGCCGGATCGTCGTGGACGTCATCGCCGCCAGCGCGACGGCGACACAGACTGCGGCGAACAGGTTGGCGCGGAAGGCGATCGACCCGAAGGGCAGCAGCTCGAACAGCCAGGCCGTGATGACGTACGTTGGGTAGCCGGTCGGGTGGGTGATGCCGAGCACGTGCGGCACCGTCTGCATCTCGCCCCAGTCGTCGAACGCCATGCCGGGCAGGAGCGTCGGCACGTAGATCACCAGCGAGGCGACGAACACGAGGAGCGGCGCCCAGCGCTCGCCGAGCGACGGCGCGACGGGTCGCTCCTGGTCCATCGGTGCGGGTTACCTCGTGGTTCGCGGACGCCGGACGGCGTGCGGCGATCCTAGTGGACGGCGGGCTCGGCCGTGATTTCGCGGGCCGGGGTCTGCGGCCCTTCGACCCGGAATCCTGGACTGGCGGTCAGTCTCGGACGCGACTCCGTCCCAGGCGGCTCCCGTCAGATGACCGTCTGACCCCTGCCCACGAAGCCAGGGGACCACACCTAGTGCTTGAATCCCGTGCTCGAGTCCTTGTCCTTGACCGGTACCGGCTGCTTCAGGAGGCGCGGCAGCTGGCGCCGCAGGTCGTCGATGAACAGCGAGGCGACGTCGTGCGTGAACCCGCGTTTCACCACGACACGCAGCACCGCGAGGTCTTCGCGGTTGGCCGGGAACGTGTACGCCGGGACCTGCCAGCCGCGCTCGCGGACGGCGTCGGAGACGTCGAACACGTTGAAGTTCGTGATCTCATCGCGCACTTTGAAGGCGAAGACCGGCAGGTCCTCGCCCCGGGTGATGAGCTGGAACGGCCCCAGCTTCTCCACCTCGCGGGCGAGGTCCTGGGCCACATCCCGGGAGTACTGCTGGACCTGACGGTAGCCTTCCATGCCGAGGCGAACGAAGTTGTAGTACTGCGCCACGACCTGGGCCCCCGGCCGGGAGAAGTTGAGCGCGAATGTCGGCATGATGTCGCCGAGGTAGTTGACCTGGAAGATGAGCTCTTCCGGGAGGTGCTCCTCGGTCCGCCAGATGATCCAGCCGACGCCCGGCGCCACGAGGCCGTACTTGTGTCCGGATGCGTTGATCGAGACGACGCGATCAAGGCGGAAGTCCCACTCGAGCTCCGGCTCCAGGAACGGCGCGAAGAACCCGCCGGAGGCCGCGTCCACGTGGACGGGAATGTCGAGGCCGGTCGCCTCCTGCAGCCGGTCCAGCGCCTTGCAGATCTTCTTGATCGGCTCGTACGACCCGTCGTAGGTGGACCCGAGCACCCCGATCACGCCGATCGTGTTCTCGTCGCACAGGGCCGCGGCGGCGTCGGGGTCGATGTGGAACCGGTCGCCCTCCATCGGGACGGTCCGGGGCTCCACGTCCCAGTAGCGCGCGAACTTCTCCCAGCAGACCTGGACGTTGATGCCCATGACGATGTTGGGCCGATCGACCGGTTTGCCGGCCGCTCGCCGGGCATCCTGCCAGCGGCGCTTCATGGCGAGGCCCCCGAGCATCGCGGCCTCGGACGAGCCGGTCGTGGAACAGCCGGGCGCGTCGTCGGGGTCGGGGGCGTGCCACAGGCGGTTGATCATGTCGACGCAGCGCATCTCCATCTCGGCCGTCTGCGGGTACTCGTCCTTGTTGATCATGTTCTTGTCGAACGTCTCGTCCATCAGGCGTCGCGCCTGGGGCTCGAGCCACGTCCCGACAAAGGTGGCGAGGTTGAGACGCGCGTTACCGTCCAGCATCAGCTGGTCGTGGACGATCTGGTAGGCGACCTCGGGGTCCATCTCGAGGTCCGGTATCCGTCGCCGCGGCGCTCGCCCGATCTCCGCGAACACGTCGCCGACCGATTGCGCCCCCGCGCGCTTCGTCCGCTTGACTGCCACCGTGTGCGCCCTCCGTTGACCCGCGGCACCCGGCCCGTCGCGCGGGTGCGCCCGAGCCCGAAGCCTAATCGCCCGCCGCAAGCCTCATCGCCCGCCGCGCGCCGCCGGGCGGGATCGGGTGACGGTACGCGATCTTGCGCGTTGTCGGGCAATCCCTACCATGCGATCTGCGTAACGGCGCGGCGAGCCGCCCTGGAGGCATCGCCGGCAGCCCGGCTCACAGGCAGGAGGCGTCCCACCCATGCCGATCGAGTACCCGAAGGCCGTCGATCCGGCGCTGTTGCGCGGCCTTGCCGCGACGGTGCGCCTTGTCGCCCTTCCCGGCGACGAGGCGTACGCGGCCCTTGCCGCGCCCTGGAACCTCGCGGTCCCGAGCCTGCCGCTGGCCGTGGTCGAGCCGGCGGACGCGGCGGAGATCGCCCACGTGGTCAGGTTCGCGAACGCGCACCGCATCCCGGTGGCCGTCCAGTGCACGGGTCACGGCGCCGCCGATAACCTGGACGGAGCGCTGCTGGTCGTCACGCGCCGGCTCACCGAGTGCACCGTGCACCCGGGGGAGGGCTGGGCACGCGTCGGGGCGGGCGTGGCGTGGCAGCAGGTGCTCGACGCCGCGTCGCCCCACGGGCTGGCACCGCTCGCCGGTTCCTCGCCGGGGGTTGGGGTCGTCGGCTACACGACGGGCGGCGGTCTCGGCCCGCTGGCGCGCACGCACGGCGCGGCGTCGGACCGCGTGCGGGCATTCGAGGTGGTCACCGGGGACGGGGAGCTGCGGCGCGTCACGCCCACGGAGCACCCGGACCTCTTCTGGGGGCTTCGCGGAGGGAAGGGCGCCCTCGGTATCGTCACCGCGGTGGAGTTCGACCTCCTGCCGATCCGCGAGCTGTACGCCGGCGCGGTCTACTTCGACGGTGCGGCCGCCACGGCCATGATCGGCACCTGGGCGGGGTGGTGCGAAACCGTCCCGAGGGAGGCCACCACCTCGATTGCGATGCTGCAGCTTCCGCCCATGCCCGGGGTTCCGGAGCCGCTGGCCGGCCGCTTCACGGTCGCGGTCCGGTTCGCCTGGACCGGGGACCCGGCCGCAGGCGCGGCCGTCCTGGCGCCGATTCGTGCCGTGGCGCCACCGCTGATCGACGCGGTCGGCGTGATGCCGTACGTGGCACTCGGCGCCATCCACGCGGATCCCGTGGACCCTCTTCCGGTCCGCGAGGTGTCCGGGCTCCTCGCGTCCCTGCCGGCCGAGGCCATCGACCGGCTGCTTGCCGTGGCGGGCCCGGAGTCGGGTTCGCCCCAGCTCCTTGTGGAGCTCCGCCAGCTCGGCGGCGCGGTCGCGGCCGGGGGTGCCCGACACGGGAACGCCGTCCCGGGCGCGTTCGCCGGCTCCGACGCCGCGTTCAGCCTGTTCGTGGTCGGGGTCGAGGCCCCACCCATCGCGGAGGCGGTGCGGGCTCACGGGGACGCCCTCTCCGTCGCAATGGCGCCGTGGCTGACCGGGTTCGTCCTGCCGAACTTCGCGCCCGGCGGCGATGCGGCGCGCTTCCGCCGCGTGTTCCCGGCCGAGACCCTCGCCCGGCTGCGTGCGATCTCGACGACGTACGATCCGGCCGGTGTCCTCCTCGCCGCGAGCGGCCTCCTGGCCTAGGGGGACCGGTTGCACGCACCAGCCAGACCCGGCCACCTGCGGGCCGCGTTCGCCACGTTCCTGCCGCTCGCGGTGCTCGCCACGCTGCTGGCCGGCCTGGTCTACGGCATCGCCCAGCAGGGTCTCCGCTCGGGTGCGAACGACCCGCAGCTCCAGCTGGCCGAGGACGGGGCGCGGGCGCTCGACGCGGGCGGCGACCCGGCCCGCGTCGTGGGGCCAGGGAAGGTCGACGTTGCGGTGAGCCTCGCGCCGTTCGTCGTGGTGTTCGATGCCGCCGGCCGGGTCCTGGCCAGCAGCGGCGTGCTCGACGGGGCCGATCCGGTCCCGCCGGCCGGCGTCCTCGAGCACGCCGCGGTCGATGCGCCGAACGTCGTCACCTGGCAGCCGCGGGCGGGCGTCCGCGTCGCCACCGTGACCGCGCGCTGGGGCGACGGCACGGTGATGGCGGGCCGCTCGCTCCGCGAGGTGGAGCGGCGCGAGGACCAGGCGCTGCTGCTGGTGGCGGTCGGCTGGGCCTGCACGCTGGCGGCCCTCGCGATCTCGTCGCTCGTCGCCGAGGCCATCCGCAGCCCGTAACCTTGCAGAAAGGTATCGCGCGGCATCCTCTGGTCACTCCTCCTCTCTCCGCGCGGCGGGGTCGGCATCGACAGCCGGCCCCGTCTCGCGTTTCCGGGCCTGGCGCGGTGGCGTCCCTGTGTCCCGGAGGCCGCGCGCCACCGGCGCCCGTGCCATGCTGGGGCCACGTACGAGGACGATTCGATGACGTCTTCCCTGGAGGCGACCGCCTGCTGGACCGCCGCGGTCCGGGCGGCCGAGACCAGCCGTGACGACCGTCTCTTCGAGGACCCGTGGGCCGCGACTCTCGCCGGGCCGGAGGGTGCGGCGTGGCTCGCCGCCCGTCCACCCGGCAGCACGCTGCCGATCGCCATCCGGACCCGCTTCTTCGACGACTGGCTGCACGACGTCGCCATCGAGGCCGGGATCCGGCAGGTCGTCCTGCTCGCGGCAGGCCTCGACACGCGCGCATACCGCCTGCCCTGGGCGGCGGCGACGACGGTCTTCGAGCTTGACCGACCCGCGGTCCTGGCCGGGAAGCGGGACACGCTCGCGGCGGCGGGCGCGGTGCCTGCCTGCGACCTCAGGCAGGTCGCAGCAGACCTGTCCGGCGACTGGGGCGGCGCCCTCGTGGGTGCGGGCCTCGATCCCGCAGGCCGGACGGCGTGGCTTCTCGAAGGCCTGCTCTTCTACCTGCCGCGCGAGGTGATCGACCGGATCCTGGACGGGGTCACCCGTCTCGCAGCCCCGGGGAGCCGGCTCGGCTTCGACATCGTCAACGGGCACGTCCTCACGTCGCCCTGGACCAGGTCATGGGTGGAGATGCAGGCGGCCGCCGGTGCCCCGTGGATCGGGTCGATGGACGACCCCGCCGCCGAGCTCGCGGCGCGCGGGTGGATCGCCTCCGTGACGCAGCCCGGCTCGCCCGGAGCGAACCACGGCCGCTGGACGCTGCCGGTGGTGCCCCCCGAGATGACGGAGATGCCGCACAGCTGGTACGTCACCGCCGAGCGCGCCGGCTGAGTCCTGGGCGTCGACCAGGCTGGCCCCGGCATCTTGCCACCCGCTCCCTGTCACATGCCCGCCAGGTGAGCACTCGCCGTCGGCGACAGCCAGGGGTACGGTCGCTGGCCTGCCATTCGCCCGCGCCGTGGACGATGGTCGCGTCCCACCCTCGGATCGGCTGGTGAACGTGCCCTTCGAGGCATCCCGCGGCGGCGAACGCCCGTTCGACGGGCAGACGTCAGGCGGTGGACTCACGGATCACCGGATGCCGCCCGCTCGCCAGAGCACGTGATGTCGTCGGTCCGCGAGACAGGGATCGGGAGCGACCCGGGCGGCGATCGCGCGGGCGACGACCCCTTCGGCAGGGCGGGCAACCGGGCACGGACGAAGACGGGCCCGGCCGTCCGGGCTCAGGCGTCGCCCGATGCCTCGGCCTCGTCCTCCGGCACAGCGTCGGCCGCCGCCTCGAGCTCCGCGATCTCGATGCGCGACATCGCGAGCATCGCGTTCCTCGCTCGTGTCGCCCGGCCGGGGTCCGGGTCGCCGAGCAGCTCCATCAGCCGTCCCGGGACGATCTGCCACGAGAGGCCGAAGCGGTCCTTCAGCCAGCCGCACTGGCTCGGCTCGCCGCCGTCGGTGAGGCCATCCCAGAGGCGATCGACCTCGGCCTGGCCATCCACGCTCACGAACAGCGAGAACGCCTCGGTGAAGGGGAAGAGAGGACCACCGTTGATCGCCAGCAGGTCCTGCCCGTGGATCCTGAACCGCGCCGAGAACAGGGGGTCCGTGGCCGCCGGTCCGGTCCGGGACAGGTCCATCACCATCATGTCGTCGAAGATCGAGGCGTAGAAGGTCAGGGCCTCCTCGAGGTTGTTGTCGAACCAGAGGAACGGGGTGATCGTCGGCATCGGGCTCCGCCTTTCGCTGGGGACGCGGGCGGCCTCGAGGACGAGGACGGCCGCCGGACCGCGAAGCCTACCGCGGCTGGCGGACTTTGGGGTGCTACCGGGTGACCAGGCGGCCGATGACGACGCCGGCCAGCGCGGCGGCGCCCGCGATCGTCATCGTCTGGGCGGCCGTCCTGACGACGCTCACCTGGCCGATCTTGCCGCGCACGACGCCGAGGGCCGCCATGAGCATGCCCGTGACGAGCAGCGAGACGATACGGGCCGTCCCGATGTCGAAGAGGGCGAACGGGATGACGGGGACGCTGGCCGCGAAGAGGTCTGCGGCGAACATCCAGCTCGCATGCGCCCAGGGCGACGCACCCGGCTGGCGCACCACGCCGAGGTCGAACGCGACGACGTGGTCCAGGAGCGCCTCCGGGTTGCGGGCGAAGGCGCGAGCCATGAGGGCGACCTCCTCGTCGGTGAAGCCGGCGGTTGCGAGCCGCTCCGAGAGACGGGTGGCGTATGCCTCGGGATCGACGGCGATCCGGGCCCGGGCGTCCGCCACGAGCGCATTCGCGCGGTGACGCTCGGACTCGGCATCGAGGTAGGTGCCGGCCATCATCGACACGGCGCCCGCGATCGCTCCCACGGCACCCGCGAGCAGCACGATGGAGCTGTCGTTCGTGCTGGCGGCGACGCCGAAGACGAGCCCGGCGATCGAGACCGCTCCGTCCTCCATCCCGAACGCGACATCGCCGATCGATGCGTACAGCGACGCGCGGAGGCGCCTCGCGAGCGTGCGGACCGGCTGCATGGGAAGGGATGTCGCTCCAGCGTGGTGAACCGCCGCACCCCGGGCCTGGCGGGTGCGACCTGCCAAGCGTACCGTCCCGCGGCGGGTGGCGGCCGGCCGCGGTCCGGGGACGTCAGGCGGTTCGCCCCGGCATACTCCCGGCATGCGCAGGCTTCTCCTCGACCCGGCCAAGGTCGACCATCACCTCACCGACACGGTGTCGGCAACGATCCAGGAGTCGGGCAAGGTGACCTGGCGGAGCACGCAGGCGTATCCGGTCATCACGGGCGGGGCTCCCGCAACGGGTGTCCAGATCACGGTCGAGCAGATGCCCTGACGGCCCGGGTGCGTCGGCCTGTCACGCCCGGTCGCCGGTAGCCCGGAGCGCATAGACACGGCCCTTCATGAGGTCGAGATCCTCGAGCACCGTGGTGGTCCGGACTTCGTAGGTGGCCAGCTCGAGCAGGGCGTCGGCCGGCAGGTAGCGTCGGCCGGGGTCGCCGACCAGGACGTCGATACCGCCGGCGCGCGCCCGCTCCAGCCACGGCAGGACCCGCTCGGCGAGCCGGGCCTCGTACCAGCAGTCGCCGGCCAGGATGACGTCAGCCTCGGGCGGGTCGTCCTCCAGCACGTCGCGGCAGACGGCCGTGACGCGGTGGCCGTTGGCCCGGGCGTTCAGGGTGATCGCGGCGGCCGCGAAGGGATCGATGTCCGCACCGGCGGCCACGGACGCGCCGGCACGCATGGCCGCGATCGCACAGAGCCCGGACCCGGAGGCGAGATCGAACACCCGCCGGCCGGCAACCGCCTCGGGGTGCTCCCGCACGTACCGCCCGATCGCGAGCCCGCCCCCCCACGCGAACGCCCAGTAGGGCAGCGCAGCGTCCGGGTCGCCCGTCTCGACCTGGGCGGCGTGCCACAGCGGCAGCACCTCGTCGGCCAGGTGGAGGCGGACCTCCTCGAGACCCGGTACCGGCCGGACGCGGGTGTGGCGGAGGACGAAGGAACGGGGCGATGACGTCACCGCCGGACTCTACGACGGCTGGCCGTCGCGCGAACGCGCCCCGGCGCTGCCCGCTCTCCCGCCCGCCGCCGGACGGTCAGCGCTCCGTCCCGACGGCGCGCCTACTCGCTGAAGCGCTCCTCCCGCCAGGGATCCGCGTCGTTGTGGTAGCCGTAGCGCTCCCAGAAGCCCTTCGAGTCATGGGCCAGGAACTCCAGGCCGCGGATCCACTTCGGGCCCTTCCAGAAGTACTTCTTCGGGACGACGAGGCGGAGCGGGTAGCCGTGATCGGGCTCGAGCGGGGAGCCCTCGTACGTGTCCGCGAGGATGACGTCCTCGTCGTCCAGCACGGAGAGCGGCAGGTTGGCCGTGTAACCCTGCTCCGCGTGGCCGACCACGAAGGCGGCATCCGGCCGCACGTGCGCCATCTCCAGGACCGTCCGGATCGAGACCCCT
>Ga0302256_10000168_pt1 | contig 13886 bp, 11 predicted proteins | sample I_Fen_E3_4_FD_194571 | JGI IMG/M metagenome (GOLD analysis project Ga0302256, IMG submission 194571) | Peat permafrost microbial communities from Stordalen Mire near Abisko, Sweden - I_Fen_E3_4 | ecosystem: Environmental > Terrestrial > Soil > Wetlands > Permafrost | place: Sweden: Abisko...
GGTCGCCCTCGAGCTTGAGCGGACCTGTGAGGTTGAGCGGGTCACTCGCGTTGCTCTGCTCGGCCCAGTCATTTTCGCCGACGCCTCGCACCGTGACGCTGGGGTTCTTCGCTTTGAGGTCCCCGCTGATGTCCTGGTGAATTCGCACCGGGATGTAGCCCGCCTGCGAATCGTAGATCGCAGCCGGGCTCGAGCCCGAGAGCCCCGCCTGGCTCCAGGATCGACTCTTGACGCCCTCGTCACGCGAACAGCCTGTTCCACAGAAGCACACAGTATAGGCAGCCATGGCAGCTTCACTCCTCCTCGCGTAGCCCTCGAATTCCCACCCGTTGGGTCCGGCCCCCCGCTCGACTCCCGACCGGCGGCGATCATCCTGGATCGCCTACCCATGGTGGCGAGATCGGCGAGAATGTTGCGGCGAACCAGCCCGGTCTCGCCGAAACAGCGAAGTGCCCGTCGGGGCGCGCACAGGTCCGACCAATAGCTCGCGCGAACGACGGTCGCCGCGCGGCTCGAAGCGCGCAGACGCCGCCCCGGCAGATCAGCTCGGTCGCGCCAGCTCGCAGGCTTCGAGCAGGGTCAGCATCCGGCCGGTCTTGAGCCGCTCGCTGCGATCCGGCGACGCCTCGACCAGATCGCCGATCGTGCGCTTGCCATCGAGCGTGTCGCACAGCTCGACGAGCCCCACCACCTCGAAGCGCTCGGGGCCGACCCGCCGGGTCCGCGCGGCGCGCAGCCGCAGCTGCGCGTTGCGCGCGATCCAGCTCTCGACCAGCTCGTCCGACAGCGCCATGGCGCCCGCGCCGAGAATCTCGAACGCGTTGAAGTCGAGCGGGAACGCCTCGCGCGGATTCTCGCGGCCGGCGTACCAGCCAAACGAGCCCTTGTTCCAGGTGCACACGTCGATGATCTTGGTCCGGACCTGGCGCGTCAGGTGGCGGAACACCTCGAGCGGCTTGAGCAGGCCCAGGCCCACCAGGGTATCGCCGAGCTTGCCGCCGTAGTGCGGCATCATCGCCAGCGCCATCGCGAGCTCACCGTCGGACAGCACGGCCTTGCTGACCAGGTAGTTGCCGAACAGCTCGCTCGCGACGTTCGACGAGACGTACTCGGGCTGGCCGTCGCGGACGTAGATCTCCTTCTTGATCCCGCCGACCGCGACGAGCAGGAGGCCGGTCGCGCGCGCGGTCATGAGCCGGAACAGCACGCGCAGCGGCGAGGTCGTGCTGAACTCACCGGCGTCGTCGGCCGGCTCGGAGATCTCCGAGAGCGCCGGCGGCGTCAGCGTCCGCTTGCGCTCGATCTCCTCCGGCGGCGGCAGCGGCAGGTCGCGGCTCCGCGGCTCGTTGCGCAGATCGTCGAACGCGCGCATCGCCGAGTCCTCGCTGCGCGGCAGCCGCGACGGCGACAACGGCGCGGCCGACGCCGACGCGCCAGGGTCGCGGGCGCGCACGGTCGTGCCGCTGACGCTCGAGCGATCCGGTCTGGGCAGCGTGATCGCCTCGACCGCGGCGCTGATCGTATCGGCGATCGGCACGTCGACGACGCCATCGCGCTCGGTGCGATCGCGCGGCGGGCGCGCGGTGAGCGGCGGGCGGCCGCGCGGGATCGGGTTGGTCGCGCGCCGGGGCTGGCTGCCCAGCGGCGGCATCGCCGGGGTGACCTGGCGGGTCGCCGGCCGCGCATGCACGGTCTCGGCGCGCGCCTGGCCGACGTGCGCCGCGAGATCACCGATCGAGCGCTGCGCCACGCCCGGCAGCTGCGGCAAAGCCCGATCCAGCGGATCCGAGCCCTGATCGTAGCTGACCGAGATCACCGGCATGCTCTGATCGCCCTCGACCGCGCCCTGGGGCACCGCGTCGTCACCCAGATCGCGGCCGCCCGAGAGCGCGAGATCGTCGAGCACCGTGGTCCCCGCGTTCACCGTGCGGTTGCGGCGCTCGACCACGGAGTCGCGCAGCTCGATCACGACGTCGGCCACGGTCCTGGGCGTCATCCGGTGGCGGTGCTCGAACAGCCACTCGGCCACCGCGTCGCGGAACTGCGCCGCGGTCTGCCAGCGCTCGTCGACCGACTTCTTCAGCGCCGTCCGCACGATCTCCGACAGGCCGGGATCGATGTCCGCGCCGTACTTGTCGAGCCGCACGAGCTTGGCGTCGCGCACCATGAGCAGCACGTCGAGCTCGTTGGTCGCCGCGAACAGCCGCCGCCCGGTCAACAGCTCGGCGAACACGACGCCGACCGAGAACAGATCGCTGCGCGCATCGAGGCTCTGCTCGATCACCTGCTCGGGCGACATGTAGCCGTACTTGCCCTTGAGCGTGCCGCTCTTGCTCTTGTGCGCGCGATCCGGATCCTGCTGGCGCGCGATCCCGAAATCGACCAGCTTGACGTCGCCGCGCACGCTCAGCAGCACGTTGGATGGCGAGATGTCGCGGTGTACGATGTTGAGCCGCGAGCCGTCTTCCCCGAGCTGGTTGTGGGCGTAGTCGAGCGCGTCGAGCACCTCGTGCGCGATCCACGCCGCGAGCTGCGGCTCGACCTTGCGGCGGCGCGCCGCGAACTCCCGGAGCAGCGCCAGCACGTCGATGCCATCGACGTACTCCATCGCGATGAACAGCGCGTCATCGACCTTGCCGAGCTCGAAGGTCTGCGCGATCTTGGGATGGACGAGCCGGGCCGTGAGCTTGGCCTCGTCGATGAACATCGCGTTGTAGGTCTCGTCGTCGACCAGGTGGGGCAAGAGGCGCTTGATCACCACCTTCTTCTGAAAGCCGTGCTCGCCGGGCGAGGCCGCGACGAACAGCTCCGCCATGCCACCCACGGCCAGTCGCTCGACGAGCTGGTACCGGCCGAAGCTGATCGGGAAGTCGCCCACCGGACCTGGGAGCTTACCATAACGGCCTCGACGCCCGCGCCGGGTAGCCTACATCCGCGGCCCCGTGCCGCCGATCAGATGCGCCGCATCACATGGTAGCCGGCGCGCTCCAGCGCGTGTGCCACCGCACTGTCGAACCGCTCGAAGTGCTGAAACGACAGCCCGCGCGCGCTGGTGGCGGCCGCCGCCCGCTCGCGCAGCGGTCGCCGCGCGTTCGCCAGCACGACCTGCAGCGCGCTGCCCGCCGCCTGCTCGAGAAATCCCCGATATCCGACCTCGAAGTGTTTCTCAGCCGGCTCGGCCAGGCCGCCGCAATCGATGATCAGGCACGGCGCCCCGGTGCCGACCGCGAGCATCCACGCGCGCGCCAGCAGCGAATCGATCGTCGGCGTGGTGGGCGCGCCGACCAACAGCACGGCCGGAACTTTCGGCAGCACCTCGATCACCGGCGTGCCGGCCTCGAGCTGATCGGCCTGGCGCTCGCGCAGCGATTGCATGCCGGACGCCGCGAACGAATCGAGCGCCACGGTGGTGAGCCACTCGAACAGCCGGCTCAGCGCCGCCGCGTCGTCGGCATCGGCGAGCTGCGCGACGACATCGCGCAGCTCGAGCAGCAGCGCGGCGATATCGAACCCGGTCGCGCCTTCACTGGCGAACTGCGCCCCGAGGAACGCCGCGCTGCGCTCGAGCTCGCGGGTCGCGTTGGCCCCCGGCCGCGCCTCGGCCAGCCCGCTCCCCGCCGCGACCGACAGCGCCTCGACGAAGTTCGCGACCTGCGCCGTGTGCGTCGCCGCCTTGGTCGCGCGACGAAACCGTAGCAGCGAGCGCTCGAACTGGACGATCCAGTTTGCGAGGATCTCGCTGGACCGCTCGCGGAGGAGCACCGCCAGACTCGGAGGGGTCGCGGGGCTCACGGGGGGTCATGGTAGCAAGTCGATCTGGGTCTCGCCATGGATGATAGGATACTCACCGAGTGAAGCTACTATCAGTGGCTCGGACCGATATCGGTCGGCGGCGGCAGATCAACGAGGACGCCCTGTTCCGCGATGACCGCCACGGCTTCTACGTGGTCGCCGACGGGGTTGGCGGCCACAACAAGGGCGAGATCGCCAGCCGCGAGGCCGTCGAGCAGCTGCGCATGTGGGTCTCGGGCGCCAACCGTGACATCGATCGGCTCGTCGAGCAGATCCGGGGCGGCGATCGCGAAGCCGTCACCGAGATCCGCCGGCTGCTCGAGAGCGGCGTCAAGAGCGCCTGCTACATGGTCTACGGCATGGCCGAGCTCGACCCCGAGAAGAAGGGCATGTCGACGACGCTCTCGGCGCTGCTGATCCGCGCCAACCTGGCGTTCGCGGTCCACGTCGGCGATAGCCGGGTCTATCGCGTGCGCGGCGCGACCGTGCTCCAGCTGACCGAGGATCACACGCTGATCAACTACAAGCTCAAGCACGGCATGCTGACCCGCGCCGAGGCCGAGAAGGCCTCGGGCAAGAACGTCATCACGCGCGCCGTCGGCCACAAGGACTACGTCCAGGTCGACACCGTCGATCTCGACGTCGCCGTCGCCGATCGCTTCCTCCTGTGCAGCGACGGCCTCCACGGCTACTTCACGAGCGACGCCGAGGTCGCCGAGCTGTGCAGCGATGGCTCGCTCGAAGAGTGCGCCGAGGCCGCGATCGGCCTGGCCAATCAGCGCGGCGGCAAGGACAACGTGACGGCCGTGGTGATCGAAGTGCAGGCCGCCGAATAGCTGCTACGCAGGACCTGCGATGACCCGCCGCTCTCGAACCGCCGTCGTCGTCGCGGTGCTGGCGATCGCCGCCTGGTGCGCGGTGGCGGTCCTGCGGCCGCGGCGGGGCGATCCGGGGCCGCCGATCGCCGGCACCGCCCCGGCCCCCGCGCGTCCCGCGCACCGCACCGGCAGCGCCGCGCGCCCCGCCGCGCCGCGCTCGCCGTTCGCCGCGCTGGGCCCGGCCGCCGAGGTCACGATCAGCGGCCACGTGATCGACGTGCGCCTGCAGCGCCCGGTCGGCGACGTCGAGGTCGTGTTCCGCGACGACCTCGGCGAGTCCTCCACCACCGCCACCAGCGACGGTGCCTACGCGATCCGCCTGGTCCCCGGCGTCTACCGCGCGTTCGTCCGCGGCGATCGCGTGGTCTCGGTCGGGCGGCCCGATCGCGCGCGGCTCCCGGCGCCTCCGACCCTCGACACCGCGGGCGTCCCCGACGAGGCGCTGATGGCCACGGTGGTCGCGCGCGGCGACGCCGAGGGCGTTGACCTCTCGGTCCTGGGCGCCGGCACGGTCTCGGGCCACGTCACCGATCTCGCGGGCCGGCCGATCGCCGGCGCGGTCGTGCGCGCGCGCGGCGCCGGCGTCCGCCCCACCCTGGGCAGCGACGTCGCCGAGTCCGCCGACGACGGCAGCTTCGAGCTCCGGCTGCCGGCCGGCGCCTTCGAGCTCGAGGCCAGCCACCCCAGGTTCGCCGGCGTGGCCTCGGCGGCCGACGCCCAGATCGCGCTCCAGCCGGGCGATCACCTCACCCCGACCCTCACCCTCACCGCGGGCTGCATCCTCACGGGCCGCGTGATCAACCGCGACGGCAAGCCGACCGGCGACGGCGCGATCGAGCGCGGCGGCGGTCAGGGCGCGCTCGACTTCGTCCCCGCCGGCCGCATCGAGCCCGACGGCAGCTTCCGCTGGGCGACGACGGCCGCCGCCGACATCACGCTGCGCGCCTGGCCCTGGAAGTCGCCGCCCTCGCCGGCGCGCCAGTTCGCCTGCCACGACGGCGCGCGGTTCGACGACCTCGTGTTCCAGGTCGCCGATCGCCACGCCGACCTCGCGGGCACCCTCGTCGACCAGGCCGGCGCCCCGGTCGCGTTCACCTACGTCGACCTCGCCCCCCTCGACCCCGGCGGCATCGCCCAGCAAGAGCGCACCGATGCGGCCGGCCGCTGGGAGGTCTTCGAGGCGCCGTCGGGTCGCTACCGCGTCACGGCCCAGGCCGACGGCCGCGGCATCGCCAGCGCCATCATCGTCGCGCCGCGCGACGGCGTCCGCCTCGAGCTCGGCGGCACGGGCCGGCTCGAAGGCACCACGAGCCGGCTCGCCAGCGGCAGCTTCGAGCTCGCCCTCGGCACCTGCCTCGAGAGCATCGGCCAGATCCCGGTCAACCAGGCCCGCCGCCTGGTCACGGTCACGGGCGGCCGGTTCACCGTCGACGACCTCCCCGCCTGTCAGCTGTCCTTCAACGCGATCTGGCACGGCCGCCCGGTCTCGCAGACCGCCGCGATCCCGAGCGGCGGCACGGCGCGGCTCGATCTCGACCTCGGTCCGCCGCTCACCAAGACCGTCCACGGCATCGTCCGTGACGCGGACGGCCAGCCGATCGCCTCCGCCGTCGTCGTCGCGACCCGCGCCGGCACCGCCGACGCCACGACCCGCACCGACGCCGCGGGCGGCTACTCGCTCAAGACCACGTCGGGCACCAGCCTCCGCGCCAGCGCGCGCGGCCGGGTCGGCTTCGCCCAGGTCGGCGGCGCCAACATCGCCGACGAGCAGGTCGACCTCGTCGTCGCCGAGGACCCCGCCGAGCACTGAAACTGAGAGCCTGGGCAAGATTCGGCGCGCCAGGATCGTGGGCCGAAGATGGAGCCGCAGAAAGCGCTGGAGGGCGATCGCGAGCGTGCCGGGATCGGTCACAGGCCACATCGGAGCAGGCAGGCCGGAGAAACATATTGCGCTACTGTCCGGGACGAATTTCCAGCGATCCAGCCGGTCAGTTCGCCGCCATGATCATCGTGCGCACCGCGGCGATGGCCCAGGCGCGGTCGATCCGCAGCTCGCGCGGGCCCGGCCGGCCTTGCTCGCGCCCGGCCAGCTTGGCGTACGCGCTCACGGGGCTCGCCATGACGCGGGCCTGGCCGTCCTCGAACAGCAGCCAGCGGATCGCCGCATCGTCGACGCCGTCGAACAGCAGCACGCGCTCCAGATCGCCGTCCTCGCGGGACGCGAGCAGCAGGACCTTCGCCATCTCGATCGCCCAGTCTTCGAGGCCCGCGTCCAGGAGCTTCACCTTCTCGACCAGCGCGTTGAGCGAGGGGACGAGCCGCTGGGTGCCGCCGGCGCCGGCGGCGCGGAACGCGGCCTCGCCCTCCGCCATCGCCTGCTCGTCGCCAGGGCAGACCTGGCACCAGTAGGCGGCGGCCGGATCGTGGAACAGCAAGGTGGCGGCGAGCTGGGTCCGGCGGCCGCACGCGCAGTCGAGCACGTTGAGCTCGCCCGCGAGCAGCTGGGCCTTCACCGCTGGATCCGTGGCCGCGTTGATGCTCTGCACGAGCTTGCATTCGGTCGGCCGGTCACAGCCAGGACAGCGCACGCGGGTAACACCGACGATCACGGTGCCAAGGCTACCCCACCAGGTCGCGCCGGTCGCGCCGCACCGTGGCCTGGGGTCAGGGGCGCAGCGCTTTGTGATAGACGTCGAGGTCGCAGGGAGTCGCCAGCAGCGGCGCCAGCAGCGGATGGGTTTCTTCGATGAGGCCGGCGCGGACCCGGCGGTAGCCAATGCGGCCGTACCAGGTGGCCAGGAATTGCTTGGACGGGTGCGACCACGTGCGCGGCACCAGCAGCTCCAGCTGCATCGTGGTGCGGCCGGCCTCGAGGCTGCGGCGCTCGACGAACTCGACGAGCCGCCGCCCGACGCCGGTGCCGCGATGGCCGGGTGCCGCCGTCAGCATGCCGAACTCGCTGAGCTCGGCGGCGAGCTGGCGAAACCGCACGGTCCCGACGAGCGCCGTGGCCGCGCGCGCCACCACGAGCTCACCGGCTCGCGCGATCGCCTGGACCTCGCCCAGGTTCGTGCGCGTGGCGCCGTCGACCCAGAGCCCGTGCTCGGAGGCGGCGTATACGTCGTTGACGAGCTCGGTGACCGCCGCCATCAAGCGGGCGTCGTCCGCGGCCGCGGGCGCGAGGATCGCAATCTCGACCGACGGTTCCAGCATCTTGCGATGGTCATACACCACGCGGTCCGCCGTGACGACCCGCGCCACGATCGGCCAGCTAATCGAACGCGACGCCGAACCCGATCGCGGCGGAGGCCAGCACGCCGTCGCTGCAGATCATCGCCGAGGTCGCAAACTCGATGTCCAGCACGGCCCACTTGAAGCGCGCCAGGTCGACCCCCGCGCCGAACAGCGCTGCCCCGCCGATCAGCGTGACGTCGCCGAGGTCCACCTTCGAGACCACGACGCCGCGGCGCTGGTACGTGCCCGCCCCGGCGCCGCCGCGCACCCAGAGCGACGGATCGACGTAGTACTGCGCGCCGAGCAGCAGCTCGGCGTTCGTGTCGGTCTTGATCGTGCTCGGCATCGTCGCGGTCGCTGCGGGCCGATGCAGCGCCGCGGTGATGGCGAACTCGAGCGAGATCACCGTGCGCGGCGTCGCGACGTGGCCGAGCCGGAACGAGCCCGCGCCGCCGCGGCCGACCGAGTCCTTGATCCCGAAGCCGAGCAGGAGGCCGCCGCCGATCGAGGCGGCGAACGTCATCCCCTGGCGATGGGCCGTCGATTCGAGGTTGGCATCGCCGGCTTCCAGCGCCGCCGGATCGGGCGGCGACGCGGGGGCCTCGGCGTGCGCCGGGGCCGCGGCGGCGACCAGCCCCGCGATCGCCGCCGACCGCGCGATCATTTGCGGGCCGGCGGGATCTGCAGCAGCGGGAGCTTGCGAGGCTCGTCGACGAGGGGCTGGTTGGCGATCAGGAGGCGCTGCACCGGCTCGCCGCCGATCAGGTGCTTCTCGACGATCTCGGGGATATCGTCGGGGGTGACGCGGCCGTACCAGGCCTGCTCGGGGTACACGACGATGGCCACGCCGTGCTCGCACTGGTCGAGGCAGCCCGCGTTGTTGGCGCGGATGGCCTTGTGGAGGCCGCGGCTGGCGAGCTCGGCCTTGAGCCGATCGCGGACCTCGGCGCCCCCCTTGTGCAGGCAACAACCCTTGGGATTATCAGGGGCTCGCTCGTTGGTACAGACGAAGACGTGGCGCTGGAGGTTCGGCATCCGCCGCGCAGGCTAGCACCCTGCCGTACCGTGCCTAGCCGCGCTTGAAGCAAGCCGCGGCGTGGCGCATCCTAGCGGAGGTCCGCACGAATGAGCGAGCTGCCTCCTCACACGGGCCCGCCGATGGCGGGCGCGCCCTTGCGGCGTGCCTGCCGCGCGGCGGGTCGCCCGCGCGCGGTCGGTTGCGGGGGCGGCGCGGCGGCGGCCGTGATGCTCGCGGCGCGGATCGCCGCGGCCCAGGCGCCCGCGGCCGCCCCGCCGATCACCCAGGTCACAGGTGACAGGCAGCTCGCGCAGCTCGCGAATGACATCGCTCAGGATCCCGAGATCGCGGCCGGCGATCCCGCGGCGCGGTCGCTGGCGCAGGCGCTGATCGTCGAGGGCGTGAAGCAGCTGCACGCCCGCGCGTTCGACCAGGCGCTCGCCAACTTCCTCGATGCGTATGCCCGGCTGCCCGCCCCCAAGTTGCTGCTCGGCGTCGCCGCGATCCTGCGCGACATGGGCCGGCTCGCCGACGCGGCCAACACGTACCGCCGCTACCTCGTCGATCCGGCGGCCAGCGCCGAGCGCGCCGGCGATATCGAGGAGCTCCTGGCCCAGCTCGACGAGCAGCTGACGATCCTCACCGTGCGGGCGCCGCGCGGCGCCCAGGTCTCGATCGACGGTGGGCCGCTCGTCACCATCGGTGGCACGCTGGTGACGCGCGTCCCCGCCGGGGTCCACCGCGTCCAGGTCCGGGTCGATCGCACGACCAGCGAGCTCAAGGTCGCCGGGCGCGAGGGCGAGGCCAAGGACGTGCTCGCCGGGGCCCAGGCGGGTGCGCGCGGTCCCGAGGGCGGCGCGAGCAACGGCCTCCCCTCGCGGATCGACGGCTGGCTGATCGCCGGCACGCACTACGGCGCCGACAGCGCCACCGACCGCGTCCGCAAGGTCTACGCCAGCACCGACGGTCACGAGATCGCGGCGATCGTCCCGCGCAGCGAAGCGCTCGATCGCGGCGAGCCCGGGGAGGCCGACCGCCCGGCCGGCTTCGAGTACGGCGCGATCGGCGTGGCCCGGTTCGATGGCAAGGGCCGCGGCGCGGCCGGCGGGGTCGGCGCGGTGATCGCGCGCGGCCGGCTCGAGGCCGAGCTCGTCCTGCTCAAGGCCGCCGAGTTCGGCGGCTACCTCGGCCTGCGCTACGAGCTGCGCGACGCCGCGGTGCGGCCGTACCTCGCCCTGGGCATGCCCGGGTTCGCGTTCCACCACGACGAGCTCAGGGCCGACGCGACGATGATGGGGACCCGGCGGCTCGCGATCGGCGCCCGGATCGCCGCCGGCGTCTCGATCGCGCTCACCGACCACATCAGCGTGCACGCCGATCTCGGCTACGAGCACTTCTTCTTCCTCGACGACCACCAGTACGAGGCCGATGTGTTCGTGCCGGCGCTCGGCGTGATCGGACGGCTATGACCGGCACGCGCCCGGCCGTCGTCCTCGGCATCGCGCTGGCGATCGCGCGCGTCGCGGCCGCGCAGACCGCGCCGGTGATCGCGGTCTCGCCTGCCGCGGTCGACGCCGGCAAGGTCGCGGTGCTCGACAAGACCGCGACGACGATGATCCACGTCGCCAACGCCGGCGGCGGGACGCTGAAGCTGCTCGACGTCCAGATCGTCGATGGTGGCACCGGCGCCGCGGCCGACTGGACGCTGACCGCCAGCGCGGCGTGCAGCGGCGTCACCATCCCGCCGGCGTGCGACGTCACGGCGGACGCGCCGGTCGATCTGCGCGTGGTGTTCGATCCGAGCGCGATCGCCGTGCGCGACGCCACGCTGCTGATCCATTACGCCGATACCGCCGATCGCTCGATCGCGATCCCGCTGCACGGCATCGGCGACGGCGCGACCCTCGACCTCGTGGGCGGCCCGCGGACCCTCGACTTCGGCACGGTCGCGATCACGAGCGCCGCCGGCGCGAGCCTGAAGATCGAGGTGACCAATCGCGGATCGCGCGAGCTGACCGACGGCGAGATCGACATCACGCAGATCGGGACGGCGTTCCTGGCGCCCACCGCGTTCACGGTCCCCACCACCGCGGTCCAGCCGACCCAGACCATCACCGTCACGTGCCGTCCCACCACGCTCGGTCCCGTGATGGGCCGCCTGGTGCTGTCCTCGCTCGGCTCGCCGAGCGCGCCGATCACGCTGCCGCTGCAGTGCACTGGCGGCAGCAGCCCGGCGCTCTCGGCCAGCCCACCGGCGATCCAGCTCGGCGAGGTTCGCGTCGGAAGCCCGTCGAGCACCCAGGTCGAGATCGCCACCGGCGGTCCGCCGACCACGCTCAGCGCCGCGTTCAACGCCAGCGCCCCCCCGCTTCCACTCTCGGTCACCGGCGTCCCCACCGCGCCCGCCGCCACGGCCACGCTCGACGTCGCGGCCGCGCCCGTGGCGGAGGGCAGCCTCGCCAGCCAGCTGATCGTCACACCGGCCAGCACCAGCCCGGCGCTGCAGATCGCCATCACCGGCGACGCGGTGACCGCGGCGTACAGCGTGCCCGCCGCGATCTCGCTCGGCACGTTCTGCACGCAGCAGCCGGCCACGCCGCGGATCCTGCAGCTCGCCGCGACCGGCACCGCGACGATCGGCCTGGCCGCCCCCACGCTCGTCGGCGACAGCGCCGCGTACGACCTCCAGTTCGTGTCCCCGCTGATCTATCCGACCACGCTGCCGCCGCAAGGCCGCGCGACCGTCGCGGTCACCCCCCAGCCCCGCGCCACCGCCGGCGTCGCCACCGGCCAGCTCACCTGGGCCACCGACGTCGCCGGGCTCGAGACCGCGCCGACCCAGCTGACCGCGACGTTCGTCGATAACGGCGGCGCCATCGCGCCCGAGTCGCTGACGTTCAGCCCGACGCCGATCCACCTCGACACCCAGAACGCCCAGGAAGTCACGCTGCAGAACTGCGATGTATCGCCGCTCCAGCTCGATCCGCCGCAGGTGCCGGTGCCCTTCACGATCGACAGCCCGAGCTTTCCCACGATGCTGCTGCCCGGCGAGATCATCAGCTTCAGCGTGGGGTTTCACCCGACCAAGGTCGGCAACTCGATGAAGACCCTGATCATCACCTCGCCGCAGCTCGCCGGCACCCAGCTGAGCGTGCGGCTGATCGGCGATGGCTACGCCCAGGGCGCCGGGAACGACGCCGGTACGACGACCCCCGTGGCGCCGCCGGCTGAACCCACCAGCTTCTACGCCTGCAACGGCTGCTCCGCCAACGATCCGGCCAGCGCGCTCGCGTTCGGCGTCGCCGTGCTGTGCACGCGGCTCCCGCGGCGCCGCCGGCCCGCGCGCTGATCGCCCTCGTGGCGACTCGCGCCCGGCACGACGAGCCCCGCGCGGTCTGGCGACACCGTGATGCTCATGCACTGCACCTTCGACACCGCTTCACGCGAACCTCGGGCCCTGTTCGAACACCACCTCACCGTGCCGCACGGCACGGCCGCAGCGCCGCGCTGCCAATATGACCGATACCAAGTGTCGCGGTCGACTACGGCACGGTGGACGCCGGCCCAGGGGCCGCGCCTGCGACCGGCGGCGGTGCGAACGGCGGCGGTGCCACCGGCGGCGGTGCCACCGGCGGCAGCGTACTCGCGCGGGCGGTCGCCGCCTCGGCTGTATAGATGATGCACGTCGCGGTGATGCCCTTCTTGCTTGCATTGACATTGCCGACCACGCTCGCGGCCACGTCGGCATCGTGCGTCAGCCCGCCGAGCACGAGGCCATCACAGCCCATGTCCGCGGCCCGCGACCGCAGCATGGCGATGAACTCCGGCGTGTTATCGAAGCTCAGGTGGGTTTCCTGCTCGGCCTCGAGGTACGCGATGTCAAGGTGCGGCCGGGGCGGCGGGCCACTCGAGAAGATTTCCACCGCCTCGGGCGGCCGCGCTCTCAGCTGTCGCTGTGCTGGATTGATCGGAGTGACGGAGATCGTCGTGCCACAGCCACCCGCGAGCAGCGCCAGCCATGGGAGGGTTCGATAAAGCATCCCTCGCCACCGAGCAAGCGAAGCGCCAATCCAAGCACATCGCCAGCACCTGCGAGCGTTCGCAAGTGCTCGACGTCACGTGCGAGCACGCTGGCAAATCTTGCCAGCGTGCTCGCACGGCACTCGAGGCTCTCCGTGCTGTGGCGTCTGTGCGTCAGTGTGGCGACCAGCCCAGACCGAGACTATCGCCCGGTGCCGCCGCGGATCTTCTTCAGCTCGCCGAAGAACAGATCGACTTCCTCGGACTTGGTATAGAAGTGCGGCGCGATCCGGATGCCGGCGCCGGGGCGATGGTCGCAGAAGAACTTGCGACGGTTGAGCTCGCGGCACACGTCGGCGGCGCTCGTGAAGTCGAACACCACCGAACCGCCGCGCTGCGCCTCGGGGCGCGGGCTGTTGAGCTTCATGCCGAGCTCGTCGACCCAGTCGATGCACTGCTGGGTCAGCACCAGGCTCTTGTCGCGGATCCGGCGCACGCCGATCTCGGCGATCAGCGTGTGGCCCGCGCGCGCCTGGTAGAGCCCCGCCACGGCGGGCGTGCCGCCCATGAACCGCCAGATGCCTTCCGCGTAGCTCTGCGCCGGCATCGTGAACGCGAACGGCGCCTCGTTGCCGAACCAGCCGGTCACGCGCGGCGCCAGCTGCTCGATCAGATCCTTGCGGACGTAGAGCCATGCGGCGCCCGGCCCGCCGCACAGGTACTTCACCGAGCCGCCGACCGCGAACGCCACGCCGAGATCGACGACGTCGAGCGGCAGCGCGCCGATCGACTGGTAGCAGTCGAGGATCACGTGGGCACCGACCTCGCGAGCCCGCGCGCAGATCTTCTTGGCGTCCTGGATGTACGCCGACGAGAACACGACGTGCGACATCGGCACCAGCAGCGTGTGCTCGTCGATCGCGGCGCACATCGCGTCGGCGTCG
>Ga0302256_10000170_pt1 | contig 13854 bp, 11 predicted proteins | sample I_Fen_E3_4_FD_194571 | JGI IMG/M metagenome (GOLD analysis project Ga0302256, IMG submission 194571) | Peat permafrost microbial communities from Stordalen Mire near Abisko, Sweden - I_Fen_E3_4 | ecosystem: Environmental > Terrestrial > Soil > Wetlands > Permafrost | place: Sweden: Abisko...
GGTGGCGGTGACCACGCTGCTCTTCATGCTGTGCTTCGCAGCGCTCGGTGCCGGCAACGGCGCGCTCTTCCAGCTCGTGCCGCTGCGCTGGCCGCTGTCAACGGCGGTGGCCGGCTCGATGATCGGGGAGATCGGCGCACTGGGCGGCGGTTTCTTGCCGAATGCCATGGGGCAGTCGAAGCAGCTCGCAGGGACCTACCTGTGGGGCTTCGTCTCGTTCGCCGTGCTGGCACTGGCCATGCTTGCGATGCTGCGCTTCGTGCAAATCCGTTGGACGCGGACGTGGGCAGAAAAGGGAGGTCGCGCCAGAGTGCTGGCGTGACTACCGAGGCAAGAACAGCAGCCAGTAAACCAGCAGCAGGTTGAACAGCAGCGACACCGCCAGCGCGACCTTCCACAGCAGGCTGGGGTCGCGCGACAGCAAGGGCTTAGGGGCCTGCGCCGACAACGGGCGCGACGCGCCGCGCTGAATCGCCAACTCCAGCTCCTCGGCCGTCTCGAAACGCTGCTTCTTGTCAAAAGCCAATGCCTTCAGAACGATGTGGTCGAGCCAGATCGGCACATCGGGCCGCAGCCGCGACGGAGGTTTGGGTTCTCGGCGGTAGCGCGCCGTCTGATACGGCTCGATGACGCCGAACGGCAAATGGCCGGTCAGCAGTTGATACAGGGTGACACCCAGCGCGAACAGGTCGCTTTGCGCATCCACCGGTTCGTCGTCCCACAGTTCCGGGTTCATGTAGCTGGGCGTGCCGGCATGCAGGCTGCGCTGCTCCGAAGGTTCACTGCCCGACAGCGCCACACCGAGGTCCAGCAGGCGCAACTGGCCGTCGTCGCCCAGGTGAAGGTTGCCGGGCTTGATGTCGCGGTGAACCACGCCCAGCCGATGCAGCTTGCCGATGGCTCGGGCCGCGGCGAGGCTCCAGGCCAACGTGTCACTCACCGGCAGCCCGCGTGGCCCGCGCTGGGCCGCCATCTGCTCCAGCGTCTGCCCGGCGTGCCAGTCGAAGAGAAGGTAGAACGTGGTGGCGTCCTGCACCTCGTGAAGACGCACGAAACCAGCATCGGCGCGCTCACTCACGCGTGAGCCCAGCCAGGCTTCATGCGCCAGCATCGCCAGCTCCTGCGCGTCGGCCGCGCGCGCCGGGTGCAGGGCCTTCAGCACGCGCAGCGCCCCCGTCCTCACATGGCGAACCTGGTACAGCAGGTGCACACCGGTGTCGGCCACCAGCGCCGTGACCTCGTGTCCGTCGATCTCATTGCCGATCTTCAGACGAGGCGGTACCGGCAGTTGGCGGCTGCGAACCAAGGCATCTTCAAGACGAGAACGCGCCAGGCCCAGCACGCGGACCACCAGCGCCGTCGCGTTGTCTTGCGAGCCGGCTGTGAGGGCAGCGCGCACGATGGCATCGCTCGCCTGCTGCGCGCTGCCTTCGCGCAGCAGTGCCAGCATGTGCTGTTGTGCGAGGCGGGTGTGCACCCCATCGGAGACCAGCACAAAGGCATCGCCCACATGCAGCTCGCCTTGCAGGTAGTCGACACGAACAGCGTCGTCCTGCCCCATCGCGCGGGTGAGCTGGCTGCGCAAATCGGGGTGATCCAGGCAGTGGTCCTGCGTCAGCCGGCGGCACTCGGCGCCGCGCACCAGATAGGCACGTGTGTCGCCCACGTGGGCCACGGTCCAGGTCTGCCCGCGCAGCGCGAGCGCGGTCAGGGTGCTCATGGCAGCACCGACATGGCGCCGGTTGTGGGCGGCCAGCCAGCTGTTCTGGGCGCTGATCACGCGATCGAGCACCACACTGGTGTCCCAGGTCGGGGGAGCCGCAAAGTAGTCTTGCACCAGCGACATCACGCTGGTCTGCGCGGCCATGCGCCCATCGCCACCGACCGAAACACCGTCGGCAATGGCAGCGATGAAGCCCAGCGCTTCTTCATGCGCGGCAGGCCGCATCGCGGCGGCAAAGTCTTCGTTGTCTTGCCGCGGGCCGCGCTCACTGGCACAGCCCAGGTCGATGTCAAAGCTCATGTTGGGTCAAATGCGCACTCACGCTGGGCACCTGTGATTTCGCTTTGTACAAAGCAAGACGCTTGCCCGAAATAAGTGCGGAAAGCACCAACTTGAATCCAACCCGGGGTAACCCGTTGGCACCCACCTTGCTTCCTTTGAGGGCACTGAGGGCAGTAACTGGGAACAGCCGAATGAAGAAGATGAAGCTGGTGATGGTTGGCAACGGCATGGCCGGGGTGCGCACCCTGGAAGAGTTGCTGAAGATATCGCCCGACCTGTACGACATCACCGTTTTCGGCGCCGAGCCCCACCCCAACTACAACCGCATTCTGCTGTCGCCCGTGCTGGCGGGCGAGCAGACGCTCGACGAGATCGTGCTCAACCCGCTGAGCTGGTACGAAGAAAACGGTGTGAAGCTCCACCTGGGCAAGAAGGTCGTCGACGTCGATCGGAACAAGCGCGTCGTCAAGGCGAGCGATGGCACCGAAGAGTCGTATGACCGCCTGCTGATCGCCACCGGCTCCAACCCCTTTATCCTGCCCGTGCCGGGCAAGGAACTCGAAGGCGTGATCGCCTACCGCGACATCGCCGACACCAACACGATGATCGACGCAGCCAGCAAGTACAAGCACGCCGTCGTCATCGGCGGCGGGCTGCTGGGCCTGGAAGCCGCCAACGGCCTGATGCTGCGCGGCATGCAGGTGACCGTCGTGCACATCATGCCGTGGTTGATGGAGCGCCAGCTTGACGACACCGCGGGCAAGCTGCTGCAGAAGTCACTCGAGTCGCGCGGCCTCAAGTTCATGATCGGAGCGCAGACGCAGCATCTGATCGGCGACAAGGACGGCGGCAAGAGCGGCCGCGTGATGGCCGTGCAGTTCAAGGACGGCACCGAGGTGCCCGCCGACCTGGTCGTGATGGCCGCCGGCATCCGCCCCAACACCGAACTGGCGCTGAAGATCGGCCTGCATTGCTTCAACGACGGGCGAGGTGGCATCGTCGTCAACGACACGATGCAAACCATCACCGATCCGCGCATCTACTCGGTCGGCGAATGCGCAGCACACCGCGGCATCGCCTACGGCTTGGTGGCGCCGCTCTTCGAGCAGGGCAAGGTCTGCGCCACGCACCTGGCCGAGTTCGGCATCGGCCGCTACCAGGGCTCGCAGACCTCGACCAAGCTCAAGGTCACCGGCATCGACCTGTTCTCGGCCGGCGATTTCATGGGCGGCGAAGGCTGCGAAGAAATCGTCATGAGCGACCCTTACGGTGGCGTCTACAAGAAGCTCGTCATCAGGGACGACAAGCTGATCGGCGCCTGCATGTACGGCGACACCGTCGACGGCAGCTGGTATTTCAAACTCCTTCGCGAAGGCCGCTCGATCGGCGACATCCGCGACAAGCTGATGTTCGGCGAATCGAACATCGGCGACGTGGGCCACGAAGGCCACAGCAAGGCCGCCTCCATGGCCGACAACGATGAGGTCTGCGGCTGCAACGGTGTCAACAAGGGCGCCATCTGCAAGGCCATCAAGGAGAAAGGCCTGTTCACGCTCGAAGAGGTGCGCAAGCACACCAAGGCCAGCGCGTCCTGCGGCTCCTGCACCGGGCTGGTCGAGCAGTTGCTGATGTTCACCGCCGGTGGCGACTACTCGGCCACGCCGAAAAAGAAGGCGATGTGCGGCTGCACCGAGCACAGCCACCAGGAAGTGCGCGAAGCCATCAAGGAACAGAAGCTGCTCACGATCGACGCGACCTACAAGGCGCTGGCGTGGCGCACGCCGAACGGTTGCTCGAGCTGCCGCCCGGCCGTCAATTACTACCTCATCAGCACCTGGCCAAAAGAGGCCAAGGACGACCCGCAGTCGCGCTTCATCAACGAGCGCAGCCACGCCAACATCCAGAAAGACGGCACCTACTCGGTCATTCCGCGCATGTGGGGCGGCGAGACCACGGCCGACGAGCTGCGCCGCATTGCGGATGCCGTCGACAAGTACAAGATCCCAACCGTCAAGGTCACCGGTGGCCAGCGCATCGACCTGCTGGGCGTGAAGAAGGAAGACCTGGTCAACGTCTGGAAAGACATCGGCATGCCCAGCGGCCACGCCTATGCCAAGGCACTGCGCACGGTGAAGACCTGCGTGGGCAGCGAGTGGTGCCGCTTCGGCACGCAAGACAGCACGCAGATGGGCAAGGACCTGGAGCGCGCCATGTGGCGCATGTACGCGCCACACAAGGTGAAGTTCGCGGTGAGCGGCTGCCCGCGCAACTGCGCTGAAGCGGGCATCAAGGACGTCGGCATCATCGGCGTCGACTCCGGCTGGGAGATGTACGTCGCCGGCAACGGCGGCATCAAGACCGAGGTGGCGCACTTCTTCGTCAAGCTCAAGACGCCCGAAGAGGTGCTCGAGTACACCGGCGCCTTCTGCCAGCTCTACCGCGAGGAAGGCTGGTACCTGGAGCGCACTGTGCACTACGTGAACCGCGTGGGACTCGACCACGTGAAGAAGAAGATCCTCGACGACGCTCCCGGCCGCAAGGCGCTGTGGGAGCGGCTGCAGTTCTCGCTCGACGGCGAGCCCGACCCGTGGTTCGAGTTCGACAAGGCGGCCGTCGACACGCGCCAGTTCAGCCCTCTCTCTGCTTGAATCATCGCGTGAGCCCGCCCATGAGTGAATGGAAACCGATCTGCCTCGTCACCGACATCCCGATGCTCGGCTCGCGCCGCGTGGCACGTGAAAAGGGCCCGCACGTTGCCATCTTCCGCAACAGCGAGAACAAGGTGTTCGCGCTGCTCGACCGTTGCCCGCACAAGGGTGGCCCGCTGAGCCAGGGCATCGTGTTCGGCGACAGCGTCGCCTGCCCGCTGCACAACTGGACCATCGGCCTGGATGACGGCTGCGCGAAAGGAGCCGACGAAGGCTGCACTCAGCCGTTCCAGATCAGGGTCGACAACGGCACCGTGCATTTGCACGCCGAGGAATTGGCCACCCTGGCCATCCACGTGGCGCTGCCAAAAGCGGGGCCTGGCGCCTCGACCGGCGCGCTCGGCGACCGGACCTTCGAGGTGCAGGCGCCTCACAGCCCGTGAACAGCCCTCGCCCGCCGGCTGCACCCACCCGCCACGGCACCCCTCCACCGTGACAGACACTCGCTCCACGTGCCCGTACTGCGGGGTCGGCTGCGGCGTGATCATCGAGTCGCAAGGCGAGCAGATCACCGGCGTGCGCGGTGACCCCGATCACCCCGCCAACTTCGGCCGCCTGTGCACCAAGGGCAGCACGCTGCACCACACGGCCGCCAAGCCCATCACCTTGCAGGCTCGGCTGCTGCAGCCTGCACACCGCTTCTCGCGGCAGAGCACGCCGCAAACAGTGTCGTGGGATGCGGCCCTCACCCTCGCCGTCGACAAGTTCAGGCAGGTCATCACCGACCACGGCCCCGACGCGGTGGGCTTCTACATCTCGGGCCAGTTGCTGACCGAGGACTACTACGTCTTCAACAAGCTCGCCAAGGGCCTGATCGGTACCAACAACGTCGACACGAACTCGCGCCTGTGCATGAGCAGCGCCGTGGCCGGCTACAAAGTGACGCTGGGCGCGGACGCGCCGCCCGCCTGCTACGAAGACCTCGATCACGCGAGCACGCTGTTCATCACCGGTTCGAACACGGCGTTCGCCCACCCCATCCTGTACCGCCGCATTGAAGACGCCAAGCGCGCCAACCCCGGCATGCGCATCATCGTGGCCGACCCGCGCCGCACCGAAACCGCCGAGGCCGCCGACCTTCACCTGCCCATCCTGCCCGGCACCGACGTGGCGCTGTACCACGGCATGCTGCACGTGATGCTGTGGGAAGGCCTGACGGACGCCGCCTACATCGCCGCACACACCAGCGGCTTCGAAGCCTTGCGCAACCGCGTGCGCGACTACGCACCGAAAGACGTGGCCAAGCTGTGCGGCATCAGCGAAGACGCGCTGCTGCAGGCCGCACGCTGGTTCGGTGACGCGCAAGGCCGCACGCTGTCGCTCTACTGCCAGGGGTTGAACCAGAGCAGCAGCGGTACCGCGAAGAACGCCGCGCTGATCAACCTGCATCTGGCCACCGGCCAGATCGGCAAACCCGGCGCGGGCCCCTTCTCACTCACCGGCCAGCCCAACGCGATGGGGGGGCGTGAGGTCGGCGGCATGGCCAACCTGCTGAGCGCGCACCGCGACCTGGCCAAGCCCGAGCACCGCGCCGAGGTGGCGCGCCTGTGGGGCGTGTCAGACGTGCCGGCCACACCCGGCAAGACAGCGGTCGAGATGTTCGAGGCCGTGGCCGACGGAGAAATCCGCGCGCTGTGGATCTCGTGCACCAACCCCGCCCAATCCATGCCCGACCAGACCACGGTGCGGCGTGCGCTCGAGCGCGCCGAATTCGTGGTCGTGCAAGAGGCCTTCGGCACCACCACCACCTGCGAGTACGCCGACCTGCTGCTGCCCGCCACCACCTGGGGCGAAAAAGACGGCACGGTGACCAACAGCGAGCGCCGCATCAGCCGCGTGCGGCCTGCCATCGCCGGCCCTGGCGAGGCCCGGCACGATTGGGCCACCGTGGTCGACTTTGCGCAGCGGCTCGAGAAACGCCTGCGCCCGAGCCAGCCCACGCTCTTCGCTTACGGCACACCCGAGTCGGTCTGGAACGAACACCGCGAAAGCACGCGCGGGCGCGACCTCGACATCACCGGCCTGAGCTACGCGCTGCTCGACGAAACCCCCGCACAGTGGCCCTTCCCACAGAGGGCGAGCTCAGGTCGCGTGCGCCTGTACGAAGACGGCGTGTTCCCGACCGACGACGGGCGCGCACGCTTTGCCGACGTTCTCTACGAGAAAGTCGCCGAGCCGCGCGATGCGCGCTACCCGGTCTCGTTGACCACCGGCCGGCTGCGCGACCAGTGGCACGGCATGAGCCGCACCGGCACCGTCGGCCGCCTGTTCGGCCATGTGCCCGAGCCGGGCATCGACATGAACCCGCAAGACCTCGCCCGCATGAAGCTGGCGGACGGCGACCTGGTGCAGGTGACGTCGCGCCGGGGCACGGTCGTGCTGCCGGTGCAGGCCAGCGAGCAGGTGGCCACCACGCAGGCCTTCATCGCGATGCACTGGGGCGAAGAGTATCTGTCGGGCAGCACCGGCACCGGTGCCCGCATCATGGGGGTGAACGCGCTGACAACGCCGGCCTTCTGCCCCCAATCCAAGCAGCCCGAACTCAAACACACTGCCGTCAAGGTGCTCAAGGCGGAGCTTCCCTGGCGCCTTCTTGGCGTGGCCTGGCTGCCGGACGACAAGGCGGTGCTGGCGCGCGAGCAGCTCAAGGCCGTGATGAGCGCCTTTGCCTTTGCGAGCTGCGTGCCCTTCGGCCGCGATCGCAGCGGTGTGCTGTTTCGCGCAGCCGCCTACGAAGCGGCACCCGACGAACTGCTGGCGCGCATCGAAGGCGTGCTGGGCCTCGGCGGCGAAGAGGTGTTGCACTACGCCGACAAACGGCGCGGCCAGCGCCGCAGCATGCGGCTGGCGCAGGTCGGCGACAAGACCCAGCTCGAAGGCTTCGTGCTGGCCGGCGACATCAGCGCCGAGGTGTGGCTCAAGCCCTTGCTGCAAGACGAGCTACCCGCACAGGCCTACGGACGCTTGTTGCTGCTGCCTGGTGCGCGCGCACCGGTGGCGGTGCACTCCCGCGGGCGGCAAGTCTGCACCTGTTTCAATGTGACGGAACCCGAGATCACATCGGCACTCCAACCCTGCGAAGGCTCGCCGGATCAACAGCTGGCGCGTTTGCAAGACACGCTGAAATGCGGCACCAATTGCGGCTCATGCATCCCAGAATTGAAGCGCTTGGTGCGCAGCCAAATGCGCGTCGCTTGACATCGCTCAAGAAAGAGAAACCCTGCTGTTGAATCGCTCTCGGCTGTGGGCACATGGCCCGGGACTTGCGAATCGGAGTTAGGGATTCAAGATGAGCATCAGCCACTACATCAAAGAAATTGGCCGCGGCAAGGAAGGCGCTCGCTCGCTCAACACCGAGCAGGCACACGACTTGATGAGCCAGGTGCTCGATGGTCAGGTCACCGATCTCGAACTCGGCGCCTTCGCCATGGCCATGCGCATCAAGGGCGAGACGGTGGAAGAGACCGCGGGCTTTTTGCAAGCTGCTGTCGCGCGCTGCCAACCCATCGTCACCGCGCGGCCTGCGGTCGTTCTGCCTTCCTACAACGGCGCGCGCAAGCTGCCCAACCTCACACCGCTGCTGGCCTTGCTGCTGGCGCAGGAAGACGTGCCGGTGCTGGTGCACGGCATGCCCGAAGACCCGGGCCGCGTGACCACGGCCGAGATCTTTCACGACCTGGGCTTGCCCGTCGCGCGCGACAGCGAAGACGTGGCCGCGGCCTGGCAGCGCCGCGAGCCGGTCTACATCCGCACCGATGTGCTGTGCCCGCCGCTGGCGCGCCTGCTCGACGCACGTTGGACCATCGGCCTGCGCAATTCGGGCCACACCATCGCCAAGCTGCTCGACCCTTGCGCCGCCGGCGCCGCATTGCGCGTGGTGAATTTCACCCACCCCGAGTACGGCAGCATGCTGACCGAGTTTCTGCAAACCACCCTGGCCAATGCCATGCTGATGCGCGGCACGGAAGGCGAGCCGGTGGCCGACCCGCGGCGCCTGCCGCGGCTCGACGTGTTCATCGATGGCTTTCTGCGCAGCGACCTGTCGATGGCCGCCCACGACGGCGTGCTGCGCGAACTTCCAGTGCTGCCGCGCACCTTCGACGCGGCCACCACGGCGATGTACATCCAGTCCGTCATCAGCGGCGAGAAGCCCGCACCCGCGCCGGTGGCGCAGCAGGTGGCCTGCCTTCGCGATTCGCTGGCCGCGCTTGCGCACGCGCACCCTCGGGAGCTGTCGGCATGAGCGCGCCGGGCCGCCCCAAGGGCGAATACTGGGGTGCGCAGCACGAAGGTACTCCAATGAGCCGCGTCCCCGCTCTCCGCGTCGTCCCGCCCCGGGTCACGCTGGTGGGTGCCGGCCCCGGCGACCCGGAACTGCTGACCGTCAAGGCGGTGCGTGCAATCCGCTCGGCCACGGTGCTGCTGGTCGACGACCTCGTGAGCGACGCCGTGCTGCGCTATGCCCGGCGCTCTGCACGCATCGTGCAGGTGGGCAAGCGCGGTGGCTGCGCGAGCACGCCCCAGGCCTTCATCGAAAAGCTGATGGCCGCCGAAGCGCTCAAGGGCGAGCGCGTGGTACGGCTCAAAGGCGGCGACCCCTTCGTCTTCGGCCGTGGCGGCGAAGAAGTCGAGCACCTGCGTGCGTTGGGCATCGACGTGCAGGTGGTCAATGGCATCACGGCCGGCCTGGCCGCGGTGAGCTCGCTGGGCGTGCCGCTGACGCACCGCGATCATGCGCATGGCGTGATCTTCGTGACCGGCCACGCCAAGGGGCAAGATGCCCGCATCGACTGGCCCACGCTGGGCGCAGCCGCTGCACAAGGACTCACGCTGGTCATCTACATGGGTGTGTCGCAAGCCGCGCACTTGCAAGAAGGCTTGCTGCAGGCGCTGGGCCACGCCACGCCGGTCGCCGTGGTTCAGCATGCAAGCCTGCCGCAGCAGCGCCACGCCGTGGGCACGCTGGGCGACCTGCCAGGCCTGATCGAACGCGAAGGCCTGGGCAGCCCGGCCATCATCGTTGTCGGCGACGTGCTCAAGGGCATGGCCTCTGTTTCACTCGTTTCAGGGGCAACTCGAGCGGCTTGATCTCCTCGGTGCGGGCTGATAATCGGCTCGCACAAAAACAGGGAGGAATCACCCGTGCTCGAACTCAACAAACTCAACCAGCTGACCGAGTCGCACGGTGCGCTGCGGCCTGGCCACGGCATGGTGACCGGCGTGATCGCGCTGTCGCTCGCGATCCTGTGCTTCCTGGGTGTGATCGCGTTTCACTTTCCCGAGTACCTGACGACGCCCGAGCTGCGCAAGTCGTACAACGTCGACATCATCCGCAAGATCATGCTGGGCGCGTTGGTGCTGGCGGGTTCGCTGTCTCTGCTGAACATCATCCGCGGCCGCGTGCGCTGGCTGTCTGCCGCCGCGTTCGCGCTGATCGCAATGACGCTCGCGATGGGTGGCCACAAGGTGCCGGTGAACGACTTCGCCGAGCACACACCCTACATCGGGCTCGACTGGTTCATCCTCGATCTGCTGGGCTCCACGCTGATCTTCATCTTCATCGAAAAGCTGTTTGCGCTGCGGCGTGACCAGCCGGTGTTTCGCGCCGAATGGCAGACCGACTTCCACCACTTCATCGTCAACCACATGGTGGTGGGCTTCATCCTGCTGGCCACCAACCTGCTGGTGCATAAGCTCTTTGGCTGGGCGGCGAACGATGGCATCCGCGGCTGGGTGGCGGGGCTGAACTTCTGGGTGGCGCTGCTGCTGATCATCCTGGTCGCCGACACCGTGCAGTACTGGACGCACCGCGGCTACCACGAGGTGCCGCTGCTGTGGCGCCTGCATGCCGTGCACCACAGCGTGAAGAGCATGGACTGGCTGGCCGGCTCGCGCCAGCACATCCTCGAGCTGCTGATCACCCGCACTCTGGTGCTCGCGCCGATCTACGTGTTCGGCTTCAGCAAGGAAGTGATCGACGCCTACATCGTGGTCGTCGGCTTCCAGGCGGTGTTCAACCATGCCAACGTGAGCGTGCGGCTCGGGCCGCTGCGCTACGTGATCGTCACGCCCAACTTCCACCACTGGCACCACTCGCAAGACGACGAGGCCATCGACAAGAACTACGCGGCGCACTTCGCGTTCATTGACTACCTGTTCGGCACGGCGGTCAAATCGGACCGCGCCTGGCCCGACCGCTACGGCGTGACCGGCGACTACGTGCCCAACGGCTTCTGGAAGCAGGTGAAGTTCCCGTTCACCTGGAAAAACCAGTAGCCCTCCAGTTGCTGTAATTCGCTGATGCTGAATTTCGATGTGGTGGTGATCGGCGCTGGTGCCGCCGGCCTGTTTTGCGCCGGCATGGCAGGGCAACTCGGGTGCTCGGTGCTGCTGATCGATCACGCGGCCAAGGTGGCCGAGAAGATCCGCATCTCGGGCGGCGGGCGCAGCAACTTCACCAACCGGGATGCCGGGCCGGCCAATTTTCTGTCGGCCAACCCGCACTTCTGTCGCTCGGCGCTGGCGCGCTACACACCGCAGGATTTCATCTCGCTGGTGCAACGCCACCGCATCCCGTGGCATGAGAAGCACAAGGGCCAGCTCTTCTGCGACGAGTCGGCCGAAGACCTCATCGGCATGCTGCTGCGTGAATGTGATCAAGGCCGCGTGACACGCTGGCAGCCTTGCGGCGTGCAGGCCGTGCGCAGGGCGGGCGAAGGCTTCGAGATCGACACCGACCGCGGCGGCGTGCGCACCGCGTGTGTCGTCATCGCCACCGGCGGGTTGTCGATTCCGAAGATTGGCGCGACCGATTTCGGCTACCGCGTGGCCAAGCAGTTCGGCCACAGACTCATCGAGACCCGGCCGGCGCTGGTGCCACTGACCTTCGATGCCGCCGCCTGGGCGCCTTTCGCCGCGCTCGCAGGCCTGTCGCTGCCGGTTGGTATCCACAGCGGCGACGGCGACTTTCTCGAAGACCTGTTGTTCACTCACCGCGGCCTGAGCGGTCCGGCCGTGCTGCAGATCTCGAGCTTCTGGAAGCCGGGCAGCCCGCTGCAGATCGACCTGGCGCCCGACGTCGACCTGGCGCAGCACCTGGCTCAAAACAAGCAAGGCGCCAAACGAAAGCTCGGCAACGAACTCGCCACCCTGCTGCCTGCGCGCCTGGCCGAAAGCTGGCTCGCCCGTCAACCAGGCCTGGCCGACCGGCTGCTGGCAGACACCCGGGATCGCGATCTGCAGCAGCTTGCCCGAGGCCTGCAAGCCTGGGAACTGACCCCGTCGGGCACCGAGGGCTACCGCAAGGCCGAGGTCACGGCCGGTGGCGTCGACACCCGCGAGCTGAGCTCCCAGACGATGGAAAGCAGCCGTGTGCCCGGCCTGCACTTCATCGGCGAGGTGGTCGACGTCACCGGCTGGCTCGGCGGTTACAACTTCCAGTGGGCTTGGGCGAGCGCGGCGGCTTGCGCCCGCGCCTTGGCAGAAACACGGGTCCATGCACCGCAAGAGAGCGCCCGCTAACAGTAGGTTGCGCCATATTCCCAGTCTGCCTATAATCGTCGTCTTTGCTGGCAAAAACCCGCGCTGCGATTCGTCCAAGCCTCAGGCTGGATTCCGGAACCTCCTACCCGAGACACCGGGCGAACACCGAGCGCATCAACTTCTGGATCTATGACTTCTATTCGCGTCAAAGAGAATGAGCCGTTCGACGTGGCTCTGCGCCGTTTCAAGCGCACGATTGAAAAGCTGGGCTTGCTGACCGACCTGCGCGCCCGCGAGTTCTACGAAAAGCCCACGGCCGAGCGCAAGCGCAAGAAGGCTGCTGCAGTGAAGCGCCACTTCAAGCGCATTCGCAGCATGCAATTGCCCAAGCGCATGTACTGAGCCACGGCGCTCAGGCCATCCGAAGCCCGCGCCACGCGGGCTTTGTCGTTTTTACGTTGCCGTTTAACCCTGTCGAGGAACCACGATGAGCCTCAAAGACCAGATCACCGAAGACATGAAGACCGCCATGCGCGCCAAGGATGCAGCGCGCCTGCTGACCATCCGCGGCCTGCTCGCAGCCCTCAAGCAGAAGGAAGTGGACGAGCGCGTGGTGCTCGACGATGCCGCAATCATCGCGATCATCGACAAGCTCATCAAGCAGCGCCGCGATTCGATCACCCAGTTCGCGGCCGGCAACCGCCCCGACCTGGTCGAGAAAGAAACCGCCGAGCTCGCTGTGCTCGAAGGCTATTTGCCCAAGCGCCTGAGCGCCGAAGAGGTGGCCGCTGAAGTCGCCAAGATCGTCGCAAGCGTTGGCGCCACCGGCCCCGGCGACATGGGCAAGGTGATGGGTGCCGTGAAGGCGCAGCTCGCAGGCAAGGCCGACATGGGCATGGTGTCGGCAGCCGTCAAGCAAGCCCTGACACGCTGAGGAGCCCCCGATGACCGCACCGCAAGTTCAACAGCTGAGCCCCGACGTCTGCGTCGCGCCGCAACTCGACCCGGCCGCCATGGCCTGGGCCGTGCAGAACGGCTTCAAGAGCATCATCAACAACCGCCCCGACTTCGAAGGCGGCCCGACGCAACCCACCAGCGCCCAGATCGAGGCCGCAGCGAAAGCAGCGGGCCTGAGCTACGCCTTCTTGCCGGTGAATGGCGCCTATCAGTCGCCCGAAGAGATCGCGCGATTCGCCGAACTGCTGAAGGAACTGCCCCACCCCATCCTCGCGTTCTGCCGCACTGGCACGCGTTCGGGCAAGCTCTATCACGCTGCCACCGGCAGCTGAACCGCCACCCGCCTCAGAGCAGGCGGAATGCAGCGATCGCGACCAGCGTCGGCCCCAGCGCGGCGAGGAACAACCACCGCGCGTCGATGGTGCCGCCATCGCAGCCATGGCGCAGGATCGAGAAACCCGCGGGATTGGGCGCATTGGCGATGACCGTCAACCCGCCGCCTGTAACCGCACCCGCGACGAGCGAGTAGCGGAATTCATCGCTCAGGCCTTCGGCCATCGAGCCCAGGTAGGTCAGCGCCGCGTTGTCTGTCACCGCCGTCAGAGCTGTGGCACCGTAGTACACCGCCTTCGGGCTCATGCTCACGAGCAAGGGTTGCAGCCACCACTGTTGCAGCCCGCCCAGCACCACCAGGCCGGCGAG
>Ga0302256_10000171_pt1 | contig 13852 bp, 12 predicted proteins | sample I_Fen_E3_4_FD_194571 | JGI IMG/M metagenome (GOLD analysis project Ga0302256, IMG submission 194571) | Peat permafrost microbial communities from Stordalen Mire near Abisko, Sweden - I_Fen_E3_4 | ecosystem: Environmental > Terrestrial > Soil > Wetlands > Permafrost | place: Sweden: Abisko...
GCGCACGCCGGTGTCGAGCTCCAGCACATCGCTCGCCACCCGCGGGCGTTGCGATTCGGCGAGATTATCGAGCTTGTTGTAGACCAGAATCTGCGGGATGCCGTCGGCGCCGATGTCGCGCAACACCCGCTGGACTTCGGCGACCTGTTCGTCCAGCACCGGGCTCGCGGCATCCACCACATGCAGCAGCAGGTCGGCTTCGGCAGCCTCCTGCAAGGTGGCCTCGAATGCCTCGACCAGCTTGTGAGGCAGGTCGCGGATGAAGCCAACGGTGTCGGACAGGGACACCGACCGGCCCACATCTTCGAGGTACAGCTGGCGCGTGGTGGTGTCGAGCGTGGCAAACAACTGATCTGCGGCGTAAGAGCGGGCCTTGACCAGTGCGTTGAACAGCGTGGACTTGCCAGCGTTGGTGTAGCCCACCAGCGATACGCGAAATGTGCCGCTGCGCTCGCGCGACTTGCGCTGCGTGCCGCGCTGGCGCTTGACACGCACGAGGCGCTCTTTGACCGTCTTGATGCGCTCGCCAATCATGCGGCGATCGAGTTCGATCTGTGCTTCACCCGGGCCGCCACGGTTGCCGATACCGCCGCGCTGGCGCTCCAGGTGGCTCCAGCGGCGAACCAGGCGCGTGGACAGGTACTGCAGGCGCGCGAGCTCCACCTGCAGCTTGCCCTCGTGGCTTTGCGCACGGGCTGCAAAGATCTCGAGGATCAGCATGGTGCGGTCGGCCACGGCCACTCCCAGGTGCCGCTCGAGGTTGCGCTGCTGAGCTGGCGACAAGGCCTGGTCGAACAGCACGGCTTCGGCCTGGTGGCCGAGCACGAGCGCCTTGATTTCGTCGGCCTTGCCCGAGCCGATGAAGAGCGCCGGATCGGGCGCCTTGCGACGCGCAATCACGCGCGCCACCGGCACATCGCCCGCCGATTCGGCCAGCAAGGCCAATTCGTCGAGGCTGGCATCGAAATGAGATTTGCCCCCGAAATCGACGCCCACGAGAATGGCGCGAGGGAGGTCTCCCGCCACCGAGGTGGCGGTGGGTGCCGCTGCAGTCAAGGTAGATACCGCCTCGGCAGGTGCCGCCGTGGTTTCAGGTCTGCTCCGGCGTCTCGGCGGCGTGGAAGTTCACCGCGCGGCCCGGCACCACGGTAGAGATGGCGTGCTTGTAAACCATCTGCGTCACGGTGTTGCGAAGCAGAACCACATACTGGTCGAAAGACTCGATGTGGCCTTGCAGTTTGATGCCGTTCACAAGGTAGATCGACACCGGAACATGCTCCTTGCGAAGCAGGTTCAGAAATGGGTCTTGTAGAAGCTGCCCTTTGTTGCTCACGATATGCTCCGTGATGGAAAGTGGATGAGGCTGGCACGTTAACACAGGGCTGTGCGGCGGTGCCGCAATAGTCGCCAATGCACTTAGTCTTTGTCGGCGAAGGGATTCTTCGACGAACGCATCTCGATGCGCAGCGGCGTGCCCACCAGTTTGAAGTGCTCGCGAAAACGTGCCTCGAGAAAGCGCTTGTAGACGTCGGTCACGTGTTCCAGCGAATTGCCATGGATCACGATCAGCGGTGGGTTCATCCCCCCTTGGTGCGCGTAACGCAGCTTGGGCCGGAAGGCGCCGGCGCGCTTCGGGGTCTGGAACTCCACGGCCTCTTGCAGCAGGCGCGTCAGCACCGGTGTGCTCATCTTGCAGTTGGCCGACGCGTGGGCTTCGGCGATCGCCTGCCACACCGGCCCGAGACCCTGGCGCCTGAGCGCCGAGATGCGAAGAACGGCAGCAAACTTCAAAAAGGCCAGGCGCTGGGCGATCGAACGTTCGAGCGTCTCGCGCTGGTAGTCGTCGATGGCATCCCATTTGTTGACGGCCATCACCACGGCGCGGCCGCTCTCGAGGATGTAGCCGGCGATGTGGGCGTCTTGCTCGGTCACGCCTTGCGTCGCATCGAGCAGCAACAACACCACGTCGGCGCTGGCAATCGCCTGCAGCGTCTTGACGACCGAGAACTTCTCGATGGCTTCGAACACCTTGCCCTTGCGCCGCAGGCCCGCGGTGTCGATCAACTCGAACTTCTGGCCGTGGCGCTCGAAGGGCACGGTGATGGCGTCGCGCGTCGTGCCCGGCTGGTCGAAGGCCACCAAGCGCTCTTCACCCAACCACGTGTTGATGAGGGTCGATTTGCCGACGTTCGGGCGGCCCGCCACCGCCAAGCGGACGGGTGAGTTCTCAGGTGTTTCTTTGGGCTCGGGATCGGGCTCGAAGCCTTCGAGCACCGCGTCGAGCAGGCTGCGAATGCCCTGCCCGTGCGCCGACGAGATCGGGTGCGGCTCGCCCATGCCGAGTTCGTACAACTCGCCCAACAGCGGCGAGTCGATCATGCCCTCGGCCTTGTTGGCGGCCAGGAACACCTTCTTGTTGGCCGAGCGCAGGTAGCGCGCGATGTCGTGGTCTTGCGCAGACACGCCGGTGCGGATGTCGACCACGAAGATCACCGCATCGGCTTCGGCCACGGCTTGGCGCGTCTGCTTGGCCATTTCCTTGACGATGCCGGTGGTGCTGTCGGGCTCGAAGCCGCCGGTGTCGACGACGATGAATTCGCGCTCGCCCAGGCGGCCGTCACCGTAGTGGCGGTCGCGCGTGAGGCCGGCGAAATCGGCCACGATGGCATCGCGGCTCTTGGTCATGCGGTTGAACAGCGTGGACTTGCCCACGTTGGGCCGGCCGACCACCGCAATCACTGGTTTCATGGCGCGTGGTTCATTCGGGGCGGAAGGCGAAGAGCCCGCCGTTGCGCGTGACGATGAGCAGGGTCAGGCCGGACGCAACCGGCGCCACCTGGATCGGCGTGCCATCGGTGGGCAGCCGCAACACGGGGGTGCCGGAGTCGCCAGAGAACCAGTGCACCATCCCTTCGATGTCGCCCATGACGAAGGACTTGCCCACGCCGAGCGGTGCGGTGAGCTCTCGGTACAGCAGCTTGTCGCCTGTCCAGGCCACCGTGCCATCGGTGGTACGCCATGCGGTGATGCGGTCCGAGGCGTCGGCCCCGACGACCACCTGCGCATCGGCCCCGACCCCGGCGGTTCCGCCGGCATTGCGTGTCCACACGGTGCTGCCGCGCTCGGCGTTCACACAGGCCACGGCAGACTGGAAGGAGCGTGCGCAGATCACTTCGCCGACGCGCGCCGAAGGCCCTACCAGATCGGCCAGACGCTCGACTTCGTTGGTGCCGCGCGGCGATGCCACGGTGGCCTCCCAGCGCAGCGTGCCGCGCAATGGGTCGAGCCCCGCCATCTTAGGCCCCTGCCCCACGACCAGCGTGTCCTTGAAAGGCACCAGCACGCCCGGGCTGGCCAGGGTCAGCGCATCACTGGGGCGCTGGTAGGACCAGAGCTTGCGGCCATCGAGCGCATCGAAGGCACTCACGGTGCGGTCTACCGCCAGCACGAACACGCGCTCGCCGGCCACCAGCGGAGCGGTGACCACACGCGAGGGCAACTGCTGGCGCCACAGCAGCTTGCCGGCGTCGAGCGTGACGAGCTCGTTGTCGCGCGTCACGACGCTGGCAAAGCGGCCATCGCTACCCACGCCGGCACTGAGCTTGTCGCCGACCCGGGTGCGCCACTGCTCGCGACCTGTCTCGGCTTCAAGCGCCATCACCGTGCCATCGTCGTCGGCGACCGTGAACGTGCCGCCATTCACCGCCACCGCGAGCGGAAATTTCACGTCGCCAAAGCTGTGTTTCCAGACCTGGCGGCCCGACACCTGGGGTGTCAGCGGCTCGAGCAGCGTGGGCTTGGGCTTGGGTGTGCCGACGCAAGCTGCCAGCACCAGACCCAACGAAACGACCGTCGCACCACGGCAGAGAAGACCCCTCACGTCAAACCTCATTGACCTGCCCCGGCGCTGGCGGCGGCCTTGGCGGGCTCCGCGCCGACGGCCACCCCCATGGCAGCCAATTTGGATTCGATCATGCGGCGGTATTCGACCGTGTCGTCCATGGCCTTCCAGGCCTGGGTGTAGGCCGTCTTGGCCTCTTCGGTCTTGCCCTGCGCCAGCAGCACATCACCACGGCGGTCAGCGACCAGCGCGGCAAACTCCTTGGAGCCTGCACCGTCGAGCTGCTTGAGCGCTTCGTCGTACTTCTTCCCGTCGAGCAGCAGGCCGGCCAGGCGCAGGCGCGCCACGGTGCGGTACTCGTCTTCGGTGGCGTTTTCGCTAGCCCAGGTCAGCGTGGCGCGGGCGGCATCGGCCTGCCCTTTTTCGAACTGCAGCTTGGCCGCCAGCAAGGCGCCTTGCTGCGTGTAGCCGGTGCGCGCAAAGCGCTCCTTCATGTCGGCAAAGACGCGCGCGGTCTTGTCCGCGTCGCCCGCCTGAACGGCCTTGTCAAGCTCGTCATACAGGGCACCGGCCTTGACCGACTGTTCCTGCTTCCAGTTGTTCCAGACCATCCAAGCGCCGTAGCCAGCAAGCACGAGGACCAGTGCCCAGGTGATGAGGTTGCCGTATTGCTTCCAGAAAGCTTTCAGCTGGTCGAGTTGTTCTTGCTCTTCGAGGTCGAGATGCGTGGCCATGGTGTTGGGACTTTCAGACGAATCGAGGATTATGCGTTGAGCAGATCAGCCGCCCAGGCGTCGACGCCGTCGAGCGGCAGGCTGCGCTGCGGCGCCGAGGCGTCGCGCAGGGATTTGAGCGCCACTTCGCCGCGAGCCACTTCGTCATCGCCGAAGATGAGGGCAAAGCCGGCACCACTGGCATCGGCGCGCTTGAACTGCGACTTCATGCTGCCACCGCCGGCGTGCATCAGCACCGTCACGCCCGCCTGCCGCAGCGACTCCAGTGCCACCATGGCCCGCGGCACGGCGTGGGCCGAAGGCACGATGGCATAAGCGCAAGGCGCGCTGCTCGGCACCGGCACGGCCAGTTCCTGCAACAGCAACAGCAGGCGCTCGATGCCCAGCCCGAAGCCCACCGCCGGCGCCGCTTTACCGCCCAGCTGCTCGAACAGGCCGTCGTAGCGCCCGCCGCCGCACACCGTGCCTTGCGAGCCGAGCTGTTCGGTGACCCACTCGAACACGGTCAGGTTGTAGTAGTCCATGCCGCGCACCAGGCGCGTGTTGATGCGGTACGCGAGCCCGGCCGCGTCGAGAATGGTTCGCACGGCATTGAAGTGGGCCAGCGAAGCCTCGCCCAGGAAATCCATCAGCCTGGGCGCGGTTTCGATCACCGCCTGCATCGCCGGGTTCTTGCTGTCGAGGATCCGCAGCGGATTGCTGTGCAGGCGTCGCCCAGCCTCTTCGTCGAGCACCGCAGCGTTCTGCTCGAAGTGGCGGATCAGCGCCTCGCGGTGCGCGCGGCGTTCGTCGGGCTGGCCCAGGCTGTTGATCTCGAGGCGCACATGCTCGCCCTCGACCAGGCCGAGCGCGCGCCACAGGCTGCGCACGATCAGGATCATCTCGGCGTCGACATCCGGCCCGGCGAAGCCCAGCGCCTCGACATCGAGCTGGTTGAACTGGCGGTATCGGCCCTTCTGCGGCCGCTCGTGGCGAAACATTGGCCCCATGGTCCACAAGCGCAGCGGGCCGTTGTAGAGCGCGTTGTGCTCGACCATCGCACGCACGATCCCGGCAGTCGCCTCGGGCCGCAGCGTGAGCTTGTCGCCGTTCATCGAGTCGGTGAACGAGTACATCTCTTTCTCGACGATGTCGGTCACCTCGCCCAGCCCGCGCACGAACAGCGCCGTGGGTTCGACGATGGGCGTCAGCAGGTACTGGTAGCCGTAGCGCGACAGCACCGTGCGCACGGTGGTTTCGAACCAGGCCCAGAGCGCTGAGTCGGGCAGCTTGTCCTTGCGCGGCACCGAGGCCGGCAAGATGTCGTTCATGCCCTTGACGGCCTGAAGGGTGGCGTTGTTTTTGTCGGCCATGTGAATGAGAGAGATGCGGTGGTTGAAAGTGCCATCGCCCGTGATGGCCGCAGCAGGCAGGAGCGCCAGGCCTGCTCAGGCCGGCGCGGTCGAATGCTGGGCCGTGGCCGCGCCGTAGCGCTTCTCGATGTAGTCCTCGACCAGCGTCTGGAACTCTTGCGCAATGGCCGGGCCGCGCAGCGTGAGCGCCTTCTCGCCGTCGATGAACACGGGCGCCGCCGGTGCCTCGCCGTTGCCCGGCAGGCTGATGCCGATGTTGGCGTGCTTGCTTTCGCCCGGGCCGTTGACGATGCACCCCATCACCGCGACCTTCATCGTCTCAACCCCCGGGTAGCGCGCCCGCCACACCGGCATCTGCGCGCGCAGGTAATCGTCGATCGACTTGGCCATCTCCTGGAACGTGGTGCTGGTGGTGCGGCCGCAGCCCGGGCAGGCGGTCACGCTGGGGTTGAACGAACGCAGGCCCAGCGACTGCAGGATCTCGAGCGCCACCACCACCTCTTGCGTGCGGGCCTCGCCCGGCTGCGGTGTCAGCGACACGCGGATCGTGTCGCCGATTCCTTCTTGCAGCAACAGCGCCAGCGCCGCGGTGGAAGCGACCGTGCCCTTGGTGCCCATGCCGGCTTCGGTGAGCCCGAGGTGCAGCGCATAGTCACAGCGCTTGGCCAGCGCGCGGTACACCGACACCAGGTCCTGCACACCCGACATCTTGCAAGACAGCACGATCTGGTTCGCGTTCAGGCCGATCTCTTCAGCGCGGCGCGCCGACTCGATGGCCGACGTGATGATCGCGCGGTACATGATCTGCTGCGGCTCGAAGGGTTCGGCCCGCTTGGCGTTCTCGTCCATCATCTGAGCGAGCAGTTCCTGGTCGAGGCTGCCCCAGTTGACGCCGATGCGAACGACCTTGTCGTACTTGGCCGCGGTCTCGACCATCTGCGCAAACTGGCGGTCGCGCTTGTCGCCCTTGCCCACATTGCCGGGGTTGATGCGGTACTTCGACAAGGCCTCGGCACACGCCGGGAAGTCGGTCAGCAGCCGGTGGCCGTTGTAGTGGAAGTCGCCGACCAGCGGCACATCGATGCCCATGCGGTCGAGCTGCTCGCGGATGTGCGGCACCGCGGCCGCCGCCTCGGGCGTGTTGACCGTGATGCGCACGAGTTCGGAGCCGGCCACGGCCAGCTCCTTGACCTGGATCGCCGTCTCGATCACGTCGACGGTGTCGGTGTTCGTCATCGACTGCACGCGCACCGGCGCGTCGCCGCCGAGGGTGACGATGCGCGAGCCCCAGCGCACTTCGGCCTGCCGCGAATGCCGTTTTGCAGGGCCGGCAGGTTCGATGAAGTCGTCGAGGGCTTGTCGGGCGTTGGGCATGGCGATCACCTGAGTTCGAGCTTGGCCACGTTGTCGCGCGTGGGCACCAGGTCGACTGGCTTGCCCTTGAATGAAACACGCGTGGCCGACGCATTGCCGATTCTCACCCGCAACGGCGATGCCCCGTCGAGGCCGACGGTTTCTCCGGGTTGCAGCATGCGAGAGATGAGCGGGGCACCACGGCCGTCGATCACCTCGACCCATGACTCGGCGCTGGTGCGCAGCAGCAAGGCACCCGAGACAGGCAAAGGTTCCGTGGCGGAGACCAGGGCGGGCTGCGAAGCCTCCGGCGCCGGTGCAGAGGCTGCCTGCACGGTCTCGACCACGGTCGACACGGCAGCCAGCGGCGCCGATGCGGCCTCGAGCACGGGAGCCGGCGCAGCGACCGACGGCTCCGCGCTGGGCATGGACCGCTGCGCGATGTCGGTGATCCAGCCGGCAGGCAGCAGGTACAGCATGGCACTGGCCACCAGCAGCACGGCAATGCCCAGCACGATGGGGCTCTTCAGGAACTGCAGGTCACTGGGCACGCGCCGCCCTGGCCGGTCGCGGAACGGGGCGTTCAAGCCCAGGCTCATCTGCGACAGGCTCTGATCGGCCGGCAGCGGCAGCAAGGCGAGCACCGGGGCCGCATCGATCTTCAGCGAGCGGCAGATCGTCTGTGCGAGCGCCCGCGTGAACGTGGCACCGGGAAGTTCGTCGAAACGATCGCTTTCCAGCAATTCGAGTTTGCGCGGGGCGACCTTGATCGAGGTGGCCAGCGCGGCAATGTGCAGGCCCTTGGCCATGCGCGCCTGCCGCAGCAGGGCACCTGCGGTGACAGCTGACTGGGGCGGTTCGCTGGGGTGCGAATCACTCATCGAATTGCCCTCGGTCGAACGCCGACGATTCGCGGGATTGGGGGAAGCGATTGCGCAACTGCAGGCCGAACTCGTTGGCCGCCTGGCGGTTGCCGAGCTTCACTTCAATGCGGGCCGCGAGCCACAGCGTCTGGGCGTTGGACTGGTTGGCCACCGCATTGACGCGGCGAATGTAAAAACGCGCCCGCTCCGCTTCACCGCGATGCAGCAGCACCTCCGACAGATTCACCGCCGTGGCCGGATTCGACGGGTCGCGCTCGTAGGCCTTGCTGAGGGTGGCCTCGGCCTCGGCCCATTTGCCTGCGCGCGCCTGGCACACGCCGCTGGTCAGCATCGTGCGGCCGGTGGCCGTGTACTGCGGCAGCGCAATGGCCTGGGCGAACAGCGCTTCTGCCTCGTTGTAGCGCTTCTGCTGGCACAGATACCAACCGTAGTTGTGCATGCTGTCGCCGTCAGCCGGGTTGATCTGCAACGCGCGTTTGAAGCTCTCTTGCGCCAGCGCGTCATCGCCCAGCCCCGCGTAGATGAGACCGCGCAGGTTGTAGGCATCACCCAGGTTCGGGTTCACCGCCAGGGCCTGCTTGACTTCATCGAGTGCGGTTGTCAATTGACCGCGGCTGAAATAAGCCGTTGCGAGCTCCATGCGGACACGAGAGCGCTTACTGCCGTCGGTTTCGTCGGAGTCGGTGACACGGTCTTTGGTCGTGTCGCTCCTGGCCGGCGGCGGCAAGGTGCAGCCCGTGACGAGGACGCTGAACACCCAGCAAACGGCGGCGGCCCACAAGCAACTGCGTGCCAAGGTCATGGGTGTTTCTCCGGAGGAATGGATGCGGTTTCGGGGGTCTTGCGATGAATCTGGATCGGCGAGCGGGTCATGCGCTTGGCGGCGTTGGTGCGGTCCTGCACTTCGCCCGCCAGTTGACCGCAGGCTGCGTCAATGTCTTCGCCGCGCGTCTTGCGCACGGTGGTGACCACGCCGGCCTCTTGCAGCACGCGCGCAAACGCCGTCACACGCTCGCGCGGCGAGCGCTTGAGCCCCGACTCAGGGAACGGGTTGAACGGAATGAGGTTGAACTTGCACGCGATGCGCTGGCTCAAGCGCACCAGCGCCTGGGCGTGCTGCAGGCTGTCGTTCACCCCGTCGAGCATGCAGTACTCGAAGGTGATGAAGTCGCGCGGCGCCTTGTCGAGGTAGCGCTCGCAGGCCTGCAGCAGTTCAGCGATCGGGTACTTGCGGTTGAGCGGCACCAGATCGTCGCGCAAGGCGTCGTCGGGTGCGTGCAAGGACACCGCCAGCGCCACCGGGCAATCGTCGCGCAGCCGGTCGATCATCGGCACCACCCCCGAGGTGGAGACCGTGACCCGCCGGCGCGAGAGGCCGTAGCCATGGTCATCGAGCATCACGCGCAACGCCGGCACCAGTGCCGAATAGTTCTGCAGCGGTTCACCCATGCCCATCATCACCACGTTGGTGATGGCGCGTTCACCCGGGGCGAGTTTGAGCCGCTGCCGCAGATGGTGCTCGGCGAACCACAACTGGGCCACGATCTCGCCGGTGGTGAGGTTGCGGCTGAAGCCCTGGTGGCCGGTGGAGCAGAAACGGCAGCCGACAGCGCAGCCGGCTTGGGACGACACGCACAGTGTGCCGCGGTCGTCTTCGGGGATGAACACCGTTTCGACCGCGTTGCCGCCGCCCACATCGAACAGCCACTTGATGGTGCCATCGGTCGAGGCCTGCTCGCTGACCACGGCCAGCGGCCGCACGACCGCCACGCCCGCGAGCTTGTCGCGCAGCGATTTGGCGAGGTCGGACATGGCCGTGAAGTCGGCCGCGCCTTTTTGATGGATCCAGCGGTACAGCTGGGTGGCGCGAAAGCGCTTTTCACCCAGCTGCTCGCAGAACGCAGCCAATCCGTCGAGGTCGAATTCGAGCAGGTTGGCCGGTGTCATGGAGTGCTTCCTTGCGCTGAGCTTGAGGCAACGCCTCTGCGAGGCGCAAGGCGAAAAGCCCGGTCAGGCTTCAGCGGCTGTAAACGTTCATGGCAGGGAAGAAGAACGCCACTTCCTGGGCCGCCGTTTCCGGGGCGTCGGAGCCGTGAACGGCGTTGGCGTCGATGCTGTCGGCGAAGTCAGCGCGGATCGTGCCCTTCTCGGCCTTCTTCGGGTCGGTGGCGCCCATCAGGTCGCGGTTCTTGGCAATGGCGCCTTCACCTTGCAGCACCTGGATCATCACCGGGCCCGAGATCATGAAATCGACCAGGTCCTTGAAGAAAGGCCGGGCCTTGTGCACGGCGTAAAAGGCCTCGGCCTCGCCGCGCGACAGATGCGCCATCTTGGAAGCCACGACCTTGAGGCCGGCGCCTTCGAAGCGGGCATAGATCTGACCGATCACATTCTTCGCGACCGCGTCGGGTTTGATGATGGAAAGCGTACGTTCGATCGCCATGAATTTTTCTCCTGAATCAAGCACTTGGCAAAGCCTTGGATTCTAACGCTTGAAGGTGGGTTCCTTGGTGTCAACCCGCCGTGCAACTCAACGACCGCGGCGACCACCGCCGCCAAAACCACCACCACCGCCGCTGCCGCCCCCGCCGCCGAACCCACTTCCCCCACCGCCACCGCCGCCCCGGTTGCCGCCACCGCGACCGTTCTTGCGGTGGAAGGCATCAGCGCCGATGTAGCCGACCGAAGTCTGCAAGGGATCGGGCTCACGCGGCCCGCCGCCCTTCTTGCCGCCACCAGCCCCACCGCCTTGCGGGCGAGGTGGCGCGCTGCCGCCGGCGCCAAAGCCACCACCGCCGCGGCCGAAGCCGGCGCCGCCCGCCGGGCCGCGAGGTTTCTGCACGAAACGCTTGTCGAAGGTCTGCTCGAGCGGGTTGGGAATCTTGCTCGGGTCGAAATCGAGGTCTTCGTCGTCATCGCGCTCGAAGCCGTCCGGCGAGCCCTCATGCACCTGCGCCCTTGCGGGTGCCGGGGTCTGCCCACCCGCCGGACGTGGGCCACGCTGCGGGCCGCGGTCGTTGGGTCGGCCACCGCGGTCATTGCGCTGGTTGCCACGGTTGCTGCGGTCATTGCCGCCGCGCTCATTGCCACGGTCGTTCTGGGCCCGCGACTCGCCACCACCGCTGGCCAGCCGGCGAATGGTGCGCACGTCGTTTTCATCGAGGTCGACCCACACGCCCCGCTTCAGGCCGCGCGGCAGCACCACGGTGCCGTAGCGGATACGGATCAGGCGGCTGACCGTGAGGCTCACGGCGTCGAACAATTTGCGCACCTCGCGGTTGCGACCCTCGGTGATCACCACGCGGTACCAGTGGTTGGCACCTTCGCCGCCGCCATCCTCGATCGACTTGAAGCTCGCCATCTGGCCTTCGACATTGACGCCGGAAAGCAACTCCGCCTTGTCTTCCTGGTCCAGCTGGCCCAGCACGCGCACGGCGTACTCACGCTCGACGCCGAAGCGCGGGTGCATCAGCTGGTTGGCCAGCTCGCCCGAGGTGGTGAACAACAGCAGGCCTTCGGTGTTCAGATCCAGGCGCCCCACCGACTGCCACTTGCCTTGCTGCAGCCGCGGCAAGCGGCGAAACACGGTCGGACGGTTCTCCGGGTCGTCGTGCGTGACGACTTCGCCCACCGGCTTGTGGTACGCAATGATGCGCGGCGGCGGCGGCACGATGCGCACGCGCACCGGCTTGCCATTGACCTTGATCTGGTCGCCGAACGAGATGCGCTGCCCCACATGGGCCGGCTCGTCGTTGACGGTCACGTGACCGTCTTCGATCAGCTGCTCCATGTCGCGGCGCGAGCCGATGCCCGACTGGGCCAGCACCTTGTGCAGCTTGGGTGCATCGGGTTCGGCGGCGAGCACGCGCTTGTGTTCGGCGGCTTCTTCAGTGACTTGCGGCTCGCCTTCGGCAGCCGGCGCTTCCACATCGAAGTCGCCGGACAGCACCTGGGCAAACAACTCGCCCGCTTGCGCCATTGCGGCCTGCGCCGGTGGGACAAGCTCGGCGCCACCGGCTTCGCCATGCTCTTCCGCGTTTTCACCCCGCTGCCTGTCCTTGCGACCACGGCGGCGATTGCGGGACGAACGCGGGCGATCCTCCTGCCCCGCCTCGCCCCCCCCCCTCTCGCCTTCGACCGCAGCTTGAGCCACCACATCGGGTGCAGCGGTGTCGACCATCGGTGACGACGTCAGGGCCGCTTGCTCGGCAGCCGGCGCAGCGAAAACAGTTTCAGCCGGCGGCGCCCCATCGGCAGCGGTGTCACCGACCTTCACCGCGGCCGCCCGACGTTTGCGCGCAGGCTTGGCTGGCGCGTCTTCAGCAGCCGCTTCAGCGGGTGCCGCTGCGGCCTCGTCGGTACTGGCTTCCGCCTTGGGTGCACGCCGACGTCGAACCGGCTTGGCCTCTGCCTGCGGAGCGTCTGCGGGCGCGGCGGTCAAGTCAGCCGGGGTGTCGTCGTCGGGTTGATTCATGCTTCGGGATCCATCGGAGCGGCATCGGCCGCAGGCTCGGGGTGAGAAAGGGGTTCGTTCGCTGCAGGCTCAGGCTCTGCAGGGGGAGAGGCTTCAGGGGCCGCTTCGACAGGTTCGACCTGCGGCGGTTCTTCGGCTGTTGCGGGTTCGGCTTCGAGGCTCAGCGCCGCCTGTGCAGGCTCCAGCAGCGAGGGCTGTTCGGGCAGGGCCTCGGCGAGTGACGCCATGGCGCCGAACGTGGACCCGTCCAGCGCCGGCAGCTGCTCCAGGCTCGCCAAGCCCAGGTCATCGAGAAATTGCCGTGTGGTCGCGAAGAGCGCCGGGCGCCCAGGGGCTTCGCGGTAGCCGATGGCCTCGATCCAGCCGCGGTCTTCGAGCTGCTTGACGATCTGGCTGCTGACCGTGACGCCACGGATGTCTTCGACATCACCACGCGTCACCGGCTGGCGGTAGGCCATGATGGCCAAGGTCTCCATCACGGCACGGGAGTATTTGGGCGGCTTCTCGGGGTTGAGCCGGTCGAGGTAATCGCGCATCTCGGGCCGGCTCTGAAAGCGCCAGCCGGTCGACAGCGCAACCAGCTCCACGCCACGGCCTTCCCAGTCGCGCATCAGCTCGTCGAGCAGAACGCGCAGGCTGTCGGGGCCGAGCTCGTCGGCGAAGAGCGTGCGCATGTCCCTCAAAGGCAGGGGCTGCTGCGCACAGATGAGCGCGGTTTCAAGGACGCGCTTTGCATCCTGTGTGTTCATGGACTTCGTCTACATCCTCAGTCGGGAGGGCCAGAGGGCTCTCTGGGATCGGGCTCTTTCGCAGCAGCTTTTCGCACGGACAGGCCGGCAACCGGCGGGTCCACATCAATGGCAGCTGAGTGGGTGACCTCAAGGTTCGATGCGTTCATCGCGGCGAACCACTCATCGCGCCACACTCGGCGCGGTCACTTCCGTTGGCGGGCGCTGTGCGCAGCGTCGAACGCTCATGCGCCAGGGAAGGGGTTGAGCCGCATTGTATAGAACCTCGTCAGGCCCCGCCATGCCTGGTATCCACCTGTTGCCAAGCCTGGGCCAGATCGGGTGGCAGGTCGGCCTCGAAACGCAGCACGTCACCGGTCTGCGGGTGGGCAAAACCCAGGCGTGCCGCATGGAGCGCCTGGCGCTGCAGGCCCAGGGCCGGGTAGCCGCCATACATCTGGTCGCCGACCAGTGGATAACCGCGCG
>Ga0302256_10000174_pt1 | contig 13807 bp, 5 predicted proteins | sample I_Fen_E3_4_FD_194571 | JGI IMG/M metagenome (GOLD analysis project Ga0302256, IMG submission 194571) | Peat permafrost microbial communities from Stordalen Mire near Abisko, Sweden - I_Fen_E3_4 | ecosystem: Environmental > Terrestrial > Soil > Wetlands > Permafrost | place: Sweden: Abisko...
CTCGGGCAGGCGGGTGACCGAGACCCGGCCGTCGGCCCAGCCGGCCGCGACCCGACTGCCGTCGGCCGAGACCGTCACGTCCCACGCGAACCGCTCGCCGCGCACGAGCTCCTGGCTGGTTCCGTCGATCACGTCGATCCGCCGCACCGCGAGATCCTCGGCGCTGGTCACCAGGGTCCGGTTGTCGGGCAGCCAGTCGATCGCGCGGATCGTGGCGCGGCTGGCCGACACCACGCGGTGCGCGCCGCCGGCCAGCTCCCACACGCCGATCGTGCCATCCTCGCCGGTCACGGTCGCCAGGCGGGCGCCGTCCGGCGAGAACATCACGAACCACACGTTCTTGGAGGCCACGCCGAGCGTTCGCTCGCGGCCGCTGGCGAGCTCCCAGGTGTGCACGACCCCGTCCTCGCTGACCGTGGCCAGGGTGGTGGCGTCGGGAGACAGATCGAACCCCGCGGTCGCCGTGGCCGCGTCCTCGCCGCCGATCCGTCGCTGGGCGAGCGTGCGCAGGTCCCACAGCCGGACCGGCTGCCCGACGCCGCCGACCAGCAACCACCCAGGGCTGAACAGCGTCGACGACCACACCGCGGCGTAATCGTCGCTGAGCACGCGCTCGTCGCCGCGCGCCAGGTCCCACAGCCGGCCGCCGCCAGCGAGATAGCGGCCATCGCTGGAGAACCGGACGCGGATCCCGGCCCCGCCCATCATGTGCTTGAGCGAGCGCGCGACGCCGCGGCTTGCCGCCTCGACGGCCAGCGAGCGCGCCGTGCCCTGCGCCACCCCGGTGGCGGGGTAGGTCTTGATCCACGCCAGCGCGCCGGTCGGATCCTGCGCGAGCGCCGCGCGGGCCTGGGCGAGGATGAGATCATCGCGGCGGGCGGTGGCCAGGTCGCGCGCGCGCCGGATCCGCAGCACGCTGACCGCCACGGTCGCGGCGAGGATGGCCAGCAACGTGGCCGCGACCCCGGCGGCCAGCCGGCGGCGAGCGAGCCAGCGGGCGACGAGCTCGCGCCGGGAATACCGCCGCGCGCTGACCAGCCGGCCGGCCTGAAACCGCTGCAGATCCTGCGCGAGCTCGCGGGCGGTCGGGTAGCGGTCGTCGGGATCGCGCGCCATGGCCTGCCGGACGATCGCCGCCAGATCTTCGGGCACGCCGGGCTGTCGCTGTTCGAGCGGCATCACCCGCCCGGCGACCACGCGCGCGATGATCTCTCGCACGGTGCCCTGGAACGGCGGTCCGCCCGCGAGCACGTGGTACAGGATGGCGCCGATCGCATAAACGTCGGCGCGGGCGTCGACCTCGCGGCCGCGCGCCTGCTCGGACGGCATGTACGCGGGCGTCCCCATGACCGTGCCGTGGAGGGTCAGCGCCTCGCCGGACATCCCGGCGACGCCGGGCTCCGCGGGCGCCGACGCCGGATCGCCGAGCACCTTGGCGAGCCCCCAGTCGATGATCACGGTCTCGGCGAACGGGCCTATCACCACGTTCGCGGGCTTGAGGTCGCGGTGGACGATGCCCTCGCTGTGGGCGTACGCCGCCGCCTCGGCCACCGCGATCACATGGGGGACCAGCACCAGGCGGTCCTCGAGCGAGCGCGTCCCGGCGATCACCTCGGCGAGCGATCGCCCCGACACCAGCTTCATGGCGTAGAACAGCTCGCCGCTGGGCCACCGCCCGGCCTCGTAGACCGGCACGATCGACGGATGCTGGAGCCGCGCCGTGATCAGCGCCTCGCGGCGCAGCCGCTCCTGGGCGGCGGGGTCGTGCGCCCACTGCTGCTTGAGCGCGACGAACCGGCCGAGCCGGCGGTCGCGGGCGCGCAGGATCGTCCCCATGCCGCCCCGGGCGAGCTCCTCGTCGATCCGGTAGTGGTCGGGATCGATCCGCGCGGGCTCTTCGAGGTCAGGCTCGGCGACGGCGGCGCGGCCGCGGACCAGCTCGATCAGCGCCCGCCGGCAGCGCGCGCAGCCGGCGATGTGCGCGCGGACCTCGGCCTCGCCTGCGGCGGTGAGCTGCCCTGCTACGAGGTCGAGAAACCGGTCTTCCGGGGGGCAGTCGTCCATCGGTGATCATCCTCACGGCTCGTGCGGCACGAACGACCGGTGCTCGCGTCACCATGTCGTGAAGCATCGAAGAAACGCAGAGCTCACGTCCACGAACTCGCGCTCGCACATCCTATCGCAGGCCCGGATGCTGGGGAGCCTCGCTGCCGGTGTCCTGGTGGCCAGCTGCGCAGGCTCGCCCGAGCCTGGGAGCCCTGACCCGAGCTCGCCGGCGGTCGTCGATCCGGCGACCGCCCCGGCGACCGCCCCGGCGACCGCCCCGGCGACCGACCCGGCATGGGTCACGCTGGTGACCGGTGACCGGGTCCGGGTGGTGGTGACGGACCGCACACCCGCGACCACGTTCGTCCCGGCGCACGGTCGTGACGGGATCTCGGTGACCACCACGGTGCGCCGGGGGCACGTCTACGTCACCCCCGACGACGCGGCGGCGCTGGTCGCGGCGGGCCGGCTCGACCCCGAGCTGTTCGACGTCAGCGCCCTCATCAAGCTCGGCTATGACGACGCCCACCGCGGCAGCGTGCCGGTCATCGTGACGTACGGCAGCGCCGCCGCCGGCGGCGTTCGCCGAGCGGCCTCGACGAGGGCCCGGGCGATGGGCGCGCAGGTGACGCGGGCGCTGCCCGGCATCGGCGGCGAGGCCATGGAGATCGCCAAGGACAAGGCGGCGGACGTGTGGGGATCGCTGGGGCTCGGGGCGGCGGCGGGCCAGGCCCGGCGCGCCGTGGCCCCGGCGGCCGGCGAGGTCAAGAAGGTCTGGCTCGACCGCGTGTACCACCTGACGCTCGATCACAGCGTGCCGCAGATCGGCGCCCCGGCGGCGTGGGCCGCGGGGTACACCGGCAAGGGCGTCGCGGTCGCCGTGCTCGACAGCGGCATCGACGATACCCACCCGGACTTCGCCGGCAAGATCGCCGAGGCGCGCAACTTCACGTCCGAGGATGGCACCTCCGACCGGCTCGGCCACGGCACGCATGTCGCCTCGATCATCGCCGGCACCGGCGCGGCGTCGAGCGGGCGCTACCGCGGCGTCGCGCCCGACGCGCAGCTGCTCATCGGCAAGGTGTGCACCGGCGCGGACGTGTGCCAGACGTCCTGGATCCTGGCCGCGATGGAGTGGGCCGCGATCGACAAGGGCGCCAGGATCGTCAACCTGAGCCTCGGCAACACCGACACGCCGGGCCTCGATCCGGTCGAGGAGGAGGTGAACCGGCTGAGCGCCGAGCGCGGCACGCTGTTCGTGATCGCGGCCGGCAACACCGCGCCCGGCGACGACGTCTGCTCGGTCAGCTCACCGGGCAGCGCGGACGCGGCGCTCACCGTGGGCGCGGTCGATGGCACCGACGCGCTCGCCAGCTTCTCCTGCACGGGGCCGCGGGTCGGCGACGGCGGGCTCAAGCCGGACATCACCGCGCCCGGCGTCGGCATCGTGGCCGCGGCCGCGGCCGGCTCCGCGCTCGGCCAGATCGGCGAGATCGTGGACGGCGTCTACCTGCGGCTGTCGGGCACGTCGATGGCGACGCCGCACGTCGCGGGGGCCGCCGCGCTGCTGGTCCAGCAGCACCCCGACTGGCCGGGCGCCGAGCTCAAGGCGGCGCTCATGGGCGCGGCCAGGCCCAACCCCGCGCTGACCGCGTTCGAGCAAGGCGCCGGCCGGCTGGACGTGGCCGCGGTGATCACGCGGCCGATCTTCGCCAGCCCCGCCAGCCTCAGCCTGGGGGTCGCGCAGTGGCCGCACAGCGACGACCCGCCGATCGACCGGACGGTGACCTACACCAACACGAGCGGCGCGCCGGTGAGCCTCGCGCTCGGCGTCACGGCCCAGGGTCCCGACGGCCAGCCCGCGGCGGCGGGGATGTTCGCGGTGTCGCCCACCGCGATCACCGTGCCGGCGCACGGCAGCGCCAGCGTCGAGGTGATGGTCGATACGCGGGGCAATGCCGCCGATGGCGCCTACAGCGCGAGCCTCTCCGCCACCACCGCCACCGGGGTGGTCAGCACCGTGCCGCTGGTCATCCAGCGCGAGGCGGAGGCCTACAACCTCTCGCTCTTGCACCTCGATCAGAACGGCGCGCCCGCGACGACCTATCAGACCCACATCGACCGCCTGGATGGACCCGAGCAGATCGAGGTGTTCGCCGTCGACAGCAGCGTCGCCACGGTGGCGCAGCGCCTGCCGCGAGGCCGGTACTTCGTCTACACGGTCATCACGACCTCGAGCGGCGCGGGGGGGCACGAGTCCATCCTCGTGCAGCCGTCGCTGTCGCTGTCCGCCGATACGACCGAGACCCTCGATAGCCGCGCCGCCACGCCGATGCATGTCACGGTGCCATGGCCCGGCGCGAAGACCCAGTCGACCTCGCTCGGCTTCCGGCTCTCCACGGAGACCCTGGCGACCACCACGGTGTGGACCTTCCCTGGGGGGGGGACCGAGGGCGCGATCGGCCAGATAGGTCCGATGGGGCCGGCCGGCGAGGTGACCGTGAACGCGGGCGCCAGCCTCGCCGAGCTCGGCCCGGCTGGCGACTTCGACAACAGCCCTCGCGTGTACTTCCTCACGTGGCCGCAGTCCGGGTTCAGCGGCATCGACAAGCAGTTCCGCGCCTCCGATCTGACGGTGGTCCACGCCGAGTTCCGCGCCTCGGCCCCCGGCCAGCGCGCGGCCAAGATCGCGCTTCCGGTATCGATCGGCGGCAACGCCGAGACCTCCGTGTTCTCGTTGCCGTTCCAGCGCACCGAGTGCTACAGCGCGAACCCGAACGGCTGGTACCGCCTGTTCGACATCGACGGTGGCGAGCTCAACGCCACCGACCTCTACCGGCCGGGCACGCGCGCGCGCGAGGTGTGGAACCAAGCCGTGCTCGCGCCCGGATTTCCGGGCTCGGCCCCGGTCTCGCGGACCGGTGACACCATGTCCGGGAACCTCTCGCTGCTCGGCGACACCGGCGGCCACGCCGGTACCGACCTCTCTGCGACCGGCGTCACGCGGCTGTTTCGCGGATCGGACAAGCTCGGCGAGATCCCGCGGCCCGGACGCCTGGCGTTCTTCTCGCTGGCCGCGGACCCGGCGACGTATCGTCTCGAGACCGAGGTGGTCCGGACCGCGCCCACGCTCGTCCAGTCGACGCGCGTGACGGCGGCGTGGACCTTCACCTCGCAGCACACCGCGGCGGCGACGGCGCTGCCGCTCCTGGCGCTGCAGTTCACGCCCCCGGTCGATGACCGCAACCGCGCGCCCGCCGGCATCCCGTTCGTGGTGCCCGTGTCGGTCGCTCGCATGCCGGGCACCCCGGCCTCCGACATCGTGAGCCTGTCGCTCGAGGCCTCGTACGACGACGGCGCGACGTGGCACCGCGCGTTCGTGGTCGGCCGCGGACCGACCCGGGCGGCCCTGGTGTTCCACCCGGCGCACGCGGCGTTCGTGTCGCTCCGCGGCACGGCGAGCGACGCCGCCGGCAACCGGGTCGAGCAGACCGTGATCCACGCCTACGCGCTCCGCTAGGCTCCGCCCAGCGCCGGCAGCGCGCCTGGGAACAATGTTCCCTGATCCGTCACGCAGGTTGCTCATGGAACACACGATCCCAGCGGGCCCGCGGGGTGCCGCGAGCGTGACCGGGCCCACGGCCTGCCCCAGCGACCCCGAGGCGTGGATCGAGCGCGTTCGCGCGCTCGCCCCGAGCGTGGCGCGGTGGCGCGACACCGCGGAGCGCGAGCGCCGCTTGCCGCCCCCGCTGGTCGAGGCGCTGCGCGACGCAGGCATGTTCGCGCTGTCCTCGCCGGCGCTCGCCGACGGCCCCGCGCTCGATCATGAGACCGCGGTGCGGGTGATCGAGGAGCTGTCACGACTGGACGGCTCGGTCGGGTGGAACGCGATGGTGGCGACGTGGGCAGCGATCACGTCGTCCTACTTGCCCGAGGCGGGCCTGCGCGAGGTGTATCGCGGCGGGCCCGGCACCGTGATCGCAGGGGGCGGGGCGCCCAGCGGCACGGCGATCCCGGTGCCAGGCGGGTTCCGCTTGACCGGACGCTGGGGCGTCGCGAGCGGGTGTCATCAGGCCGCCTGGATGATGGGCGGCGCCAGCGTCACCTTGCACGGCAAGCCGCGGCTCGGTCCCGACGGCAGTCCGGAACTCAGGATATTCGTCGTCCCCGCGACCGCGTGCGAGATCCTGGACACCTGGCACACGATGGGACTGCGTGGCACCGGCAGTCACGACTGGCAGCTGCGCGACGTGTTCGTTCCTGACTCGCTATCGTATCCGATGACGTTCGGTGAGGCGCGCGAGCCGGGCGTCCTGTCGTTCGCCACCTTCCCGTGGTACGTCTGCGGTCGTGCCGCGGGGGTCGCCCTCGGCATCGCGCGCGACGCGATCGAGACGTTCACGGCCGTGGCCAGGACCAAGATCCCGATGGGCAGCCAGACCCCCCTCGCGACGCGCAGCACGGTGCAGGACCGGCTGGGGCGCGCCGAGGCCCTGGTGCGCAGCGGACGCGCCTTGCTCTACGAGACCGTGCGCGCGTTGCCGCCGAGCCCGCGCTGTTCCGTCGCGATCAGCGAGGATCTCAAGGCGGCCATGCGACTGGCATGCACCCACGCGGTGCAGAGCGCGATCGAGGCCGTGGATCTGATGTTCCACGCCGCCGGGATGGCCGGGGTCTACACCGCCAGCCGACTCGAACGCTGCTTTCGCGATGTTCACGTGGTCAGCCAGCACATCATCGTGGCGGCGTCGAACCTCGAGGCCGCGGGCAAGCACCTGCTCGGTCCTGGCCTCGAGGCAGGTCACGGGCGATAGCAACAATAGGTTCCGGTGCGGACCGCGCGCTCGAGGTAGCGTCCCAGCGCTGGGTCCGCCTCGGCGATGCGGCGGATCGCATCGCGGAGACGGCGCTGCACGTTGACGCGCGCGCGCTCGGAGATCGAGCCCGCGCGCCGGAGCTTGCCCGACAGCCCGACCGCGGCCGCGAGCTCGCGTTCGAGCACGGCGTACTCTCGGCGCAGGCGTTCGAGCCGCGAACCATCCGCCAGGCGCTCGGATGCGGCGAGCTCCTCGCGGAGGAGCGCCATGCGATCGCGGTAGGCGCGCGCGGCCTGGGCATCGATGACCTCGCCGGCATCGCTGTCGGCGAGCTCGTCGGCCTCGTCGCTGGCGAGCCCCAGGACGTGCAGCTCCTCGCCCGGCTGTTCGATGAGCCGGGCCAGGAGCTGCATGCCGCGGCTGTTGCGCATGTGCACCACGCGGCCGTCGACGGTGAGCTCCCAGAGCTCGGCCTTGCGCTCGATCGCGAGGCGTGGCACCGGCGCGATCACCCGGGCCTCGACCGGCGCCGCGACGAAAAGTCGGCTCAGCCGCGCGCGCAGCCACGCCAGGTCGAGCTCGTCGGCGAGCCGCGCGGCCTCCGCCAGGTGACCCGCGCGCTCGTCACCGGTGCCGAGCAGCTGGCCCAGCTCGTACGAGATCCGCGCGACCCACGGCCGGAAGTCGTGCTGCGTGGCCATCGCCAGCGCGCGGCGGAGCGACGCCTCGGCGGCAGCGCGCTCGCCGAGGCTTGCCTGCAAGAGGCCGATGACGCGCGCGCACGGCCCTTCGTAGGTGAGCGATCCATGGCCCGAAACCCCGTGCCCGTCGCTGCGGGGCAGCAGGAGCTCGAGGAACCTGCGCCGCTCCTGCTCGCTGCCGACGAAGGCGACCGCCTCGGCGACCACGGTCCAGGATTGCGGTACGAACGCGTCGAACAGTCGCGCGGCCCGCGCGTCCGCCATCAGGCGCTCGGCCTCGTCGCGCTGTTCATAAAACGCGGCGTGGCCCACGCGCATGGCGAACGCGACCTTGGGGTGCTTGTCAGCCTGGGGCCAGGGATCGGCCGTGCGTACGTCGGCGTCGCGGTGCATCGCGCGTAGCCGCATGAAGCGATGGGCACGCAGCGAATCACCGAGCGCCGGATCGTCGGTCAGCGCCGCGAGATGCTCCACCTCGACGAGGAACCGCTCGGACTCCACGAAGCGTCCCCGGGCGAGCGCGCGCATCGACTGGACGAGCAGCGCGCGCCACTGGTGGTGTGGGTGGCCAAGCTCGCGAGCCAGCGCGAACAGCTCATCGGCGTCGCGCGCGAAGTCGTCGAGGTGGCCGGCCTGCAGCTGATCGATCACGAGCCGGTGATAGCCCGTCAGCGCGCGCGGCCGATCGCCCAGCCGGAGCGCGAGGTCTCGGAGCGCCCGCGCGTGCGTGATGCCCTCTTCCACCGGCGTGGCGACGAGGGTCACCGACCCGGCGAACACCAGCACGTGGACCAGCAGATCGTCATCCCCGTGGGCATGCGCCTCGGCGACGATGCGGCGCGCCTCGGCGACCAGGGCGAGCGGCTCGGGCGCCGCCGCGTGCATCACCGCCGCGGTGAGCCGCGCACGCAGCCGCAGCCGCAGCCCTGGCTCGCTGGCAGGGACCGTGGCGAGCGCCTCCTGTAGTGCGCGCACCAGCTCTTCATCGCGGTTGCCGGGCCGGAGCGTCGCGCCCAGGAGGAGCGCTGTGCGCGCGAGCTCGATCGGCCGCCCGGCGCTGCGCGCCTGGGCCATGGCCTCGTCGCACCAGCGCCGGCCATCGCCGAACGCGCCCGCGGAGAACGCGAGCGAGGCGGCGCGGATCACCGCCTCGAGCGAGACCGGCCCGCGCCGCAGGCGCTGGACCTGGATCGCCCGCTCGGCGAGGGCGAGCGCCCGATCGAACGCGCCCTGCGCCTCGAGGCGGCGGCTCGCCTCATCGGCCAGCTGGAGCACTTGCGGCGCGTTGCCGTGATGGATCGAGGACAGCGCGTGGTGCGCGCGCTCGACCAGCGTGCCCTCGGGGTCGGCCTCGAGCAGCACGCGCTCGGCGCACTGGTGCGCTTCGGCGCGCCGCTCCGCGCTGATCGCCTCGTAGACCGCGTCGCGCAGGATCACGTGGTTGAACCCGAAGTCACCGGGCCCGAGCTCATCGAGGAGACCGGCATGCACCGCCGGGGCCAGCTGATCGACCACGCGTGCCGGAGCCACGCCCTGCATGCGCGCGACGATCGCCGCCGAGAACGTGCGTCCGATCACCGCGCCGGCTTCGACGGCCGCGCGGGTCTCGGTGGCCAGCTGGCCCACCTGTTCGAGCGCGAGCAGCCGGATCGATGGCGGCAGCGTGAACAGCCGCGCGGCCCCCGACAGCCGTAACGCCCGCGCGCATTCGACCACGAACAACGGATTGCCGCCGGTCAGCTCGACCAGGTGACGCCGGGTCTCGGCCGTCACCGGCTTGCCCGTGTGGTGCTCCGCCAGCGCCGCGACCTCGGCGTCGGCCAGCGGCTCGAGCACGATCTCGACCGCGGTTCGCCGCAGCCGCTCGAGTCGGAGGTTGCCCGAGGGATCGTACCGTGGATCTCGGAGCCGGGACGTCCCGACGACCAGCGCGCGCAGCGCGTGGAGCGGCTCGGCGAGAAAGCAGCACAGCTCGAGCGTCTGCTGATCGGCGGCGTGGAGATCGTCGAGGATCCACACGACCGGCCGCGCCGCGCTGTGCCGCGCCAGCGCCTCGACCACGCGCTCCCAGAACCGGAACGCGGTCTCGAGAACGTTGCCTTCGGCGCCCTGCGCGGGGATCTCGAGCCCCAGCGAGCGCAGGCATGGCCAGAGCGGAAAGTACGGTGGCGCATCGGCGAACTCCCACGCGCCGCCGACGACCACGGTGAACCCCGCGTCCGCGGCGTCACCCGCCAGCGCGCGTGCCAGCGCCGACTTGCCGATCCCCGCGTCGCCGAGCAACATGGCTGTGCCGCCGCGACCTGCGAGCGCGCGGTCGAGCAGCTCCGCCAGCTGCGCTCGTTGCCCTTGCCGGCTGATCATCGCGCGTGCCACGAGCCCGGCTACCGTAGCCGACGACCCTGCCGCTCGCCAGCAAGCGCTCGGCGGCGCGGAAAGGGGTGGGTTCGCCCGTGCGTTATGCGCTACTTGACGACCGGCGGGGTCTTCGGCACGACCGGCGCGGCCTTGACCTCGCCGCCGGGCTTGGCGGTCGGCATGCTCGGCGCGCTGGCGGGGGCGGGGGCTGCGGCGGGGGCTGCGTGGAGCCCCGAGAGCGCGCCCTTGGCGTCGTCGGCGTGGCCGCTCTTGGGGTACTTATCGACGAGCTCCGACCAGATGGTCCTGGCGCGATCGGGCATCGCGACGGCGACGTAGGCGCGGCCGAGCAGCCACATCGCCTCCTCGTCGTAGCCGACGCCGCGGTAGCGCTCGAGCAGGCGGCGCAGCCGGATCACCGTGCCCATCGGCTTGCCGCGATCCCAGTAGTAGCGGGCGACGTACCACTCGTGATCGGCCAGGCGCTTGCCGACCTGGGCGACGATCTCCTTGGCCTTGTCGCGGTACGGCGAGTCCGGGTACTTGTCGAGGAAGCTCTTGAGCTCGTTGGCCGCGTCTTCGGTCGAGGACTGGTCCTTCTCGAAGGTCGGCGGGAACATCCACCAGTCGCTGGACAGCTGCTTGTAGTAGCCCTCGCCGATCCGGAAGCTCGCGTAGCCGTTGGACACCATCTCGTGGGTCGGGTGGAACTTGATGAACAGCCGGTAGCTGTCGATTGCCTCGAGGTACTGGTCGGCGCCGAACTCGGCGTCGGCGAGCCGCAGCTCGGCCAGCACCGCGTACTTCGAGTACGGGAACCGGGTCTTGATGAACCCGAAGTACTTGGAGGCCGAGATCCAGTTCTTGTTCTCGAGCTCCTTGACCCCGCGGTCGTAGTTCTTCTGCGCCGAGACCGAGTACTCGACGACCCCGGAGCTCGACGACTTGGCGCCGCACGCCGCGGCCCCCCAGAGGGTGATGACCAGGCCGACCACGTGGAGCAATTTCTTCGAAATCATTGGAGTTTGCCGCCGAGACCAGAGACACCGAGGTGATACACCGCAACGCCCGGGGGATCAACCGCGACGCTTGGACCGCGGAGGCCGCTCGCGCGTTGCCTCGCCCCGGCCGTGCGATAAACGCGGCATGCACGCCGATGTCGTCGCGAGCCCGCGCTTCCCTGCCGCCGGCCTGGCCCCCCTGGGGGCGTTCGTTCGAGGAGGGATCTGCGCCCTGGTCGGGGCGCTCGGCTGCGCCGGCACGGCGCACCAGCTCGTGATCGAGCCGCCGCCGCCCAAGGAGACCCACGCGGTGCTGGCGGGCGATCTGTGCGACGACAACCGCTGCCGGTGCCGCGCCGACGTGCCGGGCGATGGCGGCGTCGGCGTGCCCGACGACCCGGCCCGCAAGCGCTACGAGATCCGGCTCGGGCCATCGCCGTACGAGCTGTGGCTCACGATCAACAAGACGACGGTGCTCTACAAGAGCGCGGAGCGCGCCGAGATGTGCTTCTACGTCGACCTGCGGACCGGCACCCAGGATCTCGAGCTGCGGGCGTCCAACCCCGACGGCGTGTCGGCCGCGCTGCAGATCCATGAGCTCGGCACCAAGACCAAGAGCTGGTACGATACCTTCGCGTTCGCGTGCGGCTCGCCCGGCGTGTGCGCGTTCGAGGAGCTCGACGCCAACAAGGCGGAGTACAGCGGGGTCAAGCGCCACCTGTTCGACGCCTGCGGCACGACCAAGGTCAAGGGGCTGTCGTGGGATCACGGGCAGGCGCCGGACCAGCTGCACCCCAGCGAGCTGGTCGTCCGGCTCACGCTCGATATCTACCGGTTCGCGGCGTGGAAGCGGCACGGCGATCCGAGCTGCGGTGAGGGCGGCGGCCGGCGCGGCCCCGCCGACGAGCCGGTCGCGCCGCCGGCGGGCGAAACCCCGTGACATCGCCGCCGGGCATGCCACACCAGGTCCCGCACCCAGGTCCGTGATGAGCTACGAATACCCCGATCACTACGACGTGATCGTCGTCGGCGCCGGCCACGCCGGCTGCGAGGCGGCGCTGGCCGCGGCGCGGATCGGCGCGCGCGTGCTGGTCCTGACCGGCAGCCTCGAGATGGTGGCGCAGATGTCGTGCAACCCCGCGATCGGCGGGGTCGCCAAGGGTCACATCGTGAAGGAGATCGACGCGCTCGGCGGCGAGATGGCGAGCGTGATCGACGAGACCGGCATCCAGTTTCGCCGGCTCAACGCCTCGAAGGGGCCGGCCGTGCGGTCGACCCGCGCCCAGGCCGACAAGCGGCGCTATCGCGACGAGATGCGGATGCGGCTCGAGCGCTGCGAGCGGCTGGCGCTGCGCCAGGGCGAGGTCTCCGAGCTCCACATCGAGCCGGACCGGCCGGGCGCGCGGCCGCGCGTCGTCGGCGTCACCACGGCGATCGGCGTGCGCTACCGCGCCCGCGCCGTGATCCTCACGACCGGCACGTTCCTGCGCGGCGCGATCTTCGTCGGCGAGGCGCGCTCCGCCGGCGGCCGCGCGGGCGAGGCGCCGGCGGTCCGCCTGTCGCACTCGCTGGACGCGCTCGGGTTTCCGCTCGCGCGCCTGAAGACCGGCACGCCGTGCCGGCTCGATCGCAAGACGATCGATACCGCGGGCCTCGAGCTCCAGCCCGGCGACGAGCCCGCGCCGATGTTCCGCTGGCACGGCCGGACCCGGCCGGCGCTGCCCCAGGTGCCGTGCTGGATCACGTACACCAACGCGCGCACCCACGCGGTGATCCGCGACGGCCTGCCGCGCTCGCCGCTGTACCGCAAGGACATCCAGGGCACCGGGCCGCGCTACTGCCCCAGCATCGAGGACAAGATCGTCCGGTTTGCGGACAAAGAGCGCCACCAGATCTTCCTCGAGCCCGAGGGCGTCGAGGTCGGCCTGGGCCGCGGCTGGGACGGCGGGCCGGCCGGCGAGCCGGCGGGCGAGGTCTACCCCAACGGGATCTCGACCTCGTTGCCGTTCGACGTCCAGCTCGCGTTCCTGCGGACGATCCCCGGGCTCGAGCGCGCCGAGATGACCCGGCCGGGCTACGCCGTCGAGTACGACTTCATCGATCCGCGCGAGGTCCTGCCGACCCTCGAGACCCGCCGGGTCAGCGGGCTCTACCACGCCGGCCAGATCAACGGGACGTCGGGCTACGAGGAGGCCGCGGTCCAGGGCCTGTTGGCCGGGATCAACGCGGCGGTCGCGCTCGGGTTCGGGCCGGGCGATCGCGAGCCGGTGATCCTGCGCCGCGATCAAGCGTACGCCGGCGTACTCGTCGACGACTTGACGACCCGCGGCACGACCGAGCCGTACCGGATGATGACGTCGCGCGCCGAGTTCCGGCTGCTGCTGCGCGAGGACAACTCCGCCGAGCGCCTGATGCCGATCGGCCGCCGGCTGGGGCTCATCGACGACGCGCGGTGGCGCGCCTACGAGGCGTGGCAGCGCGAGCTCGCCGCGGCCCACGCGCGCGCCGCGCACGCCTCGGTCGTCGGCAGCGACGCGGTCAACGCCCAGCTCGCCAGGCACGGATCGGCGCCGATCGTCGGGCGCCGCGCCACGCTGGCGGAGCTGCTGCGGCGGCCGGAGCTCGACTGGCGCGCCGTCGAGCAGGTCGCGATCGCCGGGGGGCTCGCCGCCAGCGCTGCCAGCCCCGAGGCGCTCGAGCGGCTCGAGATCGAGCTGTGCTACGAGGGCTATCTCCGGCGCCAGGAGGCCGACGCGGCCAAGCTCGCGCGCGCCGATGGCGTGCTCGTGCCGCCCGCGCTCGACTTTCGTGAGATCCCCGGGCTGTCGAACGAGGCGGTCGAGAAGCTCGAGGCGATCCGGCCGCGCTCGGTGGGCCAGGCCTC
>Ga0302256_10000175_pt1 | contig 13731 bp, 10 predicted proteins | sample I_Fen_E3_4_FD_194571 | JGI IMG/M metagenome (GOLD analysis project Ga0302256, IMG submission 194571) | Peat permafrost microbial communities from Stordalen Mire near Abisko, Sweden - I_Fen_E3_4 | ecosystem: Environmental > Terrestrial > Soil > Wetlands > Permafrost | place: Sweden: Abisko...
GCAGCGTGCTGAAGTAAGCACGGCGCTTGCGCTTCAGTCTCCTCTCCTGTAGCGACCAGGAATTCCGGCGCGGTGGCTTCGACCCTCGCGCCGGTTTTTTGACATGACTTCCTCCGTCAGCGGTTTCGGCCTCGGCCTGCGCAGCGAGCACTACGCGGCCTTCGCCGAGCCGCAGCCCGGCATCGACTGGCTCGAAGTCATTTCAGAGAACTACCTGGTGCCCGGCGGCAAGCCGCTGCACCACCTGGACCGCATCCGCCGCGATCACCCGATGGTGATGCACGGCGTGTCGATGTCGATCGGCAGCACCGACCCGCTCGACCTCGCCTACCTGCGCGATCTGAAGGCGCTTGCCGATCGCATCGAGCCGGCGTGGATCTCCGACCACCTGTGCTGGACGGGAGTCGACCACCACAACCTGCACGACCTGCTGCCGCTGCCCTACACCGAGGCGGCGCTGCGCCACGTGGTCGAGCGCGTGCAGCAGGTGCAGGAGCTTCTCGGCCGCCGCCTGCTGCTGGAGAACGTCTCCAGCTACGTCAGCTTTGCCGGCGATGAGATGAGCGAGTGGGAGTTCATCGCCGAGCTCGCGCAGCGTGCCGACTGCGAGCTGCTGCTCGACGTGAACAATGTCTATGTCAGCAGCGTCAACCACGGCTTCGACGCCCGCGCTTTCATCGACGCGATGCCGCGCGAGCGCGTGCGCCAGATCCACCTGGCCGGCCATGAAGACCATGGCCACTACCTCGTCGACACCCACGACCACCCGGTGTGTGAGGCCGTGTGGCAGCTCTACGGCTACACGGTCCAGCGGCTCGGCGCGGTGCCGACCATGATCGAGCGTGACGACCACATTCCACCGCTGGCCGAGCTGCTCGCCGAGCTCGACCAGGCGCGTGCCGTTCAAGCCCGGGCCCTGGGCCTGCGGGAGGCGGCATGAACACCCTGGCCGCGCAACAGCTGCAGCTGCGCGCTGCCATCGTCGATGACGCTCCGGCGACGGGCCTGCTGCGTGCCGACCCCCAACGCGAGCCCCTTCTGCGCATCTACCAGCATGCCTACGCTGCGCGGTTGCTGGCTGCACTGCGCGACAACTTCGGCGTGCTGCCGCGGGCCATGGGCGACGAAGCCTTCGACGCGCTGGGCCGGGCCTACCTGCGCGCGCACCCATCGAGCCACCCGTCGATCCGCTGGTTCGGCCATCGCCTGGCCGACTTCATGGGGCAGCAACCCGAGCGGGTGCCGCACCCGGCCTTCGTCGATCTGGCGCGCATGGAGTGGGCCCTGCGCAGCGCCTTCGACGCCGCCGACGCGCCCGTCTTGTCGGCAGCGTCGCTCGCCGCCCGCGCACCCGAGCAGTGGGCCGGCTGGGTGCTGCGCTTTCACCCCAGCGCCCAGCTGCTGCCCTTGCAGTGGCGCGTCGAGCCTGCCTGGCGCGCGCTGCAGCCGGCCGAAGACGGCGAAGAACCGACGCTGGACGAGCCGGAGCCGGGCGAGCACTTGCTGATCGTCTGGCGCCCGCATCTCGAGACACGCTGGCGATCGGCGCGCGACGCGATGGAAGCGCGCCTGCTGCTGGCTGCAATGAGCGGCCTGAGCTTCGGCGCCCTGTGCGAGCTGGCAGCCGAGCAGGTGGGCGACGAGCGCGCCGCTGTCGCCGTGGTCGGTGCGTTGCAGCAGTGGGTCGGCGAAGGCCTGCTGGCCGACGAGGCTTAGGGCCTGTTAACGCTACGGGAGGGCACGCGCCGGTACCCCATGGGCCGCAGGGCAAGGCGTACGCGAGGCGGTGTGCCCATGGCACACAACAAGCGTGCAACGCGGCCCTGTGGCCCATGGGGTACCGGCCCTTCGGGTGATCTCAGCAAACAGCCGCCCGCCGCGTTGCAAATGCTCGCCGTAGGCGCGGCTACGCCTGCGCTTTGCGCCTTGCGGGCGCCTGTTTGCTGAGTCACGCGTGCCCTCCCGTAGCGTTAACAGGCCCTAGAAACTCCGCTTCGCCTCGACCAGGAACTGCACCTTGCGGATGCTCGCGTCGCCATCGAGCGGAAACGCCAGGTCGATGTGCACCACGTTGCCGATGGCCGAGCGGCTGTTGCCCAGGCGCAGGCCGAAGCCCAGGTCGCGCAGCAGGCCTTGCGGGTTTGGCGTGCGGGGGTCTTGGTCCCAGGTGCGGCCCATGTCGTAGAAGACGGCCCCGCCGACGTTGAACAGCCGCCAGGGGTACCACTCGCTGAAGTAGCGCTGCTCGGCGGTGAACAGCCAGCGGCCGACACCGCTCTGGTAGCGCAGCGGATAGCCGCGCAGGCCCGAGTCGCCGCCGAGCAGCACTTGCTGGCCGGCATCGGGGTTCACGCTGCGGTCGGTGCTCAAGGCCACGTACAGGCTGCGGCTCGGTGATTGCCGCACGAAGGAGCGTGCGCTTGCGCTGAGCAGCGTACCGGCCAGGCCGTTACGCTCGAGCCGACCGTTGGCGCTGGCGTCGAACAGCAGCGTGTGGCCGGGCCACGGCTGAAGCCCCTTGGCCAGCGCGACCACGAAGACGGCAGCACTTCGGTCGGCGCCGAAGTGCGGGCTCGCGGCGCCGAGCTGGGTGACGACGTGCCAACCGAGCGCCACGTCTTCTGTCTTGCCGATCTGGTCCTGGTTGCGCGCCTCCTGGAACGAATCTTCCAGCAGCTCGAAGCCCAGCCAGGGGTAGACGAGCTTGATCTCGCTCGGTGCGCCGACGGTCGGCAACGTGCTCGTGAGCGGCTGGCTCTGGTGTTCGTCGTGGGTCACGCCGGCCGTCCAGCGCGTCACCCACCCCTGGCTCAACCCCTCGGAAAAGCCGGCGTAGGCCTTCGCGAAACGCTCGGTCGTCTGGTCCTGGCTGACGATCTGGCCTTGTTCATAGACCGAGTCGATGCGTGTTTCGCGGCGCAGCAGCACGCCCGCGGCCCAGCGGCTGTCGAGGGCGTAGAACGGTTGCTCCAGGTTCAGCAGCCGGGCCTGTCCGTCGCTGTTGTTGGCGTATTGGCCAGAGAGATCCCAGCGGCTGCCGGCGACCTGCCGATCGCGGTAGAAGAGGGTGCGGGTGTTGCGGTCCACGCCCGAGTTCAGGTCCAGGCCCAGCTGGGTGCCGAGGCCGAGCACGTTCGTCTCCTGGATGCCCAGGCTGCTGCTGTTCTTGCCGCCCTTGCGGCCGAAGGTGATGCCGGGCTTGAGCGTCCACACGTCCTGGGTCATGACCTCGATGTCGGCTTCGCCGTCGTGGCAGGCCGTGGTCTGGATGATCGCGTCGCGCAGGTAGCCGGTGCTGCGCAGCAGCCGCTCCGATTCGCGCAGCAGCCGGGGGTCGTAAGCGTCGCCGGGTTTGAACAGCAGCAGTTGCCGGATCGTCGATTCGCGGCTCTGGATGTGCAGCCAGTTGGCCAGCCGGTACAGGGCCTTGTCTTCTTCCGGGATGCTGAGGTCGAACACGTCGTGCCGGGCCAGCCGGACCTGGCCGATGCGTTGGCAGTCGGCCTGCTCGGGCGGCAACTCGGCGGCGCTCGCGTCGGGTGTGCCCGCGAGCGCCGGCAGGGAAAAAAGCGCAAGGGTCAGCAACCCGGCGCCGCGTGATCGTTGCCAGGGCATGGGCTCAATGTGCCCGGGCAGGCTTAACGGCCGCTGAAGGCCCCACCGTCCGCGTGAGGGGATCACGTATGCATGCCTCGCGGGTTCTCCATATCATCACCAACTTCAGCCACGAGGGTTTTGATCGATGTCCATGGTCACGCTGGCTCTGCGCCGCCCTTACACGTTCATCGTGATGGCCATGCTCATCGTGCTGGCCACGCCGTTCGCGCTGCGCAACATGGCGACCGACATCTTCCCCGAGATCAACATCCCGGTGATCAGCATCATCTGGAACTATGGCGGTCTCTCGGCGCAAGAGATGGGCCAGCGCATCTCAGGCCAGAGCGAGCGCGGGCTCACCACCACGGTGAGCGACATCGAGCACATCGAGTCGCAGTCGCTCGCCGGCATCAGCGTCATCAAGGTCTTCTTCCAGCCCACCGCCAACATCCAGACCGCCATCGCGCAGGTGGTGGCGTCGATGCAGACGCAGGTGCGCCAGCTGCCGCCGGGCATCACGCCGCCGTTGGTCATCAAGTACTCGGCCTCGAGCATTCCGGTGATCCAGCTGGCACTGTCCAGCCCCACGCTGCCCGAGCAGGCGGTGTTCGATACGGCGGTGAACCAGCTGCGCCCGCAGCTCATCACCATCCCCGGCGTGGCCGTGCCGTTCCCGTACGGCGGCAAGAACCGGCTGATCTCGGTCGACCTGGACACCGCGGCACTGCAGGCGCGCGGGCTGTCGCCGGCCGACGTGGTCAACGCGGTGAACCTGCAGAACCTGATCCTGCCTTCGGGCACCGCCAAGTTCGGCGGCACCGAGTACACGGTGAAGATGAACGGCTCGCCGGACGCCATCGCCGGGCTGAACGACCTGCCGGTGCGCACTGCCGTCTCTGGCAACAACAGCACGACCACCTACCTGCGCGACGTGGCCAACGTGCGCGACGGCTTCTCGCCGCAGACCAACATCGTGCGACAAGACGGTGCGCGCGGCGTGCTGCTCTCGGTGCTGAAGAACGGCGGCGCCTCCACGCTCGACATCGTCGACAACCTGCGCGCGCTGCTGCCGCGCGCCACGCAGACCATGCCGGCCGACGTGAAGGTCACGCCGCTGTTCGACCAGTCGGTGTTCGTGAAGGCAGCCGTGAAAGGCGTGGTGGCCGAGGCCATCATCGCCGCGCTGCTCACCGCCGCGATGGTGCTGCTCTTCCTCGGCAACTGGCGCAGCACGCTGATCATCGCGGTGACCATTCCGCTCTCCATCCTCGCGTCCATCCTGGTGCTGCAGGTCCTCGGCGAAACGCTGAACCTGATGACGCTGGGTGGCCTGGCGCTCTCGGTTGGCATCCTGGTCGACCAGGCGATCGTGACCATCGAGAACATCGAGCGCCACCTGCACCAGGGCAAGCCGCTGCTCGAGGCCATCGAGGTCGGCGCCGGCGAGATCGGCGTGCCGGCCTTCGTCTCCACGCTGTGCATCTGCATCGTGTTCGTGCCGATGTTCTTCTTGTCGGGCGTGGCGCGCTTTCTCTTCGTGCCGATGGCCGAGGCGGTGGTGTTCGCGATGATCGCGTCGTACTTTCTTTCGCGCACATTGGTGCCCACGCTGGTGATGCTGCTGATGAAAGGGCATGCATTGCCCGTTCGCCCTGAGCTTGTCGAAGGGTCTGGTGGCCAAGGCGAAGGCCCTTCGACAGGCTCAGGGCGAACGGAGTCGCCGAATGCACTGCAACGCGTCTACCGCGCCTTCGACAGCCAGTTCGAGCGCGTGCGCCGTGCCTACACGCTGTCGCTGTCGTCGCTGCTCGCCAAGCGGCGCAGCTTCGCGCTGCTGTTCTCGGCCTTCTGCGCCTTGTCGTGTCTGCTGATCCCCTTCCTCGGGCGCGACTTCTTCCCGAGCGTCGACTCGGGCCAGATCCGCCTGCACATGCGCGCACCCACCGGCACCCGCATCGAAGAGACGGCACGCCTGGCCGATGAGGTGGAAGACGTCATTCGCGAGCTGATCCCGCAAGACCAGCTCGAAACCATTCTCGACAACCTGGGCGTGCCCAACAGCGGTATCAACCTGTCGTACAGCAACGCCGGCACCATCGGCACGCTCGACGGCGAGATCCTGATGTCGCTGAAAGACGGCCACAAGCCCACCGACGATTTCGTGAGCCTGCTGCGTGCCGAATTGCCCAAGCGCTTCCCCGGCATCGAGTTCTTCTTCCAGCCGGCCGACATCGTCACGCAGATCCTCAACTTCGGCCTGCCTGCCGCCATCGACGTGCAGTTCACCGGCGCCAACCTGGCCGGCAATGCCGCGCTGGCGGCCGAGCTCACCAAGCAGATCAAGCAGATTCCCGGCGCGGTCGACGCCCACGTGCACCAGCGCAACGACCTGCCGGCGCTCAACCTGCAGATGGACCGCACGCGATTGCAGCAGCTGGGCCTCACCGCATCCAACGTCGGGCAGAACGTGCTGATTTCGCTGTCGGGCAGTTCGCAGACGGCGCCCGCCTTCTGGCTCAACCCGCAGAACGGCGTGGTCTACAACATCGCGGTGCAGACGCCGCAGTACCGAATCGACTCGCTCGACGCCTTGCTCAACATGCCGGTGGGGGCCGTGGGTGGCGGTGGCGGGGCCACGGGCACCAACAGCAGCACGCAGTTGCTGGGCAACCTGGTCGAGGCCACGCCGGGCAAGCAGCTGGCGATCGCGTCGCGCTACAACATCCTGCCGGCGATCGACGTGTACGTGAGCGTGCAGGGCACCGACCTCGCGAGCGTGGCCGGTCAGGTGCAGACGCTGATCGACCAGATCCGCCCCAAGCTGCCGCGCGGCAGCCAGTTGGTGATGCGCGGCCAGGTGCAGACCATGCAGGCGTCGTTCATCGGGCTGGGCGTGGGCCTGGCGATGGCCATCGTGCTGGTGTACCTGCTGATCGTCGTCAACTTCCAGAGCTGGATCGACGCGCTGATCATCATCGGCGCGCTGCCCGCAGCACTCGCGGGCATCGCGTGGATGCTCTTCATCACCGGCACCACGCTGAGCGTGCCCGCGCTGACCGGCGCCATCATGACGATGGGCGTGGCCACGGCCAACAGCATCTTGCTGGTGTCGTTCGCGCGCGAGCGGCAGCAGGCCGGCGTGGCCGCGTTGTCGGCCGCGCTCGAAGCGGGCGCCACGCGCATCCGCCCGGTGCTGATGACGGCGCTCGCGATGGTCATCGGCATGATCCCGATGGCGCTCGGCCTCGGCGAAGGTGCCGAGCAGAACGCGCCGCTCGGCCGCGCAGTGATCGGTGGGCTGCTGTTCGCCACCGTGTCGACCCTCTTCTTCGTGCCGGTGGTCTACGCCGGCGTGCACCGCTGGCTCGACAGGCGCCATGCCGCCCGCGCCGCGCAGCACCCCCAGCCGCCGATCGGCACGACCCCTCAGGAGACTTGACGCCATGACCGAGCAACGCCACGCGGCATTGGGCATCCACGCCCCCGACCCTGATGCGGACCCCCACGAGCAGCTCAAGCGCGGGCAGATTGCGCGGCGCACGCGCACCCTCACGATCGTCGTGCTGGTGCTGTTGGCCCTCGGCGCGGGCCGCACCATTCTCAGCCGCATGGCCAACGCCAAGTCGCTGGAGGCCGGCACCGCCGAGCGCGCCAAGGTGTATGTGAAGACCTCTCTGCCCAAGACCAACGACGCCGGCCAGACGCTCGCGCTGCCGGGCACGCTGCAAGGCTTCGTGCAGTCGCCGATCGCGGCACGCTCGGCCGGCTACCTGCGCCGCTGGACCAAGGACATCGGCAGCCGCGTCGAGAAGGGCGAGGTGCTGGCCGAGATCGAGACGCCCGAGATCGACCAGCAGCTTTCGCAGGCCGTGGCCGCACGCGAGCAGGCGGCCTCCAGCATGGAGCTGGCGCGCAGCACGGTGGAACGTTGGGAAGGCCTGCGCAAGAAAGACGTGGTCTCGCAACAAGACCTGGACGAGAAGCGCAGCAGCGCCGCCCAGGCCCGCGCCAACCTCGCCGCGGCCGATGCCAACGTGCAGCGCCTGCGCCAGCTCGAAGGCTTCAAGCGCGTGGTGGCGCCGTTCTCCGGCGTCATCACCAAACGCAACGTCGACGTGGGCGACCTGATCGACCTGAGCGGCAAGCCGCTCTTCACGCTGTCGCAGACCGACCCGCTGCGGGTCTATGTCAACGTGCCGCAGTCGTACGCCCAGCTGGTCAAGCCCGGCCAACCGGTGGTGATCACGCAGGGCGAGCTGCGCGGTCAGAGCTTCAAGGGCACGGTGGCGCGCACGGCAGCGTCCATCGACACCGGCACGCGCACCATGCAGGTCGAGATCGCCCTACCCAACAAGGAAGGCCTGCTGATGCCCGGCGCCTACGTGCAGGTGTCGCTGCCGCTGCAGGCCACGCAGTCGCTGCTGGTGCCGACCAATGCGCTGCTGTTCCGCGGCGAAGGTTCGCGCGTGGCGGTGGTCGACAAGGCCGGCCGCGTGAAGCTGCGTGCCGTCACCTTGGGCCGCAACTACGGCGAGAGCGTGGAGGTGCTCGACGGCGTGACGGCTGCCGACGTGCTGGTGCTCAACCCCTCGGACTCATTGACCGACGGTGACGAGGTGGCCGTGGCCCCGGCGGGCAAGGACGCGCCGCCGCCCAAGGGGGCGCTGTGAGCTTGCGTCGACTGACGCTGATCGGTGCCGGCGTCTGCCTGCTCGCAGCGTGCGCCGCCGGCCCCGACTACCGCGTGCCGAAACTCGACACGCCCGTCACCTGGGCGCTCGACGCGCCGTGGCGTGAAGGCAAGCCCGACGACGCGGCCCCCAAGGGTGCGTGGTGGCAGCGCTTCGGCGACCCTCAGCTCGACGCGCTGGAGCAGCAGGTGCTGGCCGGCAGCCCGACGCTGGCGGTGGCCAATGCACGGCTCGCGCAGTCGCGTGCGCTCGTCGCCGCATCGTCGTCCAGCGTCTTCCCGCAACTGTCGCTGTCGACGCGCGACGCACGCCAGCGCATCTCGGCCAACCGGCCGCTGAGCAACTACAACTCGCCCAACTTCTCGACCATCCAGAACGACTTCACGCTCTCGCTCGCGGTGAGCTACGAGGTCGACCTGGCCGGCCGCGTGCAGCGCTCGGTGGAAGGCGCGCGCGCTTCCGCCGAGCAGTCGGCCGCCGACTTCGAGAACACGCGTTTGCTGCTGACGGCCGACATGGCGGTCGCGTATTTCAGCCTGCGTGCGCTCGATACCGAGCTCGACGTGCTGTCGCGCTCGATCGATCTGCAGAAGCGCGCATTGGGCCTCGTGACCTCGCGCCGCGACCTGGGCGCCGCCTCAGGCCTGGAAGTGGCACAACAGCAGGCGCTGCTCGACACCACGCTGACGCAGGTGGATCTGCTGCGCCGGCAGCGCTCGCAGTTCGAGCACGCCATCGCCAGCCTCACCGGCACGCCGGCGCCGGTGTTCGCGTTGGCGCCCGAGGTGAAGGTGTTCACGCCGCCTGCCATCCCGCTGGGCGTGCCGTCCGACGTGTTGGAACGCCGGCCCGATGTGGCCTCGGCCGAGCGCGCGATGGCGGCCGCCAATGCGCAGATCGGCGTCGCAAGCGCAGCCTTCTACCCGAGCATCTCGCTCACGCCGTCGGTCGGCGTCGAAAGCCGCGACCTGAGCACGCTGTTCAACGCGCCCAGCCTGCTGTGGTCGCTGGGCGTGTCGGCCGCGCAGTCGATCTTCGACGGTGGCCGCGTGCGCGCCAATGTCGATTTCGCGCGCGCTGGCTACGACGGCACGGTGGCCAACTACCGCCGCGTGGTGCTCAACGCGATGCAGGAAGTCGAAGACGGCATCACCGGCCTGGCCGCACTCGAGCGCGCCACCACGCAGGCGCAGACCGCCGTCGCATCGGCCCGCCGCGTGCTCGACATGGCCACCAGCCGCTACGAAGGCGGCGCGACGACTTACCTCGACGTCATCACCGCGCAGCAGGCGCTGCTCGCGAGCGAACGCCAGGCGGCGCAGCTGCTCGGTCAACGGCAACTCACCTCGGTGTTCCTGGTGAAGGCGCTGGGTGGTGACTGGCAGCGCGGCACGCAGGCCGCGTCGGCGCGCTAGGGAAGTTCGTCGACGTTCTTCGGCCAGCTCTTGTGCAGCAGGGTCGAAAGCGCGCGGTCGGCCAGCAGCTTGCCGCCGGTCTGGCAGCGAGCGCAGTAGTTGGTCTCGTTGTCGGCATGGACGATGCGCTGCACCGGCGTCGCGCAGACAGGGCAGGGCTGGCCGTAGCGGCCGTGCACGGCCATCTGCGGGTGAAACGCCGTGACCTTCTCCGGCCAGTCGCCCGCCTCCACGCGCAGCCGATCGGTCCACTCCGTCAGCACCTCTCGCGTCGCGTCGAACAGTTGCCGGATCTGCTCCGGCTTCAGTGACTTCGACAAAGCCACCGGCGACAACTGCGCGCGGTGCAGTATCTCGTCCGAATACGCGTTGCCGATGCCGCTGAAGAGCCGCGGGTCGGTCAGCACCTTCTTCATCGTGTGGTTCTCGAGCACCAGCCGCTCGGTGAAGCGGGCCAGGTCGCTGGTCATCACATCGATGCCACCCGGGTCCATGGCCGCCAGCGCCGCTCGGTCGGCCACCACGTGCAGCGAAGCGCGCCGCTTGCTGCCGGCTTCGGTCAACACCATGCTGCCGTTTTCGAACTCGAACACCGCGAGCGAAATCTTGCCCGGCGGCTTGCCGCCCGGCAGCAGCCAGCGCAGGCGGCCGGCCACCATCAGGTGGATCACGAGAAAGAGGCCGCTTTCCAGCGCCAGCACCACCCGCTTGCCCAGCCGCTCGACGCCGATGACGTGCTGGCCTTCGGCTTGCACGAGCGGCGGCACTGCGGTGCGCAGCAGAAACGGGTGGAGCACACGCACGTGTTTCAGCACTTGGCCTTGCACCTTGTCGGCAAGGCGCTCCACGTAGACGGTGATGTCGGGCAGCTCCGGCATGCGGTCAGTTTGCCAGCGTGGAATTGAGCAGGCGAAAAAAAACGCGGCCGAAGCCGCGTTTTCTCGGTGTGGCGATGAATCGCCACCGCATCGACCCAGTCTTAGACCGGGCGGATGTTGGCCGCTTGCAGGCCCTTTTCGCCTTGCTTGACTTCGAACTCGACCTTTTGGTTTTCGGTCAGGGTCTTGAAGCCGGAGCCGGCGATGTCACGGAAGTGAGCGAACAGGTCGGCACCGCCTGCGTCTTGAGCAATGAAGCCGTAGCCCTTGCTCTCGTTGAACCATTTCACGGTACCGGTTTGCGTCGTCATGATGCGTTTTCCTAAATAAAAAATGGTGAGGAGCACACGCTCCGCACGCAGCGACACTCAAGAACGATCAAGGGATTTCTAACGAAAACCGCTCCGGAACCGGGCAGCACGAACGAGATCACTAACACCACTGTCTTGCGTAACTGTGCGGGTGAATGTACCTGACAAGTGCCAAAACGACTAATCCTCGTGTGCGTTTGTGTGGTGTGCCGTCGATAATTCGAGGTTTTCACGAGGTGGCGCGTTTGTCCTGCGCCGCGGTTGCCCCCTGCCATGTCCACTGAGTTGACCCCCCAGGTCCGGCGCCGCCGCACCTTTGCCATCATTTCCCACCCCGATGCCGGCAAGACCACGTTGACGGAAAAGCTGCTGCTGTTCTCGGGTGCGATCCAGATCGCAGGCAGCGTGAAGGCGCGCAAGGCCTCGCGCCACGCCACCAGCGACTGGATGGAAATCGAAAAGCAGCGCGGCATCTCGGTCGCGTCCAGCGTGATGCAGATGGAATACCGCGACTGCGTGATCAACCTGCTCGACACCCCGGGCCACCAGGACTTCTCCGAAGACACCTACCGCGTGCTGACGGCCGTCGATGCCGCGCTGATGGTGATCGACGCGGCCAACGGCGTCGAGCCGCAGACGCGCCGCCTGCTGCAGGTCTGCCGCGCGCGCAACACGCCCATCCTCACCTTCGTCAACAAGATGGACCGCGAGGTGCAGGAACCGCTGACGCTGATGGACGAGATCGAGCGCGAACTCGGCATGGGCGTCGTGCCCTTCACCTGGCCGGTGGGCATGGGCAAGCAGTTCCATGGCGTGATGGACTTGCGCGCAGAGCAGATGCGCGTGTTCAGCCCCGGCGAAGACCGCAACCACAATGACGACGAGATCCTGTCGGGCCTGGACAACCCAGCCTACGCCGAGCGCTTCGGCATGCAGTACGAGCAGGCCAAGGGCGAGATTGAGCTCGTGCGCGAGGCTTCGCCGCAGTTCGACAAGGCGGCCTTTCTTGCTGGCCACCAGACGCCGATGTTTTTCGGCTCGGCGGTCAACAACTTCGGCGTGCGCGAGGTGCTCGATGCGCTGGTCGACCTGGCGCCGTCGCCCGGCCCGCGCCAGGCGGTGCAGCGCGAGGTGCAGCCCGACGAACCCAAGTTCTCCGGCGTCGTCTTCAAGATCCAGGCCAACATGGACCCGGCGCACCGCGACCGCATCGCCTTCGTTCGCGTGGCCAGCGGCCACTTCGAGCGTGGCATGCGCTTGAAGGTGGGGCGCTCCGGCAAGGAGCTGCGGCCCAACACGGTGGTGAGCTTTCTCAGCCAGCGCCGCGAGCTGCTCGACGAGGCCTTTGCCGGCGACATCATCGGCATCCCCAACCACGGTGTGCTGCAGTTGGGCGACACGCTGACCGAAGGCGAGTCGCTGCTCTACACCGGCCTGCCGTTCTTCGCGCCGGAAATGTTCCGCAGTGTCGAAGTGGCCGATCCGCTGCGCACCAAGCAGCTGCGCGCCGGGCTCACGCAGTTGGGCGAAGAAGGTGCGATCCAGGTGTTCCGCCCGGTGGCCGGCACGGTGCTGCTGCTCGGTGCCGTCGGCCAGCTGCAGTTCGAGGTGGTGGCGCACCGGCTCGAGCATGAGTACGGCGTCAAGGCGCGCATCATGCCGAGCCGCTTCCAGGTGGCGCGGTGGGTCACCTGCGACGAGGCCGATGGCGGCGCGAAGGAACTCAAGCGCTTCATCGACGCCAACGACCACCGCGTGGCCTACGACGCCGTCAACGCGCCCACCGTGCTGGTGGAATACGCGCCCGAGCTGCGCGCGATCGAGACCAACTGGCCGAAGATCAAGTTCCACGCGCTCCGCGAGCACGCCGGGCTGGTCTTTCAAAAGCAGCTGGAGGGATAGTAGATATCGCCCCCCAGTCGCTTCGCTCCTGCCCCCAAGGGGCGCCGCCTAGCGGCCCGGCAAAGCCGGTTCCGCGGGCGTTGCTCGATGTACGCGTCGCTTCACGGAGCTGTTTGATCGATTGGCGAGGCCTGCGACGGGTTTCGTCGCAAGGGGTTGCGCGCCTGAGGGGGCATCGGCACAGTGCGGCCTACCGCAATTCGGAGCCCGCTCATGATCGCCAAATCGCTGGTCGCCTACATGCACTTTCTGTGCGCATTCGGCATCGCTGCCACGCTGTTCTTCGAGTGGTTCACCTTCAGCCGCACGCCCACGGCGTTGGAGGCGAGGCGCATGGCGCTGGCCGACCGCTGGTATGGCATCTTCGCCGTCGTGCTGCTGGTCGTCGGCTTTGCGCGGGCGTTTCACTTCGAGAAGGGCATCGACTTCTATCGGCACAGCCCGTTCTTCCACCTGAAGCTCACTCTCTTCGTCGTGATCGGTTTGCTGTCGATCTACCCGACGATCCGCTTCATCCGCTGGCGCCCCGACATCCAGGCCGGCCGCGCGCCCACGCTCACCGATTCGCAGTTCAAGCTCATGTCCCGAAGCCTGGCGGCCGAGATGATCCTGCTGGTCGCGTTGCTGTTGTGCGCGTCGCTGATGGCCAACGGCGTCGGCGCGGGCTAGCTATCATCCGCGCGCGGCCACACGCCAAGTAGAAGACGAGATCAGGGGTTCTCGGACACTTGGCTCGGGCTGTGGGGTACCCCCACGGCAGCTTGATTGAGTTAGACATTCGCAGCGTGAGGGGGTGTGCGCTTCGCGCACGGCACCTCCACGCGGGACCGGCAGGTTGGTGTGTGCGCCGCACCCACATGCAACCCAGCCACCGCCATCTCATCGCCGTGGGCCTCGCCCGATCGCTGCTTGCCGGCAGCCAGCAGCAGCACTCGTT
>Ga0302256_10000177_pt1 | contig 13640 bp, 8 predicted proteins | sample I_Fen_E3_4_FD_194571 | JGI IMG/M metagenome (GOLD analysis project Ga0302256, IMG submission 194571) | Peat permafrost microbial communities from Stordalen Mire near Abisko, Sweden - I_Fen_E3_4 | ecosystem: Environmental > Terrestrial > Soil > Wetlands > Permafrost | place: Sweden: Abisko...
GCCAGGAGCGCGATCGCCTCCTCGCCCGAGGTCGCGTGCGCGACGTCGTACCCCGCGTCGCGCAGCTCGTCGGCGAGCCCGTCCAGGTAGTCGATGCTGTCGTCGACCGCGAGGATCCGCTTGGGCGACAGCAGGCTGACCACCTCGGCCGGCTCGGCGTGGGCGACGCGCAGCACGGCGCCCAGCCGGGCGAGGATCAGCTCGACGTCGGAGGTCTTGCGCACGAACGCATCGGCGCCGGCGTCGAGCGCCTCGATCGCGGCGGCCGCCTCGTCGGACCGGGTCAGCAGGATGCACGGCGTGGTGCGCAGCGCCGGATCGAGCCGGATCCGCCGGATCACGGCCGCGCCATCGGTCTCGGGGAGCGAGCTCGCGCAGATGATGCCGACCGGCCGGCGCGCGGCGGCGGTCCGCAGGCCCTCGGGGCCCGACGCGGCGGTCGCGGTCGCGTAGCCGGCGCGTCGCAGCGCGTCGGTCAGCGCGTCGCGAAACGCCGGGCTGTCGTCGATCACGAGCACCAGGCGGTCGGGCGTGCCGGGGGCGCCGGGTGCGCTGGGTGCGCCGGGGGCGCCGGGGACGGCGATCAGCTGGCGGACCCGGTCGATCGTCGCCCGGGTGTCGTACGGCTTGCCGATGTAGTCGGTCGCGCCCATGCGCAGGCCGCGGATCCGGTGCTTGACCTCGGCCGCCGACGACAGCATCAGGATCGGCAGGTCCGCGTACCGGACGTCGGCGCGGAGCTCGGCGAGTAGCTCGATGCCGTCTCCGTCCGGCATCCGGACGGCGAGGATGGCCAGCGCGATCGAGTGGGCCGTCAGCGCGTCGCGCGCGCCGGCGAGCGTCGCACAGCCGACCGCGTCGAACCCGGCGGCCTCGAGCGCGGCGAGCAGGTCCATGCGGACGGCGAGGCTGGCGTCGACGACGAGGATCTCCGTCATCGCAGCGTGCCGATCGCGGCGAGCTCGGCGCGGCACATCCCGAGCAGCGCCTGGCGGCTGAACCCGCCGCCATAGAGCGCGAGCCGCGCCGGCGCTTCGCGCTCGAGCAGCGCGATCGCGCGGGTCAGCTCGAGGCACGCGATCTCGCGATCGCCGGCGCGCCGCGCGAGCAGGCCGAGGTGGACGCGCGGCATCGCGAAGCTCGGATCGAGCTCGGCCGCGAGCTGTGCGAGCAGGGCGGCTGCGTCGGGATCGCCGGCGCTGTCGTAGCACAGCGCGAGCAGGTAGTTGGCGCCGGGGCTGGTCGCGTCGAGCGCGAGCAGCTCGGCGCACGCGACCCGGGCCTCGGCGAAGCGGCCCGCGTGGGTCAGGACCAGGGCCCGCAGCGTCGCGACGTCGCGATCGGTCGTGGCCCGCGCGCGCAGCTCGTCGAGCCGTGTCAGCGCATCGGCGAACCGCTCGTGGGTGATCAGCTCGCGCACGTGGTCGAGCGCGCGGCGGGCGGCGGTGGTGGCGGGCGTGGACGGCGCGTCGGGATCGTCGCTGCCGGGCCGCTCGACAACGCCGTCCGGGGCGCGCTCGCTCGAGGGCCGCGTGGCCGCGGGCATCCGCTGGTAGTAGAACGTGCCGTGGGAGTGGCGCAGCGCGAAGGCCTCGCTCGGGCCGCGCAGCGTCTCGGCATGGCCGAGGAACAAGTAGCCGCCGGGCACCACCGCCAGCGCGAGCCGGGCGAGCACGGCCTCGGCGCAGTCATCGGTGAAGTACATCATGACGTTGCGGCAGAACACGATGTCCCAGTACGGCGGCTGGGTCAGCGCGGCGTACTCGAGGAGGTTGCCCTGGCGGAACGTGACCGCGGCGCGGATCTCGGGCGCGACGACGACGTCCTTGCCTTCGGGCCGGAACCAGCGGTGCTCGAACGCCGGCGGCACCACGCGCAGCGACCACCGCGAGTACCGCCCGGCCTGGGCGCGCGCGACCGACGCTGGGTTGAGATCGATCGCGTGGACCGTGACCGCCGCGTCGGGATGGCCGGCGCGCAGCAGCATCGCGAGCGTGTAGGGCTCCTCGCCCGACGAGCAGCCCGCCGATAGCACGCGCAGCCTGCCGTGGCCGAGCCGGTCGGGGACGGCGACCTCGGTGAACGCGCGAAACTGCTCGACGTGGCGCAGGAAGTAGGTCTCGCCGACGGTCAGCTCGCTGGCGAGCGCGCCGAGCTCCGAAGGCGGCGCCGCATCGAGGTACTGCAGGTAGTCGGGCACCGGCTGGCGGACCGCCGCGGCGCGCTCCTGCAACAGCTCGCCGGCGCGGCCGCGCTCGAGCCGCAGCCCCAGCCAGCCGGCCACCGCGTCGGCGAACCGCGCGATCTCGCCGGGGGTCGCGGTCATGGCTCACCGGTCCGCGGCGCGGCCACGGCGATGTGGAACGCACCGCTCACCCGACCAACTCGCGTCATGCGCATCGCAATTCGCGTCGCCACACGTCGCCTCCGCCACAACGTACCCCACCGGGGCATGCGCCAGCGGCTCGGGAGACCGCGCTCGCTCGCCACGATGAGCGATCGTACGTACGGGTTGCCTCACCTTCTGTGGCGTAGTCGCACGGCCTACGGATTCACCCGATCACAAGCCATCAAAAGCTGCCACTCACCTGCTGGTCGTGTCCGACATCGGTCCTACCATGGGCCTCACTGGGTAACATCGAGCTACGCGCGTCGGGACAGCGACATGAGTACTATTCTGATCGTCGACGACAGTCTCACCGTCCGGATGGACCTCGCCGATGCCCTCGATGGCGCGGGGTTTCACACCCTGCTGTGCGCCACGATCGCCGACGCGCGGATCGCGCTGCGCAGCCATCGCGTCGCGCTCGCGATCCTCGACCTGCAATTGCCCGACGGTGACGGCGTCGATCTGCTGGTCCAGATCCGCAAGGACTTCACGCTCGGCGAGCTGCCGGTGCTGATGCTGTCGACCGAGGCCGACGTCCACGATCGGATCCGCGGGCTGCGCGGCGGCGCCAACGACTTCGTCGGCAAGCCGTACGACAGCGACTACGTGATCGAGCGCGTCCGCCAGCTGATCGGCGCGCCGCCGGTCCGCGACCTGGTGCTGATCATCGACGACGATCCGGTGTTCTCGAGCGAGCTGTGCGACGCCCTCCGCCGGGTCGGGTTCGTCACCGCGACCGCGACGAGCGGCAACCACGGCCTGCGGATGGCCGCGACCACCCGGCCCACCGCGCTCGCGATCAACGTCGCGATCCCCGACATGGATGGCGCCAGCGTGATCCGCCGGCTGCGGCTCGATCCGGGCCTGCGCACCACGCCGTGTGTGCTGATGACCGCGGCCTCGGCCGCGCGCGACAAGGACGCCGAGGTCCGCGCGCTCGAGGCCGGCGCCGATGGCTTCGTGCGCAAGGACGACGTCGGGATCCTCGTCGCGCGGCTGCGCGCGCTGCTCCGCTCGGTCGGCCCGGTGCGCGGCGAGACCACGAGCCTGGTCACGCCCAAGCGCGTGCTGGCGGTCGATGACGATCCCGACTACCGCGGCGTCCTGGGCGATCGGCTGCGCAAGCGCGGCTACGACGTGGTGCACGCGGCCTCGGGCGAGGAGGCGATCCAGCTGCTCGCGGTGCAGAAGGTCGATTGCATCCTGCTCGATCGCTCGATGGCGGGGCTCGGCGGCATCGAGACCTGCCGTCGCCTCAAGTCGCTGCCGCTCGCCCGCGAGACGCCGCTGATCATCCTGACCGCGAACGAGCAGCGCGGCGCCGTGATCGAGGGGCTCGCGGCCGGCGCCGACGACTACATGTCGAAGGCCAGCGGCTTCGAGGTGGTCTCGGCGCGGATCCAGGCGCAGATCCGGCGAAGGCAGGTCGAGGACGAGCAGCGCAAGGTCCGCGACCAGATGCTGCGCTGCGAGCTCGACGCCGCGGAGGCGCGCGCCGCCAAGGCGGTCGCCGAGGCCGGCGCCGCGATGGCCGGGGCGCTCGAGCGCAGCAACGACGAGCTCGCCCAGACCAACCGCGAGCTCGAGACGTTCAGCTACTCGGTGTCGCACGATCTGCGCGCGCCGCTGCGCATGATCGGCGCGTTCACCCAGGCGGTCGTCCAGGAGCTCGGCGACAAGGTCTGCGACCGCGGCCGCGATCACCTGCGCCGCGTGCTTGCGACCACGTCGCGGATGTCCGATCTGATCGACGCGCTGCTCGAGCTGTCGCGGATCAACCGCACGCCGATCGTCCGCCATCGCGTCGACCTGAGCCACCTCGCGCACAGCGTGCTCGACGAGCTCGCGGTCGCCGATCCGCGCCGCGAGATCGGCCTCGAGATCACGCCGGGGTTGATCGTTGATGCCGATGGCCGGTTGATGCGCATCCTGTTCGACAACCTGCTGTCCAACGCGTGGAAGTTCACGACCCGGTGCGACCCGGCGCGGATCGCGGTGGGCCTCGAGCACGTCGATGGCGAGCCCGTGTATTTCGTGCGCGACAACGGCGCAGGCTTCGACATGGCCGAGGCCGATCGGCTGTTCCTGCCATTCCATCGCGTGCACACCGATCGCGGCGCGTTCGCCGGCACCGGCATCGGCCTCGCCACGGTGCGGCGCATCGTCGAGCGGCACGGTGGAAAAGTCTGGGCCGAGGGCCGGCCCGGCGCCGGTGCGAAGATCTCCTTTACCGTCCCACCGGATCGTCCCCCCGCGCCGGTCCCGCTCGCGCAGCCCACAGGGTGAACCGAGCGTGAGGCGCTTGCGCGCGCTCGCGTAAGCGGCCTATCGTGATTCGAGGGCCCAGGTAACGGTAGCTTGGTGCAGAGAGAACCGTTCGCAGACTCTCCGCTGCAACTGCTCGTCGCAGAAGACTCGGAGGATGACTTCGAGATCCTGGTGCGCGAGCTGCGGAAGGGCGGCTATGCGGTGTCAGCCGAGCGTGTGAAATCGACCGCGGAGCTCGAAGACGCGCTCGGCCGCGCCTGGGATCTGCTGATCTCCGACTGGAGCATGCCGGGGTTTGGCGGGCTCCAGGTGCTCGAGGCGGTCGCGTCGCGCGGCCTCGACCTCGCGTGCATCATCGTGTCCGGCACGCCGGGCGAGGAGGCCGCCGTCGAGGCGCTGCGCGCCGGCGCGCTGGATTTTCTGTCCAAGGACAAGCCGCGCCGCATCGTGCCCGCGGTGCAGCGCGCGCTGCGCGAGGCCGCCGATCGGCGAGCCCGGGTCCACGTCGAGCGCGAGCTGCGGTTCAGCGAGGCGCGCTATCGCACCGGCTTCGAGCTCGCGCCCGAGCCGCTGCTCGCTTATGACCTCGATCGCCGCGTGATCCTCGATGCCAATGCCAAGGCGACGGGGCTGTTCCAGTGTTCGCGCGATGATCTGCGGTCGGCCGATCTCCACGCGCTGAGCCCGCATCGCCAGCCCGACGGCCGGATGTCGTCCGAGGCGGCGGCGCACTACATCGGTCGCGCGCTCGCAGGCGAGAGCCCGGCGTTCTCGTGGCTGTTCCAGGCCCGCGGCGAGATGATCCCGACGGAGACCCGGATCATCAACCTGGCGACGGTCGGCCGAAACCTCGCGCAGATCAACATCAGCGATCTCCGCGAGCGGCTGCGCGCCGACGAGATCCGCCGGCGCAGCGCCGAGCTCGAGACCCAGAATCGCCGGATCCAGGAGGCGAGCCGGCTCAAGAGCGAGTTCCTCGCGAACATGTCGCACGAGCTGCGCACGCCGCTCAACGCGATCCTTGGCTTCGCGGAGCTGCTCCACGATGGCCAGGTCGATCCGGCGTCGCCGACCCACAAGGAGTTTCTCGGCGACATCCTGAGCAGCGGCCGCCACCTGCTGCAGCTCATCAATGACGTGCTCGATCTCGCCAAGGTCGAGGCCGGCAAGCTCGAGTTCCGCCCCGAGCCGGTCACCGCGGCCAAGCTCGTCGGCGAGGTCCTGGCGATCCTGCGCACCACGGCGGCCCAGAAGCAGATCCGCATGGAGACCCAGCTCGATCCGGGCGTCGCCGAGCTGACGGTCGATCCGGCGCGGCTCAAGCAGGTCGCCTACAACTATCTGTCGAACGCGCTCAAGTTCACGCCGATCGGCGGCAGCGTGACGCTGCGGGTCAAGGCGGACGGCGACGCCAAGTTTCGCCTCGAGGTCCAGGATACCGGCATCGGGATCTCTCCCGACGACCTCGGCCGGCTGTTCGTCGAGTTCCAGCAGCTCGAGGCCGGCGCCGCCAAGCGCCACCAGGGTACGGGGCTGGGCCTCGCGCTGACCCGCCGGCTGGTCGAGGCCCAGGGCGGCTCGGTCGGGGTGCGCAGCACCGTCGGCGGCGGCAGCACGTTCCACGCCTGCCTGCCGCGCCACGCCGTCGCCTCGCCGCGGACCCGCACGCCGGTGGTGTTTCCGGCGTTCCATGTCGGCGCGCGGACGATCCTCGTCGTCGAGGACGACGTCCGCGATCAGGCGCAGCTGGTCTCGACGCTCGGCGACGCCGGCTACGCCGTCGAGATCGCGGGGACCGGCGGCGAGGCGATCAAGTGCTGGCGCCGCCGCGGCTACGACGCGGCGACGATCGATCTGCTGCTGCCCGACATGAGCGGCCTCGAGCTCCTGGCCGCGCTGCACAGCGAATCCACCAACAAGCACACGCCGATCATCGTGGTGACCGTGGTGCCCGATTCCCGCCTGGTGGCGGGGTTTGCCGTTCACGATTTCCTGCACAAGCCGATCGATCGCGAGAGCCTCCTCGCATCGCTCGCGCGCGCAGGGGTGTTGACACTACAGCCGGAGAAGGCGTGATGGCAGGCGAACGGATCCTCATCGTCGACGACAACGCGACGAACCTGAAGCTGGTCGCGTACCTGATGCGCGCGAACGGCTATGATGTCGACACCGCGCTCGACGCCGAGTCCGCGCTCGAGGCGCTGCGCTTGCAGCTCCCCGAGGTCATCCTCATGGACATCCAGCTGCCCGGCATCGACGGGCTCGAGCTGACCCGCCGGCTCAAGGCCGATCCCGCCACGCGAGATATCGTGATCATCGCCGTGACCGCCTATGCGATGAAAGGCGATCAGGATAAGGCGCTCGCCGCCGGGTGTGACGACTACATCACCAAGCCGATCGATACGCGCGGGTTGCCGGAGCAGATCGCCCGGCACCTGGCCGCGCGCCGAGGCTGGTCGTGACCCGCAAGATCATGGTGGTCGAGGACAACGCCGCGACGCGCCGCATGGTGCGCAACGCGCTGATGCGCAATGGCCACGAGGTGCTCGAGGCGCCCGACGGCGCGACCGCGCTCGCCCTGATGAAGAGCGATCAGCCGCGCGTGATCCTCCAGGACCTGATGCTGCCCGACGCCGATGGCTTCGAGCTGGTCGGCAAGCTGCGCCGGCTCGCCCGCGGCACCGACGTCTCGATCCTCGCGTTCTCCGGCTTCGTGTCCGAGCTCGACGAGGCGCGGATCTCCACGGTCGGGTTCGACGACATCATCGCCAAGCCGATCGCGCCGTCGCGCCTGGTCCCGCTGATCGAAGCCCACCTGCCGGCGCCGGCGCCCGCGGGCACCCAGTTCGGCGGCGGCCGCCGCCTGGTGATCGCCGACGACGACCCGATGCAGCTCAAGCTGGCGCAGTTCCGGCTGACCCGGCTGGGGTTCGACGTCGAGGCGGTGCCCGACGGCCTGGCCGCGCTCGAGGCGGTGCGCCGCCGCGCGCCCGACATCGTGGTGTCCGACGTGATGATGCCCGAGCTCGATGGCTTCGGCCTCGCGATGGCGGTGCGCCAGGATCCGCTGCTGCGCAAGGTGCCCGTGCTGCTGCTCACCTCGAGCTACGTCGATCCGGCCGACCGCGAGCTCGCGCGCCGCGCCGGCGCCAACGACCTGGTGCCGCGCACCCCCGAGCTCGCCGAGCTGTTCGACAGCCTGCGCTCGACCCTGGTCACCAAGCAGGACGCGCCGCAGCTCGACGCCGGCGTGCTCGACGATCTCGAGAAGGAGCACGGGCGGCGCGTGTTCCGCCAGCTCGAGCGCCAGGTCATGCTCAACGCGGGCCTGGCCAAGCGCTGCTCGGTGCTCGCCTCCGAGCTCTCGGTGCTCGCCGGGATCTCCGAGGCGGTGCTGAACCAGCGCAACGCCGACGCCGCGCTCGACGAGTCGCTCGCCGCGTGCTTCGACGCCGGGGGCATCGCGCAGGGCGCGCTCTACCTGATCGCCGCAGACGGCACGCTGCGCGTGCGCCAGATCGGCGTCGGCGCCGACCCGGCGGAGGTGGCCACGCTGTTCGGCCACGAGTCGCTGCTGCGCGAGCTCATCGCCACCGGCCGCACGCTGCACCTGCCGGACTCGGGCCTCGCGCCCGAGCTCGACCGCGAGCTGCTCGAGCTCGCCCAGGCCCAGGCGATGCTGATCGTCCCGCTGCTGAGCACCGGCGCCGCGCTCGGCTGCCTGCTGATGATCGCGCGCGGCCGCGAGCTCGAGCAGGACGACTGGCGCGCGTTCGGCCACGGCGTCGCCACCCAGATCACCCACGTGCTGACCCTGGCGCGCGCCTACGAGGACCGCGCGGTCGCCGAGCGCCGCGCGACCGAGCACGCGGCGCTGCTCGACGCGCTGATCGCCAGCGCGCCCGACTACGTCGCGCACCTCGATCTCGACGGCACGATCCGGCTGATGAACCGGCCGCTGTTCGAGCACCCGAGCACCGCGGTCATCGGCACCAACATCTTCAGCTACCCCGCGGGCGATCACGCGATCGCGCTGCGCAAGGCGCTCGCCCAGATCGAGCTGACCGGCGAGCCCCAGGGGTTCGAGGCCTCGGTGTTTCGCCCCGACGGCAGCCAGGTCTGGTACTCGACCCGGCTGGGGCCGGTGAAGGAGAACGGCAAGGTCACCGGGGCAGTCCTGGTGTCGCGCGACGTCAGCGACAAGAAGCAGACCGAGATGCACCTGATGCTCTCGGACCGCATGGCCTCGGTCGGCACGCTCGCCGCGGGGGTCGCCCACGAGATCAACAATCCGCTGGCCTCGGTCATCGCCAATCTCGACATGGCGCTCCAGGATCTCGTCACCCTGGCCGAGACCGCCAAGCTGCCGCCGGATCTGTCCGACGAGATCAAGGATGCCCGCGGCGCCGCCGACCGCGTCCGCGAGATCGTGCGCGACCTCAAGATCTTCTCGCGCGGCGACGAGGATCGCCACGGCCCGGTCGACGTCGAGCACGTCCTCGAATCGACCCTGCGGATGGCGTGGAACGAGCTTCGCCATCGCGCCAAGGTCGTCAAGCACTACACCAAGGTCCCCAACGTCGATGCCCACGAGTCGCGGCTGGGGCAGGTGTTCCTGAACCTCATCATCAATGCCGCCCACGCCATCCCGGCCGGCAACTACGATACCAACGAGATCCGGATCTCGACCTCGCTGGATCCCCACGGCCGCGTCGTCGTCGATATCGCCGACACCGGCACCGGCATCCCCGTGGAGGTCCGGCCCCGGCTGTTCACGCCGTTCTTCAGCACCAAGCCGATCGGCGTGGGCACGGGCCTGGGCCTGGCGATCTCCCACCGGATCATCACGCAGTTCGGCGGCACGATCACGTTCGATACCGAGGTCGGCAAGGGCACGACGTTCCACATCACGCTCAAGGTCGCCGGCGGCATGCCCGTGGCGGTCCCGACCCAGAAGATCTGGACCCGCGCGGCGGCGGCGCGCCGCGGCAACGTGCTCGTGATCGACGACGAAGAGAGCCTGGCCCAGGCGCTGCGCCGGTTCCTCAGCGTGGAGCACAACGTCACCGCGGTCTACCGCGCGCGCGACGCGCTCGATCTGCTCGAGCTGGGCACGCGCTACGACGTCATCCTGTGTGATCTGATGATGCCGCAGATCACCGGCATGGAGCTCTACTCCGAGATCGTCCGCATCGATCCGGCCCAGGCGCGCCGCATCGTGTTCCTCACCGGCGGCGCGTTCACGCCGTCGGCCCGCGAGTTCCTGGTCTCGACGATGAACCGCCGGATCGAGAAGCCCTTCGACCTCAAAGAAGTCCGCCGCCTGGTCAACGAGCTCACGCGCTAGCCAGGCACCGACGGCCGGGCGGTGCCGTCCACCAGCGCACGATGTCCGCCAAGGTGGTCCTCGATCGCGCCTGCGCTCGCCGGTTGGTGTTCCCCGCAAGGACGGGGCGCCAGCCCCTGATGCCTGACCCGGGCGCGCCTCCACCGGGGCGCCTCCGCCAGGGCGCATCCACGAGCCACAACAGTTGCAACGCGGGCCGCTTTGACGATGATGCGGTCTCCATGAGGCGCTCCCACCATCGCGTTCCGCTGACCGAGGCGATCGCCGAGGCGACCGCGCGGTTTCAAGCCGACGTCCGCCGATTGGCGCGGGCCGTTCTCGAGGACGGGCTCGGAAGCCTGTTGCCCACGTTCGAGCCGACGCGGCCCGGTGCAGGACCGCACGACGAGCCGGTGGTGGTGGTGGGACGACGCGGAGCGCCGGTGGCGGGGCGACGCAAGCCGGCCGTTGCCGCGACGACGGGTGAGCCTCCGGTCGCGGCACGCACGGCCGAGCCGGTGGTGGTGGGACGACGCGGAGCGCCGGTGGCGGTACCGCGCAAACCGGCAGCGGCGGCACGCGCGGAGCCTGCGGCGGCGCCACGCACCGAGCCTGCCGTCGCGGCACGCGGGAGCAAGGCGGCGGCACGCGCGGAGCCTGCGGCGGCGGCACGCGGGAGCAAGGCGGCGGCACGCACGGAGCCTGCGGCGGCGGCACGCGGGAGCAAGGCGGCGGCACGCACGGAGCCGGCAGGCGCGGTGCGCGCGAGCAAGCCAGCGGCGGCGGCACGTACGGAGCCGGCAGGCGCGGCCCGGGCGAGCAAGGCGGCGGCACACGCGGAGGCTGCTGTCGCGGCACGCGGTAGCGAGGCCGCCGCACACACGGAGCCTGCTGCCGCGGCACACACGCAGCCTGCCGGCGCGGCACGCAGGCGCCGGCCAGCGGCGGCACGAACGAACGCCGAACCGGTGGCGCCGCGGGCGCATCCGCCGGTCGCCGAGCTGCCGCTCGCGGCGCCCGCGGCGCGGGGCGCAGGTCGGGCCGAGGATCCGGCCGTAGCGCGCGTGGTGCTCGATCCGGAGCCAGCCGTGGCGGGGGCCGTGCCTGAGGATCAGGATCCGGAGACGGCGGGCCCGCGCTCCGGGGCGGTGACAGCAGCCGAGCCGGCGGCCCCGCGCGACGCGCCTTCGTGGGGCGAGCGCGCGCGCAGCCGAAGGGAAACCACCGCGGAGCGCCGGCAGCAACGGCAAGAGCGCGCGCGCATCCGCCGCGAGGCGGCGGGAATGCGGACCCGCTCGGCCGCGGTGTTCGTGCGCGCGCAGCCGGCGCCCGCGGCGACGCCCGATCCGGTTCCGGGGACGGACGGCACGCGCGCGGTGGCGCGGCGCATCCAGCGCGGCACCGTCAAGTGGTTCAGCGATGCCAAGGGCTACGGGTTCATCAAAGCCGATGACGGCGCGGACGCGTTTGTCCACCACTCTTCGATCTCGAGCGAAGGCTTTCGCACCCTCAGCGTTGGCCAGGCCGTGTCCTACGAAGAGGTCGAGAGCCCCCGGGGCTTGCTCGCGGTGAACGTCGTCCCGATGGTGCAAGGAACACAGGCCCCGCGGCAGTAGTCGATCGCGACCACCGGTGGGGACGTCTCGCCACGCGGCGAGCGCCTTCGGGAAACGTGACCGCGGGACCGGCGCTGCCGGTCGGTCGGTCGGTCAGTCAGTCAACCGGTCGGAGAATGGATGAGGATCCCGCTGGACGCGTCCGGCGCTGCGGCGCATGCGCTCAGACGTGCGTCGAGGACATGCCCCCGCGCGACGAACTCGTGGTTTCGGCCCTCGCGCCGCAGGCACGTGATTTGCGTGGTGCTCGGACATGACAAAGTCCCTGTCCTCGATCGCGATCGCGGCGGTGATGGCCGCGGGCGCGTGCAAAGCCAAGCCAGAAGATCGAGCGGTCGATAACACCGCACAGAATGCGCGCGACAAGGCGGTCGTGCCGACCGCCGATCAAGCGGGCCAGAGCAAGCCCGATATCGATGTCGCGCAGCAGGTCCGCAAGGCGATCACGGGCGATGGCTCGCTATCGACCAACGCGCACAACAGCAAGGTCGTGGTCAACGGCGGCGTCGTGACGCTGACGGGGCCGGTCGCGAGCGCGGACGAGCGAACCAGGATCGAACAGCTCGCGACCTCGGTGCCAGGCGTGACCAAGGTCGAAAACCAGCTCGACGTCACCAATCAGTAGGTTGCCAGAAAGGGTACTGCCATGGATAAATCAAATAAAGACAAGAAGATCGCTGTCATCGGATTGTTCGATGACCGGGCGAAGCTGAGCAATGCCATCGACGTGCTCCGCGCCGGCGGGTTTCGCGACAGCGATATGTCGGCCCTCATGCCCGACGCGGCGAGCAGCAAGGAGATCGCCCACGAGAAGCACACCAAGGCACCCGAAGGTGCCCTGGCGGGCGCCGCGGTCGGCGGCGTCGCGGGCGGCACGCTCGGCTTGCTGGTCGGGCTCGGCGCGCTCGCCATCCCCGGCCTGGGACCGTTCATCGCGGCGGGGCCGATCATGGCCGCGCTCGCGGGCGCCGGGGCGGGCGGCGCGGTCGGCACCCTGACCGGCACGCTGATCGGGCTCGGCATCCCGGAGTACGAAGCGAAGCGCTACGAGTCGTTCCTCAACCAGGGCGGCATGCTGCTGGCGGTGCACGCCGATGATGGCGACTGGGCCCAGAAGGCCAAGGACACCCTCAAGCGTGCGGGCGCTCACGACGTCGACAAGACGAGCGAAGCGTCAAGCAAGAAGGCTTGATCGCGACGGTGCCGCGCACCGCGGGCGCCGCGGCAGCCGGATCGGCAGGACCGCGCGACCGCGATTGAGCGAGGATCGCGCGGCAGATGCGGCATACTGCAAGCCATGCCGGAGCACGACTTCGACTTCCTGGTGATCGGCTCGGGGTTCGGTGGCAGCGTGTCCGCTTGCCGGCTCGCCGAGAAGGGCTACCGGGTGGGCGTCATCGAGATGGGCAAGCGGTGGAGCGCCGCGGATTTCCCGAAGACGACGTGGAGCCTGTCGCGCTGGTTGTGGCGCCCCGGGCTCAAGCTGTTCGGGTTCTATGACATGCGGCCGTTTCGCCACGTCATGATCCTGTGCGGCAACGCGGTCGGCGGCGGCTCGATCACCTACGCCAACACCATGCTGTCGCCGCCCGATCGCGTGTGGCAGGACGGCTCGTGGCGAGGGCTCGCGGCCTGGGAGCGCGAGATGCCGGCGCACTTTGCGTCGGCGCGCCGGATGCTCGGCGTGACCGAGAACCGCATCCTCGGCGACGCCGATCGCTTGCTCAAGAAGGCGGCCGACTCGCAGGGCTGCGGCGATACGTTCTACAAGACCGACGTCGCGGTGTACTTCGGTGACGCGCCCGGAGTACCGCACCCCGATCCGTACTTCGATGGCGCGGGTCCGCCGCGCAGCTCGTGCAATGGCTGCGGCGGCTGCATGGTCGGCTGCCGGTTCGGCGCCAAGAACACGCTCGACAAGAACTACCTGTACTTCGCCGAGCAGCGCGGCGCCAAGGTGTTCGCCGAGACCCGCGTGGTCGACGTGCGCCCGCTCGGCGGCGATGGCGCCGATGGCAGCGCCGGCTACGAGCTCTCCGTC
>Ga0302256_10000181_pt1 | contig 13546 bp, 2 predicted proteins | sample I_Fen_E3_4_FD_194571 | JGI IMG/M metagenome (GOLD analysis project Ga0302256, IMG submission 194571) | Peat permafrost microbial communities from Stordalen Mire near Abisko, Sweden - I_Fen_E3_4 | ecosystem: Environmental > Terrestrial > Soil > Wetlands > Permafrost | place: Sweden: Abisko...
GCGCAGCGCCTTGTAGGAGTCGTACTTGAACGGCTCGTTGCGCAGCATCCGCATGTGCTGCTCGACGGCCTTGTCGGTGTACTCGGGGCCCGAGACCAGGTAGAGCTCGGCGAGGATCTCGGCGCGGTCGGTGCCATCGGGGCGTACCTCGTTCTTCGGATCGAGCTGCTGCGCGATCTCGAACGCCTGGGTCGCCGACTGGTAGTGCTTGAGGCGCGAGCGATAGATCTCGCCCAGGCCATCGAACAGGCCGACCTGGATCTTGTGAAAGGTCGGCGTGCCCTGCTTGGGCATCCGCTTGATCATGTCGCGGTAGGCGCGCTCCTGCGCCTTCCAGTCGCGCTTGGTGGTCAGCACCTTGTCGATCGCCTCGAACGACTTGAGCGCGCGCGGGATCATGCCCTCGGGCAGCCGCTCGGGGGCCTCGAAGAAGCTGTCGAGCGCCTTGTTGTAGTAGTCGACCGCCTCGTCGAGCGACTTGAGCTCGTCGCGGCACACCGTGGCCGCCGCGTGGTAGTACGCGCCGCGCCGCACCGAGTCGGGCTCGAGCGCGATGAACCGCTCGATGGTCTCGACCGCCTTCTTCCACTGCTTGGTCTCGGTGTAGAGATCGAGCACCTTCTGGAGCAGCTGGTGGTCCTCGGGCGAGACCTCGAGGGCCTCGAGGTAGGCGGCGGTCGCCTTCTGCGGGTTGGCGAGCTTGTCGTGGTAGATGCCGCCGATATCGTCGAGCAGCTGGGTCTTCTCGCGCGTCGGCGCGGTGACCATGAGGCCGCGCATCGCGTGGACCACGGCCTCCCAGTCGCCCTGCTGCTGCTGCAGATCGATGACCGCCTCGAGGGTGTCGCGGTGGGTCGGATCGATCTCGAGCGCCTTCTCGAACATGTTGAGCGCTTTTTTGCGCTCGCCGAGGGCCTGGCGAACCATGCCGAGCCGGTTGTAGATCCGCACCACGTCGCCCTCGCCCTGGCCGTCGCGGTGCTGGACCAGGATGGTCTGGTAGATCTTCCCGGCGGCGTCGTAGTCCGCCATCTTGAACAGCAAGTCGGCGCGGCCGACCAGGGTCGGCAGGTACGTCGAGTCGATGTCGTAGGCGGCCTTGTAGTAGCCGAGCGCCTTTTGGAAATCGCCGAGCTCGTCGGCGGTGCGCGCGGCGCGGTAGTACAGCTCGTTGAGCTCGCGCGGGTCGGCGTGGAGCTGGCCGACCTTGCGGCTCAGCATGTCGATCACCGGCGACAGCTCGTTCCACTGCTGGGTCTGGAAGTACAGGTCGGCGAGCGGCCGGCCGGCCTCGACGTGCTCGGGGTCGAGCGCGATCACCGCGGCGTAGAGCTGCCGGGCGGCGTCGTCCTGGCGCAGCTTGTCCTGGTAGATCCGCGCGGCCTCGAACAACAGGCGGACCTTGTCGACCGCCACCGCGGTGTAGCTCTCGGCGCGCACCATCATCTGGGCAGCCTTGAGCCAGTCGCCGCGGTCGCTGTACTGCTTGGTCAGCGCCTCCATCGTCGGGACGTGGCCCGGATCGAGCGCGAGGCCGCGCAGCAGGTTGGCCTCCGAGGCATCGGCGTCGCCGAGCTGGTTGTACTGGATCCGTCCCATCCGCCAGTACAGATCGACCTGCTTGCGCGGGTCGCCCGACAGCTGGGTCAGGTGCGCCATCATATCGACGGCGCGGTCCCACTCGCTGATCTTCTCGTAGAGCCGGCCCAGCGCGTCGAGCGCGCGCTGGTCGTCCGGATCGAACTGCAGCACGTCGGTGTAGGCCTCGATCGCCCGATCGACGTCGCCCAGGCTCTGATCGTAGGTCACGCCCATCGCGACGTAGAGATCGACGCGCGTGTGCACGTCGGTCGTCGCGAGGATGTGGTTCCGGTAGGTCTCGACCAGCGCTTCCCACTTGCCGGCCTGCTGGTAGATCCGGGCCAGCTCGCGGTAAGCGTTGTAGTTGCGGCTGTCGAGCGCGACGATCTTCTCGAGCGACTCGGCGGCGCGGTCGAGCTTGCCGAACCGCTCCTCCCACGCGGCGGCCATGCGCTCGTAGAGCGCGACCTGCTCGGCGTCCGACGGTGACGCGTCGAGCTGCGCCTCGAGGACCTCGAGGTACTTCTCCGACTGGTTGGTCTTCTCGTAGAGCGCCTCGAGCGCGCGCAGCGCGACGAGGTTGTGCGGATCGACCTGGAGCACCGCCTGGTAGGCGGTGATCGCCTGGCCGGGATCGAACAACCGGACGTCCCAGATCTGGCCGATCTCGAGCCGCAGCTTGACCACGTTGGCGTCGTCGGTCTCGAGGTCGGCGCGCCGCGACATCACGTCGATCAGCGGCTCCCACTGCTCGGCGCGGCGGTACAGCCGGTCGAGCGCGGCCAGCGCGTTGCGCGACGCCGAGTCGTAGACCAGCGCCTGCTGGTAGGCGTGGATCGCGCCGCCCAGGTCCTGCATCTGGCGCTCGAGCAGCTCGGCGAGCTGGATGTAGAGCTCGGTCTTCTTCTCGGGCGCAGGCTCCACCGCGGCGTGGCGCTGCAGGGTCTCGATCAGCTCGCTCCACGAGCCGCGCTTACGCTGCAGCTCCGCCATGCCTGCGAGCGCGCCGGTGTGGCTCGGATCGATGCGCAGCGCCTGCTGCACCGAGTGGATCGCGTACTCGAGGTGCGACAGGTGCTCGGCGTACCACCGGCCGATCTTGACCCACAGGTCGGCGGCCGAGCCGCGATCCTCGCGCTCGAGCTCGTTGACCCGGTTGGTGTACTCGTCGAGCAGCTCCTGCCAGCGGTTGGTCGCCGTGGCGAGCCGCTCGAGCTCGTTCGCCGTCTGGTCGTGCGAGTAGTCGCGCTTGAACGCGGCCTGCAGCACGTAGAACGCCGACTCCTGATCGCCGATCTCCTGCTCGTAGATCCGCGCGACCCGGTTCAGGATCTGGATCTGCTCCTCCACGGAGGGCCGGAGCTCGCTGCGCTCGAGCAGGATCTCGACCAGCTCGGTCCACTTGTACTGCTGCGCGTAGATCGCCTCGAGCCGGTCGCTCGCGGTGGCGTTGGCCGGATCCGACGCGCGGACCCGCTCGTAGACCTGCGCGGCGCGGACCAGATCCTCGACCTTCTCTTCCCAGGTCGCCGCCGCCTGCAGCATCGTGTCGCGGCGCTGGATCTCGTCGTCGAGCACGAGCGCACGCTTCTCGAGCACGTCGATCGCCTCCTCCCACCGGCCCTCGCGGGTGAACAGGCCCTCGAGCGCGGCGAGCGCGCGGAAGTCGCCCGGATCGATCGCGATCACGCGGCGCCACGCCTCGACCGCGTCGTCGACACGGCCGAGCACGTCGCCCTCGAGCTGGCCGAGCTGGGCGTAGAGCTCGATGGTCTCGCTCTCGCCGATCGCGTCGGTCATCTGGCCGACCTCGATGATCCGGCGCAGGGTGTGCGACAGCTCGTCCCACGACTGGGTCGAGCGGTACAGCCGCAACAGTGAGCGCAGGGTCTCGAGGTCGTTGCCATCGAGCCGGTCGGCGGCGAGCCAGGCATCGAGCGCGTTGCGCTCGCGCGACAGCTTGTCCTCCCAGACCCGGCCGAGCTGCTTGTAGAGCAGGATCTGCTCGCCGGCGCCCGCGGTCGCGGCGATCTGGCGCTCGAGGATCTCGACGAGCTCCTCCCAGCGCTCGCGGCGCATGCACAGCTCGCCGAGCGCCTGCAGCGCCTGCGGATCCTCGCCGCGGATATCGAGCACGCGGCTCCACAGCTCGATCGCCTTGTCCTCGCCATGGCCCGGGAACCCCGGGCCGCCGAGCGCGTCCGACGAGATCCGCGCCATGCGGGCGTAGATCCCGGCCATCTCGTCGTCGGCCTCCGCGACGTCGATCAGCTTCTCGTAGACCTCGTACAGCTTGAGCCAGGCCTCGCGGCGGAAGTGGATCGACTCGACCGCTTCGAGCGCCTTGCGGTTGCGGCTCTCCTGGTCGAGGATCGCCAGGTAGCAGGCGAGCGCCTGATCGAGATCGCCCAGCGCGTCGGCGAAGATCTCGCCGCGCCGGAAGTACAGCTCGATCTGCTCGTCGTGATCCTGCGAGACCTCGATGCGGCGGCGCAGGATCTCGCCGAGATCGTCGTACATCCCGGCGCCGAGGTAAAGCCGGTCGAGCGCGGCCAGCGCGTCGGGGTCCTTGGCCTCGAGCTCGAGCACGCGCAGGTGGGTCTCGACCGCGCGCGCCGCGTCGTGCAGCTCGAACTCGTACACCCGCGCAGTGCGGAGCAAGGTCATCCGCTTGACGTCTCGGTCCTTGGTGCGCTCGAGCGCGCGGGTATACGCCGCGACCATCTCGTCCCACGCCGCGGTCTGGCTGGCGAGCCGCTCGCTCTCCTCGACCGCGTGGTCCCACCGCGGATCCTCGACCAGCGCCTCGCTCCACCAGTGGAACGCCCTGGGCTGATCGAACAGCTTGTGCTCGGCGAGCTCGGCGAGCCGCTGGTACATCGCCGTGCGGTCGGCGCCCGACAGCTTGCCGAGCGTGACCTCGTGGATGCCGTGCAGCTTGTGGTACTCGCCTGCCGCCTCGTAGAGCGGCTCGATCACCTGGCCGATCTCCATCTGGAGGTGGCCTGCGTGGAACAGATCCTCGAGCGCGGCGAGCGTCTGGGTGTGCTGCGGCTGGCCGCTCAGGATCTCGCGATAGACCTCGACGGCGCCACGCCGGTCGCCGAGCTGATCCTGCAGGGTCTGGCCGAGCCGGAACTGCAGCGCGGCGACCTCGGCGTCGCCGTCGGCGAGCTGGATCTCGCGGCGCAGGATGTCGGTCAGCGCCGGCCAGGCCGCGGTCGCGCTGTACAGCCGATCGAGCGCCAGCACGGCGGGCTTGTTGTCGAACTCGACGTCGAGGATCCGGCGGTACACCGCGATCGCCCGGGTGATGTCGCCGAGCTCCTGCTCGTGGACCCGGGCGAGCCGCGACAGCAGATCGACCTGGCGCGGGACATCGAGCGTGGGCTCGGCGAGCCCCTCGTAGAGCCGGGCGAGCTGGTCGAAGCTGTTGTTGATCTCGGCGAGCCGCTCGATGTGGCCCAGCGTGAGCTGGTTGCCCGAGTCGTCGCGCAGCGCGCGGGCGTAGGCATCGAACGCCGCGCTGGTGTTGCCGATCATCTGCTCGTGCAGCCCGGCGATCCGGTGGAGCAGCTCGACCCGGGCCAGCGGGTCGTCGTTGTGCGCGACCATGACCTCGAGCACATCGACGAGCTTGGGGAACTCTCCCGTGGTCTCGTAGATCGGCTCGAGCACGCGCGCGGCCATCACCGGCTCGATCTTGCCGTGGACCAGGCCGTCGAGCGCGTGCAGCGTCTCGGCGTGCTGCGGGTCGAGATCGAGCGCCTCGCGGTAGCTCTCGATCGCGCGCGCGACGTCGCCCAGGCGGACCTGCCAGAGGTGGCCGATCCGGTACTTGAGCGCGACGGTCTCGCCGGTCGCCTCGGCCAGCTCGACCTGGCGCTCGAGGTTGCCGAGCAGGTCGTACCAGCGCTCGGCCTGGCCATAGAGCCGGTCGAGCGACTGGATCGCCGGCAGCTCGTCGGCCTCGATGTCGAGGATGCCCTGGTAGGTCTCGATCGCCTTGGCGATGTCGCCGAGCTCGCGGTCGTAGACCTGGGCGAGCACGTAGAGCATGCGCGACTTGTCGACCGGATCCTCGGCCAGGTCGGCCTTCTTGGCGTAGACGTCCTTGAGCGGCTCCCAGCGGGCGAGCCGGACGTAGAGCCGCTCGAGCGCGTCCATCGCGACCAGGTCGATGTCGTCGATCGACAGGACCTGCTGGAACGTGGCGATCGCGGCGTCGGCGTCGCCGAGCACCTCCTCTTCGATCTGCGCCGAGCGATACAGCAGCGCCTTGCGGTCGTCGACCGCCGGGATGATCTCGGACTTGCGCTTGAGCGCCTCGACGAGCTTGGGCCAGTCGCCCGTGCGCTCGTGGATCGACTGGATCTGCGTGACCGCCTCGATCGCCTGGGGCTGGACCTGGAGGATCCGCTCGTAGGTCGCCACCGCGGCGCGGTCGTCGCGCAGCTCGTGCTCCTGGATCTGGGCGCGCCGGAACAGCAACGCGACCTTGAGATCCTCCTCCTGCGCGTCGCCGGCGACCTGATCGTAGAGCTTGGCGGCCTCGGCCCACTTGCCAAGGCCCCGCGACAGCCGATCGAGCTGGCGGTGGGTGACCTCGTTGCGCGGGTCCTCGCGCATCGCGCGCGCGAACGTGTCGAACGCGGCGTCGGTGTCATCGCCGCCGACCTCGTGGAGCTCGGAGATCTTGTGGAGCAGCTCGATCTTGCGCGCCGGATCGAACGCGTGGCGCGCCATGATCTCGTACACGCCGATCTGCTTGTTCCACTCGCCGCGCGCCCGGTAGATCGGCTCGACGATGTTGGCGATCGTCAGCTCGTGCTCGGGGTTGGTGATGAGGCGCTCGAGGGCGGCCACCGCGTCGCGGTTCTGGTCCTCGAGCTCGAGCACCTGGCGGTAGGTCTCGACCGCCGCGGCGGTCTCGCCCAGGTGGGTATCGCGCAGCTGCGCGAGCCGGACCAGCAGCGCGACCTGCTCGTGCGGCTGCTCGACCAGCGTGAGCTGGCGGCTGATATTGTCGCCCAGGTCGCGCCACGCGCCGCGCGCGACGTACAGCCGATCGAGGGCGCGCAGCGCCTTCATGTCATCGGGCGCCTGGCCGAGGATCTCGATGTAGGTCGCGATCGCCTCGTCCTGGTTGCCGAGCATCTCCTCGTGGAGCTGCGCGATCCGGAACAGGAACTCGAGCCGCTGATCGGGATCTTCCGCGATGTCGACGCGCCGGCGATAGACGTCGAGCAGGTCCGGGTACTTGTCGTCGCGGGTGAAGATCGCCTCGAGCGCGGTCAGCGCGCCGAGATCATCGACCTCGATCGCGAGCGCGCGCTTGTAGAGCTCGACCGCCTTGTCGCTGTTGCTCAGCCGATCCTCGTACGACCTGGCGACCTTGGTCGCGAGCTCGTGGGCGAGCCCCGGGTCGAGCTCGTCGCTATCGAGCGCGGCCTCGAACAGCTTGACCAGCCGGGCCCAGCCGTCCTCGAGCAGCGCGGCGAGCGCCTCGAGCTGGCTCTTGGCCGACTCGACCGACGGATCCTCGCGGAACGCGCGGGCGTAGGCCTCGAACGCGCGCTCGGCGTCGAGCAGCTTGGTGCGCCACAGCTCGCCGATCCGCAACAGCAGCTGCGTGCGGCGCACGAGGTCGTGCTCCGCCGCGAGCTGGATCTCGTGGACACCGATCAGCGGCCCCCACTCGCCGAGCTGCTCGTAGACCGGCTCGAGGATCCCGGCGACCATCAGGCGGTGGGGCTCGCTGCTGGCCCCGGCCGGCAGGTACGCCTCGAGCGCGGCGCGCGCGCGCTCGTGCGCCGGCATCAGGTCGAGGATGTCGCGGTAGGCGTCGATCGCGCCCGGCAGGTCGGCCAGGCGCTGCTCGCGCAGCTGACCGGTCCGGTACTTGAGCTCGACGTGCGCGAGCTTGTCATCGTCGGGGCCGACGATCGTGAGCTGGCGACCGATGATCTCGGCCAGCTCCTTCCACATCGCGTTGCGCTGGTAGATCCGATCGAGCGACCGCAGCGCCGATGACTCGTCGCCCATGGCGTCGAGGATCGACTGGTACGCGGCGATCGCCTTCTTGTCGTCCTTGACCTCGTCCTCGTAGAGCTGGCCGATCTTCGACTGGATCGCGATCCGCTGATCGCCGTCGGAGGTGAGCTCGAGCTTCTTCTCGTAGATGTCGAGCAGGTCCTGGAACTGGCCCTTGCCGAGGTAGAGCCGCTCGAGCGCGTCGAGCGCCTGCTCGTTGCCGTCGTCGATCGCGAGGATCTGGCGGTTCATCTCGAGCGCGCGCGCAGCGTCGCCCTGCTCCTGCTCGATCACGCGCGCCATCACCAGCATCAGCGGCAGGCCATCGGCCTGGTGGGCGAACTTGGGCAGCGCCGCGGCGTAGGCCTCGACCAGCGGGCCAAAGCCAGCGGTCTCGCCGGCGAGCCGCTCGAGCTCTCCGCGGATCGACTCCGACTCGTGGTCCTCGGCGAGCGCCTTGAGCCACCAGCCGAACGCCGCGCCCTTGTCGCGCAGCCGCTCTTCGTTGTACTGCGCGAGCCGCTTGATGCGGTCGTGCCGCGTGATCTGATCCTCGGCGGGGGTCGCGCCCAGCTGGATCTCGAGCACGCGGACCAGGGCGCGAGGATCGCGGCCGGTCTCGTACAGCGGGATCAGCGCCTCGGCGGCCTCCAGGTTATCGTCGTCGAGCTGGAGCACCTTCTCGAACGCGCGCATCGCGCGATCGGGCTTGGCCATCTCGTCGCGGTAGAGCACCGCGGTCTTCATCGCGAGCGCGAGCCGGTGGGCCTCGCTGCCGGCCTCGACCTCGCGCTCGAGCACGCGGATGTACTCGTCGAGCTTGCCGCGCGAGCGGTAGAACTCCTCGAGCTCATCCCACCGGGCCTCGGTGACGTAGAGCTTCTTGAGCGCGTCCTGGGCGCGCCGGTTGTTCTCGTCGATCCGGAGCAGCCGCTGCCACGCGTCGATCGCCTTGGCGCTGTCCTCGACCTTCTCGGTGTAGAGCAGCCCCAGGCGCTGCAGCGCATCGGCGCGCAGCTTGTCGTCGGTCGCGCCGTCGGCCTGCCGGCTGCAGATATCGGCGAGCTTGTCCCACTCCTTGTTACGCTCGTAGAGCTTGTAGAGCTCGGCGAGCGCCTCCTCGTAGGTCGGCTCGTACTGCAGGACCTTCTCCCACCAGTACGTGCAGATCTCGGGCTTCTTGACCTTGGTCGCCGCCATCTTCGCGACCTCGATGACCTTGGCGCCGCGCTCGTGCTCCGGCGTGCGGTCGACCTCGGCTTCCTTCAGCTTGATGAGCTTCTCCCAGTCGCGGCGCTTCTCGTAGACCGCGAGCAGGTGATCGATCGCCTGGTGGTTATCGGGGTCGAGCTCGAGCACGCGCTCGAACGCCTTGATCGCCTCGGCCTGGTTCGAGAACCGCTCGAGGTAGAGGTTGGCGACCTGGAGAAAGATCGCGACCTTGCCGGGCTCGCCGTCGGGCCCGGTCTCGAGCGGCACGCGCTCGGCCTTCTCGAGCAGGACCTTGACGAGATCCGGCCAGCGCTTCTTGGCCTCGTAGAGCGCGCTCAGCCGATCGTAGGTCTCGAGCTTCCCCGGATCCTGGGCGAGCGCCGCCGACAGCGCCGCCATCACCTGGTTGTCGTTGTTGAGCTTGGCGTAGGCATCGGCGAGCTCGAGCAGCACGGACGCCTTGTCGGCGCCGCTGGTCGCGAGCTTGGCCTCCTCGTCCTTGAGCGCGTCGGCGAGCTGGGCCCACGACTGGGCGGCGCCTAGCACGCGGACCAGCTCGCGCCGCGCCTCGCGCGACCGCGGGTGCCTGGCGACGACTTCCTTCCACGCCAGCACGCCGCGATCGGCGCCGCCCTCGGAGGCGCGCGCCGCGGCCATCGCGCCTTCGAGATCCGCCGGCAGCGCCGGCGCCGCCGACGCCGGCGCGTTCTGCTGGGTCTGACGAGCCGAGCGCGGCGCCGGGCTCGCGACGGGCGGCGGGATGACGCGTGCGCTGGGCCTGTCTTCGAGGACCGCGGCGGCCGGCGCGGCCGCCACCGGCGCGGCGGCCACCGGCGCCGCGGCCGGAGGTGGCGCCGCGGTCTTGCGCGCCGCGCGCGGCTGGCCGTTGGACGGCGCGGCCGCGGCGGCCGGCTTGATCGGCGCGGGCTCGACGACCGGCATCGCGATCACGATCGGCGCGATCGGCTGCGACTTGCTCGGCAGCGGCAGCTCGTCGAGCCCGACCGCACCGATGAAGTCCTGCACGTTGGGGTTCTGCAGCTCGATCCGCGCCGCGATCGCGAAGAACTTCTTGGCGCGCGCGATGTCGTTGGCCTTGTCGAACGCGAGCTGGCCCGCCTGGATCGAGATGAAGAGCAGATCTTCGCGGCCCAGGCCCGCCGGACGATCGAGCAGGGCCTCGGCGGTATCGAGCAGGCGGCTCCACTCGCCGCGCTCGCCGCGGACCTGGAGCAGCAACGCGAACGCCGCCACGACCGAGCGCATCGGCGTCACGCCGTTGGACAGCGTCGCCCGTAGCGCCGCGTCGAAGAACGCCGCGCCGCGGTCGCGATCCTTGAACCGCTGGACCCACTCGAGCCCGAACGTGCGCAGCGCCTCGACCTTCTTGCCGTGATCCGGCGCGCGCGCCGCGCGCAGCTTGTTATTCGCCTCGATCTCGTCCCACCGGTTGGTGCCCGAGAGCAAGGTCTCGTAGATGAAGTTGGTGCTCGGCTCCTCGATGTCCTTGGCGAGCACGCGCTTCAGGAGCTCCTCGAGCCGCGCGTCTTCCGGCGCCTCGATCCGCACGATGCGCGCGGCGCGCAGCAGCATCCGCACCGAGGTCGCCTCGTCGAACCGCTCGGACTCGTCGGTGAGGCGCTCGACCTCGTCGGTCCAGAACTCGGGGTCGTAGTTCAGCGCCGCGAGCGCATCCTTGACGCGGATCGACTCCGGCGAGTTGACGAGCGCGCGCTCGAGGATCGGCAGCGCCTTGTCCTTCTGGCCGGTATCGACCATCGCCTCGCCGACGATGCCGGCGAGGTTGGTCGGCGCGGCGGGGCTGCGCAGCTCCATCTCGCCGAGCTTGGCGACCATCTCGTAGCGGCCGATCTCGCCGTACACCTCGCGGGCGCGCGACAGCGCCTTGAGATTGTCTGGATGGAGCTTCCAGGCCCGTTGATACAGGCCGAGCGCTCGTTCGCGCTCGGGGATCACTTCCTCGACGAGCGCGGCGAGCTCGAACAGTCGCTCAGACTGCTCGGGCTTGGAGCCCGAGGCCTCCAGCTCCTTCTCGAGGTCATCGATCGCAATGGCCCAATCTCGCGACAGGCGAAGGCGTTCCCGAAGCAATGTACGCGTATCCATCTGCGGTCTATCCTCCCGCAAACTCTGTGGAAAACCCTGCCCTCATCGACTCGATTGTATACCACGGCTCGCGCGCGTCGTGGGCCAGGACCCCGGCGCGATTTTCGCCCGTGGCGTCCGGGGCACCGACGATGCGCCGCGCGGCTTGCGTCACGCCCAGCGGCCCGCCCCGGCCGTCGCGGCTCGCCGCGGCCGCCAGGCCTGCCCGTCGGGGGAGGTCCGAGGCACCGGCGGGATCCCCGTGGCGGCATGCGCGGCAGAGGTGCGCAGTCACCGGCGGCAGGCGCTCCGGTAGACGCACCTGGCGCAGCGCCGGGCGCGCCCCGAGATCGGCCACCAGGCCGCCCGCTCCGACGGCCGCCCCGCGCACGGCAGCTACCTCCGCTTGCCCTTCTTCTTGACCGGCTCGCTCGGCGGCGGCGTATCGATCGGCGTCGAGCCCGGCACCACGGACTTGGCGGCGATGTCGATCAGCATCTTCGACGCCTGCTGCTTCTCGAACTGCACCGACTGGCCGCCCGCCTTGGAAAATTGCTCGAGATCGGGCTTGGCGTTGCTGTAATCGCCCTTGCGGAAGTAGGCCTGGCCGCGCTGGAACCTCGCCTTCTGGTTATCGCGCTTGGCCTCGAGCGACTTGGTGAACGCCTCGATCGCGCGATCGCCCATGCTCTTGTCGCTGTAGCCCATGCCGACCTCGAACCACAGGTCGCTGCGTTCGTTGAGCCCCGGGACCACCGACGTCCCGGCCTCGGCGATCTGGATCGCCTGCTCGGTATAGTCCCACTGGCGGTACAGCTCGGCGAGCGCGACCCAGGGCTCGGGCTCGATCGGCCCCGAGCGCAGCGCCGCGGTGAGCTCGGCCGCGGCCTCCTTGCTCTTGCCGGTGTCGCGGTAGATCCGGCCGATCACGTAGTGGGCGCGCCACAGATCCTTGTCGAACTTGAGCGCCTCCTGGAGGTGCTGCAGCGCGGTCTCGAAGTTCACGGTCGTGAGATCGACCGTCACCTCGTCGGGCTTCTTGTTCTCGCGCTTGGCCTGTTCGTCGCGCGCGACGTTGACCGCCTTCTGGTACAGCGCGTTGCCGTAGCTCAGCTGGTACATCGCCTGGTCCGGCACGATGCGCACCGCGTTCGAGAACGCATCGGCGGCGTTTGCCCAGTCCTGCTTGGCGCGGTACGAGCCACCGAGCGAGTACCACGCGAGGTGGTTCTCGTTCCACCGGGCGACCGCCGCCTTGTAAGCGATGATCGCGGCGTCGAACTGCTTCTGACCGGCGGCCTTGTTGCCGGTGTTGGCGAGCGTGATCGACTCGTTGCGGGCCTCGTTCGGGCAGCCAGTCGATGCCCCGATCATGGCAACGAGCAGCGCGGTGGCGGAGATCCCGACGAGCTTCATGCGGTCACGGTAAAACGCCCACTGCGACGTCGCAAGAAGTTCGCCTTTCCAATTGGCACGATGGCCCGCAGCCGGCCGCGCGATCAGCCGTTGCCCGACGACGGGCACCAGGACGCTGTCGCCGCCCACCGGCCCGGGGAACTCGATGCGCTTGATCACACCGGCGATGCAGCTCGCCACCTCGGGCTCGTCGCCCTCGGCCAGAGGCGAGACGACCGTTGCGTCGCCGGAGATAGCAACCGCGATGACACGGTGCCCGACAGCGTCGGCTGGGCCAGCAGCTGGTCGCGATCTTGATCGTCGTGATCGTCGACGTGGACCCGGTGAACGCGACGACGTGGGTCGACGTCGACGAGCGTCGACGATGGCGTCAGACGGCTACGGATCGCTTCGCTGCCGTCGACGACGACGTGTGGGTCCCATCATTGGACACAAGCTGTCCTCGGTGAGGCCGTGATCGTCGACGTAGACCTCGTCGTTGACCGAAGACGTTGCGGCTGACGGCAGCGAAGCGGCACGTCGTCGTTGCCCCCACCGTTGCCTTTGCACGTGAACCGGAGCCTCGAGCTGTCAACGCAGGCGACTTGCGTGGGTCGAGGTCGAGGTGGGGTCGAGCTCAACGATGGCGTCAAGGTCGACGTCTTCGTCAAGGTCGATGTTCACGCCCGCGGCGGTGCGCAACGTGGGACGAACGATGAGACGACCGCGTCCGCTGGCGTCAAGGCCCAGGCCAACGGGTACGCGTGCGTTCGACCCGCCTTCATGCATTCAGCCGTTGCCCGACGAGTGGAAGATGAACGGGTAGTTCACCTGGACGCTGCCGCCGCCCTTGGGCTTGGGGAACTCGATGCTCTTGATCACGTCGGCGACGCAGCTCGCCACCTCGGGATCGACGCCATCGGCCTTCGACGACGCGACCGTACCGTTGGGCGTGATGAAGAACTGCGACGACACGGTTCCCGACAGCGTCGGCTTGGCCAGCAGCTGCTTCTCGTAGCAGTACTGGATCTTCTGGATGTTGCGCTTGATGTAGCGCCGGATGATCGCCTTATCGAGATCGCCCGACGAGCTCGGCTGGCCGATCGAGACCGACGGGACCGCCGCGGTGCGACCGCGCATGCCGCCGCGGCCGCCGCCGACGCCGTAGCCCTCGCCGGTGCCCGCGCCGTGGCCGATCGTGCCGTAACGGCCGGTGCCG
>Ga0302256_10000182_pt1 | contig 13517 bp, 7 predicted proteins | sample I_Fen_E3_4_FD_194571 | JGI IMG/M metagenome (GOLD analysis project Ga0302256, IMG submission 194571) | Peat permafrost microbial communities from Stordalen Mire near Abisko, Sweden - I_Fen_E3_4 | ecosystem: Environmental > Terrestrial > Soil > Wetlands > Permafrost | place: Sweden: Abisko...
CCACACCACCCTGCAGCACCAGACCACCCAGGTCAGCACGCAGCTCGGCCACGTGGCCACCCAGGTCCAGACCACCGGCGACCACGACGTCGCGACCTTCCTCCAGGGCCTCGATCAGCAGATCGACACCGTCGACCACAAGCTCGCCACGAGCGCCGCCGACGTCCAGGGCAAGATCGACGCGCAGGCCACCTCCGCGACCCAGAAGGCCGGCGAGCCGGTCGGCACCGTGGCTCCCCGGATCGACGAGGCCCACGCGCGGATCGACGCCAAGGCCAAGCAATCGCAGAAGGGCTGGCTCGCGCGCCAGCTCGACACCCTGGTCAGCATGCTCAGCGACCCCGGGTTCTGGGCCGCGCTCGTCGTCGGCCTCGTGCTCGCGGTCGTCGTGATCGCGCTCCTGCCCGCCGAGCTCACGGTCGGCGCCGTCCTGCTCGGCCTCGCCGCGATGGCGGTGGTCGGCGCCCTCGCCGCCGGCGTCGGCACCGTGGTCTCCAACCTCGCCGCCGGCCGGCCCTGGAACCAGAACCTCGGCACCAATATGCTGATCGGCGCGGTGTTCGGCGCCGTGCTGTTCGGCGCCTCCCTGCTGCTCCCCGAGGGGATCGTCGGCTACCTCGGCCTCGCCGGCATCGCCGGCGTGCTCACCGTGATCACGAACCTCGCCACCGGCCGGCCCTGGGACGAGGGCCTGCTCGCCAACATGGCGCTCGTCGGCGTCCTGGCCTGGCTCGGCAAGTTCTTCCCCAAGGGCGCCAAGGGCGGTCCGGTGGAAGATCCGGTCAAGCCGCCCGGCCCCATCGACGATCCAGTCAACCCGGGTCCAGGTGTCGATCCCAACAAGCCGGCTCCAGGTGTCGATCCCAACAAGCCCGGCCCAGGTGTCGATCCCAACAAGCCCGGCCCGGCGCCCGATCCCAACAAACCCGTCGAGCCCAACCCCGAGCCGGCGAAGCCCACCGGGCTGCCGCCCGATCTCGCCACGGCCTGGGACTCGCTGTCGAGCCGCGCCGCGAAGGACCAGTTCAACGCCAAGTACGACCAGATCACCAAGGGCGCGGCCAACCCCACGCCGCGGCAGCTCGACGCGTTCCGCGGGTATCTCAAGAGCCGCGGCAACCCGGGCCCGGACCTCGATGGCAACCTCGCGGCCGACTGGGAGAAGGCGCATCCAGCCCCCAAGGAGCCCAGGCCGCCGCACGGCGACGCCGTGCAGGAGCTGCCCGGGATCCGTAGCACGCTCGACCAGACCCGCGCCGAGTTGCAGGCGCTCAAGGCCTCGCGTCCTAACCTCAAAGGCGTCGACCGCCTACTAAAAAGTCTCAGCAGCGAGGAACGTATACTGACTCGCATGGAGACCGGCGATCTCGCGGCCGACATGGACGCGTCCGGCAGGGCCAACGTCCGCGGCCTCAAGAACAACGTCGACGGGATCCGCGCAGAGCTCCTCGACGCGCAGAGCGATCCCAACGCCACCGAGCTCGCGCCAGAGTTCGATCTCAACGGCAAGAAGATCGAGATCGATCGCATCACCAACAACGGAGAGACCTGGGTCGACGTCAAGAACTACGCACCGTTCGACAAGGGCAGCAGCAACATGCCCAAGCTCGTCGATCAGGCCCGGCAAGCGCTCGAGCTCGCCGAGGCCCACCCGGTGGGCAGTCCACCGCATCCACCCAAGCTGGTCTGGCAGTTCCCGCGCGGCGTGACCCGCAGCGTGAAGGGCACGCTCGAAGCGATCGACGTCAACGGCCGCCACGTCCGCATCACCGGGAAGATCGTCGATCCGGTCGATCCGCCCGTGCCCGTTCCACCGCCGCCGCGCAAGCAAGATCCTCAGGACGAAGCGACATGAGCGAACATCGAATGGCCGCGATCTTCTTCATCCCGATGGAGCCCGACAGCGTCCCGCCATCGCTCCACGATCTCGTGACGCGGGCCGGCATGGACCAGCTGTTGCCCGAGAGCGGCCCGGTGACCAAGTCGCTCTACGGCCAGACCGAGGTCGTGTTCGCACGCTGGGGGGTGATGGAGAGCGTGTACGCGCACCGCCAGATCCTGGCGCAGCACGTCTGTCTCCAGGTGTTCCCGCACCGGAACGACCTGCTGGATCGCCAGATCATCGGCAACCCGGTGGCCGCGATGCCAATCGCCGAGACGTTCCGCGATGCGTGCGTGGCGCTCCAGCCCGATGCCGCGATGTTTTATATCCGGCCCGATCAGGTCGAGCCGGAATACCTCGATGCGCAGTACCCATTCGTGCTCGGCCTCGACGGCATCCTGCTCGACGAATCGTACTCGGCGCTGCTCTACCTCAACGCCGAGATCGCCTCGTACTTTCCCAAGGCGTATCACGCGGGCCGTGATCAGCTACCCGCGGGCGATGGCCTGCTGTTGTTTCGCGGCACTGGCGACGACCGATGGGCGTAGCCGCCTACGCGGTTTCTGCGTCTCACGCGCGGCTTGACCACCTCCTCTCCTGCGTGAGGCGAATCCGCCGGTTCGCCTGGTGCCGAGCGTTCCCCCGACGCCCGTTCCGCCGCCGCCGCGCAAGCTAGATCCTCAGGACGAAGCGCCATGAGCGAACATCGAATGGCCGCGATCTTCTTCATCCCGATGGAGCCCGACAGCGTCCCGCCATCGCTCCACGATCTCGTGACGCGGGCCGGGATGGACCAGCTGTTGCCCGAGAGCGGCCCGGTGACCAAGTCGCTCTACGGCCAGACCGAGGTCGTGTTCGCACGCTGGGGGGTGATGGAGAGCGTGTACGCGCACCGCCAGATCCTCGCGCAGCACGTCTGTCTCCAGGTGTTCCCGCACCGGAACGACCTGCTGGATCGCCAGATCATCGGCAACCCGGAGGCCGCGATGCCGATCGCCGAGACGTTCCGCGATGCCTGCGTGGCGCTCCAGCCCGACGCCGCGATGCTCTATACCGGAGCCGATCGGATCGAGCCGGAATACCTCGATGCGCAGTACCCGTTCGTGCTCGGCCTCGACGGCATCCTGCTCGACAAGTCGTACTCGGCGCTGCTCTACCTCAACGCCGAGATCGCCTCGTACTTTCCCAAGGCGTATCACGCGGGCCGCGATCAGCTGCCAGCGGGCGACGGCCTGCTGTTGTTTCGCGGCACTGGCGACGACCGATGGTGGTAGTGGCCCTGCGCCCAGCGCCACATGGTCGACTTGACCACAATATTCTGCGTGAGGCGATTCCGCCGGTTCGCCTTGTCTCGAGCGTTCGCCCGACGCCGCCGCTGCCGCTCCCGCGACGCCAACCGATCCCGCCGCTGCTGCTGCCGCCTCCGCTGCTGTTGGTGCCGCTGCTGCTGCTGGTGCCGTTGCTGCTGCCGCTGCTGCCGCCGCGACGCCAACCGATCCCGCCGCTGCCGCTGCCGCGACGCCACGACGCCAACCGATCCCGCCGCTGCCGCTGCCGCGACGCCAACCGATCCCGCTGCTGCTGCTGCAACGCCCGCCGCGCCAGCCTCCGCGGCCCGCGGCCGCCCCCCGGACCCGCACGCTCCGGCGCGGCTCCGCACGCAGCCACCTGCGCCCAGGTCCCCGGCCCAGGCGGCCCAGCGCAACCGGCGTCGGGCCACCCAGAGCATCTCGGCGCCGCGGCTGTCGGCCACAGCCCACGATCTCGTACGCGGGCCGGGATGGACCCGCTGTTGCCCGAGAGCGGCCCGGGTGACCACGTCGCTCTACGGCCAGACCAAGGTCGATGGCGACGCGCCGCACGCATCGTGGTCCGCGCGCTCGCCGCCGCCCAGGTGATTTCATGGCGGAGCGGCGTCGAGCCGGAGTGACTGACCCACTTGGCGCCGTGGTCAGCCGCCGTGCGCGACCGCCCGGCCCGCCGCGAATTTTCCCGCGACCTCGCGCACGCAGTCCCGCAGGGCCGCCGCCGTGACCGGCTTTGCGAGCTGCGGCACCCCGATCTGCTCGAGCCGCGCTCGGGCGTGCTCGGTGAACGCGCCTCCCGAAAGAAAGATCAGCCGCTGCGCCTGTTCGGGCGCCAGTCGCTGGAGCTCCTCGCTCAGCTCGATGCCGGTCATCGTCGGCATCATCACGTCGCTCACGATCGCGTCGAACCGCGCGCCCGTGGTGATCAGCGAGATCGCGTCTTCGCCACGCGTCGCGACGGTCACGTCGTGATCCTGCCGCAGCAGCCGAGCGATCGTCTCCGCCACGAGCGGTTCGTCGTCGATCAGCATCACGCGCAGCCGCGGCAACCCGCCCGGCGCAGCAGCCGCGACCGGCGCCGGCGCGGCCGCGACGACCGGCGCCCCCTCGTTGCGCGCGACGCGCGTCGGCAGCACGACGCGCACGAGAGTGCCGCTGCCCGTCTGGCCGACCATCGCGCCGGCGGCCGGGCTGACTGCCACGCCGACTGCTGGGCTGACCGCCGCCCCGACTGCTGGGCTGACTGCCACGCCGACTGCTGGGCTGACCGCCGCCCCGACTGCTGGGCTGACTGCCGCGCCGACCGCACCACCTGCCACGCCGACCGCACCGCCTGCCGCGCCACCTGCCGCGCCAATGGCGCCACCTGCCGCGCCTGCCGCGCCACCTACCGGACCGACCGCCGCGCCGACGGCGCCCCCTGCCGCGCCTGCCGCGCCGACGGCTGGGCCGACCGTCGCGCCGACCACCGCGCCGACGGCTGGGCTGACCGCCGCACCGACTGCTGGGCCGCCGGCCGCGCCGACTCCTGGGCCGACCGCAGCGCCGACGGCTGGGCCGACCGCCGCACCGGCGGCTGGGCTGACCGCCGCACCGACTCCTGGACCGCCTGCCGCGCCGACGGCTGAGCCGACCACCGCGCCGCCTGCCGCGCCGACGGAGCCCCCTGCCGCGCCCGCCGCGCCGACGACTGGGCCGCCTGCCGCGCCGCCTGTGGCGCCGACCGCACGCTGCGGCGGGCTCTCGATCGAGATCTGGCCACCGAGCGCGTCGATGATGCCGTGGCAGATCGCCAGCCCGAGGCCGGTGCCCGCCCCCACCTCCTTGGTGGTGAAGAACGGGTCGAACACCCGCGCCTGGACGTCGGGTGTCATCCCCGAACCGGTGTCCTCGACCTCGATCACCGCGTGGCCGCGATCGCTGGTGTAGGTCCGCAGCGTGATGCGGTTTCGGTCCGAGCGGCCCTCGGGGATCGAGTGCGCCGCGTTGGTCAACAGGTTGATGAACACCTGGGTCAACCGCCCGTCGTCGCCGAGCACGACCGGCGTCGGCGCGAACTCGCAGACCAGCTGCGCGCGGTGGCGGACCTCGTTGCTGGTCATCCGGATCGCGACCTCGAGCACCCCGGCGAGCTCGAGCGGCACGAGCTTGGCGTGCTCGGAGCGGGTGAACGCCCGGAGCCCGAGCACGATCTTGCGCACGCGCTCCGCGCCATCGCGCGCATCGGCGACCGCGGCGTCGATCTCGCCGAGCATCTCCACGGTCGGTGGCCCGCGGACCTCGGCGATCGTCTCGGCGATCACCTCGAGGTTTCCGGACACGTACGACAGCGGGTTGTTGATCTCGTGCGCGATGCCGGCGGCCAGCGTGCCCAGGCTCGCCATCCGATCCGAGAGCAGGAGCTTCGCGCGCAGCCGGTTGCGCTCGGTCACGTCCCGGCCGCTGGCGATCACGGCGCGCGCGCCGCCGATCTCGACGCGCGCGGCCGAGACCTCGCAGACCCGCCAGCTGCCGTTCGCGTCGCGCAGCCGCAGCTCGAGGATGTCCGAGGCCCAGTGCGGCGCGGCGTCACTCAGCGTGCGCAGCTGCTCGGTGATCCGAGGCAGATCGTCGGCATGGACGCGCTCGACCAGCTCGGTCAGCGCGAACCGCCCGTCCGGTCGAACGATCCCGAGGAGCTGGCGGCTGCCGACGTTGAGGTAGGTGCTGGGCCCGTCGCGATATACCGAGATCAGCTCGGGCATCAGATCGATCACCGTGCGGAGGCCGGCGTCGGCCTGCTCGTTGAGCTGGCGCGTCCGGCGCTGCAGCGCCGTGCGCTGGCGCCAGCTCGTTCCCGCGCCGATGACGACGAGCCCCGCGCCGACGGCGAGCGCGATGAACCACCCGGTCTGCCACCACGCCGGCAGCACGACGAACCGCAGCTCGCGCATCGGCCCCCACGCCCCCGCGTCGATCCGCGCGCGCGCCTCTAGGCGATACGCGCCCGGCAGCAGCGCCGGGTAGCGCAGATCGCGCTGGTGCGTCGTGCTCCACGCGACCTCCTGCGGCGACAACCGCACCTCGTACTCGATGCGCTTGGGATCCATCAAGCTGCCGGCGCCGAGCTCGAGGATCAGCGCGCTGCGATCGTGCGGCACCTCGAGCACGGTAGCCGCGCTGGCCGCGTGGGGCAGCGCGCGGTCGCCGAGCGCGCCGTGGAGGAACGAGATCTGCGGCACCGGCGGCGGCCCGCGGTAGTGCTGCGCGAACACGTGGGTCGCGCCGCCGGTCGCCCCGAGCCAGACCGAGCCATCGCGATCGAGAAAGAACGCCTTGCCTGCCGAGTCGTCGCCGACCAGGCCGTCGGTCGTGTCGAGGTGATCGATGCCGCTCGGCGTGACCACGTCGACGCCGTCGCCGGTCCCGATCCACAGCCGGCGCTCGCGGTCCTCGCCGAGGAAGTACACGGTGTCGCTGGTCAAGCCCTCGGCCGTACCGAGGTGCTCGAGCTCATGGATCGCGTGGCCGTCGTAGCGAAAGCACGTCACGCCGACCGGTTCGTTGTACGTGGTGCACAGCCGGCCATCGCTGCGCGCGATGAGGTGGTACGGCAGCGCGGAGCGCAGGCCCTGGGCGGTCGAGAACTGATGCCATGTGCCGTGGTCGCGCACGAACACGCCGCCTGGCGCGGCGGTGATCCACAGCTGATCTCCGACCACGACCAGCGACGCGATCCGGGTATCCGCCGGCGCGCCCGGCACGTCGACGCGCTCGATCGGCCCCGGGACCGCGCCGCGCAGCCGGTACAGGCCGTGCCACTTTCCGATCCAGAGATCGCCCTCGGGCCCCAGCGTGAGCCCGAGGATCGGACGCGCCGGGACATCGGCACCTCCGAGCGAGGTGACGCGACCCAGGTCATCGACATAGAGCAGATCCGATGGCTCGCCGCCGACGAACATGCCGCCCTGCGGAGGCAGCACCACGCTGGTGACGTAGCGGTGCTCGGTCCCCGCCATGCAGCTCCATCGCCCCGCGTCCGCGCGCGCCAGGCAGCGGTTGGTGCCCATCATCAACCGATCCTGGCGATCGTACGCGTAGGTCCACGCGGTCTCTCCCGGCACGCCGCTCGCCGCGTCGTAGCTCTCGACGATGCCGCGCCCGCGCAGCTGGTAGAGCCCCGCCCCGCCCAGCCACAGCGTGCCTTCGCGATCGACGAACAGCGTGCGCACGCCACCGCGCGGCATGCCGACCGAGGCGTCGATGGTGTGCCAGCGACCGTCGGCGCGATACGCGATCCCGTCGTCGGTGGCGAACAGGACATCGCCGCGCGCGCCGATCGCCATCGTGGCCGGCGCGCGGTACGACTCGAAGCTCCGCGGCAGGCCCTCGCGGAGGTCGCTGGCGCGGGTCCCGCCGTTGGGCAACCACCACAGGTGGCTCGCGGTCCGGATCCACAGCGCGCCCGCGTGATCGCGGAGCACGCCCTCGACGGGTTCGGCGTCGAGCCCGACATCGCCGATGTCGTGCCACGCGCCATCGCCCGCGGTCAGCTCGACCGTGGCGCCGTTGCCGGCCACCAGCCCGTCGGCGTCGGCCCACAGCGCGGTGACCGGCGTCGCCGGCGAGCCGGGCCAACCCGGCGCGGCCACGAAGTCGCCGCCGGCCGCGCGGACGTACAGACCGCGGTCCTTGGTCCCCACCCACAGCACGCCCGCGGCGCTCGCCATCGACGCCACCGGTCGCTCTGGCATGCCGCGAGCGCCGGTCCGCGAGAACCGCGCGCCGTCCCAGCACACCAGGCCGCTGTCATTGCCAGCGCACATCGCGCCATCCGGAGCGGCCCCCAGCACCGTGAACTCCCCCGACAGCAGGCCGTCTCGCCTCGAGAAATGCGTGAACGTCGCCCCGTCAAACCGATCGAGGCCGTTGTCGGTGGCGATCCATAGCTCGCCATCGCCGTCCTGCGCGAGGCTCTGGACCGCCTGGTTGTGCAAGCCATCCGCACCGCCAAACACGCGAAACGTCATCTGACCGGGCGGCAGATCGGGGACGGGAGCCGCGGCAGCCGCCAGCCCAGGCAACGCGAGCCACAGCAGCTGCGCCGCCCAGCACAGTCCGCGTCTCCTCACCGCCCATCCGGCGAGCAGAACCGCACGATCAGCGACGCGCACCGCCGTACAGTAACGCAACCCGCGCGCGAGGCGGTGACGCTGAGCCGGGGTCGTCCTGCAGATCGCACAGACGGGCGGGCGCGCTGCCCGCGCCATCGTTCGCGATGCCGACCTCGCGGTCGGCGGCGAGCGTGGTCCGCCCCCGCCTGGGTGAAGCGCTATTGCGCGTAGTTCGCCGGGACCCACTGCCACGAGGTGCCCGCGCTGCGCAGGTGCCCGAGGCCGGGAAACTGGACGTGCGAGGCGGCGACGAGCACACCCTCACTCGCCACGCTCGCGAACACGGCCTGGCGCGCGGCGGCCGCGCCCGCCGCGTCGCTATCGTAGGCGATCGTGACGCTCGGATGGTCGAGCTGCACCGCCGCGACGTGGATCAGGTCGCCGATGACCACGAGCTTTGCGCCCTTGCTCTCGATCACGTAGCTCGTGTGGCCCGCCGAGTGCCCGGCGCTCGCCCGCGCGCGCACGCCGGGGACGATCTCGCGGTCGGCGTCGAATGGCTTGTACTGACCGGACGCGACGTACGGCGCGAGCGAGGCCATCGCGCCCTGGAAGAAGCCTTTGGCCGCCGCGGGTGCCTTGTCGAGGTTGGCCTGCGACAGCCAGTACTCGGAATCGCGCCGCGCCGCGTGGATCGTCGCGTTCGCGAACGCGCGCTCGCCGTTCACCATCAAGCCGCCGACGTGATCGGGATGCAGGTGCGATAGCAGCACGTCGTCGATCTGCTCGGGCTGGTAGCCCGCCGCGCGCAGGTTGCCGAGCAGCTTGCCGAGCGTCGGGCCGAACAGCGCCCCCGCGCCGGTATCGATCAGCACCAGCCGGCTGCCGGTATTGACCAGGAACGCGGTCACCGAGGTCTCCACCGGGCTGGTCAGGAACGATCGCGCCAGCGCGCGCTCGGTCGCGTCCGCTGGCTCGTGCAGCAAGCTGGTCGCGTCGAGGTCGACGGTACCATCGCTGATCGCGGTGATCTCGAAGTCGCCGAGCATCAGGCGGTAATAGCCGGGCGCCTGGGTGCGCACCAGCGGCGCCTTCGCGAGCGCCGGGGAAAGCGCGACCGCCGGCGCGCACAGCGCGAACAAGGCCATCGCGAGCGGTCGAGTGTACTTGGTTGTCATGGTCACCACCGTGTGACTTCGCGGCCGACCGAACAACGCGTGGCCACGCAACTCAGCTTCGCGGGTTCCGCAAAGCTCGGTCCCAGTACGGCGGCGCGCCGAACGCCTTGCGGAGATGCGCGATGAACAGCTGCGCCTTGACGGTGTGCGAGCGGCCGGGGAGCCGGACCGCGTGGATCGCCGCGGCCACCTTGCTGGGCGACCGCGCGTCGGGGAACAGCGAGACCAGGCGACCCGACGCGAGCGGGTCGCTGACCGCCCAGCTCGCCAGGTGCACGATCCCGACTCCGGCGACCGCGGCCTGGAGCAGCACGGTGGTGTCGTCGGACCGCAGGCTACCGCGCACGGCCAGCGACGCGTCGCGATTGACCCCGGCGAAGCACCACCATCCCGGCGGCACCGGCGGCGACGCCACGGTGAGGCAGTCGTGCGCGAGGAGCTCGATCGGGGTCGCCGGCCGGCCGCGCCGCGCGAGGTACTCGGGGCTCGCGCACACCAGGCGATGGATCACCGCGAGCTGGGTCGCGACCAGATCGCTGCTCGGCAGCGCACCGATGCGGATCGCGACGTCGACCCGGCGCTCGGTGAGGTCGACGATCTCGTCGCTGGCGTGCAGCTCGACCTCGAGCAGCGGATACTGGCGCAGGAAGTCGATCACCACCGGCGCGACGTGCTGCCGGCCGAACAACGCCGGCGCGGTCACGGTCAGAACGCCGCGCGGCTCGGTCCCCAGGTTGGCGAGGCTGTCGCGCGCGCTCGCCAGCTCGGCGAGCATGGCGCCGGCGCGCGGCAGGAACAGCTCGCCCGCGTCGGTGAGGATCAGCCGCCGCGAGCTGCGGTGAAACAGCTTGGTGCCGAGATCGGCCTCGAGCGCGTCGATCGCGCGCGCCACCGACGACACCGCGACGCGCTGCGCCCGCGCCACCTTCGAGAAGTTCGCGGCGGCGGCGACCGCGACGAACGTCGCCAGCAGATCGATCACGGCGACCTTTGCGCCGCACGCAAGGCCGGTTTGCGCCCGGCCCCTTTGTCCACCGCGCCGGCGATCGCCATGGTGCCGCCATGATCGATTTCTATTTTCATCCGTCCCCGAATCCGATGAAGGTGGCGCTCTTGCTGGCGGAGCTCGAGGCGCCGTTCACGCTCGTGCCGGTCGACATCTTCAAGGGTGACCAGCATGCCCCGGCGTTCCGCAAGATCAACCCCAACGGCAAGGTTCCGGCGATCGTCGAGGATGGCGTCACGCTGTTCGACTCGCACGCGATCCTGCTCTACCTCGCTGACCAGCACGGCAAGTTCGTGCCGACCGCCGGCGCCGCGCGGGCGGCGACGCTGTCGTGGCTGATGTTCGTCGGAACCGGGCTGTCGCCGTTCTCTGGACAGGCCGTCCACTTCCTGCACTACGCACCCGAGGTGATCCCGTACGCGCGGCAGCGGTATCTCGGCGAGGTCGAGCGGCACTATCAGGTGATGGATCGCCAGCTGGCGAGCTCGCCCTACCTCGCGGGCGCCGCGTACACGATCGCCGACATCGCGCTCTGGGGCTGGGCGAGCGCGGCGCCGTATATCTTCGGCGAAGCGGGCCTCGCGCCATTCCCGCACGTCGCGCGGCTGGTCGCCGAGATCTCCGCGCGCCCCGCGGCACTGCGGGCCCGCCAGCTGCGCGAAGGTCTGGGGCTCAAGACCGAGGTCGACGCCGAGACCCGCCGCGCGCTGTTCGGCCGCCTGGGCGGATCTCCCGCGCAGGGGTAGGTCGGCGCGTCGATCCTCGACGGGCCCCAGCGTCTCGGCGCGCCGCCAACCCTGCCATCGCAGGGCGGCGAGGCGGGTGGCGCGCCGCTACGTGAGGCCACGACCATTCGTGCGTGACCTCGCGGCCAGCTGCCGGTCACCGCGGCCCGCGCGCTGCATCGCGAGCTCGACGGGGTTCTCGCTGGCGCCAGGTGCCCGGCGCGCGTGCGGTTCGGCGCGCCGGATCTCGCTGGCCCGCAGCGGCCGGCCGGGCCGGCGCGCCTCGGGCGCGGGCCCGGCCGACCGCCGGGCCGCGTCGTCGAGCCGGAAGAAGCCCACCACCGATTGCAGCTCGCCCGCCTTGTCGGACAGCTGGCTCGCCGTGGCGGCGGTCTCCTCCGCCGCCGCCGCGTTCTGCTGCGTGACCTTGTCGAGCTCCTGCAGCGCCTTGGTGGTCTGCTCGATCCCCGTGGTTTGCTCCCGGCTCGCGGCCGCGATGTCCCGGATGAGCTCGGCGGTCTTCCCGATATCGGGCACCAGGCGAGACAGCATGTCGCCGGCGTGCTCGGCGAGCATCACGCCGTCGCGCGACAGCGTGCGGATCTCGGCGGCGGCCGTCGCGCTCCGCTCGGCGAGCTTGCGCACTTCGCTCGCGACCACCGCGAACCCCTTGCCATGCTCGCCGGCCCGCGCGGCCTCGACCGCGGCGTTGAGCGCCAGCAGGTCGGTCTTGCGCGCGATCTCCTCGATGATGATGATCCGGTCGGCGACGTCCTTCATCGCAGCGCGGGTCCTCGACACGGTCTCGCCGCTCGCCCGTGCATCGAGGGAGGCCTGCTGCGCCAGCCGGTCGGTTCGCTGCGCGTTCTCGGTGTTCTGCTGCACGCTCGCGGTCATCTGCTCCATCGCCGCGGTGGTCTCCTCGGTCGCGGCGCCCTGCTCGGCGGCGCCGGTCGCCAGCTGCTGTGCGGTCGAGGTCATCTCGTGGGCGCCGGTCGCGACGCCGGACGCTGCGGCGGTGACCCCTTCCACGACCTCTCGCAATCGCTCGACCATCGCGCTCATGGTCCCGAGCAGCTGGCCGACCTCGTCGTTCGAGGTCACCGTGACCTGCACCGACAGATCGCCGTCGGCCAGCTGCTTCGCGACGCTGATCGCCTGCGCCACCGGCCGGGTGATCGACCGCGTGATCGTCAGCGCGAACATCGCGCCGAGCAGCAGGGCGAGCCCGCTCATGGCAAGCGTCGTGGTCACCGCGTCCCGGTACGTCGCGGACGCCTCCGCTCCGGCGCGTTCGACCACCTGGCCCTGATAGTCGATCAGGTCGGCCAGCGAGCTGGCATAGCCGGCGAGCCCTGTGAGGGCTTCGCCGATCAGCGCCTGGATCGCTTCGTCGCGCTTGCCCGCCTCGAGCAGCGTGACCGATGCCGCGAGCGCCGTGAGATACACCACCCGGGTCTCCTTGACCCTGGCAAGCTTTGCCACCCCACCGGCATCGGTCACGAGCAGCTCCTCCAGCCGGGCGGCGTCGGCGGTGTTCTCCTTGACCAGCGTCGCGAGCAGCTCGTGGGTACGCTCGAATGCCTGCTTGTCGGGGCGCAGAAACAGCTGAAGGTGCGCGATCGTGTTGTCCTTTGCGCGGCGCGACAGGTTGAACGTGAGCCGGCTCTTCGTCCATTCCCGCGTCACGATCCGGTCGATCTGAGAGTCGAGGGTTCGCAGCCGGGTCACACCGAGCAGCGCGATCAGTCCCAGCAGCACCAGGACCGCCATGAAGCCGAGCATCAGCCGGCTACCGATTCGTAGATTCTTGAACATCGCAGGTTCCTCCGACGCGGCTGAGGTCTTCCCACCGGCGCGGCTCGCTACCACCCTCCACGGGGGAGCTGTAGCCTACCGGCTCACCCGGGGGCCGAAGTCGCGATCACAACGAGGCCCGCGCACTCTACTGAGTCGACCTTGTGCCGAAGCTTGTTGAGCGAAAAATCATGGCTGGCGGCAGAACGCCGCCGGCAGCGCGGGGACCGAGATCACAGAGACCAGGTCGCGTCTCCGTCCCGCCGCGATTTCCCAACCTCTCGATCCGCGGGCATGCCGGCATCCGCGATTTTCCGTCCCACGTGGCCGAGCGGGGTCCGGACCGGTGTCGGTCACGGTCTCCGTCTCGGTCGTCGTCACCGTCTCGGTCTCCGTCTCGGTGTAACCGCCCGATAGTCGACGTCTCGTAAACGCGGCCGGCGGGTGCGAGGGTGGTGGCGATGGCGAATGCCGTGCCGAAGACCCGCCGAGGTCGCCGCGAACGCGCCGGGCGCGCGGCCGTGGCGAC
>Ga0302256_10000183_pt1 | contig 13507 bp, 8 predicted proteins | sample I_Fen_E3_4_FD_194571 | JGI IMG/M metagenome (GOLD analysis project Ga0302256, IMG submission 194571) | Peat permafrost microbial communities from Stordalen Mire near Abisko, Sweden - I_Fen_E3_4 | ecosystem: Environmental > Terrestrial > Soil > Wetlands > Permafrost | place: Sweden: Abisko...
CCGCGCCCTCGAGATCGTGACCAAGACGTCGAGCGATGACGGCGAGACGGTGATCGTCATCTCGGACAACACCGACGAGCTCGAGCAGCTGACCAAGGCCGCGCACCGCGATCGGCTGTCGCTGGTCGGCCAGCTCGCCGGCGGCATCGCGCACGACTTCAACAACCTCTTGTCGGTCATGCTGACCTACGCGAACATGCTCGAGGAGTCGGTGCCCGACGCCGCGGCGCGCGCCGACATCCAGACGATCGCCCGCGCCGCGACCAGCGCGAGCCAGCTGACCCGCCAGCTGCTGCTGTTCAGCCGCCACGAGGTGGTCACGCCGCGCGTCGTCGATCCGGCGGCGCTGGTCAAGAACCTCGACCGCATCCTGCGGCGCTCGCTCGGCGAGCGCATCGAGCTGGTCATGCAGATCGCCGGCGACGTGCCCTACGTGCTGATCGACGGCGCGCAGCTCGAGCAGATCGTGGTCAACCTGGTGGTCAACGCGCGCGACGCGATCAGCGATAGCGGCCGGGTCCAGCTCCGGCTCTACGCTTGTCACCTCGCCGCCGGCACCGTGGCACAGCTCCCCGCGGGGGATTATGCCCTGCTCGAGGTCGAGGACACCGGCACCGGCATGCCGCCCGAGGTCCAGGCCCACATCTTCGAGCCGTACTTCACGACCAAGGGGCGGCTGCAGGGCAGCGGCCTCGGCCTCGCGACGGTCCACGCGATCGTCAGCCAGGCACGCGGTGAGATCGCCGTGGCCAGCGCGGTCGGCCGGGGCACGACGTTCCGCATCTACCTGCCCGAGACCGATCGGCCGCTCGAGATCGAGCCGGTCACCCCGATCGCCACGGCGACCGCCGGCGGCACCGTGCTGCTGGTCGACGACGACGATGATGTTCGCCGCATGGTCGACCGCGTGCTCCGCCGCGCCGGCTACACGGTGATGACCGCGACGTCGGGATCCGACGCGCTCGACCGCGCGCGCTCGCACGCCGGGGCGATCGACCTGCTGCTGACCGATATCGTGATGCCCGGGATGACCGGCCAGGATCTCGTGCGCGAGCTCATCGCCGAACGGCCGCGGCTGCAGGTCGTGTTCATGTCGGGCTACCACCCCGGCATGCCGATCGATGCCCGGCGGTTCGTCGCCAAGCCGTTCGATCGCGATACCCTGCTCGGGACGGTCGCCGAGGTGCTCAACAATCGCCTGCTCGATACCGTGGGCTGAGCGGTCTCCTCGGTCGGCGCGCCCTGCGCCGTTCTCGTACAGCTCCCAGGCGTGGAGGTTTCCGGTTGTAACCGCGGGCGGCGCGGTGACATCGAACCCGCCATGCACGTCGTCCTCACCGGCGCCACGGGGTTCCTCGGCCGCGCCCTCAGCCTCCGGCTCGCGCGCGACGGTCACCAGATCACGGCCTGGGTCCGCGACCGCGATCGGGCGCGCGCCGTGCTCGGGCCGGACTGCGCCTTGATCGACGCCAAAGATCCGGCGGCGCTGCCGAACGCGGTCGCCACCGCCGACGCGGTGATCAACCTCGCCGGCGAGCCGATCCTCGGGGGCGCGCTGCGCGGCCGGTGGACGGCGCGGCGCAAGGCGCTGCTGGCGTCGAGCCGGCTCGAGCCGACCCGCGCGGTGGTCGCGGCGATCCGCGGCGCCGGTCGCGCTGGGCGGCTGCCGGTGCTGATCTCGGCGAGCGCGGTCGGGGTCTACGGCGACCGCGGCGACACCGTGCTGAACGAGCACGAAAGCCTCGGACAGGGGTTCGCGGCCGAGCTGTGCGCCGCCTGGGAAGCGGCCGCGCTGGAGGCCGCCCCGCTGACCCGCGTCGTCGTCGCGCGGATCGGCATCGTGCTCGGTCGCGAGGGCGGGGCGCTGGCCAAGCTGTTGCCGCTGGCGCGCGCCGGGCTCGGCGGCCCGATCGGCGGCGGGGCGCAGTGGATTCCGTGGATCCACGTCGACGATGTGATCGAAGGCCTGATCCACGCGCTCGCCACGCCGAGCGTCGTGGGGCCGATGAACCTGGTCTCGCCCCAGCCGGTGCGCCAGCGCGCGTTCGCCCACGCGCTCGGCCGCGCGGTCGGCCGTCCGGCGATCGTGCCGGCGCCGCGGTTCGCGCTGCGCGCGCTGCTCGGCGAGGCGGCGGGCGTGCTGCTGGCGAGCCAGCGCGCCGTGCCCGAGGCGCTGCTCGCGAGCGGCTACGCGTTTCGCCACGACGACCTCGACGCCGCGCTCGGTGACCTGACCACGGCGCCGGGGATCGCGATGCGGCGGCTCGGCCGCGGCGAGGGGCCGGCGTCGAGCTACGTCCGGGCGCGCAAGCCGCGCTACGTGCTGGTGGCGCGCACCGAGCTCGCGGCGCCGCTCGCGCGGGTGTTCTCGTTCTTCGCGTCGGCCGAGAACCTCCAGCTGCTCACCCCGCCGGGCATGGCGTTCGTGATCGAGACCCCGCGACCGATCGCGATGGCCACCGACGCGGTGATCGATTACCGGCTGCGGATCCTCGGCGTGCCGGCGCGCTGGCGCACCGTGATCGAGGTGTGGAACGCCCCCGCGCGCGGCGACGCCGAGGCGATGTTCGTCGATGCGCAGCACCGCGGGCCGTACCGCGCGTGGTGGCACGAGCACCGGTTTCACCAGCACGGTGATCGCACCGTGATGGAGGACGTCGTGTACTACGCGCCGCCGCTCGGCGTGCTCGGCGCGCTCGCCAACCGGTTCCTGGTCACCGGCCAGCTCCGGCGGATCTTTGGCTATCGCGACGCGATGATCCGCCAGCGGTTCGGTACCATCTGAACGTTTTGAACGTTTCTGCGTTGCTGCCCGCGCCGGCTGGCACTACGCTGACGGCATGAACCACGAGCTTCGGTTCGACGAGTCCGACCGGGGCTTCGTCTATGCCGTCGGCCGGCGCTACGTCCACGACGATCACGCCGCCGAGGACGTCGCCCAGGAAGCGCTGCTGCTCGCGTACCGCCACCGCCACGCGTTTCGCGGCGAGGCCCAGCCGCGGACGTGGCTGTACCGGATCGCGATGACGACCGCGCTCGGCTATCTGCGCCGCCAGGCCCGCCACCTGGCGCGCATCGTCGCGCTCGAGCCCGACGCCCTGGCGGCGCTGCCGGCGCCGGCTGGTTCGCCCGAGGACGCGGCGGCGTCGCGCGAGCTCGGCGCCGCGGTGGCCCGCCAGCTCGACGGGCTCGACGACAAGTACGCCAGCGTGCTGCGGCTGCGCGGCGAGGACTACTGCGATCGCGAGATCGCGGCGCGGCTCGGCGTGACCGTGGCGACGGTGAAGGTCCGGGCGCACCGCGGGCGCGCGATGCTGCGCGACGCGATCACGGACGCGGCCGCGTAGCCCGGCCGGCCGTGGCGGTGCCCGGCTCGAGCGTGGCAGCGAAGTCGGCGAGCTCGCGCATGTTGGCGCAGCACGTGGCGTAGTGGATCCGGGCGCGCAGCTCGGGCGTGGCGCGGCCACCGCCGATCACGACGGCCGCGCGCTGGGCCCGCGCCGCGTCGCAGATCAGCGCATGGTGGGCGGCGAACTGATCCAGATCAGCCACGTAGTTGATGCCGACGCAGACCAGGCGCGGCCCGACGCTCGCGATCGCCTCCACGATGGTCGCGGCCGGGTTATCGGCGCCGAAGTTGGTGACGTCCCAGCCGGCGTGGTGCAGCGTCAGCTCGGCCATCGCGGTACCGACCGTGTACGGATCGCCGCTCAGCGTCGCGACGATCGCGCGGGGCCGGCGGCCGGGCCGGGGTGGGCCGAGCAGCTGGCGGAGCTCGTGGAGCGCGCGATGGACCAGCTCGATCGCGCGGTGCTCCTCGAACACGCGCACGCTGCCGTGCTTCCAGCGCGCGCCGAGCTCGCCAAGCGCGCCAGCGAGCAGGTCGTCGAACACCGCGGTGAGCGGCTCGCCGCGCGCGAACGGGCCGACGACAAACCGGCGGATCGCCTCGCCATCGCCGGCGACCAGCGCCGCGACCAGCTGGTCGTGCCGGGTCCGGTCGGCGAGCGGGCCACGGGGGAGCCGCGCGAGCCCCAGGAGCTCCGGCTTGCCGATATCGTAGCCCTGCTCGCGCACGAACCTGAGCACGTCGGCGCGCGCGAGCTTGCGGTGACCGCCCGCGGTCTTCTGCGTCGCCATCAGGCCCTCGTCGCTCCACCGCTTGACCGACGACTCGCTCACGCCGAGCGCCTCCGCGACCTGGCGGGGCGACAGCAGCTCCGCCGATCGGCGTCCGGGCACCACGCTCAGCGTGACACTACAAAACGTTCAAATCAAGCAGCGGGGGGCCGGGCGCCGCGACGAGGCGATCGCCAGATCTTGCGCAACGACGGCGAGCAGCACCCGGAAGCTCCGGGGCGAAGCTGTGGGGGTAGTATCGCGGCCGGACGCCATGACCCGTTCAAAACCTCGCCCCACCCGCGCGCCCGGCGTGCCAGCGGCGATCCGGGACTTCGCGCTGCGCGATGCTCCCGGTCACCTGCTGCGCCGCTGTCATCAGAGGTCCGAGGAGCTGTTCGCGCTGGCGATCGGCAGCGACGGGCCGACCCGGCAGCAGATCGGCCTGCTGGTCACGGTGTGCCAGCATCCCGCCGCCAGCCAGGCCGAGCTGGTGATGCTCACGGGGATCGACAAGAACACGCTCGCCCAGATGATCAAGCGGCTGACCCGGCGGGGGCTGCTCGAGCAGCGCCGCGGCGAGCACGACGCGCGCACCAACGCGATCAGCGCGACCCGGGCGGCGGTCCGGATGCTCGCGCAGATGATGCCGCGGATCCGGCGGGTCCAGGAGCAGATCCTCGAGCCGCTCCCCAAGACGCTGCGGCCGGTGTTCCAGCGCTGCTTGCGGCTGCTCGTCGGCGTCGACTGACGACCATCGGTTGTGCGGGTAGTTCCGGCATGATAGCACGTCGGGAGTGCTCGCAGCGTGGCGATCGATGGCCCGCCGGTTCGCCGGTAGCCCGGGCGTGCAGCTGGTCGCCGGCGGGCTGATCCTGGCGCTGGCGTTCCCAGCCCACGTGGCGGGGGCGATCGGCATGGCGGTGCTTGGCGGCGCGGTCGGCGTCGCCGCCGTGGTCGCGTGGCCGCACGCCCCGGCGTGGCTGCGCCGGCCGCCGGCCGAGGTCGCGAGCTCGCTGGTGGTCGCCATCGTCGCGCTGGTCGGCGTCGCGGTGTTCCGCGGCGTCTTGACCGAGTCGCCCGACTGGCAGATGGGCGACTGGGGGCCGCAGCGCGCGGTGCTCGCGCGCGTGATGCCGTGGCTGCCGGGGCTCGATGTCCCGGTGTGGAACCAAGTGGTCTCGACCGGTGACGCGCCGCTCGAGCTGTACCCTTCGATCGCGTATCTGCTGACCGGCCACGTCGCGCTGGCGCTCGGGCTCGAGCACGATCTACCGCTCGCGCTGATGATCGTCGCGGTGGCCGTGCACATCGCGATCGCCGTGGCGACCGCCGTGGTCGCGATGCACATCGCGCCGCGCCCGCTCGCGCTGGCCGTCGGCGTGCTGATGCTGGTCGATAGCGGCGCCGTGGCGCACGGCGGGACGGTGGGGCTGTTTCGCTGGGCGCTGCTGCACAGCGCGCTGGCGCTGGCATGCTCGACCTTGTCGGCGTGCGGCGTCCTCGCGGCGCTGACCCGGCCGAGCCTCGCGGTGGCGGCGGCGATCTGGATCACCACGGCGGTGGCGGTGATCGCGCATCCGGCGGGCCTGATCGCCGCGGCCGCGAGCATGGTCGCGCTCGCCGCGGTGGCGCTGCTCGCCACCGACGTCCCGCCGCGCCGCGCGATCATCGCGCTCGGCCACGTCGCGCTCGGCGTCGCGCTCGGCGCCGGGCTGTGGATGCCGCTCGCCGAGCGGATCCTCGCCTACGGCCAGCACTACCCGAACGCGCTGCACTCGCCGTCCCACCTGCTCGAGGATCTGCTCGCCCAGCCGTCGCCGGTGACCGCGTTCGCCGCGTTCGAGTACCTCGGCTACGCCGGCATGCTCGCGGGGCTGTGGTCGCGGCGCGCGGTCGCGGTGTTCGTCGCGGCGAGCGCGTTCGTGCTGCTGCTCGGGCTGTGCGACGCGCCCTACGTCGCGCTCGATCTGGCGCCCGGCCCCGGGGTCGCCCGGCTCGGCACCGAGCGGCTCGCGCAGCTCGCGCGGCCGTTCGTGTGGGCGGCGAGCGCGTATGGCCTCGCGTTCTTCGCAGGTCACGTGCGCGCCGGCTGGCGCGGCGCGAGCCCGGCGCGCCAGCGGATCGCGGCGGCGGTGCTCGGCATCATCGCGTGCGCCACGCTGCGCGCCGTGCCGTCGGTGTGGGCGTCGGTCGCGGACCGCGCGGTGGGCCAGGCGCAGGTGTTCGCGCCGGATCCGGCGGGGCGCCACGAGCTCGAGCGCTGGGCGGCCGCGCGCGTCCACGACCTCGGGCCGGGCGCATGGGCGCGCGCGCTGTTCGAAGAGGGCACCCACGAGCACTTTCACCTCACCGCCGAGACCGGCCTGCCGTCGTTTCACATGCGGCCCGAGCCCGACCTGCTGCTCCGCGAGCGCATGGAGGATACGTCGCCCGAGAGCCTGCGCCGGTTCAACGTGCGCTGGGTGATCGGCGTCGGTCGGTCGCCGTCGCTGGGCGATCGGGCGACCGAGCGCCGGCTCGGCTCGTACCGCATCCGCGAGGTCGCCGCCTGGGATGGCAAGTTCGCGCGGATCGAGCGCGGCACCGGCGAGGTCACGGTCACCCGGCTCGACGATCGCGCGGTCGAGGTCGACGTCACCGGCACGACCGAGCCGGTGCTGGTCGCGCTGGGCACCGGGTTCTACCCGCGCTGGCAGGCGCGCCACGCCAGCGGCGCCATGGAGCCGGTCTATGCGTACCCGACGGTGCCGGACGGCGAGCTACACGTCGTCGCCGCGTGGCTGGCGCCGGGCCACACGACCTTCACGATCGATGGCCCGCTGCCGTCGGACCACGCCGGTCGCGCGGTCTCGTGGCTGGCGGCGCTGGCGATCGCCGCCGTGCTGGTGGTCTGGCTCCGGCGGGCATGGCGCTACCGCGTGTTGCGGCGCTGGGCGGCGGCGCGGCGGCGGGGCGGTGGGCTCGCGCGGTTCGCGATCCGCGCCGGGGTGCCGCTCGGGCTCGCCGCGCTCCTCGTCCGCGGCTGCGCCGACGAGCTCGGCGAGACCCGCGCGCTCGTGCTCGGCGGCGGCCTGCGCAGCGCGGCCGAGGTCGAGGCCCGGGTCGGCGGCGGCGCGTGGCAGTCCTGCGGCTACTTCGCCTTGACCGGCGCGTTCGAGTGCGACGGCGTGCTCACCGCCTACGACTCGATGACCGTGCTGCTCAACGACGTCGAGCCGAGCTGGCCGTTCAACACGCCCGGCATCGCCGCGGTCGCGCTGGCGAACGACGTCGAGCTCCGGATCCGGCTACGCGCGCGGCTCTCCGGAAGCTACCGCGCGGCGGTCAACGAGGGCCACGCGGAGTTCGTGCGCGACGGCGATCCGGTGCACGTGATCGAGCGCGGCGAGCTGACCTTGGCCGACCGCGGCGAGACGCCGGTCGAGATCCGCGCGAAGGTCCCGACCTCGATCTGGGCGTTCACGTTCGTCCGCGACACCACGCTCGATCCGCCGCGGCCCTTCCTCGACGGGCCGCCGGACGACGCACCCGCGGAGCTCCGCGCGATCCGCGGTCCGGGCCCGGGCATGTGAGCCTCCCTGCGAGCCATTTGCGCGCGATCGCGAATGCCGGCCGCGCGGCGATCCGCTAGCCTCGCTTCCATGATCCGCCACATCCTTCTCTTGAAGCAGCGGGCGACGGCGACCGCCGAGGCTGTCGACGCCGCGCGGGCGGCGCTCGCGGCGCTCGTCGGCCCGATTCCCGGCCTCGTCAACTTCCACTGGGGCCCGAACCACGCACCGGCGGAGCGTCAGGCCGGCTACACGCACGGCTTCTCGATGGACTTCGTCGATCAGCCGAGCCTCGACGCGTACGCGCCGCATCCGCAGCACCAGGCCGCGGTGGCCAAGGTCCGCGAGGCGTTTGAAGCCACCGCGGTGTGCGACTTCGCGCTGTGACCGCTCGTTGCCGTCGCGCCCGCGGATCGCTCAGCCGTAGATCGCGTACAGCGTGGTCGCCGTCGCGCCGCCGAGATTGAGCAGGAACCACGGATCGCGGAGCATCGCGTCGGTGGGCGGCGCGTCGCTGGGTCGCCACACCGCGAGCAGGAGGAACCGGACGAGCCCGAGCGCGACGAACGGCGCCACGTACACCAGGCGCGTGGTCCCAAAGAACTCGACGGTGCGCGGCGACAGGGTGTACGCGACGAACGCCCCGCAGGTGATCGGCGCCAGCGCGAGCATCGTGGCCCGCACGACCTCGATGCGATAGCCGGCGAGCGCGGCGCGCGTGGTATGTGCGCGGCGGTGATTCGTCGCCCAGGTCAGCTCGTGGGCGCGCTTGCCCAGGCCCAGGAACAGCGCGATCAGCGCGGTGCAGAGCAACAGCCAGCGCGACGCGGGGACGGCGATCGCCGTCGCGCCGGCGAGCACGCGGAGCAAGAAGCCGCTCGCGATCAGCGCGACGTCGACGAACGCGATCTTCTTGAGGCCGAGGCTGTAGGCGAGGTTCTCGACCAGGTAGAGCGCGGCGATCGTGGCGAGCTCCCAGCCGAGCACTAGGCAGCCGGCGAGCGCGCCGACGGCGAGCAGCCCGGCCGAGATCAGCGCCGCCCGCTCGGAGAGGTCGCCGCGCGCGATCGGGCGCAGCCGCTTGGTCGGGTGCAGGCGGTCGGCCTCGCAATCGTGCACGTCATTGAACGCGTAAACCGCGCCGGACAGCGCGCAGAACGCGAGCACCGCGAGGCAGCTGCGCAGCACGTACATCGGATCGGTGAGGTGGCGCGCGAACACCAGCGGCGCCGCGACGAACACGTTCTTGACCCACTGCCGCGGGCGCATCGTGAGCACCAGCGCGCGGGCCGTGTTCAACATCTCACCTACGATAGCAGACGGGGCCGCCGGGCGACTACCGCCGCAGATCCACGAGTGTGACGGAGCCCCGGCGCGCGATGGCCGGGTGCTCGAGCACGAGCGCTTCGAGGTCATCGGCGCACGGCGCCGCGGGCGCCGCGCACCACCAGCGGTACAAGAGGCTGGTTCGGCGGCGGCGCGCGCCCGGATCGTCGGGCTCGATCATCAGGAATTGCGCTGACAGCTGGATCAGCAGGGCGTCGATCGCTTGGTGGGACGTCGGTTGCCGGCGCAGCCGGGCGCCCGACGGGGTGCGCAGATCGACGATGCGATGGTCCGCGTAATCGATCCGATCGGGCGCGGTCACCCAGATCGCCACGGTGGCGCCGCGCGGCACGCGCGCGAGCAGCTCGCCGTAGGGCGCCGCCGGCGCGGCAGGCGGCCGCTCGATCGCCTCGATCGCCGTGGCCGCGGCGGCCATCCGGCGCGACGAGCGCAGCGATCATCGCGGCGGCGCCGGACGCCCGGGTACGCGCGAGCTCGATCACGAGGGTCACCACGAACGCGATCGCGATCGGCCACGCGAGCCGCAGCGGGTAGGTGCCAGCGCTCGTGACGTGCGCCACGATCGCGCCGATCGCCGTGGCGGTCGCGATCGCCGCGCTGCGCATCGCGCGGCTGTCGGGCAGCACGAGGTGAAGCACGCCGGCCGCCGGCGCCGCGATCGCGATCGCGAGCGCGACGCGGAGCACGAGCGCCGGCGGCGGCGGGCCGGCGAGCGCGGCGTGGGCGATCGCCGGGACCGAGCGCCACGCGATCATGCGGGCGACCAGGAACGGAAACCCGACCACGAACACGCCGCCGATCAGGATCGCGGTGCAATGGTGGTCGTCGCGCTTGCGCCACCACGCGGTGATCACCGCGGTCGCCGCGATCGGCGCGAGCTCGTAGCGCAGCGCGATCAGCGCGCCGGCGGTCAGCGCGAGCGGCAGCGCCGGCGGCGGATCGGCGTCGCCCAGCATGGTGTACAGCGCGACGCACAGCCCGACCGCGGTCCAGCACGGTAGCGGATCGGTCGGCGCGAGCGCGAGCGCCGAGGCGGCGACCAGCAGCACGCCGGCCCACAGCGCGGCGCTGCGCTCGCGGGTGCGGCGCTGCGCGATCGCGAGGCCCAGGCCGAGCACGAGCGCGAGCGGCTCGACCAGCGCGGCGCCGGCCTCGCCGGCGCCCGACGCGATCGCGGCGAGCGCGACCTGCGCGCCGAGCTGGACGCTGCGCGGATAGCCGATCGGATCGGCGAGCGCGCCGGTGTCGAGCACGCGGCGGACCTGGGCGAGCACGTGGGCCTCGTCGTCGAACGGCCAGGGCGGCGGATCGCCCACCGCGCCGAACATCGCCAGCGCGCCGATCCCGGCGAGCAGCACCGCCGGGATCGCCCAGCTCGGCACATCGCCGAGCGTGTCGGCGACGCGGCGCGCGTGGTCGTCGAAGCGATAGCCCAGCCACGCGGTGTGCACGGCGGCGAACCCGAAGACCAGGGCGCTGTGGGCCGCGAGCGTGCCGGCGCCGGTCGCGATCGCGATCCCGGACAGGCCGACCAGCCCGGCGATCCCCCACTGCAGCACGAGCCAGGGCGCGGCGGCGCGCACGCCGGCCAGCCGCGCGACGGCCCGCCCGGCGCCGTGGAACGCGGCGGTGAGCGCGATCGCCTGGCCGACCACCGCGACGACCCCGTGGACCGGCAGCAGCGTCAGCCACGGCAGCACCATCGCCGCCGCGACGACGCCGGATGCGATCATGGCGGCGACCACCACTCGACCGACTCGAGGCCCGCGATCCGCGGATCGCGGACCTCGCGATCCGGCTCCGCCGTGGTGGCGAACGTGAGGTAGAGGTCGTGCCACCCAGGGGTGAGCTGGTGGCGCGCGACGGTCGCCGTGATCGCGTAGCGCCCGGTCGCGTCGGCGACCCCCGAGGCCACGAGCTCGCCGTCGAGCGAGACGTCGAGCCGGGGTCGCGCATCGATCGCGTCGAGCGCGCTGGCGGCGCGCAGCACGAGCCGCATGTCGCGCCCGGTGGTCCCGCGCACCCGCAGGTGGGCCCGGCGGGACATCGGCAGGACCGGCGTGGTGCGCTTGCCCACGGCGGGGCGCGATCCGGCCTCGCTCCACAGCGCATCTTCGCCGGTGGCGTCGATGTAGCGCATCGCGCCGAGGCCATCCTCGAACCGCACGTCGGCCCGCGTCGACAGCGACCACGCGTCGTGCATGCCCTCGCGGTCGGCGAGCTCGCGGGCCCACGCGCCGCGCTGGCTCGGCTCGTCGCCGCGCAGCGTGCGCCGGCTGGCCGGGCGCAGCACGGTCGCGAGATCGAGCACGACCAGGCCCTCGGCGTCGTACATCACGCGGGTCGTGGTCGCGAGCTCGGCGAACCCGTCGATCGCGTCGACCGTGTAGGCGCCCATGATCTGGAACAGCTCGCGGTCGTCGAACAGGCGGCGGACCCACGGCTCGCGGCGGAACGCGCAGCGCGACCGCTCGGGCCGCACGAACGCGGCGTAGCGATAGCCCTGGGCGACGAGGTAGGCGCGCAGCGGCTCGGCACCGGCGAACGCCGGGAGCTGCGGATCGGGGCTCGCCCAGCCCGGGATATCGAGGTTGGCGATCGGGTTGCGGCGGTAGTCGAGCATCGCCGGGTCGTCGAGCATCACGATCAGCCGCGCGCCCGCCGGCACCGCGGCCTGCATCGCGGCGTAGCGCCGCTGCTCGAGGCGCGCCGTGCCATCGCCGTGGCGATCGATCGCGGCGGCCTGCCCGATCGCGTCGAACACCGCGACCGCCTGCGCGGGCATCGCACCGCGGCCGACGACGATCTGCAGCACCAGCGCCGCGAGCACGACCCAGCGGCCGAGCGGCGGGAGCGCGACCTCGCTATCGTCATCGGCGCCGAGCTCGAGCACCAGCGCGATCGCCAGCACGGTCGAGAACCCGAACGCGTGGCGCCACACGTCCGACGTGTCGCTGCTCGCGAGGCCGTGGACCAGGAGCCCGAGGCTCAGCGCGCTCGCGATCGCCAGCGCGGACAGCGGCCGGCCGGGCCGGCGATCGATCGCGAACGCCAGGACGAGCGCGAGCGCCGGGATCACGACGAGCGGCACGGCCTCGACGCACGCGGTGACCAGCAACGCCAGCTCCGCCGGCCACGTGAGCTGGGCCGGCGGCAGCGACAGCTGGTGGTTCCACGTGCCGTCGAGCACCGGGAACAGGAACGTGTGGCTCGAGACGCACGCGGCGAACAGCCACGGCGCGATCGCGGCGAGCGCGGTGCCGGCGACCCGTAGCAGGCCGCCGCGCTCCTGCTGCCAGGCCTCGCGCACCGGCATCGTGCGGGCCAGCGCGACGAACCGGATGATCAGCACGCACGCGAGGAACACCACGGTCGTCGCCAGGAAGTTCTGGTGCAGCGTGCAGGCCATCGCGCCCACGAGGCCGGCCACCGCCCACTGCTCGCGGACGACCGCCCGGTACAGCGCGAGGTACGCCACCACGCCGGTCCAGTAGCTCGCGGTGTCGATCGCGGTGTCGGGCAGGAGCACGATCGCCAGCGCGAGCAGCGCGACCCAGACCGGCTGGGTCCGGCGTTCGCGCGCGTAGCCGACGATCCCGAGCAGCGCGATCGCGAAGCCGAGGCCCTTGTCGAGCAGGTGCACGCTGGCCAGCGAGCCGCGCGCACCGACCAGCGCCTGCAGCGCGGTCTGTCCCCCGTAGGCGCCGAGCCGGCGAAACGAGAACGGCTCGATGAGATCGCCTGTGTCGAGCAGCCGCTTGAGCAGCGGCGTGTAGGCCACGTCGTCGGCCCACGGGCTGCGGTCGAGCGCGGCGACCGAGCCGACCAGCCGCACGCACGCGACCCCGGCGAGCGCGCCGGCGAACGCGGCGAGCGCCGGCCGCTCGGCGACGAACCCCAGGCCGTGGCGGATGTGCTGCCACAGCGCGGTCGGGGTCGTCAGCTCGCGCCACGCGAACCCGAGGAACCCAAGGCCGATCAGCCCGAGCACGACCGGCTGGGTCAAGAGCTCGAGCGCCACGAGCAGCCCGGCGACGGCGACCAGCCCGGCGGCGCCGAGCGCGGTGCGCTGGCCGGCGTCGGGATCGGAGATCCGCGCGAGCCGCACGACGATCGCCCCCCAGCCGCTCAGCACGAAGATCAGAAACCCCAGCCACGGGAGCCCGCCGCGCAGCACCGAGGTCGGCTGCGCGAGCCCGGCGACGCCGAGGACCAGCACGCCGAGGATCGTCACGCCGCGCAGCACGCCGTCGAGCTGCGGCGAGGCCGCGCGCCGGTCGTGCGGCGCGAGCGCGCCGGGCCGAGACTCGCGGCGCGCCCGATCGCGGCGGCGCGCGTCGGGCCGGCCGTGCCCCGGCTCGTGGGGCGACGGCCCGAGCGGCCTGACCGGCCTCGGCGGGTCGCGGCCGGGCCGATCGTCGAGCGAGGGCCCCTGGGCGGCGGGGTCGGCGTCCGGCGCCTGGGCGGCTGGGATCCGGCGCGTCGTG
>Ga0302256_10000184_pt1 | contig 13486 bp, 9 predicted proteins | sample I_Fen_E3_4_FD_194571 | JGI IMG/M metagenome (GOLD analysis project Ga0302256, IMG submission 194571) | Peat permafrost microbial communities from Stordalen Mire near Abisko, Sweden - I_Fen_E3_4 | ecosystem: Environmental > Terrestrial > Soil > Wetlands > Permafrost | place: Sweden: Abisko...
GGCGATGTGCACGCCATTCAGCAGGCCTTCGAAGTGCTGGCCCATGTTGCCGTGCTTCGCTGCGTCCAGCGTGAAGCTGAATGCGCGTTCGTAGAAGGCGGCGAGGGCTTGGGGTGCGGGCGAATAGAGCACGAGACCGGCAACGCTGGCAGTGGGTGTTGGCATGGTAGTTCTCTTGAAGTGAAGTGGGTGAGAACTGAATCGTAGGAACCAAGCCCTCCGCAGGCTTGAAGAAATCGGACATCTTGCGGGGCCCTCCTACACTGCCCGCATGGGAGAGAAGAGTCACGGCTGGCGCATTGCCGGCATGGGCCTGGCCTGGGGGCTGGGGGTTTCGTTGCAGCTGCAAGAGCCTGCGCTGGCGCCGCTGTGGGTCTACTTGTCGTGTGGAGTGATCGGGCTCGCGTGTGGTGCATTCGCGTGGCACTGGTCGCGGCTGTGGTTGCTCTGGCTGGCGGCTGCGCTGTTGATGGGCCTGGGCGTCTCGGGTTGGCATGCGAGCAGTCGGCTGGCCGAGGCGCTGCCGGCGTCGCGCGAAGGGCAAGACCTGCAGGTCGTCGGCGTGGTGGCGGGCCTGCCCCAACAGTCGCCCACGGGCCTGCGATTTCGCTTCGAGATTGAAGAGGCGCGTTCGCAGGGGCAGGTGGTCAGCGTGCCGCCCCTGGTGGCGCTCGGTTGGTACAGCGGGTGGCATGAAGACGCCGCGCTGAGCGAGCCGCAGCAGTCGCTGCGAGCCGGGCAACGCTGGCGCTTCACGCTGCGCTTGCGTCAACCGCATGGCAACGTGAACCCGGATGGCTTCGATTACGAGCTGTATCTGTTCGAACAGGGCCTGCGTGCGACCGGCTACGTGCGTGCCGGCGACCCGTCGCAGCCCGAGTTGCTGGACCCTCAGGCCGGCTACGCCATCGACCGCCTGCGCCAGCGGGTGCGCGACGCCATCTATGCCCATGTGAGCGACACGCGGGCGGCCGGCGTGCTGGCCGCCCTGGCGGTGGGCGACCAGTCGGCCATCGAGCGCGACGACTGGCAGCTCTTTCGCAACACGGGCGTGGCGCACCTGATGAGCATCAGCGGTTTGCACGTCACCATGTTTGCCTGGCTGGCGGGCCTCTTGGTCACCAGCGGGTGGCGGCTCAGCACGCGGGCCATGCTGTGGATGCCGGCGCAGATTGCCGGGCGCTGGGGCGGCGTGGCGGCTGCCGCCGGCTATGCGCTCTTCTCGGGCTGGGGCGTGCCCGCACAGCGCACGGTGTGGATGCTGGCGACGGTGACGCTGCTTCAGTGGCTCGGCCGGCGATGGCCGTGGATGCTGGTGCTGCTGGTGGCCGGTGTGGTGGTGAGTGCGCTCGACCCCTGGGCCTTGTTGCAGCCGGGCTTCTGGCTGTCGTTCATGGCGGTGGGTTTGCTGATGTCGTCCGAGCCGGTGTACCGATACCGCGAGCCCGCTGTTGCCCAAGGATGGCCGCGTCGTGTGTGGGCGACCGTCAAGGCCGATTTGCGCACCCAGGTCATTGCCACGCTCGGGCTCACGCCGTTGACCCTTGTGTTTTTCCAGCAGGTGTCGGTGGTGGGCTTCGCGGCGAACCTGGTGGCGATTCCCTTGGTCACGCTGGTCATCACGCCGCTGGCGTTGCTGGGCGTGGTCTTCTCGCCTCTGTGGCAGCTGGGCGCACTGGTGCAACAGACGCTTGCCAGCGGGCTGATGCTGCTCGATCACTTGCCTGGTGCGGTGTGGCTGGTGCCTGTTGCCCCGCTGTGGGCGCAGGCGGCCGGCCTCGCCGCCGCGGCGCTGTTGGTCTCGCCCCTGCCGTGGCGCGTGCGCCTGCTGGCCGTGCCCCTGGTCATGCCCTTGCTGCTGCCGGTGCGCGAACTGCCCGCCGAGGGGCAGTTCGAGTTGCTGGCCGTGGACGTGGGGCAGGGCACGGCCGTGCTGGTGCGCACCCGTCAGCACCTGATGGTGTACGACGCCGGGCCGCAGTACTCGCGCGAAAGTGATGCCGGCCAGCGTGTCTTGCTGCCCTTGCTGCGGGCGCGTGGAGAAACGCGCATCGACCGGCTGGTGCTCAGCCACCGCGATCTGGACCACGTGGGCGGCGCCACCGCCTTGCTGAAGAACATGCCGGTCACCGAACTGCTCAGTTCGCTGGAGGCCGAGCACCCGTTGCGCGCGATGGCCGCGCCGCCCCGGCGCTGCGAAGCCGGTCAGTCATGGCAGTGGGATGGCGTGCGCTTTGATGTGCTGCACCCGCAGGCTGCCGACTACGACCGATCGCTGAAGTCGAATGCGATGTCCTGCGTGGTCAAGGTGAGCAGTGCGCAGGGCACGGCCTTGCTCACCGGCGACATCGAGCGCGCGCAGGAGGCCGATCTGCTGGCCACGCAGCGAGAGGCACTGCGCAGCGATGTGCTGGTGGTGCCCCACCATGGCAGCCGCACCTCGTCGACCGCAGGTTTTCTCGAGGCCGTGGCACCAAGCGTGGCGGTCATCCAGGCGGGCTACAGAAACCGCTTCGGCCACCCGGTGCCCGAGGTACTGGCCCGCCTCGACGAGCGCGGCGCCGCAGTCCACATCAGCCCGGCATGCGGTGCCTGGTGGTGGCACAGTGGCACCAGCGCCGGCAGCGGTGCGTGCGAGCGTGAAACGGTGCAGCGTTACTGGCATCACCGTGCAGGCACCGAATAAACCGGTGCTTGCGCCCGTCGATGGTGCGCAAGTGGCCTGGAATTTGCTAACCTGCCCTTGAGGAGACTTGCAGATGAGACCCAGTTTCGACGAGATGCAGGCCACCAGCACCACGGTGCGTGACCACTACCGTGTGTACGACCGTTGGCTTGCGCAGCAGCCGAGTGACGTGATGCACTCCCGCCGCGAAGAGGCGGAGATGATCTTCCGCCGAGTCGGCATCACCTTCGCCGTGTATGGCGCCAAGGACGAAGACGGCTCGGGCACCGAGCGCCTGATCCCGTTCGACCTGATCCCGCGCGTCATTCCGGCGTCGGAGTGGAACGAGATGGAAAAAGGGCTGACGCAGCGGGTCACTGCGCTCAACCGCTTCATCCACGACGTCTACCACGAGCAGGAGATCATCCGCGCCGGCATCGTGCCGGCCGACCAGATCTTCAAGAACGCGCAGTTCAGGCCCGAGATGATGGGCGTCGACGTGCCCGGTGGCGTGTACTCGCACATCAGCGGCATCGACATCGTGCGCGCGGCGAACCCCGATGGCAGCGGCTCGTACTACGTGCTCGAAGACAACCTGCGCGTGCCCAGCGGCGTGAGCTACATGCTCGAAAACCGCAAGATGATGATGCGGCTATTTCCCGAGTTGTTCAGCCAGCACCGCGTGGCGCCGGTCGCGCACTACCCCGACCTGTTGCTCGAGACGCTGCGCGGCGTGGCACCGGCGGCGGTGAACGAGCCGACGGTCGTCGTGCTCACGCCCGGCATGTACAACAGCGCCTACTTCGAGCACGCGTTCCTGGCGCAGCAGATGGGTGTCGAGCTGGTCGAAGGGCAAGACCTCTTCGTCAAGGACAACTTCTGCTACATGCGCACGACGCAGGGCCCGAAGCGTGTCGACGTGATCTATCGCCGTGTCGACGACGACTTTCTCGACCCGTTGGCCTTCCGCCCCGATTCGACGCTGGGTTGCGCGGGCCTGCTGAGCGTGTACCGCGCCGGCAACGTGACGCTGTCGAACGCCATCGGTACCGGCGTGGCCGACGACAAGTCGATCTACCCCTACGTGCCCAAGATGATCGAGTTCTACCTCGGCGAGAAGCCGATCCTCAACAACGTGCCGACCTACCTGTGCCGCGAAGAGGATGACTTCAAGTACGTGCTCGACCACCTGGGTGAGCTGGTGGTGAAAGAGGTGCATGGCGCCGGCGGCTACGGCATGCTGGTCGGGCCGGCGTCCACCAAGGCCGAGATTGCCGATTTCCGCAAGGCGCTCGAAGCCAACCCGGCCGGCTACATCGCGCAGCCCACGCTCAGCCTGTCGACCTGCCCCACGTTTGTCGAGAGCGGCATCGCGCCGCGCCACATCGACCTGCGGCCCTTCGTGCTGTCGGGCAAGCATGTGCAGATGGTGCCCGGCGGCCTCACGCGCGTGGCGCTCAAGGAGGGTTCGCTGGTCGTCAACTCGTCCCAGGGCGGTGGCACCAAAGACACCTGGGTGTTGGAGGATTGATGAGCAACGGTGCCCCATTGATCGGTCTTTTCATCGCAAAGGCGCAAAGGCGCAAAGAACGCAAAGGTCGCCAAGAAGACCGTTTTGTATTCCTTTGCGGACTTTGCGTTCTTTGCGCCTTTGCGTTGAAAGTCCTGGCCAATGTGCCCCTGACGTTCAAGGAGCTTGCCATGCTGTCTAGAACCGCCGACCACCTCTTCTGGATGGCCCGCTACATGGAGCGCGCCGGTCAAGCCGCGAAGCGGCTTGCGACGCAGTCACAACACGGCGACGCGCGCCAGCGCGTTGCGGGGTTTTCGGCCAACCGGAGTTAAGCGATGCTCTCTCGAACTGCCGACCACTTGTTTTGGATGGCGCGCTATATGGAGCGCGCCGAAAACACCGCGCGCATGCTCGATGTCAACTACCAGACCTCGCTGCTGCCGCAGTCGGCCGACGCCGCCGAGAACGGCTGGCGTGGCCTGCTCAGCATTTCCGAGCTCACGCAAGACTATTCCGAGCGCCATGGCGAAATCACGCCCAAGCGCGTGATGGACTACATGGTCAGCGACGAGCGCAACCCGTCGAGCATCTACAGCTGCCTGATGGCCGCACGCGAAAATGCCCGCGCGGTGCGCGGCACGCTGACCACCGAGGTGTGGGAAACGCAGAACCAGACCTGGCTCGAGTTCCAGCGCATGCTGCGCGCCAATGCCTTCGAGAGAGACCCGGGCGATGCCTTCGAGTGGGTCAAGTTCCGCTCGCACCTGTCGCGCGGCGTCACGGTGGGCACCATGCTGCAGGACGAAGCCTTCCACTTCCTGCGCATCGGCAGCTTCCTGGAGCGCGCCGACAACACCGCGCGCATGCTTGACGTGAAGTTCCATGCCGTCGAGAGCGAGTTCTTCGGCACCGGCTCGGCCAACGGCAATGGCGGCAAGGACCAGGAGTACGACTTCTATCACTGGTCGGCCATCCTGCGCTCGGTCTCGGGTTTCGAGGTCTACCGCAAGGCCTACCGCAATGTCATCCGGCCCGAGAGGGTGGCCGAGTTGCTGATCCTGCGTTCCGACATGCCGCGCTCGCTGGCAGCCTGCATGGATGAGGTCGTCTCCAACCTGCAGCGCGTGGCCAACGAGCAATCGAGCGACACGCTGCGCCGCGCCGGACGCCTGCAGGCCGATCTGCGCTTTGGTCGCATCGATGAAATTCTGGCGACCGGTTTGCATGCGTTTCTCACGCAGTTCCTGGAACGCGTGGGCACGCTGGGCGTGGGCATCAGCCGCGACTTTCTTGTACCCGTTGCCGCGTAACGAGCAATGCTGGATGAAACTCACCATCCAACACCTGACGCAGTACGACTACAGCGCGCCGGTGCAATATGCCCTGCAGTCGCTGTGTCTCACACCGCAGGCGAGCGCCCACCAGACCGTGCATGACTGGACGCTCAGCGCGCCCGCGCCCTTGTTCGGGCAGCGCGATGGCTACGGCAACATGGCCCACACCTGGAGCTTGATGCAGCGGTCCTACGCGAGTTCGGTGCGCGCCGGTGGCACGGTGGAAACCCACGCTTCGCCGTGGCTGGTGGACGATTCGGCGCCGCCCAAGCTCTACCTGCGCGTCACGCCGCTCACCACCGCCGACGACCGGCTGCTTGCGCTCGGCCGCGTTCACCTGGTCGATGGTATCGACGAGGCTGCGGCCATGGCGCTGGCCGTTGCCGTGCTGAACCGCGTGCGCTACAAGACCGGCGCGACCACCGTGCAGACCACCGCGCTGCAGGCCTGGGACCTGGGCGTTGGGGTATGCCAGGACCATGCCCATGTGTTCATCGCTGCGTGCCGCGCCAACGGCGTGCCGGCGCGCTACGTGAGCGGCTATTTCTACGCGCCCGATGCACCGCACCTGGCCAGCCATGCCTGGGCCGACGTGTGCGTCGAGCCCGAGGCGCACCGCTGGCTCAGCATCGACATCACCCACAGCTGCCTGATGGACGAGCGCCACGTGCGCCTGGCCGTCGGTCTCGACTACAGCACCTGCTCGCCGATCCGCGGCGTGCGCGAAGGCGGTGGCGATGAATCCATGCGGGTTCGCATCGACATTCGCGAAGCCCGACCCAACCCGAAATTGATGACTGTTCTGGAGCCCTGAATGTCCATCCACGTTGCGCTCAACCACGTGACCCACTACCGGTACGACCGGCCGGTCAACCTCGGGCCGCAGGTGGTTCGCCTGCGCCCTGCGCCGCACTCGCGCACGCGCATCCTGAGCTACTCGATGCGCGTCACGCCTGCCACGCACTTCATCAACTGGCAGCAAGACCCGCAGGCCAACTACCTCGCGCGGCTGGTGTTCCCCGACAAGACCACCTCATTCCGCATCGAGATCGACCTCGTCGCCGAGATGTCGGTGCTCAACCCGTTCGACTTCTTCCTCGAGCCCGAGGCCGACAACTTCCCGTTCGAGTACGACAAGTCGCTGGCCACCGAACTCGAACCCTACCGCCGCAAGGAACCGGCGACGCCGGCCTTTGCCAAGTACCTGGCGAGCATCTCGCGCGAGAAGATGCAGACGACGAACTTTCTCGTCGCGCTCAACCAGCGCCTGCAAAAAGACATCAGCTACCTGATCCGCATGGAGCCGGGCGTGCAGACGCCCGATGAAACGCTGGTCAGCGGCGCGGGTTCGTGCCGCGACACCGGTTGGCTGCTCGTGCAACTGCTGCGTCACCTGGGCTTTGCGGCGCGCTTCGTGTCGGGTTACCTGATCCAGCTGAAGAGCGACGTGAAATCGCTCGACGGCCCGAGCGGCACCGAGGTTGACTTCACCGACCTGCACGCCTGGTGCGAGGTCTACCTGCCGGGCGCCGGCTGGATCGGTTTCGACCCCACCTCGGGCCTGCTGGCCGGCGAGGGCCACATTCCGCTGGCCTGCTCTCCCGAGCCTTCATCGGCGGCGCCGGTGTCGGGTTCGCTCGACGACTGCGAGACCGAGTTCGAGCACCTCATGAAAGTGAGCCGCGTGTGGGAGGCCCCGCGCGTGACGCTGCCCTACACCGACGACCAGTGGTCGAACATCGAGACATTGGGCCACCAGGTCGACGCCGACCTGCGCAAGCACGACGTGCGCCTCACGCAAGGCGGCGAGCCCACCTTCGTGTCCATCGACGACCGCGACGGCGCCGAGTGGAACACCGAAGCGATGGGCCCGACCAAGCGCCTGCTCAGCGCCGACCTGATGGACAAGCTGCGCGCCAAGTACGGCGACGGCGGCCTGCTGCACTACGGCCAGGGCAAGTGGTACCCGGGCGAACAGCTGCCGCGCTGGTCGCTCAACCTCTTCTGGCGCAAGGACCGCGAGCCGGTGTGGACGCACCCCGAGCTCTTCGCCAGCGAACACACCGACTACCAGGTCACCGACATCGAGGCGCACAAGTTCCTGAGCGGCGTGGCCAAGCGCCTGAGCCTGGACCCGAAGTTCGTCTTCCCGGCCTATGAAGACACCTGGTACTACCTGTGGCGCGAGCGCAAGCTGCCCACCAACGTCGATCCGTTCAAGGCGAACCTCGCCGACGAGCTGGAGCGCGACCGCCTGCGCAAGATCTTCACGCAAGGGCTCGAGAAGGTGGTGGGCCATGTGCTGCCTGTTGCTCGGCACGACCCGCGCAACGCCGGCCCCAGCCAGCGTTGGCAGACAGGCTCGTGGTTCCTGCGCGGCGACCGCTGCTACCTGATCCCCGGCGACTCGGCCATGGGCTACCGCCTGCCGCTCGATTCGCTGCCCTGGGCCAAATCCGAAGACCTGCCGTGGGTGCATCCGCCCGACCAGACGCAGCCGTTTGCGCCGCTGCCGCCGTATCGGCGCCTGCGTTTCGCCGCGCCCGGCACCGAGCAGGTGGGCATGACACCGTCGCCCGAGACCGCCCTCTCTCCAAGCTTCTCTCCGGCCGGCTCACCAGCCAGCTTTGGCGAACGCTCGCGCGCTGCGCTTCATCCCGGTCCGTCGGTCACGTCGACCACCGCGGTGATGCTGCAGAAGGTGCCCGAGCGGCAGGAGTCGGCCGGCTGGATCACCCGCACCGCAATGAGTGCCGAGCCGCGCGAAGGCAGGCTCTACATCTTCATGCCGCCGATGACGGCACTGGAAGACTACCTGGAGCTCGTCAGCGCCGTCGAAGACACCGCGGCCGAGATGAAGCTGCCGGTGATCCTCGAAGGCTACGAGCCGCCGAAGGACCCGCGCCTGTCGACGCTGCGCGTCACGCCCGACCCTGGCGTGATCGAAGTCAACATCCACCCGGCGCACAGCTGGGCCGAGCTGGTGGAGCAGACCACGCACCTCTACCAGTCTGCCCACGAGACGCGTCTGTCGACCGAGAAGTTCATGGTCGACGGCCGCCACACCGGCACCGGCGGCGGCAACCACTTCGTGCTGGGCGGCGCCACGGTGGCCGACTCGCCCTTCCTGCGCCGGCCCGACCTGCTGGCCAGCATGGTGGCCTACTGGCACAACCACCCGGCGCTGAGCTACCTGTTCTCGGGCCTCTTCATCGGCCCCACCAGCCAGGCGCCGCGCGTGGACGAAGCGCGCAACGATTCGATCTACGAGATCGAGATCGCCTTCGCCGAACTGCAACGCAAGGCCGCGCTCGGCCCGGCGGCGTGCCCGCCTTGGCTGATCGACCGGCTGATGCGCAACCTGCTGATCGACGTCACCGGCAACACCCACCGCGCCGAGTTCTGCATCGACAAGATGTACTCGCCCGACGGCCCCACCGGCCGCCTGGGCTTGCTGGAGATGCGCGCCTTCGAGATGCCGCCGCATGCACGCATGAGCCTCACGCAGCAGCTGCTGATGCGTGCGCTGGTCTCGCGCTTCTGGCAGAAGCCGTATCGGCCGACGAGCCTCAAGCGCTGGGGCACCGAGCTGCATGACCGCTTCATGCTGCCGCACTTCGTGTGGCAAGACATCAGCGATGTGATCGAGGAGCTGAACGAGTTCGGCTACCCGCTGAAGGTCGAGTGGTTCGCGCCGCACCTGAACTTCCGCTTCCCGCAGATCGGCGATTTTGCGGTCGAAGGGGTCGAGCTCGATTTCCGCCTTGCGCTCGAGCCTTGGCATGTGATGGGCGAAGAGGGTGGTGCGGCCGGCACGGTGCGCTTCGTCGATGCGTCGGTCGAGCGCCTGCAGGTCAAGGTGACCGGCCTCGTCGGCGAGCGCCACGTGCTCACCTGCAACGGCCGCGTGGTGCCGCTGCAGTCCACCGGCCAGGTGGGCGAGTTCGTCGCGGCGGTGCGCTACAAGGCCTGGGCGCCGCCATCGGCGCTGCACCCGACGCTGGCCGCAGACGCACCGCTGACCTTCGACCTGGTCGACACCTGGATGAGCCGCTCGATGGGTGGTTGCCAGTACCACGTCTCGCACCCGGGCGGCCTCGCCTACGAGCATGCGCCGGTCAATTCTTATGAGGCCGAAGCCCGCCGCCTGGCGCGCTTCTTCCGCATGGGTCACACGCCGGGCAAGATGTCGGTGCCGAAGGAAGAGCGCAACCCGAACTTCCCGTTCACGCTCGACCTGCGGCGAGCAACGCTCTAGACCAGATCGACCTGCACGCCACGTCGACGCAGGTCGTCGACGACGTGCGGGTCGGCGTCGCGGTCGGTGATGAGCTGGTGGATCTGCTCCACCTTCGCAATCACCGACAGGTTGCGGCGCATCAGCTTCGACGAGTCGGCCACCGCAATCACCTGCCGCGAGATCTTGATCATCTGCGCATTGAGCTGGGCCTCCAGCAAGTGCGGCGTCATCAGCCCGATGTCTGCATCCAGGCTGTCGACGCCGAGGAACAGGCGGTCCACGTTCAGGCCCTGCAGCGCCGCCTCCGCCTGAGGGCCGGACAGAGAAAACGAGTTGGGCCGCAGCACGCCGCCCAGCATGATCAGGTTCACGTGCGGCACGTCGGCCAGCAGCACGGCGATGTTCAAGGCGTTGGTCACGACGTTCAGTGACGTGAGCTTGAGCCGGCGGATCTGCTTGGCCAGCTCGGCGGTGGTCGTGCCCGAATCGAGCATGATGGTTTCACCGTCCTTGACGAGCAGGGCGGCCGCCGCGGCGATGCGCACCTTCTCAGCGTGGCGCAGATTGCGTTTGACGCTGATCGGCAGCTCATCGGTGTCGCGTAGCGACAAGGCGCCGCCATGGCTTCGCACGATGCCGCCGCTGGCCGCCAGTGCGTTGAGGTCGCTGCGGATGGTCACCATCGAGGTACCGAAGTGCGCGGCGAGCTGCTCCACGGTGGCACGCTGTTGCGCGTCGACCAGCTCCTGGATCATGCGCCGCCGCTCCTCGACCAGCAGCTCGCGCTTGGCGGGTGGAAGCTCGGGCGTCGTGTCGGGCTGCGATGGGTCTGCTTCGGGCAAATTGGGCTGGGTCATCTTGACGAGATGCATGCAGATGCAGGGGCCACGCCGAGCGAGCCCTGCAAAGCAGGCTGGTTCAGCGTTGACTCAGCTATTGTGCAGTGCGTTCGAGCTGCAGCACGGCCGACTCGCTCAGCGGCACCGCGCCGCATCGGGCCGCATACAGCGCTGCGCCGATGACAGGCGAGAGCCTGGGCTGGGTCAGCACACAGCCCGGCACGTGCTGAGCCAGCGATTGCTCAAACGGCTTGAGGACGCGCGCCCCGCTCTTGAAGACGCCGCCCGAGTACGACACCGTCAGGCTTTCGGCGCTGGGCACGGCCAAGGCCTTGAAGACACCGGCCACGATGGCAGCCAGGTGATGGCCGGCGGCCGTGTAGATGGCCGTGGCCTGGGAGTCGCCCGCCTCGGCAGCCACGAACACCAGCTGCGCGAGCTGGGCCACCCAGCTGCGGGTCGCGCCTTGCGTGCCGTAGATGGCGGCGCACAGATCGAGATCATCGGACAGGCCGAAGTGCTGGCGCACCAGGCCGTGCAGCGGCCCGCGTGCCGCGCGCCCGTCGCTCATGGTTGAAAACAGCGTGAGCCCTTCGCGCGCGATCCAGAACGCCGAGCCTTCGTCGCTGAACAGATCGCCCCAGCCACCGGCACGGGCCGAGCGGCCTGCGAATTCGCCATAGGCGATCGAGCCGGTGCCGGCGACGATGTTGATGCCGTCCTGGCACGCCAGCGAGCCGGACCAGCCGCAGACCATGTCGTTGCCGCAGCGCCAGCGCCCGGCCGGCAACGCGCCTGCGGGCAGTGCGTCGAGCTGGGCCTTCAGCGAGCTGTCCTCACCATAGGAAGGCAGGCCAAGAAACGCGAAGCTCAATTCGTCGGCCCGTTTCCCTGCTGCGGCAAGCGTGGCGCTGATGCCTTCCTGCAGCATCTGTCGTGTGGCGTCGAGACCCGCCTCGAGGTAGTAGGCCGAACCGCTCTCGTGCCTGGCGAGCAGATGGCCTGCACCATCGATCAACGCAAATGCGGTCTTGGTGCCGCCGCCATCAACGCCCAGAAACATCGCCATCCTCCTGGTTGAACGGGTGAATGCTGACACCGTGGACCACGCGCGTCACCGTGCCCGACTTGCTGGGGTTGTCTGGCGTCATGCCGATGCGCAGCGATTGGCCGAGTGCCAACATCTGGGCGAACACGATGAACGGCAAGCTCATCGCGAGATCGGGCGTCGCGGCAGGCAAGGCAAAGACGACATTGCTGCCATGCTCGGGCAGATCGTCCGCCTGCGCACTCAGTGCAAGCACCTGCGCTGCACGCCCTTCGGAGCGCAGCTCGCGCAACAGGTCGAGATCGTATTGCCGCGTGTAGGGGTCGTTCGACAGGAAGAAGACCACCAGCGTCTTGTCGTTGATGACGGTCTTGGGGCCGTGGCGAAAGCCCAGCGGCGAATCGGCCCAGCCGACCACCTGGCCGTCGGTCAGCTCCAGCAACTTCAGCGACGCTTCTCGTGCCAGGCCGGTCAGGCCGTTGCTGCCCAGATAGACCACGCGTTCATGGCCTGCGCCCGACAGCCCGCCGAACACCGTGGCTGCATTCGCGATGAAGCCTTTGGCCGCCTCGGACAACGTGCCCAACTCGGCCGAGCTGCCTGGCACCAGGCCGAACGCGAGCGCGGCGGCCAGCAGCATGCCGCTGAAGCTGGACGTCATCGCAAAGGCCCGGTCGTTGGTTTCTTCCGGCAGCAACAGAGTGTGGGCGTCCGCACGCGCCTGCATCTCGGTGAAGAGGGCGCCGTCGCGACTGCAGGTGATCACGAGGTGGCTGCAATGGCGCATCACCTGGTCGGCCAGGCCGATGGCCGCCATGCTCTCCGGGCTGTTGCCCGAGCGCGCGAACGACACGAGCAAGGTCGGCACCTCGTCGCGCAGGTGAAGCTCGGGCCCGGTCACCAGGTCGGTGGTCGCGATGGCTTCGACGCGCCGGCGCAGGTGGTGCTGCAAGGTCGGCGCTAGGCATTGGCCGATGAACGCCGAGGTGCCTGCACCGGTCAGGATGATGCGCAGCTCGGGGTGCGCGAGCAGCGGCGCAAGAAAGCCGTGCAGGGCCGTGCTGCCCTGGGCCACCATGGTCTGCACGCGCAGCCACACCTCGGGCTGCTGGCGGATCTCTTGAGCAGTCCAGCGGGCGCCGCGCTGTTCGAGTTCGGCGGCTGAGAGGGAAAACGGGTTCATCAATGGGTCCGGGTGGTCGGGTGGCAGGCCGCCGCGTAGTGGCGCAGGACGCCGGCGACGCCGTCGCGCAGCACGTCGGTCGTGCGCCAGGGAAGGCGGCCTTCGCGGATGGCCGCATGCTGCTGCGGCAGGAACTGGCTCAGCAGGGTCAGCGGTGGCGGGGATTGGTCGAGCTGGTCGAGCATCGCGGTGCATGCGGCCTGGATGTCCGGGTGGCCCCAGTAGTAGCGAATGCGGTCGCTCAGGCTGTATTGCAGGTCGAGCAGCAAGCGTGGCGGTTCGGTGTAGTAGGCACGCCAGTGCGCCGGCTCCGACTGCATCACGCGCAGCACGGTCTGCTTGAGGTCGACGCTGCGCTTGGCGCCTAGCCACTCGCGTTCCACATCGGCCAGCGCCCACAGCGTCTCGCGCAGCGCGAAGGTCACGCCCGGCCCCACCTTGAGGATGGCGAAGTGGTCGCGCACGAGTTGCGACAGGTTGGCGGGCGTCTGGTAGTCGGTGGAATGCGCTTCGTACACCATCGACGCTTCGGCCTCGATGAACCGGCTCAGGTCGCGGGCATGCTCGGGTCGGTAGTCGATGACCTTGTGGTGGTCAAACTCGACCCCCGGTTGCACCACCAGCGCCACCACGCGCTCCCAGGCGGCCTCCAGGCCCAGAGCCG
>Ga0302256_10000185_pt1 | contig 13459 bp, 9 predicted proteins | sample I_Fen_E3_4_FD_194571 | JGI IMG/M metagenome (GOLD analysis project Ga0302256, IMG submission 194571) | Peat permafrost microbial communities from Stordalen Mire near Abisko, Sweden - I_Fen_E3_4 | ecosystem: Environmental > Terrestrial > Soil > Wetlands > Permafrost | place: Sweden: Abisko...
GGGAAACACCATGCCGGCCGCGTTCTTCGAGTCGATCTTGATCACGCGGTCGATCAGCACGGTGACGCCGAGGTCCTTCAGGATGCCGGTGCGGTGGTGGCCGATCGCCAGCGGATACAGCGTGGCGTCGAGCAGCGCGCCGGCGACCGGTGACCCGTTGTAGGCCGCCGGCTTGTTGGCGAGCCCGGCGCGCGACTCGAAGGTCAGGTCGCGCTGGGTGACCGAGACCCCGACCACGACGTCGAGCGCGCGCTCGCCGGGCGACAGGTCGTGGGATGGCGCAGCCGGCGGGCGGGGCTCGTCGGCCGGGGCGCGGTCGTCGGCGGGCGCGGGGTTGCCGTCGGGTTCGCCCTGCGCCACCTGCCTGGCAGCCGCGCGCGGCGCCGCGGCCGGCTCCTCGGCCACCGGCTTGTCGTCGGCCGGGCGCGCGGCCGGCTTGCCGGCCCGGTCGCCGCCGCGCTCGTCGTCGCCGCGCCGCGCGAACGCCTGCTGGGTCGCCGCGTCGTCGTCGGCCTTGAGCTTGGCCGACGCCACGGCGCGATCGTCCTGGTCGTCGCTCGGCGCTGGCTTCTTCGCCGGCTTGCTCGCCGCCTCGGCGGGGTCCTCGGCCGCCCCCGGCTTGTTCGCCCGCTTGGCCTTGGCGGCCTCGGCGTCGGCCTTGCGCTGCTTCGCCGTCCGGGCCGGCCTGGCCGGCTCGTCCTCGACGGCCTCGGCGGTCGCGCCGGCGCTCCCGGGGACGAGGCCCTCGATCACGTCGACCAGCTCGTCGCGGATCTCGCGCTCGGCCTGGCCGTCGAGCCGCGGGCCTTCGGCCTGCGCGTTGATGCCGTTGCCGATCTGCGCGCCGGTCTTGCCGTCGCGCAGCGTGAGCCGCAGAATGAACTGGTCGCGCCGCCGCTCGACCACGCCCGCGACGATCGCGTCGACCTTGAGCTGCTTGGCCACCTTGCGAAGGTCGCGCTCCGACGCGCTCGCCGCGCCGAGCTGCGCCGCGGTGCCGTTCCACGCGTCGGTCGTCACCACGGTGTGGCTCTTCTTGAGCAGCCTCACCAGCTCGTCGTGAAACCGCCCGGCCTTGGGGCCCTCGAGATCGAGCACGACCACGCGCTTGCGGTCGGCCTGGGCCACGCCCGCGAACCCGACGACCAGCACCACCACCGCCACCACCACCCCCAAAAGCTTATTTCTCGTAGCCCTCGATCTCGAATTCATCATTGCCAGGTACTCCGGTGGTGGACTCAGTCGCGCTGGGGACCCAGGACTTCTGCGCGCTGCCCGACACGCCGCGGAACAGCAGCGCGAAATCGGACGGGCTGGTCGAGTGCTTCACGGCCTCCTCGTACGTGACCAGCCGCTGCTTGACGAGGTTCGCCAGGCTCTGGTCGAACGTCATCATGCCGTAGGGGTGCAGGCCCTCCTGGATCGCGTTCTTGATCTCGCGGGTCCGGATCGGCTCTTCGATCATCTCGCGGACGCGCTCGGTGTTCACCATGACCTCGAGCGCGGGCACCATGCCCTTGCCATCGGCGCGCGGCAGCAGGCGCTGCGAGATCACGCCGCGCAGCACGCTCGCCAGCGACAGCCGGGCCTGCATCTGCTGGTGGGTCGGAAACATCGAGATGATGCGATTGACCGTCTCGGTCGCGTCCACGGTGTGGAGGGTCGAGAGCACGAGGTGGCCGGTCTCGGCCGCGGTCATCGCGATCTCGGCGGTCTCGTAGTCGCGCATCTCGCCGACGAGGATCACGTCGGGATCCTGGCGCAGCGCGGCGCGCAGCGCGCGCGAGAACGACATCGTATCGAACCCGAGCTCGCGCTGGTTCAGCACCGATCGCTTGTCGCGGAACGTGTACTCGATCGGATCCTCGACGGTGACGATGTGATAGGCCTGGGTCGTGTTGATGTAGTCGAGCATCGCGGCGAGCGTGGTCGACTTGCCCGAGCCGGTCGCGCCGGTCACCAGCACGATGCCGCGGGCGTGGCTGGTAAGGTCGAGCACCGCCTGCGGCAGGTTGAGCCGTTCGAACGGCGGCACCTCGGGCGGGATCACGCGCAGCACCATGCCGACCGAGCCGCGCTGCTGGAACAGGTTCACGCGGTAGCGCACCCCGTCCGGCGTGCCGTACGCGAGGTCGATGTCGAGGTGCTCCTCGAAATCGGCGCGCTGCCGATCGTTCATCATGTGGACCGCGAACTGGGCGATCGCCTCGCGGGTGAGCGCCGGCACGTCGCGGACGGTGCGCAGGTCCCCCTTGATCCGGAAGATCGGGGGCAACCCCGCCTTCAGGTGAACATCCGACGCGCCGAGCTGCCGCGCAGCCGTCAGTACACGGTCGAGGATCTGGGTCATCCCGTAGCGCGGGAGCGTAACATACCGCCCGAACGGATCTCGCGACGTTATGAGGCGAGACCGCGCCAAGTACGTTACCCTGGTGAACGGGATGCGTTGCTCGAGCTGCGGCACTGAGAACGCGGCGGACTCGCGGTTCTGCGGCGGCTGCGGCGCGCGGCTCGGCGGATCGCGGCCGCGCGTCGCGCCGACTCAAAAGATCGCCGACGATGCGAGCTTCCCTCAACCCCCGCCCCCGGCCGCGGCCGGTGTGATCCCGCTCGCACGTCCGTATCCCGCGAGCGCCCCGCCGATCGGCCCCGGCCGCCCGCTCGACCCGCCGGGCGTGCCGCCGCGCGCAGCACCAGAACGCTACTCATCACCTGCGCCGGGCCGCTCGCCGCGCGCCGCGTCCGAGCTCCCCCGAGCGGCCGCGCGCGACACGCCGTCGCTCCCGATCGCGGCGCGCCGGCCGTGGCCGCTGATCGCCGTGGTGCTGCTGGTCGATCTCGGCCTCGCGGTCGCGGGCGCGTGGCTGCTCTCGGAGGGGCTGGGCGCCCGCCCGGCCGCCAACCGCGCCGCCCCGGCGCGCGCCGCGAGCGGTTCGCCATGACCAGCGCCGAGTCGTCGGGCACGCGCCGCGCCTGGTCAGGCGCCCAGCTGATCGGGGTCGAGGTCCTCGTGCTCGACGGCGATCCGGGCGTCCACGCCGGCATCGAGCAGCTGCTGTCCGACGCCCACCTCCACGTCACCTGCGTCGTCGACCCGGCGCGCGCGCTGCGCCTCGTCGAGCGCCAGTTCTTCTCGGTCGCGCTGATCGACATCGATACTCCCGAGCCGCGCGCCGGCATCGCGACGATCGCGGCGATCAAGCAGCAGTCGCCGACCTCGATGGTGATCGCGATGACGCCGCGCAGGTCCTACGAAGACGCGGTCGACGCGGTGCGCGCGGGCGCCATCGACCTGATCCTCAAAGCACCCAACTCGGTCGAGTACCTGAAGGATCGCGTGATCGACGCCGCCGGCCGCTCGGTCGGTCGCCGCGAGGTCGACTCGGTGCTCGACGATGTCCGCGGCGTCCACGAAGAGTTCCTCCAGCGCTTCATGGAAGCCGAGCGCCGCGCCCTCGACCTGGCCGACAAGGCCGCGGGCCGTGACCGCGCCCACATCGAGCAGCTCGACGAGCTCCGCGTCCTGGTGATCGACGCGGTCGACGACTTCGTCGCCACCCTGGCCGCGGCCGCCCCGCCCGGCTTCGCCTTCATCCACGCCACCTCGGGCGGCGAGGGCCTCGACCGGATCAGCTCGGGCCTGTTCCACTACGCGATGGTCTCCGAGACCATGACCGATCTCCCGGCGCGCACGATCGCCCGCACGATCCGCAACCAGCACCCCGACACCGTCGTGCTCACCTTCCTCGGCCCGGCCGAGGCGGGCCGGGTCGAGCTCGTCGAGAGCCACGGCCTCCGCACGCTGGTCCAGCCGTTCCGCCACGCCAGCCAGCTCGTCGATCGCCTGGGCGAGCTCGCCGAGGCCTGGCGCATCAAGGCGCGCGAGCGCCGCTACGCCCAGGCGTTCCGCGAGAAGCACTACGACTTCCTCCGCCGCTACGTCGAGCTCAAGACCAAGATCGAGCGCGCGATCCACGACGGCCCGGGCTGATATTCCTGCTTCCACTCGTCCAGCGCGCGCTCGTCGAGCCGCCGGAACGAAGACGCACCGTTGCTGCGCTCCGCGACGACTACGGGCCTCGGCTGCGCCCACGCGACGCGCCGCTACGGCGCCTTCGGCCGATCGCCCAGCGCCTGGAGCTCGGAGATCTGGACGAAGCCCGTCGACGTCCCCGGCGCCGAGCTCGTGATCACCAGGCGGACCTGCGTCGTCGAGATCTTGTCGAACGCGATCGTCGTCGGCTGGTCCGACGCGGTCGCCCGCGTCACCCGGGGGTGCCCGACGGGGACGAACGCCGTGCCGTTCCAGTAGGTCACCGCGACCTGTGCGGGCATGGTGAGGCCGGCGGCCAGGTGGAAGTAGGCGACCAGCGAGCTGACCGCCTGCGGCGTGGTCCAGGTCAGCGAGACCCAGTCGGTGGGCTGCGCCAGGCTGAACGCCGGGAGCAGCGCCGTGGCCTCCTTGGCGTAGCGATTCGACCAGCCGGTCGCCTCGACGAGCACGCCGTTGTTGAGCGCGGCCGGCAGCATGGTCGGCGCGCCGCTGAAGCTGGCCGAGGCCACGGCATCGAGCGCCAGGTTCTGGCCCGCCGTGAAGGCGTCCGACACCGTGACCTGGGCCGACGTGGTGAGCCGCGTGCCGGTCAGGCTGCCGCGCACCGAGAGCTCGCCCGGCGCCGCGAGCGCCCCCGCCGGCACGGGCTCCCAGGCGACCGCGAACGCGCCAGACACGCCGTCGCTGTCGGTGACCGTGGCGACGCCCGGCAAGAGCGGCGCCACGCCGACCGGCACCGTGGTCGTGAACCGCTGGACCTGGGCGACCGTGAACGGCGCGACGTGCGCGACCACCCGGCCCGGGCCGCCGCGCGCGCCGCGCTCGAGGTCACCCTCGACATCGTAGGGCCGCGTCGACTCGAGCTGCGGCCGCGTCGGCCTGGACCACCGCACCGCGCGCGGCGACGCCGTGCCATCGCCGAGCACGACCGCGACGGTCTCCGGCAGGGAGGGCGCAGCCCCGACCGGTGTGCGGACCACGGGCTCGATCGCGCCGACCGCGTCCGACGAGCGGCCATCGTCGCGCTCGCGGGTCTCGAACACCGTGGTGGTCGCCGGCAAAAGCCCCGGCGCCGTGGCCGTGACGATGATCGATCCCGGGCGGCCGTCGGACCGGACGATCGCCAGCGCCTTGCCGTTGAACGCCGCGCGGTCGCGCGCCTGGTACGACTCGGCGCTGTCCTGCTTGCCGCTGTCGACGCCCGCCAGCGCGCCGCCGCGAACGTCGAAGTGGATGACGTTCTGCGCCGAGGGCACGACCACGCCGTGGCGATCGACGACCTCGACGGTCACGTACGACAGCGCCCGGCTCTCGGCGGCGATCGCGTAGCGGTTCGGCGTGAGCCGCAGCGCGTGCGGCGCGCCAGCGGTGCGCAGCGTATCGCGCGCCACCTCGACGCCGCCGCGGGTCGCCACCGCCGTCAGCTCGCCCGCCGCGAACGGCACGCTCCAGGTCAGGTGCAGCTTGCCGGTGCTGCCGTTGGGGCTGGTGTAGCTGCCCGACGAGAACGTCTTGTCGTCGCCGGTCGCCTCGGTGGTCTCGAGGTAGTCCTGGCCGTAGGTCGTCGTCTTGTGATCGTAGCGCTTGACGCCGAGCGAGGTGCCATTCAGCAGCAGCTCGACGGTATCGACATTGGCATATGCCCACACCGTGACCGGCTCGCCGAGCTGGTGGTCAGTCCAGTTCATCGGCACCAGGTGGACCATCGGCGCCGTGGTCCACTGGCTGACGAACGCATAGAACGCGTCCTTGGGGAACCCCGCGGTATCGACCGCGCCGAAGAACGACGACTTGACCGGGAACTGCGCGTACGGCGTCGGCTCGCCGATGTAGTCGAACCCCGACCACAGGAACTGGCCGGTGAAGAACTGGCGATCGCGATCCTTCTTGAGGCCGTACTCGACCGGCATCGTCCACGACGCCATGTTGTTGTCGTAGGACGACACCAGGCGCTGGCCGGGCGTGTAGTCCTCGCCGGTGTTGAGCTGCTGCGGCCCCTGGTAGACGCCGCGGGCCGAGGTCGACGACGACGACTCCGACTCGAAGAAGAACGTGCGCGGGTACCGCGCGTGCAGCGCGTCGACCGACTTCGCCGTGTTGTAGTTGAGGCCGACGCCGTCGAGCAGCACGGCGATCTTGCCGTTGACCGAGTCCGGCGCCGGCGGGCTGCGATAGCTGTCGCTGCCCCACACGACCGGGCGGCTGGTATCGACCGACTTGACGTCGGCGACCAGGCGCTGGGCGTCCTCGATCGTCTGGCCGCGGATCTCGTTGCCGATCGACCACAGGATCACCGCCGGCGAGCTCTTGAAGGTGTTGACCATCTCCAGGATATCGACGTCGGACCACATCCGCCCGCCCGCGCCCGGCGCCTCGACCCCGAAGTAGCTCGCGTAGTCGAACTGCACCTTGTGGGTCCGCCAGGTATCGAACGCCTCGACCATGACGACGATGCCGAGCCGCTCGCAGACATCGATCAGCTCGGGCGATGGCGGGTTGTGCGACGTCCGCAGCGCGTTGACGCCCATCGCCTTCATGATCGACATCTCGCGCCAGATCGCGTCGGGGTGGACCGCCGCGCCGAGCGCGCCGAGATCGTGGTGCAGATCGACGCCGTGGAGCTTCGTCGCGACGCCGTTGATCGCCAGGCCGCGCGCCGGATCGACCTCGACCCACCGGACGCCGAACCGGGTGTCGATCGCGTCGACGTCGTCGCGCCCGATCGCGACCCGGGTCTCGAGCACGTAGGTCACCGGCGCGTCGATCGACCACAGCGCCGGGTTCGCGACGCGGATCACCGCGGTGTCGCGCGCGGCGCCCGGGCTCACCACGATCGGCGACCGGGCCTGGCCGACCGCGCGGCCGCGCGCATCGCGGATCGTGTAGATCATCGTCGCGTGCGCCTCGCGCGCCGACTCGTTGACGAGGTCGGTCGCCACGTGCACGTCGGCGTAGCCGGCGCCGAGCGTCGCCCCGACGTCAGGCGTGGTGACGAAGCTGCCGTGGCGCGCGACGTGGACCGCGTCGGTCGCGACCAGCCGGACGTTGCGATAGATGCCGCTGCCGGAGTACCACCGGCTGCTGGGCAGCTGGTTCGCGACCTTGACCACGACCAGGTTCGCGGAGCCATCCGTGTGGACGATCGATGAGAGGTCGAACGCGAAGCCGGTGTAGCCGTAGGGGTGGACCCCGACGAGCTGGCCGTTGACGTAGATCTCCGCGTTCATGAACACGCCGTCGAACTCGATCGAGATCTTCTTGCCGGCCAGCCGCGGCGGCACCGCGAATCGCTTGCGGTAGAACCCGAGGCCGCCGGGCAGAAACCCGGTATCGCCGCTGGTATCGGCGCGCGCCACCGGCGCGAGCTCGATGCTCCAGTCGTGCGGTACGTCGAGGCTGCGCCAGCTCGCGTCGTCGAAGCTCGGCAGGTGGGCCGACGCGAACGCGGGGGGCACGGTGATGCCGGTCGGGTTCGCGAGCGCGAACCTCCAGTCCTTGGCGAGATCGATGACCTGCCGCGCGCGCGGGGCCGCGCGATCGTCGGCGGCCGCGGGCCGCGCAGGGGTCGCGATCACGCCGGCGGCGACGCCGGCAGCGACAGTGATCGCGGCGAGCGAGCGCCGGTACCACGTCCTGGTTCCGTTCATGGGGAGTCCTTCGCGGTGGGACCGCGCGGCGTGATCGCGCCGCGCAGCCTGCGAGTGGTTGAATGTCGCGCCGACGCTAAGTGGAAACCCATGCACCTGTCAAGCCACACTGATTGTGATCACTCGCGAGCTGGCGACCATGACGTTATCCGGATGCGCAGATAGGTAGTTTCAAACCGCCCGCGGGCGCCCGGCCGCACCGCGTTATCCGCGCGCGCAGCGGGTATCCAGCGCGCCCACCCGGGCATTGGCAGGCGCCCGCGCGCCGCGCTAGATTGCGCCGACCAGCGGCCAGGGGATCACACCCGAGGAGAGTTCGATGGCACGACGGCTCGACGGCAAGCGCGCATTCGTCACGGCGGCAGCAGCGGGCATCGGGCGTGCCTGCGCGATCGCGTTCGCGGCGGAAGGCGCCCGCGTGTTCGCGACCGATATCGACGACCATGGCCTCGCGTCGCTTGCGGAGAGCGGCGTCGCCGAGACCGCCCACCTCGACGTGCGCGATACCGCCGCGGTCGAGGCGATGGCCCACCGCGCCGGCGCGGTCGATATCTTGCTCAACGCGGCCGGCTTCGTCCACCACGGCACCGCGCTGGACTGCACGGACGACGACTGGGAGTTCTCGTTCGATCTCAACGTGAAGTCGATGCACCGCACGCTGCGCGCGTTCCTCCCCGGCATGATCGAGCGCAGCCGCGGCTCGATCGTCAACATCGCGTCCAGCGTGGCGGCGTCGAAGGCCGCGCCCAACCGCTACGTCTACGCCGCGACCAAGGGCGCCGTGGTCGCGCTGACCCGCGCGGTCGCGCTCGACTTCGTCACCAAGGGCATCCGCTGCAACTGCGTCTGCCCCGGCACGATCGAGACGCCGTCGCTCGAGGGCCGGATCCAGGCGCTGGGCGGCAACGCGCGCCAGGCGTTCATCGCCCGCCAGCCGCTCGGCCGGCTCGGCACCGCCGAGGAGGTCGCCGCCGTCGCCGTGCACCTCGCCGGCGACGAGAGCGCGTTCACCACCGGCGTGGCCTACCTCGTCGACGGCGGCTTCACGCTGTAGCGCGACCGGCAGGCCGGTGGTTCCACAGCGCGAACGTCGCGCCGATCCGCGGCTCGGCGGGCCTGTCGTGATCGACGCGCTCAGCCGCGGACCACGCGCGCGCGGGGCAGGCGCGGCGGGCAGACCAAGGGCGGGCTCGGGTGCGCGCCGCGGATCGACGGAATCACGACCACGACGCCCAGCGCGATCGCCGCGAGGCACGCATAGTGGATCACCGCCGGCCACAGCGGCGCGATCTGCTTCAGCGCGACGGGGCCCGGCAGGATGGAGTGTCTGATCGCCACGAACACGACGCTGCCCCAGACATCGATGGCCATCCAGCCCAGGATCTGCGGCCAGCGCGGGCGCCAGAACACCGCGATGCCGGGCACCAGGGCGAGCAGCGCCAGCGTCGTGGACAGCGCGCCGCCCGCGGGCACCAGGTAGTCGCGGTAGTCGCGATCGGTGATGCACAGCCCTTCGGGCAAGGATCCGGAGACGATCGCTAGGGCGCCGAGGACGAACAGGGCGATCACCACGCCGCGCAGGCTGCGGACCACGCGTCGCTCGCGATCGTACGCCGACGTGTCCGAGCCGACGTCCGCCTGCAGCCGCATGTCATCCCGAAGGTAACGCAAGCGCCGCTGGATCCCGCATGGATTCGAGCGCTGGGATGGCGAGACCTCGGGTCAGGCGGGCTGCCAATCGACACTTCAACCCATGGCGATCATGGGACTGAGTGCAAGCGTTCACACGACGGAGCGCGGGCCGACGCGATTCTCGATCCCCGCGCGGCCGGCCACAGCCTCACGTCGCGGGTCGTCGGGATCGGCGCGATCTTGCCAGGGATCTGACCTGACAGCTAGACATCGGTTCAGTACACTGTCGAGGTGAAGTCGCGTCCGACCGAGAACCCACCGAACCGATTTCGCGACCAGGTCGTGACGTACGACGACGGCGAGGCGCCGCCGCCGGCGCACGTCACGGTGATCGACGACCAGTCGCGGTCGATCCTCGCGCACAACGACTCGCCCGATGTCGGGTTCAGCTGGAGCGTCAACCCGTACCGCGGCTGCCAGCATGCCTGCGCCTATTGCTACGCGCGGCCCAGCCACGAGTACCTCGATCTCGGCGCCGGCACCGACTTCGATACCAAGATCGTCGTGAAGCGCCAGGCCGCCGTGCTGCTGCGCGAGGCGTTCGACAAGCCGAGCTGGCAGGGCGAGCCGGTGATGTTCTCGGGCGTGACCGATTGCTATCAGCCGGTCGAGAAGGAGCTCGAGCTGACCCGGCAGTGCCTCGAGGTCTGCCTGGCGTACCGAAATCCGGTCTCGGTGATCTCGAAGAGCGCGCTGGTCGAGCGCGACATCGAGCTGTTCCTGGCGCTCGCCGCGCAGGCGCGGTTCGGCATCAGCGTGAGCCTGGCGTTTTGCGACAACTCCACGGCGCGGGCGATCGAGCCGTGGACGCCCTCGCCCGACCGCCGGTTCAAGCTGATCGAGACGCTCGCCAGGGCCGGCGTGCCGGTCGGCGTGATGTGCGCGCCGATCATCCCAGGGATCAACGACAGCCAGATGGTGACGGTGCTCGAACGCGCGGCGGCCGCGGGCGCGCAGTGGGCCGGCTGGGTGCTGCTGCGCCTGCCCGGCGCCGTGAAGCAGGTGTTCGAGGACCGCGTCCGCGGCGCGATGCCGCTCGCCGCCGACAAGATCCTGCACCGCATCCGGCAGACCCGCGGCGGCGACAAGCTGTACGACGCGCGGTTCGGCGTGCGCGGCCGCGGCGAAGGCCCGTACGCCGAGACGATCAGGATGATGTTCGACGCGACGATCCTCCGGCTCGGCCTGGGCACGCGCAACCGCGACCAGTCGATGTTCTCCGAGCCGGAAGCGGCAACCACGTTTCGCCGGCCCGGCAAGCCGACGCCGCAGCTGTCGCTGTTCTGAGTCGACTAGCCGGTGAGGATCCAGATCAGCGCCGCGATCGCCAACACGGCGAGCGCGGACAGCCCGACGATCGACCACGGCGGCGGCTCGCGGCGCAGCGACGGGCGCCGCGCGGGACGGGCGCGCGGCGCCCGGATCGCCGGAGCGCCATCGCCTCGCAGCTGGCGCTCGGCGGGATCGTGGAACCGCAGGACGATCGAGCCCAGGGCGAGGCTCGCGCCGTCGTGCAGCTCGACCGGCTCATCGTCGATCGCGACGCCATCGACCTGGGTGCCGGTCTTCGAGCCCAGATCGGCCGCGGTCACGCCGTCCCAGCCGCGCCGGATCGCGACGTGGGTGCGCGCGAGATCCTCGTCGAGGATGACCCAGGTCGCCTCGTCGCCGCGGCCGATCACCAGCGTGGCCTCGGGGGGCGGCAGCAGGCGCTTGGTGCCCGCGCCGGTGCCCGCCTCGATCTCGAGCGTCGGCGCGCCGGCCTCGCCGAGCAGGCTGCGCGCCAGCTCGCGCGCCACGCTCTCGGTGCGCTGCGGCGGCGACTCCCTGGCGCCGATCGGCGCCGCCGTGACCCGCACGCGGTACCTGCCGAACTCGAGCACGATGCCGTGGCCGATCGCGCCGCTATCGCCGGCCGCGCGGGTCAGCCCTCCGAGCCTGGACTCGGCCAGGAGCGTCCAGGTCTGGCCCTCGAACCGCACGTGGGCCGCCCGGGCCACCTCGGCCGGCAGCCGGACCCGCGCCGGCGTGGCCGACCCGAGCACCACCACGGAGTCGGCGAGATCGATCGCCGGCAGCGCACCGTGGTCGTGCTCGGTGATCTCGAAGCGCAGCATTCAGGAACGGCCGCTCACGGCGAAGCCGCCACGGCGCGCTGCTCTTCGGCCTTGTACTGGTAGTAGCGCTCGAGGACCATCTTGAGATACTGCCGCGTATAGGCGTACGGCGGTACGTTGTAGCCGTACTTTGCGAGCGAACCCAGCCCGGCGTGGTAGCCGGCGATGGTGAGGACCAGGTCGCCATCGACCCGGTTGGCGAGCCAGCGCAACAGCCGCGTGCCCGTCATGATGTTGGTCCGGGGGTCGAAGATATCGCCCTGGGCGCCCATATCGATCTCGACCGCCGGGTGGACCTGCATGAGGCCCTTGCAATCCATCGACGACACCACCCGGGTATCGTAGTCGCTCTCGACCTTGATCACCGCGCGGATCAGCGGCACCGGGATGCGGTAGAGCGCCGCGGCCTCGAGGATATACTGGTCGTAGCGGTGGAACCGCTCGGGCGACGTGTCGCTCGACGCCACCTTGTCGCAGCGCTCGCAGCTGCCGCGCCGGGCGGCCGCCTTCGAGCCGCGCTCGGGCTCCGCCAGCGAGACCTTCCGCCACTGGCTGCCCGACGGCTTCATGTTCGTAAAGTGCACGGTCCCCTCGGCGTCGGTGAACGAATAAATATCGGCGCGCGCAACCGGCGCGCCCAGCACGAGCATCACAACGACAGCTAGCAACCGCGTCACGGCAAAATCGTAGCCCGTCCACACTGCGAGCGCAAAAGCTGTATGGTCGCACCTCCCATGGCTCTGCCCCTCGAGACCGATTACCTGGTGATCGGGTCCGGAATCGCCGGCCTCAATTTCGCGTTGCTCGCGGCGCGACACGGCCGCGTCGTCGTGATCACCAAGAAGCAACCCGATGACACCAACACCAACTGGGCGCAGGGGGGCGTGGCGGCGGTGCTGGCGTCGCACGACAGCTTCGAGCAGCACATCGAAGATACGCTGGTCGCGGGCGACGGCCTGTGCGACCGCGAGGTCGTCGAGCGCTGCGTCCTGGCTGGCCCGGCCTCGGTCCAGCGCCTGCTCGATCTCGGCGTGCGGCTCGCGCGGAACCCGGAGGGCCAGCTCGACCTCGGCCGCGAGGGCGCGCACACCCACCACCGCGTCGTCCACTGGCAGGACGTCACCGGCCGCGAGATCCAGCGCGCGCTGCTCGAGTCGGTGGCCCGCGAGTCGAACATCACGATGCTGAGCGACCACATCGCGGTCGACTTGCTCAGCATGGCGAAGTACGGCGGCGACCCGGCGTGCTTCGGCGCCTACGTGCTCGACCGCAGGTCCGGCGAGGTCAAGACCATCCTGGCCCGCGCGACCGTGCTGGCGAGCGGCGGCACCGGCAAGGTGTTCCTCTACACCTCCAACCCCGACGTCGCGACCGGCGATGGCGTGGCGATGGCGTACCGGCTCGGCGCCGCGTGCTGCGACCTCGAGTTCGTCCAGTTCCACCCGACCGTCCTGTTCCATCCCCACGCCCGGAACTTCCTGCTCACCGAGGCGATGCGCGGCGAGGGCGGCGTGCTGCGGCTCGCGTCCGGCGAGACGTTCATGGAGAACTACCACCCCATGAAGTCGCTGGCGTCGCGCGACATCGTGGCGCGCGCGATCGACAACGAGCTCAAGAAGTCGGGCGCCGACTCGGTGTTCCTCGACATGACCCACCTCGATCCGGGGTTCGTGCGCGGCCGGTTCCCCAATATCTACGAGCGCTGCCTGCCGCTCGGCATCGACATCACCAGGCAGCCGATCCCGGTCGTGCCGGCGGCGCACTACATGTGCGGCGGCATCAAGACCGATCTCAACGGCCAGTCGACGGTCACCGGGCTCTACGCGATCGGCGAGTGCGCGTTCACGGGCCTGCATGGCGCCAACCGGCTGGCCTCGAACTCGCTGCTCGAGGGCGTGGTGTACTCCGCCGCCGCCGCCGAAGCGGTCCGCGACGCTCCCCGGATCCGG
>Ga0302256_10000188_pt1 | contig 13383 bp, 8 predicted proteins | sample I_Fen_E3_4_FD_194571 | JGI IMG/M metagenome (GOLD analysis project Ga0302256, IMG submission 194571) | Peat permafrost microbial communities from Stordalen Mire near Abisko, Sweden - I_Fen_E3_4 | ecosystem: Environmental > Terrestrial > Soil > Wetlands > Permafrost | place: Sweden: Abisko...
AGCGACTGCTGCGACAGGTAGACCAGACCAGCGATGTAGGCATCGCCCCCCGGCGCCGTCGTCACCCGGTTTCCGATGATGTGGATCTCGCTGGTGACCAGCGGCGCCGGCGTGTCAAACAGCGCGAGCCCGGTCTGATGGCTCCCGAGGTAGGGCTCCGGTGCCTGCGTGAACAGCTCGTCCCAGGTCAGCGCGCTCGCCGGCAAGATCACGACCGTATTGGCCGGGATCGTCACGATCTGGCCGTTGACGATCGCCGTGCCCGCCGTGCCGGGGCCGGACGTGTGGGCTTCCTGCAGAAACCCGACGATGTCGAACTGCGTGCTCGACGGGATCGGCGGCGGTGGGCCGAGCGCCGCGGCGAACCTGCGTCCGGACCCTGTGGCCTTCGTGGGGCGCACCGCGAACCGCGCCCCACGCCCTGCCGTCTCGTCGAGGCTCACCGCCTGCGCCGCGGTCGAGCGCGCCGCCCGATCCTCGCCGGGCCCCGGCGTCGAATCCGGCGTATGACAGCCGGCGAACATCGCGATCGCCACCCCGGCCGCGGCCCGCAGGCGACCGCCCTGATTCCCTCGCATACAAACGCCACTCTCGTCCTTGCTGAAGTTCATCTCTGCGTCCTTGATCCTTGGGCTGGCAAATCACCAGCCGTTATCCGCTAACGAACACGCCCGCTCGCTCGTTCGAGCGAGATCGCTGTAGCGTCGGTGCGTGCTCGTCGCCGAGCGAGCACACCGTGGCAATCCCAGGCACCACGTGAATCGTCAAAGCTCCCTGCGCATCCCCTCGCCAGCGCCCTCCGCTTCCCCTGCCGCGCTCACTATCCCCCTGCACTGCAGCTACACTTCCCCACCATAAGCCACCATCGCCCGGTCCGCCAAGCAACATTTCGTTGCGGGTCGTCGCCTTGTCCTGGACCACGACGTCGCGCTCGCTGGCCGGGAGTCGGGCCGCGAGGACACGGCGACCCTCGCACCGCGGGTATGCTGGCAGCCATGATCGGAGGTCATGGTGCTTGAATCGAACAACGCCGAGATCGAGCCGTCACCGGCGCTGGAGCAGCGAGAAGCTGCGCTCGGGCGCGCGCTGGCGACGCTCGTGCAGCAACAGGCGGCACAGGCGGCACACGCGCAGCGGCGCGGCGACGGTCACGCTGCCGTGATCGCGACGCTCGTCGGGCTGCTGGCCGTCGCCATATCGGGCTACACCGCCTACGTCCAGCGCCAGCAGCTACGCGCCCAGGTCTGGCCATGCATCAGCGTAAGCACTCCCACCGTGCCCCCGATGGTTGGCGTCAAGCTCACAAACGCAGGCACCGGGCCCGCCCGGATCCTCGCGGCGCGCGTGACCGTGGACAACCATCCCGTCGAGGACTGGGCGCGAGCAAGGAAAGCCATGGGGGGAGATGACCGGGGCGGCGCGATCTTTGGCCCGCTGACCGGCTCGGTCCTCTCCCCCGGCGCGCAGTCGATGCCGTTCCGGCCCTATGATGAGAACAATCAAGAGCCGTTCAGACAGATGCTCCTGGGCAAGCACCTGGTCGTGACCCTGTGCTACTGCTCGGTGCTCGATGAGTGCTGGGTGATCGACACCGAGGCCACCCAATCGCAGGCGATTGGCGATCCCGAGAATTGCCCGATCAAGCCGGCCGAGCGTTTCAAGCGATGATGAGGGATGATGAGCCTGGGGCGGCGGTACGCCTGCGCAGCTGGTGCGGCTCGGATCGCTTGTTCTGATCGACGCTACGCCAAGGTCAACGTGATCGGAGGATCGATGTCCTCACGCCTTCAGTTCACGCAGGTGAACGAGGACGCCTGGTTGACGTCGCCCGCGCCTTTGTACTGCGCCCACTTCGGATAGTCGCAGAGCGGCCGGGTGCGGCCCGGGACGCCCACGGTATCCGTCGTGACCTGTCCGCTCGGGCTGACGCCGCGCTCGGCCCACTGCTCCAGGGCCGTCAGTGAATCCCAGGTGGCATTGAACACGGTGCTCACCGCGTGGCCGTAGCCTGGGACCTCGTAGTACCGCGCGAAGCGGTCGACGTTCGCCGGCCCCAGCTGGGCCTGCAGCCGCTGGTAATACTGCTCGGTGGCCCGGGTGCTGACCAGCACGTCGGCCAGGCCGTGCGCCAGCAGCAGCTTGCCGCCGCGCGCCGCGAACTCCGAGAGATCGCTGCTGACGTCGAGCTGCGTGCTGAGCTCGCTGATGCGGTTGGCCCACGGGCCCGGGTTCTCCGGGTCGAGCGTGAGCGAGTCGTAGGATGGATCGCGCGTCACCGCGTACTTGATCCACTGATCGAGCAGGACGCTGACGTACGGCGCGGTGGACGGCATCGGCGTCGCGGGCTGGCTGGTCCCGAACGCGAGGAAGGTGACGATCGGCTCGACCGGCGAGGGGTTGCTCGTGATGCCGAGATCGGCGCCCCAGACGTTGTAGCCCGGGTACTGCGTCTGACCGCTGGCCAGGAAGAAGTGGAAGTCGGCGGCGGTGTTGAGGGTCTTCAGCGCCGTGATCTGGGCGTCGGACAGGCACGTATCGCCGGTGTCCTCGCCGGCCGGGCAGCGCACCGGCGCGCCGTTGAAGGTGGCGACCGCGGGATCGAAGGTGGCGTTGCATTGCAGCTGATTGCTGATCAGGCCGTCGGCCACGCCGTCGAGCGCATCGCACGCCGCCAGCGCCGCCTGGAGCAGGAGCACGCGCTTGGCGGTATCGGGATAGGCGCCCGGTTGCGCGAGCGCCCGGTTCATTCGATGACCGCCGAGCAGCGCGGCGGCGTCGTTCCAGGCGGGATACCAGGCGATCGCGGCGTCCCAGTCCGCCGGCCAGCGCTGGATCACCGTGAGCGCCTCGCGGCCTCCGGTCGAGCCGCCGGCGAAGTACGCCTTGGTGGGGGCGCCTCGCGCGTAGCGCTCCTTGATCAGGAAGAGCGCCGCGTCGCGGGTCTTCTTCAAGGCATCGCCGCCGAAGTTGCGCACCGCCTCGTCGCTGAGGCCGAACCGGCCGTCCTGCGAGCCGAGCGCGTTGGCCTGGTGCCCCGAGTCGCTGGCGAACGTGGCGTAGCCGCGGCCGAGCGGCGTCAGCTTGTCGACCGGACCGGCCTGCACGTTGCCCTCGACGTCCGGAATCGTGCCGTTGAAGCCGCCGCCGCCGAACATCAGCGCTTTCGAGTTCCAGCTCGCCGGCAGCGCCACCTTGAACAGGATCTTCGGCGCGCTCGGGTCCACCGGCGAGATGCTGGCCGAGACGAGGCAGTGGGCGGGCAGCGCCGCCGCACCGCTGCCGCGCGCCGCGACGGCGGTCGCGCTCGTCACCGTGCCGCCGGTGGTCGGGAGCCCGATGGCCGCGGCCGGGATCGCCAGGCCGGGCAGCTGCTGGCACGCGAGCGGCGCCGCCGTCCGCGCCGGGGGTGACGCGGTGGGCTCGTCTGCCATCACGCAGGCGGGTGCCACAGCCGCGAAGATGCCGATCCAGTGAAACGGTGTCGCGCGCTTCATGCTCGAATTGATATCCGCTTCGGCCGCCATAAGCACCAACGGATTTGCCAGCGGAGTTGCCATGGACGCGTTCGACGCTCACGACGCGCAGCGTTGCGACGACAGTAGGTACGAGCGCCCACCAAGCGCGCCCGAGAATCAGCGCGGCGTGATGGTCTGGCCGCCCCAGGACTCCGGGGCGGTGTCGGTGAGCGTCTGCGTCAGAGTCCACTGATGCCCGAACGGATCGGTGATCATGACCTGTCGCTCGCCGTACTCCCAGTCATGCGGGTCATCGTGCATCGTCGCGCCGAGCTCTCCCGCGCGCGCCGCGTAGCCGGCGACATCGTCGACCTTCAGCATCACCTGGTGCGACCGATCTGCGGTCGGGACGCGGCGCCCCGGGCGCACCTCTGCGACGACGAGCTCGGCGCCGCCACCCGGCAACCCGAGCTGCGCGCGATGGCCTTCACCGATCCGCACGTGCTCGACGAAGCCCCACGCGCGCGCGTACCAATCGACGGCCGCGCGAACGTCGACCACGGTGAGGACCGGCACGACGCGCGCGTGGGGAGCAGAGCGATTCAGCAACATCGGGCGATGATACGCCGAACCATGTACCCGGCGTACCGCATGTCGCGGCCGCCTGACATTGTGCGGTGGGCTGTCCACCGAACCCCGGGTTCGACGATCCTCACCGGATGTCCGACACCTCGCTCGCCTGGCGCCGCATCGCGGTCTTCCTCGCGCTGGTCATCGCCCTCAGCGGCATGTTCGACGCGGTGATCATTCACATCGGCACCCTGCGCGCCGGCAACGGTCTCTACACCGGCGCGCTGATGTGGAGCCCCGCGCTCGCCGCGCTCGCCACGTGCAAGATCACCGGGTTACCGCTCGCGAGCCTCGGCCTGCGCTGGCCGGCGTGGCGATACATCTTCGCGGCGTGGCTGGTGCCGCTCGGCTATACCGTGGTCGCCTATACCATCGTCTGGGTCTCGGGCCTCGGCGGCGTCCCGGATCCACAGCGCGTCGACGAGGTCGCCAAGGTGTTCGGCATGACCGGCTGGCCGGCCCCGGTGGCGCTGATCGTCCACGGCATGATCACCGGCGTGTTCGTGATGCCCAGCGCGGTGGCCCGCGGGCTCGGCGAGGAGATCGGCTGGCGCGGCCTCCTGGTGCCCCAGCTGTCCAAGGTGATGGGCTTTGGCGGCGTGGTCGTGGTCAGCGGCGCGATCTGGACCGCCTATCACATCCCGGTCCTGGTGTTCGCCGACTACAACAGCGGCACGCCGTGGTGGTTCGGCCTGAGCTGTTTCACGGTGCTGGTGTTCTCCGGCGGGGCGATCTTCGCCGCGTCGCGGCTGCGCTCGGGCAGCGTGTGGCCGGCCGCGATCCTCCACGGCAGCCACAACCTGTTCATCCAGGGCGTGTTCACGCCGATGACCCGCGACACCGGGCCCACCAGGTGGATCATCGACGAGTTCGGCGTCGCGCTCGCCGTGGTCGTCACGATCTTCGCGATCGTGATCTGCCGCGGCATGACCCGCACCGCCCGCGAGCTCCGCGCCGACGGCTGACGTCCGGCGGTCAGCGCCCGAGCGACATCGAGTAGGGCCGCGCGGCCGGCCCGGTGGCCCAGTCCTTGTTCGGGGTCGCCTGCATCTCGAAGCGGAGCTCGCCGCCCGCCACGATCTCGTCGTGGCGCAGGTAGCTGCGCGCCAGCGGCTTGCCGTTCAGGACGACGCGGCCGACGTAGGGATGCGCGGCGTCCATGGGGTCGGCCGCGATCGTGAAGCGCTTGCCCGACGGCAGGTTCAAGGTCGCGCGCGACACGAACGGCCGCCCGATCGCGTACTCGAGGCTGCCCGGGGTCACCGGGTAGAACCCGAGCGCGGTGAACACCAGCCACGCCGACATCTGCCCGAGATCATCATTGCCCGCCAGCCCGTCGGGGGTCGGCTTGTACTGGGACTCGACGATCTGCTTCAGCCGCGCCTGGGTGCGCCACGGCGCGCCGGCATAATCATAGAGATAAGCGACGTGATGGCTCGGCTCGTTGCCGTGGATGTATTGACCGATCAGGCCGGCGATGTCCTCGGCGTGGCTGTAGTCGAGCTTCGAGTTATCGTAGTCGAACATCGCGTCGAGCTTGGCGACCACCTTGGCGTCGCCGCCCATCGCGCGGAACAGCCCGGCCTGATCCTGCGGCACGAACCAGCTGTACTGCCACGCGTTGCCCTCGGTGTAGTCCGAGCCGTAGTTGATCGCGGTGGGATCGAACGGCGTGCGGAACGCGCCGTCGGCCTTGCGCGCGCGCACGAAGCCGGTGGCCGGGTCGAAGGTATTGCGCCAGCTGGCGGCGCGCTTCTCGAAGGTCGCCGCGACGTCGTTGCGGCCCAGCGCGCGCGCCATCCGCGCGATCGCCCAGTCGTCATAGGCATATTCGACCGTCTTGGACGCCGCCTCCGGCTCGCGGTCGATCGGCACGTAGCCGCGCTTCATGTACTCCGCGAGGCCACCGTAGGGCGCGTAGCTGGCGCTCGCGACCATCGCGTCGAGCGCCGCGTTGGCGTCGAACCCGCGCAACCCCTTCAGGTAGGCATCGGCGATCACCGGGACGGCGTGATACCCGATCATCGTCCAGGTCTCGCGGCCCTGGAATTGCCAGACCGGCAGGATGCCATCGGGGCTATCGGCGCGGCTGGCGACCAGCGAGCGGATGATATCGCGGTTGGTGGCCTCGGGCTGGACCAGGGTCAGCAGCGGGTGCTCGGCGCGGAACGTATCCCAGAGCGAGAACGTCGAGCGGAACGTGAAGCCCGCGGCGCTGTGGACCGCGTTGTCGGCGCCGCGGTAGCGCCCGTCGGCGTCGCCCGCGACCGCGGGCGCGATCAGCGCGTGGTAGAGCGCGGTCATCACGCTGGTCTTCATCGCCGCCGGCGCGTCGATCTCGACCGCCGAAAGCGCCTGCGCCCACGCCGCGGAGGTCTTGGCCCGGACGGCGTCGAAGTCGCCCGGCTCGGCGTCGAGGTTGGCGATCGCCGAGGCCTCGTCGACCGACGACAGCGCGACCTTGATCTCGAGCGGCCGCGCGAGCTTGCCGAAATCGAGCCGTGCCACCAGCGCGCGGCCGGCGCGCTCGGCGAGCGCGTCGCTGCCCCGCCCCGGCCCCTGAAATCCCTTGTAGGCGACGTCGGTCTCGGTGCTGATGAACGCGTGGTCGGTCAGCGGCGCGGAGCACCGCATCGCGAAGTACAGCTGCCGATCGGGCGCCCAGCCGCGGGTCACGCGCGCGCCGGTGATCGTGCCGTCGGGGCGCAGCCGGATCGACGACCACAGCACCTTGCCCGGATAGTTGTAGAGCGAGGTCCGCAGATCGACCACGACGTGGGCGGCCCGGTCCCTGGGAAACGCGTAGCGATGGACGCCGACGCGGGTGCCCGCCGTCAGCTCCGCGCGCACGCCCGGCTCGGTCAGCGTCACGGCGTAGTAGCCGGGCCGCGCGAGCTCGCTGTCGTGCGAGAACCGCGAGCGGTAGCCCGCCCCGGCGACCTTCGGGTCACCCGGCTCGACCGGCACGGCGGCCCCGGCGACCGGCATCACGAGGAAGTCGCCGAGATCGGAGTGCCCCGCGCCGGAGAAGTGCGTGTGGGAGAAGCCCTGGATCGTCGGATCGGTGTAGCGATAGCCCGCGGCGTGCCCGTAGCGCGTGCGACCGTCGCCGGAGGTCTCGGTGTCGGGGCTGAGCTGCACCATGCCGAACGGCGCGACCGCGCCTGGGAACGTGTGGCCCTCGCCGCCGGTCCCGATGAATGGATCGACCGCGGACGACGCCGGGCTTTCCCCCGGAGCGACCGGAGCGGCCGGGTCGGCCAGCGCCGGCGCGGCGAGCACGGCCAGCGCGACCGGAACAGCGTGGAGCAAGCGGCGGGGCAAACGGCTGACGGTACGCAAGCTGCCGTTAAACCACCGACCGGGCCGCGAGGGAAGACGCGAACTCGAGATGTCGCGTCCCACTCACCAGATGAACAGGCCGGCCCAGGAGAACGTGCCGCCGGTCACCTGGAAGTACGTGAAGCCATCCGACGACGGCGCGAGCGGAAACGGTCCAGCGCCGCAGGTCGCCGTGGGCGGCCCCCCGTTCACGCTGACCGTCCGGCCGTCGAAGTTCGAGCAGCCCCAGCCGTTGACCTGCCGGCTGGTCCGCAGGCAGATCGGGCCGCTGGTGTTGAAGCTGCCGGACTGGTCGGTGAAGTTGACCGGGCTCGCGCAGGTCGCACCGCCCCCGCTGCCACCGCCGCTGCCGGTGAACGTCGCCGTGACCGCCCGGGTCGCGGTCATCGCGACGGTGCACGGCCCGGTGCCGGTGCACGCGCCGCTCCAGCCGGCGAACGTCGAGCCCGCGACGGGCACGGCCACGAGCGTGACCTGGGTCCCGCTGGTGTAGCCCACGCTGCACGCGGCGCCGCAGTTGATCCCCGCCGGGGTCGACGCGATCGAGCCGCTGCCGGTCCCCGCCGTGGTCACGCTGAGCAAGAACGCGGTGGGGGGCGCGCCGCCCACCGCCAGCGGCACGAGGAACGGCTGGATCACGTCGTAGCGGGCGTGATCGATCGTCGTCCAGTCGTCGAGCAAGAGGCCCTTGGTGTCGCCCGAGTTGGGGTTGAGCGACCAGAACGTCCAGCTGATGCCCAGGCTCTTGGTGTAGGCGAGCAGGGCGTTCATCCAGACCGGGTCCTTGGGATCGACCAGCGTCGATCCGAACTCGCCCACGAGCACCGGCGCGATGTTCTGCTTCACGAGATAGCCCCACATCTGATCCCAGAACGGCACCAGCGTCGCGGGGAACGCGGGGTCGAGGAACCAGCGCTGCTGGCTGGCGACCGACATGCCGTAGTCATGCGCCGAGTACACCAGCTTGCTGGGGTTGCTCAGGCGGACCGGGAACTGGCCCGCCATCGTCAAGTTGCCGCCCCACCACCCGCAATCCGCGTCGGGGATCGCGTCCCAGACGTTCGGGTTACCGCCGCCCGGACAGCTGACGCCCTCGACGATGATCAGCAGATCGGGGTTGGACTGCAGCACCGCGTTGCCGCCGCGCTCGGCGGCGAGCCGCCAGTCGAGCGTGACGTCGCCACAGCCCCAGCACGCGCCGGTGGCCGCGGGCAGCGTGCCGTCGGCGTGCGGCTCGTTGTGGAGATCGAAGCCCACGACGGTCGGGTTGCCCCGGTAGCGTGCGGCGAGCGTCTTCATGTTCGCGATCCAGGTCGCCTCCGAGACCGTCGCCGTGTACCACAGCTTGGACTGCCCGCTCGAGTCGGGCCGGTGGCGGTCGAGGATCACGCGGAGCCCGATCAGGCCGCAGTAGTCGACGAGCTTGTCCATCAGCGCGAGCGTGGTGATGCCGACCAGATCCGGGTTGACCGCGGTGTTCACGCCCTGCACCACCGGATTGGCCATGATGTCGTCGGAGTACGGCAGCCGGATCACGGTGAGCCCCATGCTCTTGATCTGGTTCAACATGGCTTTCCAGTTCGCCGACCAGATGCCGTGGGGCATGAGGTTCGAGGTCTCGAACCCGAACCAGTTGACGCCGGTCATCCGCACGACGTTGCCCGACGCGTCGACGATCTTCGAGCCCGACGTCGACCAGAAGCCCTCGCCGGCCGCGGCCGCGGCGCGCGGGGCGGCCAGCGCGGCGCCGAGGGTCAGCAGCACTGCATACACCGCACACATCGGAGGTCGTTTCATGACTGTGTTCTCCTCGTCGTGATTTCCGTGAGTGGCTATGTCTGCACGATCCGCGCGACCAAAGCAATTGGCACGATCTGCGGCAATCCCGATGACCGCGAAACATGTAGGTAGTGATACGGAACCGCGCCGTGCCATGAACGGTTCATGCGACGCGTCCATGAACGGTCCACCGCCGGCGATGAACCGTTCACGACGGGCGAAGCGCCGCGCGCGACGATGCCTGTGACCGGATCGACAGTGAGTGTAAAACGCCACGCCGCGCTGGAATGCCCCGATCCCACATAGACCGTACGATCGGATGAGATTTCGGTATTTCGCTGGGTACACTGCGGCCACCGAACCATCGGAGTACGCGGCAACCGCGCGCGCGCGCCGCTGGCTTTGGCCCCCTTAGAAGCTGCGAGCCGCAGCGCAAACCCGGCTCCCCAATCGCCATGCCTCGACTGATTCGACCTCTGTCATGTCTCGTGGTGGTGCTCGTCGGCTACGGGCTCCGCGACGCCGCGCGCGCGCAGGACGACCTCCCGGTCTACGACGACGCGCTCGACAGCCCCTGGGAGAACTGGAGCTGGGCGTCGGTCGACTTCGCCAGCACCGCCGTGGTGCACTCCGGCACCACCGCCATCGCGGTCACCGCGTCGCCGTGGAGCGCGCTCAGCCTGCGCCACGCGCCGTTCGACACGACCGATTATGGCAACGTGACGTTCTGGATCAACGGTGGTCCGGCCGGCGGACAGCGCCTGCACGTCACGGCCACGCTGGGCGACGCCGGGCAAGCCATCGGCGTCGATCTGCCGGCGCTCGCCGCCAGCACCTGGCAGCAGGTCTCGATCCCGCTGGCCGCGCTGGGCGCCGACGGCGCCGGCAACTTCACCGGGTTCTGGATCCAGGAGTTCACCGGCGCCGATCAGCCGACGTTCTTCGTCGACGACGTCGCGCTGTCCCGCAGCGTCGCGGTCACGCCGCCGCCGCCGCTCAACCACGGCATGGCGCTCTACGACGACGCGTTCGCCGAGGGCTGGCAGAACTGGAGCTGGGCCACGATCAACAGCGCCAACACCAAGCCGGTGAACTCGGGCACGAGCTCGCTCGCCGTGCGCGCCGGCCCGTTCACCGCGCTCGCGTTCCACCACGCCGCGATGGACACCAGCCTGTTCGACAGCCTGACGTTCTGGATCAACCCCGGGGCCCGGGGCGGCCAGACCCTGACGGTGCGCGCGCTGCTCGCCGGGGTGATCATCGAGCCCGGCGTCACGCTGGGCCCCTTGACCGTGGACCCGAACCAGGCCTGGACCAAGATCACGCTGCCGCTCACCGCGCTCGGCGTGGCCAGGAAGACCGATCTGACCGACGTCTGGGTGATGGAGACCAGCGGCACCGATCAGAGCGCGAATCCGTTCTACCTCGACGACCTGCGGCTCGACCTCGCGCCGGCGCCCGCGCAGGTCAGCGCGATCGCGGACGGCGCGAAGGAGGGCCGCACCGTCGATCCGCGCATGTTCGGCCTGAACGCCGCGATCTGGGACGGCGCGTTCAACACGCCGACGACCGCATCGCTGTTGACCGAGGCCGGCAACCAGGCGCTGCGGTTCGTCGGCGGCTCGGCCTCCGACGCCTACCACTGGCAGACCAACACCAGCGAGGGCGAGACCTTCCAGTGGGCGACCAACATCGACGCGTTTGGCCAGATCGCCACCACCACCGGGGCGAAGGTGTTCCTCACCGCGAACTACGGCTCGGGGACGCCCGAGGAGGCCGCCGCCGAGGTCCGCTACACCAACCGGACCAAGAACTACAACTTCCAGTACTGGGAGATCGGCAACGAGAACTACGGCAGCTGGGAGCTGGACAACAACGCGCGGCCCCACGATGCCGTGACCTACGCGACGCGGTTCAAGGACTACGCCCAGCAGATGAAGGCGGTCGATCCGTCGATCAAGATCGGCGCGGTGGTCGTGGTCGACGAGGACAGCTTCGCCAACTACCCGGATGAGTCCGCCGTCAACCCGCGCACCGGCGCCAGCCACCAGGGCTGGAACGCGGTGATGCTCGCCACGCTCGCGCGGCTCGGCGTCACCCCCGACTACGTGATCTACCACCGCTACGAGCAGGGCCCGGGCGGCGAGAGCGACAGCTTCTTGCTCAACGCGGCGCGGACCTGGGCGAACGACGCCGCGAGCATTCGCCAGATCCTGAGCGACTACCTCGGCCCCAGCGCGCAGCAGGTCGAGATCATCTGCACCGAGAACAACTCGGTGTTCTCCAACCCCGGAAAACAGACCACCAGCCTGGTCAACGGGCTCTTCATGGCCGACAGCGTCGGCAACATCCTCAAGACCGAGTTCCGCGGCCTGTTCTGGTGGGATCTGCGCAACGGCTCGGTGTCGGGCAACGCCAACCCGGGGCTCTACGGCTGGCGCAAGTTCGGGGACTACGGCCTGGTCAACGCGGCGACCCCGGCGGGCCCGGCCGATCGCTACCCGAGCTTCTACGTCTACAAGCTGCTGAAGAGCTACGCGCGCGGCGGCGAGCGCGTGGTCGCCGCGGCCACCGACTACACCGGCGTCGCGATCTACGCCGTGCGCGATCACGTGGCGCACACGTTGAACCTGCTGCTGATCAACAAGCACCCTGCGCTGTCGCTGCCGGTCCACATCGCGGTCACGAACTTCAAGCCCGCGCGATCGGCGGAGGTCTTCAGCTACGGCATCGCCCAGGATGACGCCGCGCGCACCGGCACCGGCTCGGCCGACGTGGCGCACGCGACCGCCGCGATCCCAGGTGCGACGTTCACGTGGACGCCGGCGCCTTACTCGGTCACCGTGATCCGGCTCCAGTCGACGGACTGATCCGCGATCGCCGAACGCGCGCGGCGCTGCGTTCGCTGCGTTGCTTTCAGTCGTGCGCCGCCGCGCCAAAGCTGCGCGGGATCCGGGAGGTCATCCGCTCTTGCCGCTCGAGGCTGAACAGGAAGCGGAACCGCGTGCCGTGGCCGACCTCGCTCTCCACCTCGATCTTGCCGCCGAGGTCCGTGCACGCGTCGCGCAGCGCCGCCAGCCCCACGCCGCGTCCGGACACGTCGCTGACCTCCGCCTTGGTGGTGATGCCATCGCTGAACATGGCGGAGATCAGATCGTCGCGGGTCGCGTGGGGCCGATGCGCCCCCTGCGCCTTCACGCGGACCGCCTCCCAGTCGATGCCGCGACCGTCGTCGCGCATCTCGATCACCACCGCGTTGTCCTTGCACTGGGTCGTGAACTCGAGCTTGCCCTGCGCGGGCTTGCCCGCGACCTTGCGCTCCTCCAGCGGCTCGATGCCGTGGTCGACGGCGTTGCGCACGACATGCGCGAACGCGCTCCAGAACGGCCGGAACTTGGTCGGATCGAGCCGGACGCCGTGGTCGGCGATCTCCACCGCGACCTCGCCCTTGCCGAGCCGCGTGGCCAGCCCCTGGGCTTGCTCCGCGAACCGCTCGAGCCGCGGGCGCGTGCGCTCGAGCGTCCAGCTCCGGACGAGGTGATCGATCATCCCGAGCGAGGCGCCGTGGGTGATCGCGCTGCGCAGCTCGGCGAGGTCGTCGGCGCCCACGGCGCTGGTCGCGGCCTGCGCCGGCCCGCCGAACACGCGCGCGAGCTTGACCTTGAGCTCGCCCCACGCCTGCGCGATCGACCGCACCAGCTTCTCGTCCACCACCGCGGCGGCGGCGAGGCGATCCTCGAGCTCGTGGCACCAGCCGGAGATCTGGGTCAGCCCGACCATCGCGCAGTTGCCCTTGAGCGTGTGCAGATCGCGCTTGAGCACGTCCGACCCTGGCGTTCCCGCCTCGGCTTCGATCTGCTGGATCAGCCGATCGACCTCGTCGGCGAGCTCGGCCGCGCCGGCGCGGTCGCGCGTGGTGCGCTCGATCATCCGCAGCAGATCGCGCTCGGCGGCCTCGGCGCGCTCGCGCGCGAGCTCGGCGGTCTTGTCGGTGATCACCACGAGGGTGTCGGCGACGCGCCCGTCGCGGATCGACGCCTTGTATTCGATCCGGTAGTTGCGGTCGGCGATCACGAGCTTGGTCGGGAGCTGATCGAGCGTGAGCTCGATCGGCAGCTCGTTCTCCAGCACGCTGGCCCAGCACAGGTCGAGCCACGCGGCGGTGGTGGGATCGTGG
>Ga0302256_10000199_pt1 | contig 13172 bp, 7 predicted proteins | sample I_Fen_E3_4_FD_194571 | JGI IMG/M metagenome (GOLD analysis project Ga0302256, IMG submission 194571) | Peat permafrost microbial communities from Stordalen Mire near Abisko, Sweden - I_Fen_E3_4 | ecosystem: Environmental > Terrestrial > Soil > Wetlands > Permafrost | place: Sweden: Abisko...
TAGCCATCGGCGAGCCGCCGCAGCTCGCGATCGTGGAACAGCGCCGCCGCCAGCACCGCGGTGCTCTCGGTCTCGGCGCGAACGTTCTGGGCCACCTGCTCGGCGGTCGCCCGGCTCTGCAGCTCGACCGTCTCGTAGAGCGCGGTCAGGTAGAGCCGCGACAGGATCACCGAGACCACCACGCTGGGTAGCGCCACGATCAGAATGAAGGCCCTGGAGAACCGCCGCGATAGTGTGATCATCGCCGTCTTCCGAGGTGCGCAATCAACAGGCAGCTTCGGACGTCAACATAGGACGGACACGCAGCCGATTCAACCACGCACGAGCCGCCTGTGACCCCCGGCAGGTGGGTCGTGCGATCGTCGCGTCGGGATTTTGCGCAGCGCGCCGCGTCGAACCGGCCGCGAGCGCGACGCGCAGCGGCAGGTCGATCGTCCCGCAGGTCCGAGCTCGCGCGGTTCAGTCGGCGAGCTGGGGCTTCCTGGCCGCGAGGATCTTCTCGAGCTTGGACAGCTCGGCGGGCTTGATCAGGTGCTCGTCGAAGCCCGCGGCGTGGGCGGCGGACACGTCGCTCGGGGCGCCGTAGCCGGTCAGGGCGACCAGGAGCACGTCGTCGAGCGCCGGGCGGTCGCGGATGCGCTGGGCGACCTCGTAGCCGTTCATCACGGGCAGGCCGATGTCGATGAACGCGACGTCGGGGCGCTCGCGGGTGATGACGTCGATGGCGGTCGGGCCATCCTCGACGTCGATCACGACGTGATCGCGCGACTCGAGCAGCATGCGCAGCATCTCGCGCGAGTCGGCTTGATCGTCGACCAGGACGATGCGGCAACGGTCGCCGCGGTGGGCCGGCGCGCGCTCGCGCGGCCACGCGGGGATCGCGCGCGCGATCAGCGGGAGCGTGACCTTGAACTCGCTGCCCTTGCTCGGGCCGTCGCTGTGGACGTCGATCGTTCCGCCGTGCAGCTCGACGATGTTCCTGGCCAGCGACAGGCCGACGCCGAGGCCGCCGCGCGACCGGTCGAGCCGCTGCTCGGACTGCACGAACAGGTCGAAGATCTTGCTCTGGAGCTCGGCCTCGATGCCGACGCCGTGGTCGATCACGCGGACCTGGGCCTGGCCGTCTTCGATCGTGGCCAGCAGCAGAACCGTGCTGGCGCGCGGCGAGTAGTTGGCGGCGTTGGACAGGAGGTTGACGACGACCTGGAGCAGGCGGCTGTTGTCGCCGCGCACCGGCATCGCCTGGGGCGGCAGGCGGTGGTCGAGCTTGACGCCGCGCTCGGCGAACAACGGGCTCGTCGATTCGATCGCCGACTCGATCGGCACGCGCAGATCGAGGTCGTCGTTGATCAGCTGGAACTTGCCGCGCGTGATCCGCGAGACGTCGAGCAGATCGTCGAGCAGGCGCTTCATGTGGCGGGCCTGGCGCTCGATCACGGCCTGGCAGCGCTCGACCGAGTCGGCGTCGGGGTGGCGCTTGATCAGCGTGGTGGCGTTCATCACCGCGGCGAGCGGGTTGCGCAGCTCGTGCGACAGCATCGCGATGAACTGCTCGCGCCGCCGCGAGCTCTCCTCGGCTTGCTCGAGCAGGCTGGCGATCCGGAGCTGGCGCTGCTCGAGCTCGCGCTGGGCGCCCAGGAGCGGCGAGATGTCGCGGCCGATCGCCGAGACCCCGGCGATCGCGCCGCGCCGATCGTGGATCGGCGAGATCGTCGTCGAGACGTCGACGTGGGCGTCGGATCGGTGGCGGCTCAGCGACACCACGTGCTCGACCTTCTCGCCGCGCCGGATCCGCTCGAGGAACCGGCCCTGCTCGAGCTCGCCGCCGTCGCGCATCAGCATGCGCACCGGCCGGCCGATCGCGTCGTCGGCGGTGTAGCCGTAGAGCCGCTCGGCGCCGCGGTTCCAGGTCGTGATCGTGCCGCCCAGGGTGATCCCGATGATCGCGTCCTCGGACGACTCGACGATCGCCGACAGCTCGGCGAGGTGCGACCGCGCGCGATCGAGCGCCGAGATGTCGGTCAGGGTCAGGACGACGCCGTCGATCTGCGGCAGGACCTCGCGCTCGGCCTCGGTGAGCCGGCTGATCCGGTAGGGCAGGACGCGCAGGAAGTACGGCACCTGGTTGCGATCGCGGACCTCATCCTCGATCACCACGCCGGTCGCGCGGACCTGCTCGATCTCCTCCATCAGCTGTGGGCGATCGATGTTGTGGGAGAAGTCGCTGATCCGGCGGCCGATATCGAACGGCTGGATCCGGAACACGCCGGCGATCCGCGAGGTGAACCGCCGGATCCGCAGCTCGCCGTCGAGGAACACCGTGCCGACGTCGGTGCCCTCGAGCAGGTGCGCCATGTCGGTGTTGAGCTCCTTGAGCTCGGCGATCTTGTGCTGGTACTCGGCGTTGACCGTGTAGAGCTCCTCGTTGACCGAGTGGAGCTCCTCGTTGGTGCTCTGCAGCTCCTCGTTGGACGCCACCAGCTCCTCGTTGGTCGCCTGCATCTCCTCGTTCGAGGTCTCGAGCTCCTCGATCGTGGCCTGCAGGGTCTCGCGCGTGTAGGCGAGCTCGCGCTCGAGCGTGTCGAGGTGCTCGCGCGAGGCCTGGGTCATCGTGACCGGCGGGGGCGACGGCTGGAGCGTCGGTCCGCGCGCCGGATCGGCGGCGGGCGAGAGCGTCACCAGCACGTGGCGCGCGCCGGTGCGCGGGTGGATCAGCGGCTCGGCGGTCAGCGTGCAGCGGTGGTCGTCCGCGCCGCCGGGGCCACCGGCGCTGGTCTCCCCGGGCGCCGGCACGCGCACCCCGGCGTACGCCACCGCGGCGCGCTCCTGGATCGCGCGCTGGATCGCGCCGGACACCACCATGCGGAGCTCGTCGTCGAGCAGATCCAGCAGGCTGGTGCTCGGCCGGCGGCGGCGCACCTTGAGCAGCCGCTCGGCGCCCGCGAAGCTGTCGATCAAGATGCCGTCCTCGTCGACCAGGAACGCCGGCGGCATGAAGCGATCGAGCAGCTGATCGTAGGTCTGCAGGATCAGCGGATCGGCGGCGTGCGACCGCCGGACCTCGTGCGGGCCGGGCAGCGCCTGGCGCGGCTGGGCCTGGCGATGCAGCGGCATGCGGAGCTGGGACAGGAGCTGGACGTCGCGCCGCTTGCGGTAGATCTTCCAGTGATCGTCGATCGTGACGAACTCGTCGGACAGGGCGCCGGGGGTCTCGCTCGCGCCGAGGAACAGCACGCCGCCCGACGCCAGCCCGAAGTGGAACAGCGACATCACCGTGCGCTGCGGCTGGGCCTGGAAGTAGATCAGCATGTTGCGGCACGAGATGAAGTGCATCTTCGTGAACGGCGCGTCCTTGGTGACGTTGTGGCGCGCGAACACGATCAGCTGGCGGAGGTCCTGCGAGACCTGGTAGCCGCTCGACCGCTTGGTGAAGAACCGGGCCAGCCGCCGCGGCGTGACGAACTGCAGCTGGTCGTCGCCGTAGACCCCGGCGCCCGCGTGCTCGAGCGAGACCTGGTGGACGTCGGTCGCGAGCAGCTTGAGCCGGACCGGCCGGTCGCGCGCGGCGAACGCCTCCCAGAACAGCATCGCCAGCGAATAGGCCTCTTCGCCGGTCGCGCAGCCGGCGACCCAGACGCGGAGCTCCTCGTCGGGCGGCAGCTTGTCGATCAGCTGCGGGATGACCTCGGCCTCGAGCCGGTGGAACGCGTCGGGGTCGCGGAAGAACTGGGTCACGCCGATCAGCAGATCCTGGTACAGCGCGTTGAGCTCCTCCGGATCGACGCGCAGCAGGTCGACGTAGCGCGGCAGGGCCGGGATGCGCAGCAGGTCGACGCGGCGCTGGATCCGCCGCCCGACGGTGGTCGTCTTGTACAGCGAGAAGTCGATGCCGAAGTGATCGCGGAGCAGGCGCAGCACGGCGTCCATGCTCGGGTCGTCGGACAGCACCGCCTCGTGCGGCTCGGGCTCGCGCGGCGACAGCCCGCACAGGACGCGCGCCAGATCGCGCGGCGGATGGGCGTGATCGACCACGCCGGTGGCGGCCGCCGACAGCGGCATGCTGTCGAACTTCGCGCTCGCGGCGGTCTCGGTGAGCACCAGGCCGCCGGCGCGCTTGACCTCGACGACGCCGCGCGAGCCATCGCTGCCGCTGCCCGACAGCACGATCGCGACGGCCCGCTCGCCGACGTCCTGGGCGAGCGAGCGAAAGAACGTATCGATCGGGAGCGTGAACGCCTGGGGCTCCTTGTCGGTCAACATCAGGTGGCGGTCGCGGATGATCATCTGCTTGCGCGGCGGCATCAGATAGATGTGGTTCGCGCACACGGCCATGTTCTCTCCGGCGATCACCACGGGCATCTCGCTGTGGCGCGCGATCAGCTCGTCCATCAGGCTGCGAAAGTCGGGGGACAGATGCTGTATGACGACGAACGCCATGCCGGTATCCGGAGGGATGGCATCGAACAGCTGTTCGAGAGACTCGAGTCCTCCCGCCGAGGCGCCGATCCCGACGATCCTCCCTTCCGTGGGCCGCCCCTTCGTGGGCCGCGTGGGCACCCCGCGTGCGTCGCTGTCGGCTAACGATGACTCCCTGGCTGGTTCCATGGTCCGGTGGGGAAGAATTCAAATGGCGGGCCGAGCCCCGGAGCACCGAAGGCTGCGGAACCAGGCGATCGGACGAGGCAGCGTGCTCCGTCGCAACACCACGACTGAGCGACGTCGCGCACCGTGCGCTTGGTCACCAGGGCGTACCGAGCTGCGCCCAGACCCGCGCGCGGTGCCGTGAAATCTGCGGCGATCCAGGCCGGTGAACCGGGGCCCCGGATGCGCAGTCTCACCTGATCAGGTGAGCAGATCGGACACCGCAGCGTGCCAGTCGGCGAGCTGGGTGGTCAGTCGGCCATCGGCGCGATCGGCCCGACCACCGCCGCGGCCGCCGAGCTTGGCCGCGAGCTTCTTCCAGAGCGCGCCGCAATCGAGGGTTGAGCCGGCGGCGCGGATCATCACGACCTGCGCGCCGGCCTCGTCCGGCGCGCACAGGATCGCGTCGCGGCCGGCGGCGACCAGCTTGGCGGCGACGCCGCGTAGCAGCTCGCCGTCGCCCCGGATCGCGGCGATCGAGGCGATCGCCGGGCCGGTGCCGGAAAGCTCGGCCGCGATCGACGTGGCGAGCCGGCTGCGCAGCTGGGTCAGCTCCGCGCCGCTGGCCTCGGCGTCGCGCCGCAGCTTGTCGATCGCGGCGGGGACCTCGGTGGGGCCGCACGAGAACTGGCCGGCGAGGCCGCGCAGCACCTGGTCGCGGATGAACAGCTCGGTCCGGGCTTTGCGCGCCGTGGTGAACGTGACCCGGGTCATGCCCTTGTAGCGCTCGACGCCGGTGATGTGCACGGCGCCGAGCTGCGACGTCCGCGCGCAGTGGGTGCCGCCGCACGGCGAGAAGTCGAACTCGCCGATCGCGACCACCCGGATATCGGCCGAGACCTTGGGATCGCGGCGCAGCTTGAGCGCGGCGAGCTCGCCCGGGTCGGGGAACCAGCTCCGGATCGCGACGTCGTCATCGACGAGGTCGTTGGCGAGGTCCTCGGCGGCCGCCAGCTCGGCCTCGGGGACGCGATCGCGCGACACGTCGATCGTCAAGCTCGACTCGCCGAGCCGCGCCGACACCGTGGCCGCGGCCGCGCGATCGAGCAACGCGCCGCTCAGCAGGTGCTGCGCGGTGTGCTGGGCCATGTGCTGGCGGCGGCGCGCCCAGTCGAGCTCGCCGGTGACCCGCGCGCCGACCGCCGGCGGCTCGCCGGTGAACAGGTGCACGATCGTGCCGTCGTCGGTCTCCTGGGTATCGACGATGGGGAGCCCGGCGAGCTGGCCGCGGTCGCCGAGCTGGCCGCCGGCCTCGGGGTAGAACGCGGTGCGGTCGAGGACGATCGCGGGCTTGGTCTTGAACGAGGTGATCGCGACGACCTCCGCGTCGAACCGGCGGAGGTACGCATCGTCGTGGTACAGGCGGCGCGTCATCGCGCTCGTTTACCACAGGCGGCACCGGTCCTCGGGGGCCATCGGCGCGCCGGCCTTGCACGCGAACGCCGCGGCGAACGCGGGCAGGTTGGCGACCACGCCGTTGACCCGCCAGCGGCCCGGCGAGTGGGGGTCGCCATGCACCAGGGCGCGCGCGGTCTCGGGAGTCGCGTTCTCGCACCGGATCTGGGCCCACGCCAGGAAGAACCGCTGGGCCGGCGTGAACCCATCGATCGGCGGCCCGGCCATCGCCGGCTGCGCGGCCTGCCACGCCAGCTGCAGCCCCCCGTTGTCGGCGAGGTTCTCGCCGAGCGTCAGCGCGCCGTCGACCGGCGTGCCGTCGTCGATGTGGAACCGGCCGTACTCGCCGACGAAGCACGCCGCGCGCGCCTCGTAGCGGGCGACGTCGTCGGCCGACCACCACGGCGCGAGCCGGCCGTCGATGCCGAACTTGCGGCCCTCATCGTCGAAGTGGTGGGTGATCTCGTGGCCGATCACGCCGCCGAACCCACCGAAGTTGACCGCGTCGTCGGCGGTCGAGTCGAAGATCGGCGGCTGCAGGAAGCCCGCGGTGAACCCGACCGTGACCAGGCTCGGCGTGCCGAACCCATCGAGCTGTTGCGGCAGCGCGAAGAACGCGTCGCGATCGGGCGGATGGCCGAGCTTGGCGAGCTCGCGCGCGGTCGCGAGCTGGCTTGCGCGCACGGCGTTGCCCACCGGATCGCCTCGCCGGATCACCAGCGCGTCGTAGGTCTTCCAGTGATCCGAGTAGCCGATCTGGAACCGCATGTTGGCGAGCTTGCCGAGCGCGGCGTCGCGCGCCGTGCCGCCGAGCCAGTCGCTCGCGGCGAGCTCGTCGCGCAGGCTACCGACGATGCGATCGACCAGCTGGTGCGCCCGGGCCTGGCTCGCCGCCGGGAACCACTTCGCGACGAACAACCGGCCGACGTCGTCGCCGAGGTCGCGGTCGACCAGCTGCAGGCAGCGCCGCCAGCGCGGCGGCATCTGGCGCGCGCCGCGCACGATGCGGCCATCGAAGTCGAAGAACGCGTCGCGCAGCGCGCTCGGCAGCACCGGCGCGAGCTGGCGGGCGACGTGGAACCGCAGGTAGGCGCGCACGCCGGGAAGCCCGGTCGGCGAGAGCTCGGCGCCGATCGCGTCGATCCAGGCCACGAACGCGACGTTGATCGATCGAGCGCCGGGACGCCGCGCGCCGCGACATAGCGCGGGCCGTCGAAGCCGGCGTGCGCGGTCAGCTCGGCCGGGGTCATCGGATGGAGCTGCGCCGCGCGGTCCCGGCGGGCTGCCGCGCCGGGCAGCGACCGCGCGAGCTGGGTCTCGAACGCGACGACGCGCACGGCATCGCCGGGCGGATCGGGGTCGCCGATCAGCCGCAGCACGCGCTCGACGTGGTCGCGGTACTGCGCGCGCAGCGTGCGCGACCGGGCATCGTCGCGGGTGTAGTCATCGGGCTCGCCCAGGCCGAGCTCGCCGGGGCCGAGCTGCGCCGTGGTGCGGTGGACGTCATCGGCATCGGCGTCGGTGTCGAGCGAGAACACCAGCGGACCGATCCGCGCGTGGAGCTCGGCGAGCACGCCGGCGAACTGCGCGGGGTCGCGGAGCGCGTCGATCGCCGCGAGCAGATCGCGGATCGGCGCGGTGCCGCGCGCCTCGATCGCGGCGGTGTCGAGGCAGGCCGCGTAGTAGCCGCCGATCCGCGCGGTCGCGGGGTCGCCACGGCCGGGGTCGCGGGCGGCGGCCTCGACGATCGCGCGCTCGCGCTCGAGGTTCAGCGCCTCGACCTCGGCATAGCGGCTCCATCGCGTGCGATCGGGCGGGATCGGATGGGTGCGCCGCCAGCCGCCACACGCGTAGTCGTAGAAGTCGTGGCACGCATCGCCCGCGGGGTCGATCGCGGCGACGTCGAACCGCAGCGGCGAGTCCGTGGGCGGCGCGGCGGCCGGTCGCGCGGGCGCGCTCAACGGAGCCCCAGGCCCGCGAGGCACGCGTCCGAAGGGCCGTAGTCGCCGCACAGCTCGACGGCCCCGGACAGCACGCGGCGGAGCGCCGGCTCGCCGCCGAGCCGCGCGAGCACGCGGATCCTCTCCTTGATCGCATCGTTGATCCTCACGGTCATCACGCTCATCTCCACGTAGAGCGGGGCCGGCGGGCGCCTGTCGGCCACCACCTCACGGCCGACGCCGGCCCGGTCGAGGAGCGCGCCGAGCGCGCGAGCCTGCGAGGCGATCGACAGCTCGGTCGCGCTGAGCGGCCCGAACGCGGCGCCGAGCGCGAACGCCAGGATCGCGGCCGGGACCTCCCACGCCAGCGGCGGGCGGCCGCGGAACCAGCGCACCGCGCCGGCCAGGCTGAGCACCACGAGGCAGGCCAGGCCATGCGCGCGCACCACGCGGAACGGCGTGAGGCCGTGCTCGTCGACCCGTCGCCACAGCGCCCAGCACGCCATCGGCAACAGCGCGCACAGCACGAGCGGGAACGCGCGGGTCAAGCGGATCGTCCACGGTCGGGTCCAGCCGTGCTGGATCGCGGGGGTCAGCGGCGCGGCCGGCGGCGCATCGGCGAGCACCGACGAGATGATCAGCGTGCTGACGAACCCCACGAACCCGGCGGCCATGATCAGCGGCGACAGCAGGTTGTGCGGCAGGTCGCCGTGCGCCACCGCCGACAGTTCGTAGGCCGCCAGGATCGCCAGCATCACGGTGACGAACGGCGCGCCGATCGCGGTCGCCAGCCGCCGCCAGAGCTCGGGCACCCGGCCGGCCGCGCGGTCCTCCGCGATCAGGCGATCGACGTAGACCAGCACGAACCCGCCGGTCACCACGATCCCGGCGTCCACGCCGAGCCGCTCGACGCGGACGGCGAACAGCGCGTGGAGCGCGACGGCGATCACACAAACCGCGCCGAGCGCGCACAACCACAAGATCCCCCACGTGGTGGTCTCCTCGAAGAATCTCCGGACGAACCGGGCGAACTGGCGCCCTGCCGCGACGAACGGGACCAGCATCGCCGCCAGGAGCGACAGGCCGTACGGCCAGGTGAACGCCTGGCGGTCGAGCGCGCGGTGGTCGGGCAGCGCGAGCCACACCAGCGCCAGGACCGCCGCGGTCGCCGCGCCGCTCACGAGCAGCTGGTGGGTCCGTCCGAGCCGGTGCGCCGCCACCGCGAGCGGCATCGCGACCAGGCTCGCGAGCAACAGCCGCGCGCCGCCGACAAAGCCGCCATTGTCATCGAAGTGGACCAGGCGGATCGCGCCGGCCATCGCCAGCGCGACGACCGCGGTCTCGACTGGCAGCTTGCGCCACGCTCCACCGAGGAATGCACGCGACCCTGATAGCGTCATGCCCAGAAGACGCGCGAGCCCGCGCGGCTATTGCGCGGCTGCGTCCGCCCAGCGCGTGCCGGCGACGCCGTGAACGGCTGGCGGCGAGCGCTGTCGCAGGACGCGGCACGACCTGCACGACCGGACCCCACGGTCGGAGCGGCCGTGGCTTTCCGCCGCGCTCATCTTTTCTGTCGTGTCCGCGGGGGACCCAGCGCCTACGGATCGAAGCGCCCAGTCAGGGGCCGATAGGCAAGGAGGTTGTCATTGCGCGCATCTCGTCTCGGATTTTGTTCGCTCATCTGCTCGTTCGGCTCCGCTGTGCTCGCCTGCTCCAGCGGCGATCCGACGATCCTCCCCATCGACGCGCCGCTGCCCGACACGCCGTCGAGTCCGCCACCCGATACGCCGTCGAACCCGCGGCCCGACGCGGGGGGCACGTGCGCACAGCGCGGGACCTTGAACGTCACCACGGCGCTCGACTTCTCGACGCTAGGTCAGGTGCGCGCGGTGGTACCCGCCGGCGATACCCGGCTCACGGTCGTCGTGATCGTCCCGACCGACGCCGCGCGGACGATGGGGTTCCTCATCGTGCAGCGCAACAACACCGGCGTGTTCGCCACCGGCGCGGCCGGCCGATTCGAGGACCCGCCGTCGCTCGGGTTCTACGCGATGGATAGCGACGCGAGCATCGGGTTCGGAATCGACTTTGTCGACGGGATCGCCGTGAACGCCGATGGCAGCGTGAGCATTCACCCGACCCAGGTCGCGTTGCTCGATCCGTCCGCGGGCGGCTTGGTCAGGATCGATGACTGGACGCCGGCCGCCACGCCCGGCGGGACGTCCACGATCGGCGCGACGTTCAGCAACGCGAGGTTCAAGGGGTTCAACATCCTCTCGAACGGTAGCCCCGATCCGGCGGGCAACGGCTGCGACATCCACGTGCAGAACCTCCAGTTCAGGGACCTGAGCGTGGCGTGGCCGATCGCGACGTTCCCCGCCAACGTCACGGCCCGGCTGCCGCCACCACCTGGCTTCGGTCCGCGGACGCTGGACGCCGCGGCGGTGCTCCCATCGGAGATCGCGCTGGATCCCTAGGCCGAAGCTATCCCCGTGGTCCAGCATTTCGTCGCGCGGGCCCGCCATCCTCGGTTGCGACCGAGCGCGTGTTCGCGGCGCTGGCGCACACCGTGCCCGAGCGGTAGCTCGCCGATCGCGGGGCGCACGGTCAGTGCAGTCGAATCCGAGCGCATTCGCCCAACGAGGGCCGGCGGAGCTCGTCACGGAGAGGTGGCCCAGACAATCATCGTCGGTGCGGGGCCCGTGAGGTAGCTTTGCTTGGTGACTTCAGCAGGGACGCGGCAATGAAGACGATGAGGCTCGGGCAGTTCATCTTGAACAACTCGAGCGAGATCATCTCGGAGTGGGAGGAGTTCGCGCGAGCGCATGTCCCTGCCGCAGGCAGGCTGGACCTCGAAGGGCGGCGTGATCATGTCGATGGTATGCTGGCGAAGATCGCAAAGGATCTCGAGAAGCCGCAAACCAAGGGGCAGCAGGCAAGCAAGTCCAAGGGAGCCAACGATCACGAAGTGGGGAGTGATACCGCGGCTGACTTGCACGGGGCCGATCGCGCGGCGATCGGGTTCTCTCCCGTCGACGTCGTGTCCGAGTTTCGTGCGCTTCGCGCGAGTGTCCTGCGTCTGTGGGCAGAAACACAACACGACTTCCGTCGGGATAGCCTCGAAGAGGTATCTCGCTTCAACGAAGCGATCGATCAGCTCCTCGTCGAGTCGATGAGGAAATACGAAAGCGACGTGGGCCGCTCGAGGGATCTGTTTCTCGGCGTGCTCGGCCATGACCTGCGCAATCCGCTTGGCGCGATCATGATGTCGGCGACGGTCATGATTACGCAAGAGGGACCTGGCTGGACGCACCTGAAGACGGCGTCACGGATCCTCAATGCCGGCACGCGCATGGATGGGCTCATCAGCGACCTGGTGGATTTTACGCGCACTCGACTCGGCGCTGGCATGCCGATCTCGCGCGCCGAGATGGACATGGAGATGATCTGTCGACAGACCATCGACGAGATCACGGCTTATCATCCGCGCTGCAACGTTCGCTTCAAGGCGAGCGGTGAGCTCCACGGGAAATGGGATGCCGGTCGGATTGGACAGTTGCTGTCGAATCTGGTCGGGAACGCGTTCCAGTACGGCTCGGCTGATATTCCGATCGATGTTGTAGTGCGCGGTCAAGTCGAATCCGTGGTGCTGGCCGTGCATAACAAGGGGCGTCGGATCCCGAAGGCCCACTTGCACGACATCTTCGATCCATTCAAGCAGCTCCAAGCCGGCAGTACGAAGACGAAGGATGCACGCAGTGTCGGGTTGGGGCTCTTCATCGTGGAAGCGATCGTGATCGCCCATGACGGAACGATCGACGTCGAATCAACGGAGGATGGAACCACGTTCAAGGTGCACCTGCCCCGCAGCCAAGCGAAGCGGCCAGGCTCGGCGCCGAAGGCGAAGCATCACGGAACCGCTTAGACGGGCATGTCCCATCCTGCCCTCCCCCCGGATGTGCGACCCCTCGACCTCGCGCTGATCGATGGGACGAGGCCCATGACTACAGCCGTGACTGCACGGTTGAGGATCCCGTCAGGACGATGATACCAAGCCTCTCCAGGGGGAACGAGGCCGTCCCACGCGACGGATGCCCCCTCCAGGCCCGTGACTGCTGCGATGAGCCACACACGCGGTCGCATGCGCAGAAACAAAGTCGCATAGGCTGGTGGCCAGGAGATCCGCGCGACGCGACGCGCGGAGGGGTGAATGCGCCGGCTTGCCGGCGCATCCCCAGAGGGGTTCGCGGGAAGGCCCCTCTCGATCGAGGCGGAACATGAACCCTTGACCGCAGGTCAAGGCGTTCATGTGTAGCACCACGAGCCTGCTCACGTACGAGCTTGAACTGGTTGGCCGGTCGGCGCGGCCGGCGACACCCAGCGAAGCGACCGCAGGATCCTCAGCGCTCGCCGAGCCACAGCCGCATGCGGCCGCGCGGGTCGGGGAACACCTCGCGGACCCGCCAGCCCGCGCCGTCGAGCAGATCGGCGAGCATGGCGGGCGCGTGCTTGTAACAGTGCTCGGTGACGATCGGCTCGCCGCGCTCGAACGCGACCGCCTCGCCGCCGATGTGGACGACCTGGCGCCGGCGGCTGACCAGGTGCATCTCGATCCGGGAGCGCGGCGCGTCCCACACGGCGCGGTGCATGAACGCCGAGAGATCGAACGTGGCGGCGTGGGTGCGGTTGAGATGGGCGAGGACGTTGAGGTCGAACGCCGCGGTGACGCCCAGCGAGTCGTCGTAGGCGCGCAGCAGCGCCTCGGGCTCCTGGTTGGAATCGGCGCCCAGGACGATCGAGGCGCGGTCGCCCGCGAACGCGGCGAACCGGCTGAGGAAGCGCAGCGCTTCGTCGGGCTCGAAGTTGCCGATCGTCGAGCCCGGGAAGAACACCAGGGTGCGGCCGGCGCCGCCCGGCGCAGGCGGCACCTCGAGGGGCGCCGTGTAGTCGGCGGCGATCGGCAGGATCTCGAGCGCCGGGAACTGGGCGCTCAGCTCGCGCGCGGTGTCGGCGAGCTGCTGCTCGCTGACGTCGATCGGCACGTAGCTCGAGGGCCGGTCGAGCGCCGACAGCAGCATGCGGGTCTTCTGACCCGCGCCGCTGCCCGGCTCGATCACGCGCGCCGCCGGGCCGATCGCCTGGGCGATCGCCGGCAGGTGCTGATCGAGCAGCGCGAGCTCGGACCGGTACGGATAG
>Ga0302256_10000205_pt1 | contig 13077 bp, 14 predicted proteins | sample I_Fen_E3_4_FD_194571 | JGI IMG/M metagenome (GOLD analysis project Ga0302256, IMG submission 194571) | Peat permafrost microbial communities from Stordalen Mire near Abisko, Sweden - I_Fen_E3_4 | ecosystem: Environmental > Terrestrial > Soil > Wetlands > Permafrost | place: Sweden: Abisko...
GTACGTGCGGCTGGTCACGGCCGAGCGCGAACACCTGATCCGCATCTCGCTGCGCGAGCTGCTGCCGCAGCTCGACATGCAGCGCTTCTGGCAGATCCACCGCGGCACCGTGGTGCGTGCCGACGCAGTGGCCACCGCCGTGCGCGACGAAGCCGGCAAGCTCACCCTCACGCTGCGCGGCCATGCCGACAAGCTGGCCGTGAGCCGTCTGTACGCGCACCTCTTCAAGGCCATGTGATGCGGGATTCTTTGCCGGACAGCATCGAGGCGCGTGCCTACCGCCGTGTGCGCAGAAAACTCGGTTTCTACATGCACGCCGGCGTGTTCGTGCTGGTGAACCTGGGGCTGTATCTCCTCAACGAACTCCCGGGCCACCACCGCGGGCCGGTGATCATCTGGGGCTGGGGCCTGGGGCTGCTGATCCACGGGGTTTTCACCTTCATCAGCCTGCAGGGTGAAGGCCTGCGCGAGCGCATGCTGCGCGAAGAGATCGAGCGCATGAAGCGCGAGCGCGACGGCGACAAGAAGTAGCGCCGGCATCTGGGAAGCGATGACGCGCAGCGACACCTGGTGAGCTTGAAAAGCCGAGGGGCCGCCAGCGGTTCGCTGGCGGCCCCTCGAGTTCATGGATCAGGCGTGACGCCCGGTCTCAATGATGCTGGCGGCGCGGCTCGGATTGGTCGCGGTCGCCATGCCAGTCGCCACGGCCGTCATGGTGATCATCATGGCGGTCGTCGTGCCGGTCATGGTCACGGTCATGCCCATACCCGTGACCCCAGCCGCGGCCTGGCACCACCCAGCCCGCACGGACCACGCCGGGGCCGTAGTAACGCGGCGCATACACCGGCTCGGGGCGGTACACGACCCGCGGAGCCGGGCGGTACACGACCACCGGTGCCGGCTGCACATAAACGGGTTCCGGCGCGTAGTACTGCTGAGGCGCTTGGTAGTACACCGGCTCGCTGGAAATCACCGTGCCCACCTGCGGCAGGTTGATGCCGATGGACCACTGCACATTGGCCGCATGAGCGGTGCCTGCGCAGACGGTACCCAGCGCAAGCAGCGCGGCGGCGATCGAAGATTTGCGGTTGACCATGATGTGCTCTCCTTGTCAGACCAGGCACACATGCCCGGCTTGAGCACACAACGCGACAAGACACCTGCCCGTTCACACGGCGAAGGTAAGGTGTCGTAAACCGAATGTTGCTGTACGTAAAGCAGGCGCTTGTCCGCGGCCTCAGCGCTTGCTGCCTTTTTGCAGCATCAGCTCCATCATCGACTGCAGGTCGGCCAATTCGGTGAGCACTTCGAAGGTGAAGCCTTCGCGGCCCGGGCGGCTGCTCAGCATCAGCTCACGGAAGTGCGCCGGCAGCTCGGCCGGCGTGTCCCACATCACCGACAGGCGATTGACGAGGTGCGGGTGGCGCCGCGCCGTGGCCAGCGGCTGGTAGCGCGGGGGCAGGCGAGACAGCCACACATGGGCCTCCTCGGTCAGCGCCAGCCCCTGTGACTTGCGCTTCGGGTGCGCTGCCGCGGGTCGCGCGATGGGCTCGTCCATGAACTGGGACGGAGAGGTCGACATCCATTGGCGGCCCAAAGGGGCCGCGCTGGGGTCGTCGAAAGGCGTGCGATTCATGGCGTACTTCGTGGAGTGAGGCGGGTGCTTGAACAAGGGCAGAACATCGATAAACGCCATTGTTCGAGAGCGTCGGCCCGGGCGATAGGTGCGGCGCCCCTGCAGCCGCGGGGGTCGCGTACAAATAGTCACAATTGCCGTGCAAAGCATCACGGTGTCCTCTGGCAAAGGCCGTACAGAGGGTGCGGTCTACAATCGTTTTTCGCTTGTTTTCACGGCTGTAGTCCGCCATCCCACCTTCTCAAAACCGAAGCGCCCTGCATGAGCGACGACAAAAGCCACACGCCCTCTGAAGACCACAAGCCCAGCAATTTCTTGCGGCAGATCATCGAGCGCGACCTGGCCCAGGGCACCTACGCAAGCCGCCATTTCGCCGGCACGCCGGGCGACGCGGCGCATCAGGCCGCCGGCCCGCTCGACCCGGCGAAGATCCGCACGCGCTTCCCGCCCGAGCCCAACGGCTACCTGCACATCGGCCACGCCAAGAGCATCTGCCTGAACTTCGGCCTGGCACGCGACTACGCCGGCGTGTGCCACATGCGCTTCGACGACACCAACCCCGAGAAGGAAGAGCAGGAGTACGTCGATTCGATCCTCGACGCAGTGAAGTGGCTGGGCTTCGATTGGGAGGCCAACGGAAAGAGCCACCTCTACTACGCCAGCAACTACTTCGACTTCATGTACCGCGCGGCCGAGGCGCTCATCGGCGCCGGCCTCGCCTATGTGGACGAGCAAAGCGCCGACGAGATGCGCCACCACCGCGGCGACTTCGCCACACCCGGCAAAGACAGCCCGTTCCGCGCCCGCACGCCGGCCGAGAACCTGGCGCGCTTTCGCGAGATGCGCGACGGCCAGCACGCCGACGGCGCGATGGTGCTGCGCGCGAAGATCGACATGGCCTCGCCCAACATCAACCTGCGCGACCCGGCCCTTTACCGCATCAAGCGCGCCACGCACCACAACACCGGCGACACCTGGTGCATCTACCCGATGTACACCTACGCGCACCCGATCGAAGACGCGCTGGAGAACATCACCCACAGCGTGTGCACGCTCGAGTTCGAAGACCAGCGCCCGTTCTACGACTGGCTGCTCGACCAGCTCTGCACGCTGGGCCTGCTGGCGCAGCCGCGGCCGCACCAGTACGAATTCGCGCGGCTCAACATCACGTACATCATCACCAGCAAGCGCAAGCTCAAGCAGCTGGTCGACGAGCAGCACGTGAGCGGTTGGGACGACCCGCGCATGCCCACCATCGTCGGCCTGCGCCGGCGCGGCTACACACCCGAGAGCCTGCAACTGCTGGCCGAGCGCAGCGGCGTCAGCAAGGCCGGCGGCTGGATCGACTACAGCTCGCTCGAGATCGCACTGCGCGACGACCTCGACCCGAAGGCACCGCGCGCCTGCGTGGTGCTCGACCCGCTGAAGCTCAAGCTGACCAACTTCACCGACATCTTCGGCAGTGCGACCCACCAAGAGCCTTGCCATGCGCCGATCCACCCGGGCCACCACGAGCGCGGCCAGCGCGACTTCGTGTTGACCAACGAGCTGTGGATCGAGCGCGAAGACTTCCTGGAAGTGCCCACCAAGGGCTACCACCGCCTCTACCCCGGCAACAAGACCCGGCTGAAGTACGGCTACGTGATCGAGTGCACCGGCTGCGAGAAGGATGCACAAGGCCAAGTCACCGCAGTGCTCGCGCAGCTCGTGCCCGACACCAAGAGCGGCACACCGGGCGCCGATGCGGTGAAGGTGAAAGGCGTCGTCACCTGGGTCAGCGTGAGCACCGGCGTGGCCGCCGAAGTTCGCCTCTACGACCGCTTGTTCACCGAAGCCCAACCCGACGCGGGCGGCCGCGACTTTCTGAGCGTGCTCAACCCGAACAGCAAGAAGGTCGTGACGGCCTACGTGGAGCCGGGCCTGGCCTCAGCAAAAGCCGACGACAAGTTCCAGTTCGAGCGCCACGGCTATTTCGTGGCCGACCGGCACGACCATGGCGCCGGCAAGCTGGTCTTCAACCGCACCACCACACTGAAAGACGCCTGGAGCAAGTAGCGCCAGACAGCCTTCACATCGGCGGCGTGAACCCGTTGCGCCCGGCCAGCGCGCGCAGCGCGGTCGGCTTGCCGTTGCGGAGTTGCGCGGTTACCACCACCTTCGCGCCCGGCACGATCAGCGTGCGGTCGCCTGGCTTGAAAGTGACCACGGGCGCGTTGGCGGCCACGGTCACGGTCTGCTCGCCGCCCTTGTAGCGCAGCTTCAGCGTGCGGCCCTGGGCTGTGCTGGCCACGTCGCCTACCGTCGCGTTGGTCATCATGCTGCCGGGCTGCAAGTCCCAGGGGTAGTGGCCCTCGCCCGAGCCGCGCGCGGCTTCCGGAAAGACCAGCACCTCCAGCGCCTGCAGCGTGCCATCGGCCTGCGGCGTGGACGCAATGCCCACGTAGCTGTTGGGCTCGATGGCCGACAACTCGATCGGCACCACCTCATTGACCGCGAAGTTGTCGGCCAGCGCGAGCGAGATCACCTCGCCGCTGCGCTCTTTCACCACCAGCGTCGTGCCGTCGAAGCTCTCCACCGTGGCGCGCAGGCGCATCGTGGGTGCGGGGGCCGCTGCGGGCGCGGAGGCTGGGGCTTGCGCCACGGCCAGCGTGCACACCAGGGCCAGGCCGGCGATGAACAGGTTTTTCAATGCAGTCTCCAAGGGTGGGTGCGCAGGGTGTACGCGCCAGCCTGGCGTTCTACTCCAGGCTTCGCGCGTTGGCAGGGCGCCACCGCGTGCCCTTGCACGGCGCAGGATCAGGCGTCCGAACGCGTGCGCTTCTTCTTTTTGAGCTCTCGCTGCGCATCGAGCAGCTGCCCGGCGGCCAGCCAGGCGGCGAACTCGGCGGGCGTCTCCAGCGTGACGCGCCCCAGGTTGCCGGCACGAAAGTCGTACACCACCACCTCGGCAGCCTTTTGCAGGTTGATGCGCCCACCGCTTTGCAAGGCGCCACGCTTGCGGCCGATCTCGGCCAGCAGCGCTTCATCGGCCAGAGCCTCCACGTCATCGAGCTTGTAGCGCTCGGCCAGGGGCGCCGGGTAGTGCTGCTTCAGGTAGCCCAGCAACTCGAGCGCCACCTCTTCTTCGTTGAACGCATTGCGCCCGACGGCCCCGCTGGCCGCCAGGTTGTAGCCGCTCTGCTCGACGCCGATGCGCGGCCACAGCATGCCGGGCGTGTCGAACAGGTAGAAATCGCTCGCCAGCACGATGCGCTGCTCGACCTTGGTGATGCCGGCCTCGTCGCCCGTCTTGGCCGCGCGCTTGGATGTGAGGGTGTTGATCAGCGTGGATTTGCCCACGTTGGGGATGCCGCAGATCAGCACCCGCAGCGGCTTGGCCATGCCGCCACGCAGCGGCGCCAGCGCGCGGCACGCATCGATCAGGCGCTGGGCGGGGGCGGCCTCCGAAGCGTCGAGCGCGATGGCGCGTGTGGCCGACAGCGCGTTGTAGTGCGCCAGCCAGGCTTCGGTTTGCGCGGGGTCCGCCAGGTCTTGTTTGTTGAGCAGCTTGAGCCGCGGCCGGCTGCCCGTCAGCTCGGCCAGCAGCGGGTTGGCGCTGGAGCCGGGCAGGCGCGCGTCCAGCATCTCAATGACGACATCGGTCTCCTTGATGCGCTCGGCGATGGCCTGGCGCGTCAGGTGCATGTGCCCGGGGAACCATTGAATGGCCAATGCGCGACCTCAGAGCTTGCGAAACACGCTGGCCACCGCAGCCGGGGTGAGGTCGGGGTCGTTCGGCACGCTGGGCGGCATCGACAGCAGCAGCAGGCCGTTCTGCAGCACGCGGCGCTTGTCGGGACCGCTTTGCTGCATGTAGATGCCGGCCAGGTTCCGGCAGGCGGCAGCCGACTCGCACTTGAACAGCGTGGCCGACAGCTCACCGCTCGCCGGCGCACTGGCCGCAGCTGGCGCACTGGCGGAGCTCGACGCCAGCCCCGCCACCGAGAACAGGGCCGCGTCGCTCACATCGGGCGGTAGCTGTGCCGGGTCCGTCAGACGCGTGACCGTGGGCTGCAGCCCGAGGGCACGCAAGGCAGTGGCAAATGCGTCGATCGGGTCGACCAGCGCGGCAGCCGCCGACGCTGCCGATGCCGGTTCGGCAGCCGATGCGGCCTGCACGGCCGAAGCCGCCGCGCGAGGGGCGGACGCAGGCAGCGCAGCCGGGGCGGCACCGACGATGGATTTCTCGAATTCAGCTGCCTGGGCATCGAGCAGAGGCAACAGGATCTGCCACACGCACAGCAGAAACACGGCCCAGAGAACGATATTGGCGACGAAAGGCTTGGTGACCGAGGTCTCTTCGTCGCCGCGGTGCTTGAAGAAGGTGTAGAGGGCGGCCGGGAAGCCGATGAAGAAGGTGGCAATCGCCAGCGGACCGTTCGATCGACCCACCCGCCAACTCAGCCAGATCTGGGAGGCAAAAGCCAGGCCCAGCGACAACAACAACCACCTCATGTGCACCGCCCCCTGTCGCCGCTGAACGGCGCCGCTGCCGCGGCACGATTGTGTCAGAGGGCCGGTGGGCCGGCAGATTCAGCTCAATGCAGGTCGCTCAGCAGGACGGCAGGCGCCGAGTACTCGCGGCCGACGACCGCGCGGGCGTACAGATAGTTGTGTCGCGCTCGCTCGCTGAGCGAATCGAGCAGCACATGACCACCCGCATCGCAAGGAAAGGTCAAGGCACGCCCCTCGTGGAAGAGGGACTGGAAGCGCAGCTCGTAGTGGGCGGCGGACTGGAAAGAACCAAATTCGGTGTTCATGGCAACGATCTCCTGCTGCACTTACCGTGATGACAACGTGAGAAGAAGCTTAGGAGTTGACAGGGTTCGTGTCCCTAAGCCTGCGCCTCTGTGTGTTGTCGCAAACTGGATGAGACAACTGTAGGAATTCATCCGACACAGCGCATGTGACTTAGGACCATCCGCAGGCCCCTCATTCGCGGTGGATGGAAGCTGACGCCCCGGGTGCTTGGCCCTCGAGCGCGCGTGCGCAGTGTCAGTATTCCGAGCTGGGCCCGGGCTGGCTGTCTCCGGCAACGAGCGTGTTGCCCATGCCCAATAATTCACGCGCGCGCTGCAGGTTGAGCAGCTGGTCGCGGTTGCGGCGGGTGTGGGCACGGTCGCGCTCCATCTCCCACACCAGCTTGATCAGCTCTTTTTGAGCCAGCGCGGCCCGCACGCGGCCCAAGGAGAAGGTGGTGAACAAAATCGAATCGCGACGCAGCGTGTCGATCAGCAGATCGCGCACGTACTGCAGGCGCTGCTCGTCGGTCATCTTCGGCGCCGCGCGCGCATGGTCGGCCACCTTGAACGGGGCTTCGCGCACCTGCTGTGTCCAGTCGAGCACGCGCGGTGTGTCCGACAAGGTAACGACCGGTTCGACGTAGCGTGCCGCCGGTGGCGGCCGCGGCGCGGCAACCGGTGGCCGTGGCTGGGCGATGGAGGTGACCTCGATCAACGGCAAACCTTGTGGCGCTCCCATCTCGACGGCGGTGACCCGGGCCACCGGCTCGTCGTCGAATTCATTGTCGACCCCGGGCACGGGCGCGGCGCCCGGCCGAGTGGTGTCTTCGAAACCCAGCGCATCATCGCCTTCGGGCAGCAACTCGCCCATGGGCGTGAGCACAGGCTCGGCAAAAACGTCGACTTCGACGCTGGTGAGGCGAGGTGTGTCCAGCATGCCGGGTATCGTCTCGACCGGCTCCGGCGCCTCGATGTCGCTCGGGATCTCGACCAGGCCCATGCGCACCAGCTCTTCGAAATGGCTGGTCAGTGCGCCGGCCTTGTGGGCCATGCCCAGTACATCGCCGAGCGGCCGGCGGCCATCCACCAACAGCAAAACCGTGCGATAGCGCTGCCCCAGGCCGCGCGTGCGGTTGCGCAGTTCATCCTGGCCGAGCGGCGTCTTGACAGGGGCGGTGAGGTTTGGCATCGAGGGGTGGCAAGCGCTTGATTGTGGCGCGACTGGCATGGGGCCGGGAACCACCGCAGCGGGTGGTTCCAGCCCGCAAGCGAAGGCTCAGCGCTGGCTGCGCGCCTTGCGGCCGTCGACCTCGGCCAGTTGCTGCTTGAGCAGCAGCATCAGCACCCGCGCCGTTTCTTCGCTGAAGCTCAGCGTGGTGCTGGGGTTGTCGTCGCCCCGTGCGTTGGTGGGCAGCACCAGGGCGTCGATGCGGGCTTCGATGAGCCCATTGCGGTTGCCCATGGCCTTGACTTTTTGCAGCTCGATCTGGAAGGTCTTCACAGGGGCCCCCTGACATTGAAAGGTGTCAGGGTACTGCAACGCGAAGGCCAGGGCCTGTTAACGCTACGAGAGGGCACGCGACCTCGACATCAGGAACAGAACGATGCCCGCCAGCAGCCATCCCATGACAGGCACCCATGCCAGGGTCGCCTGCGCATCCGGCGCTTTCTGCCACGCCATCGCGATCACGGCCATGCGGCCCAGCGCGGCCAGCGCGAGCACCGACGACAAGGCCCCACCGAAACGCCCTTCACGCCCGGTGTGGCCCAGCGCCAGCGCGACCGAAAACCCGCTCAGCAGCAGGCCGGCCCAGGCGGCGCCGGCCACCAGCTGCGCCGTGACCAGCTGGTGCAGCCCCGTGGCCTGCGAGGCGCCGAGCGAAGCCGCCGCGGCGACCAGACCCGCGGCCGCCATCACCCGCCACGCGCCGAAACGGCGCGCCACCCAGCCCGCCGGCAACATCGCCAGGTTGAAGCCGACCCAGAACAGCGGGGCCAGCCACTGCAGATCGGCCGCGCTGGCGAACCGAAGGTACATGCGCGGGCTGTTGATGCTCGTGTGAAGCTGGAAAGCCACCGCCGCCAGCACAGCCGCGATCAGGAAGCCCGTGGCACCCCGTGACCCTGGCGGCCCTGTGCTCGCTGCCGGCGGGCTCGCCACCGCTGCCGGCCGAGCCGTCAGTGCACGCTCGGCCGCCACGATGCCGCAGGTCGCCAGCGCCAACGCGGCGCTGGACAACAGAAACGGCACGCGCGGGTCGAGTTCGCGCAAGGCCAGGCTCAGGTAGGGCGCGATCGCACTCGCCAAGCCCAGGCCCAACATCGACAGGCCGATCAGCCACGGCTGGTGTGGCTTGGCCGCGTGGCGACCGACGAGCGTGAGCGGCGGTGCGCGCAAGGCCGACGAGGTGACCGACCACAGCACCACGATGCCCAGGAAGAGCGGTGCCGAGCCGGAAGGCGCCACCAGCGGCAGCAACAGGAAGGCAACGCAAGACAACACGGTGACCGCCAGCACCGCCCGCCCCAGCCGGCCCACCACCCGCACCGCGCGGTCGCTGGCCACGCCCATCGCGTAGTCGGACAGCACGAACACGATCTGGTCGAGCATCAGCACGTAGATCAACGCCTGCTGCGGGATGCCGACCTGCGCCGCCAGCTGCGGCAAGAAGATCACGTACACCGTCCACGACAGTGCGAAGAAGAACTGGATGACCGCCAGGTAAATGCCGATGGAGGCCATGGCCGGAAGGCCCGCAATGATCCCGACACGGCGAAATTCATTCATGGCAACTCCAATCCGCTTGATCGGGCTGGCGCCAGCATAGCCGCGCAATGCCACCAACCGGGCGCGGTGCATTGTTCGTGGGTAGCATCCACGCCCATGAACCTCATCTACGTTGCCGACGCCATGTGCTCGTGGTGCTACGGCTTTGCCAAGCCCCTGGATCAACTGCTGAACGAGCCCGGCGATGCCGCACCGCTGCAACTCGCGCTGGTGATGGGCGGCTTGCGCCCCTTCACCACCGACGCGATGACCCCGGCCCGCGCCGACGAACTGCTGGGCCACTGGCACCACGTGGCCGAAGCCAGCGGCCAGCCGTTCGCCCCGGCGCCGCACGGTGCGCTGCATGCACCCGGCTTCGTCTACGACACCGAGCCGGCAGCGCGTGCCACCGTCACCGTGCGCACGCATTGGCCCAAGCTGGTGTGGCGCTACTTCAAGGCGGTGCAGGCGGCGTTCTATGCCGAAGGCCGCAACGTGACGCAGCCCGAGGTGCTGGCCGACGTGGCGCATGCGCTCGGCATCCCCCGCGGCGACTTCGCCAAGGCCTACGCATCGCAGGAGATGCGCGACGCGACACTGGCCGACTTCCAACAGACGCAGCAGTGGGGCATCCGCGGCTTCCCGGCGCTGATCGCCGAGCATGGCGACCACTTGCACCTGGTGGGCCGGGGCTACATGCCCATCGACGCCCTGCGCGCGCAACTCGCTGCAGCGGGCAACGCTCACCACTGACCGCGGCGGGGCGCATCGGACGACGGGGCTTTCCCCGACTGCCTCTTGTGCAGCGGTGCAGCTATGCTCGGCGATCCCCCTGTCCGGAGACAAGCCCCATGAAACGCCGCACCCTGTTGCAAGCCGGCGGCAGCGCCGCCCTGCTGCCCCAGCTTGCCCTCGCGCAAGACAAGTACCCCAGCAAACTGATCACCTGGATCTGCCCCTACGCCGCGGGCGGCAACGCCGACAACCGCTCGCGCCAGGTCGCACGCGTGATGCAGGTGCTGATGGGCCAGACCATCATCATCGACAACAAGGCCGGCGCCGGCGGCAACATCGGCACCGACGCCATCGCCAAGGCCAAGCCCGACGGCTACACCATCGGCATGGGCAACTTCGCCCCGCTGGCGGTGAACCACGCGCTGTTCAAGAAACTCAACTTCGACCCCTTCAATGACCTCGTGCCCATCATGCTGATCGAGCGCGGCCCGCTGGTGCTGATGGTGCGCGCCGAGTCGCCGTACAAGAGCGTGAAAGACATCGTCACCGCCGCCAAGGCCTCGCCCGGCAAGCTGGCCTACGCCTCGGGCGGCATCGGCGGCACGCACCACCTGAGCGGCGCCCTGTTCGAGAAAGCCGCCGGCATCGACATGATCCACTCGGCCTACAAGAGCGGTGCCGCCGGTGCCACCGACCTGATGGGCGGCCAGGTCGACATGATGTTCGAGCAGATGTACGCCGCAGCGCCTTCGCTCAAGGGCGGCCGCCTGCGCGGCATCGCGATCACGAGCAAGACACGCTCGCCGCTCTACCCTGATCTGCCCACCATGGCCGAAGCGGGCTACCCGGCCGTCGAAGTGCTCAACTGGCAAGGCATCGTCGGCCCCAAGGGTTTGCCTGCCGACATCGTGAAGCAGCTCAACGCCGTGGGCAACAAGGCCTTGCAGGACGCCGGCCTGCGCAAGACCATCCTCGACCAAGGCAATGAAGTGGTGGGCGGCACGCCCGAAGAGTTCGCTGCGCTCATCAAAACCGAAGCGCCGCGCTGGGGCAAGGTGGTCAAGGATGCGAAGATCGAACCGGAGTGACTGTTGGCCCCCCAGTCGCTGCGCTCCTGCCCCCAAGGGGCGCCGCCCAGCGGCCCGGCAAAGCCGGTTCCGCGGGCGTTGCTCGATGGGCACATCGCTTCGCTCGTGCGATCAGGCGAACTCAGGCACCTGGTGGGTTGAAACAGCGAGCGACTCGTGCAACCAGCGGGCGATCTCGCGCGGGTCGTTGACGGTGCGCAGCTCTGCATAGGCGGCCTGGGCCTCGGGGTAGTGGCGGCGCATGTAGTTCAGCCACTGCTTGAGCCGACCCGCGCAGTGGCGCGGCTCCAGGTGCGCGCACACGAGTTGCCAGAAGGCCTGCATCAAGGGCAGCAGCTCCTGCCAGCTGACCACACGCCCCGGCTGCGCAATCGACAGTGCAAGCCCGGGGTTGCTGACCATGCCGCGGCCGAGCATCAGCGTGTCGCAGCCCGAGACCTCGCGGCAGCGCCTTGCGTCGTCGGCAGTCCATATCTCGCCGTTGGCGATGACGGGAATCGTGAGCGCCTCGCGGATCTGCTGGATGCGGTCCCAGTACGCCGGCGGCCTGTAGCCATCGGCTCGCGTGCGTGCATGCACCACCAGCTCTTCGGCGCCGCCGCTTTGCAGCGCCAGCGCGCAGTCGAGCGCGAGCGATGCATCGTTGAAACCCAGCCGCATCTTGGCCGACACCGTCATCTCGGCCGGTACCGCGCGGCGCACCGCCGACATGATCTCGTGCAGCAAGGGCGGGTCGACCAGCAGGGCCGCACCGCCGCCATGGCGGTTGACCACCTTGGCCGGGCAGCCGAAGTTGAGGTCGATGCCGGCCGGGCCCAAGGCTGCGAGCTTGGCGGCGTTCTCGGCCAGGCAGCTTGCATCCGAACCCATCAGCTGCGCGCGCACCGGCACGCCGGCCGGGGTGCGCCCGCCGTTGCGCAGCTCAGGCAGCACACGCAGAAAAGCGCGGTCGGGCAGCAAGGTGCCGGTGACGCGGATGAACTCGGACACGCAGCGGTCGATGCCCCCCACGCGCGTGAGGATGTCACGCAGCGTGTAGTCGAGCAGGCCTTCCATGGGAGCGAGCAGCAGCGTCACAGTGGCCGCAGTCTACGGCCCCGGCAACACGCCACTCGCGCGTCAGAGCCTGAGAGTTTTTCGTGCGTGCCCGAGCGGCGCGTCAAAAGGCGCCGGATCTAGGCGCAAAGCGCAGCCATAGCTCGGGCTATGGCGAGCATTTGCAACGACGAGCCGGCGTCTTTTGGCGTGATGAGCGGGCATGAGCGAAAGACTCTCAGGCTCTCAGATCACAGCCCCATGCAGTTGGCGTAGTAGGTCACGGTGCCCGGCCAGTCGGAGAACATGCCGCTGACACCGACCTGGCGCGCCAGCACGTCGAGCGCCTTGTACATGTCGCTGTCCTTCTTGATGGCCTTGCCTTCGGGGTCGAACTGGTAGTAGCTGCCGGCACCGGCGGCGCCCTTGGTGAGGTTCACTCGCTCAAACGACCAGCCGATGATCTTGAAGCCGGCGGCCTTGATGTCGAGCGCGTACTGCGACGGCACGATGTTGTTCTGGCCGTCGAGCGCGAGCAGCGCCCACATCGGCGGCGAGATCGTCGTCACGCCCAGGTTGCGCAGCTCGGTGAGCCGGGCCACCGACATGCGCGGCACCGGCGGGTTGGCGCCCAGGTCGATCGGGTCGAGCACCAGGGCCTGCCTGCCGAACGCGTAGTCGTTCTTAAGCCAATAGATCACGTCATCGGCATTGAAGGATTGCGGGTACACCTTGCGCGGGTCGACCCCAGCGTCGCGGTAGGTGTCGATCAGCTTCTGCGCGTACTTCTCCTGGCTGCCGAAGATGCTGGCGATGCGCGCCGGGTCACCGGCCTTCAGCTCGGGCGTCTGGCCGACACCCCACTGCTTGATCATCTCGATGTGCTCCTTCAGCGTCACCACGTTGCCAGCGGGCCGGCCGGTGTAGAGGTCGGTGCGCCAGCTCGGCGTGCCGCCGAGGTAGCCCGCGGCCGTCGTCGCGCTCGGGTTGCTCGCGTCCATCTTCGCGCGCAGCGTCTTGAACTGCGCCAGGGTC
>Ga0302256_10000206_pt1 | contig 13054 bp, 9 predicted proteins | sample I_Fen_E3_4_FD_194571 | JGI IMG/M metagenome (GOLD analysis project Ga0302256, IMG submission 194571) | Peat permafrost microbial communities from Stordalen Mire near Abisko, Sweden - I_Fen_E3_4 | ecosystem: Environmental > Terrestrial > Soil > Wetlands > Permafrost | place: Sweden: Abisko...
AACCGGGTGACCAGCCACGCTTCGTCGCCGCGCGGCGTGCGGGCCTTGACGACGCGGCGCCCGGCCGTCAGCTCGCGGTAGGCCGGCGGCGGATGCAAGGGGTGCTCGCGGGGCACGGAAAGTTGAACTATCTCGAGCATATCGATCTCCAGATTGTCGATATCAGATCATCTGTTCGGTCGTGCTGAAACTCACAACATGAGTGTCGCCGCCAGGGGCCGACTCGCTTTGTGTCCGCGACACGCTCATCTGTTCATCGGGAACGCTCGAGTGCGGCGACGCCGCAGCGCCGCGCAGGCTCGACGAGATCGGTCAGAGGCCGCCGTAGAGTTGATCCCAGAGCGCGCAATTCGCGTTGCTGGGCAGGGCCGCAGCCGACGTGCTGGCGCCAAACATCATCGTGCTTTGTGACGATGCCGAGAACGCTGGCCACGGCGGCGCGCTCGACCCGCTCTGCGTTGGTGCGTGCGTGGTGACGAACGTGGTCCAGGCGGTCCGGATCTGCGCGGCGAGCTCGAGCTCGCGCGGCGTGCCGGGCACACCCGCGTTCGCTTGATCCCACCACGTCCACGGTAATGGAATGCCCCATACGTAAGGCAGTTCGACCGTGTGCATCGCGAGGACCGGTTGCGGACTCGACAGGCTCGGCGCGTAGCTGAAGTCGTACGCGAACACCGGCGCCTGGCTCGCCGAGAACAGATGGCGCGTCGGACACTCGAAGAGCGAGTCGCGGATGATCGACGCGAACGCGGTTCTTGGGTCGTTGCCGTAGTCCGCCAGGGGGTACAGCGCGAGCAGCGTCGGACCCAGGGGGCCGTAGGCGAGATCGAGCAAGGCCGGATAGTTCGAGAGGTCGGTCAGGCCCGCCGCGGCATAGACGCCATCGGTGAAGAACAAGCCTTCATTCGCGTTATAACCGGCGAGGATCGGCACCTTGGCAAAGCTGCCCGCCGCGAGCGCCGCGCGCGGCGACGTCGGGACCAGGGTCCCATCAAGGATGGGCGCCACCTGGGTCAGGGTGTTGCCGCGCACGACGGTCTCGGCAGGCAGCGCGCGGAGGCATCCTTCATCGAGCGTGCCATCGGCGGCTGCGCAACCCCACTGGGTGGCGAGGGCATCAGCGGTGGCCGCAGCTTGGGCGGGGACCTGCACGCCATCGCACGAGCCACTCTCCATCAGGAGTGCGGAGAGCAACGTCTGCGAGCTCGGCATGGCCGCGTGCAAGCACGCCGCGCTGGCGCCGGCCGACTCGCCCGCGACCGTCACCTGCGCTGGATCGCCGCCAAACTCAGCGATATTTCGGCGCACCCACTGCAACGCGAACTGTTGATCGAGCAACGCGAGATTGCCTCCGCCATCGGCGGACGGGATCGCGAGCGTGCCCAGGGCGCCGAGCCGATAATTGATTGTCACGACGACGACGTCGCCCGTGCTCGCCAGCACATCTCCTGGGTAATCGCGGCCGGAGCCATCGATGAATCCACCTCCATGGATCCAGAACAGCACCGGCCGCCCCGCCGCGTCGGGCGGCGACCAGATGTTGAGCGACAGACAATCCTCCGACGCGCCGGTCCGCACCGTGCGCGAGTCGAGCAGCGACACGCCGTAGCAGGGCGGGCCATATTGTTGTGCGGGACGCGCGTCGGTCCAGCTGACCTCGGTGGGCGCCTTCCAGCGCAGCGCGCCGACGGGGGCCGCGGCATACGGGATCCCGAGAAATGCGTGCACGCCGCTGGCTTGCATCCCGACCACCGCGCCATGATCGGTATGAACTTCCAGCGACGACACATGGTTGTCACCTGAATTACATCCCAGGGCCGCGCTCATCGCGAGTGCAAGGCGACCAACACGACGCGTGGAACTGGATGCAGGTAGTGCTTGGTCGAACATCAGCGACTCCTTGCAGAGGGAGCGTGGAAACATCGCAATGCGCCATGCGATGCATGGAGAACGAGAAGGCCGGGCGCGACGTCGCTACGTGAACGCGACGAAGCCTCGCCAGGCGGGTGCAGGCCAGCACTCAGTCGGTGGGCCGGACTGGAGTGGATTCCGCGGACGACGTCCCGGAAATCCGACTTTGTTGATCTACTGCGACTCGATAACGGCAAATTACCGCGCGCATGTGAGACGCGCAAGCCCACTGCGCCTCGTCGTGTGCAGTGAGTTCGCTTCGCGCCCAGTCGCAGAGTGACGGCGATGTGGCAGTCGAGTTCTCCGTGAAGCCCGATGCGATGTCGAGCGGATTTGCAAGCGAGCCCACATGCCGAAAACCCGACAGCGTGGCGCCGCGCTATCGCGAGTCCCTGAACAGCCGGAGGTCGATCGCCGCGGCGAGGGCCTGGTAGCCGGTGGGGTTCAAGTGTAGATGATCGCCGGAGTCGAGCGCGGGCGCGATGGCGGTGGGGTTGGCGGGGTCACGCGCGGCGCGGTCGAAGTCGATGACGGCGTCGAACATGTCGCTGGTACGGATCCAGTGGTTGACGACCTGTCGAGTCGCCTCGCGGAGCCCCGCGTCGTCGACGTAGAACGAACCCTCGATCGGCGTCAGCGTGGCGCCGTAGACCAGCAGGTGCTGGGCATGCGCGCGCACGATGATCTGCTCGTACGCGCGGATCAGCTCCTCGCCGACGCTGCGCTGCGCGTCCGCGGTCGCGGCCGCGGTGCCGATATCATTGATGCCCTCGAACACCAGCGCCCAGCGGACGCCGCTCTGGGCCAGCAGATCGCGGTCGAGCCGCGCCAGCAGGTTGGGACCCAGGCCGTCGTTCAAGACGCGGTTGCCACCGGCGGCCTGGTTCAACACCGCGACCCGTTCGGTGCGCGGGTTCGCGCGCAACCGGTGGGCCAGCTGATCGGGCCACCGGTCGTTCTGGTTGGTCGTGGAGCCACGGCCGTCGGTGAGCGAGTCGCCGAGCAGGATCGCGCCGTGGGTGGCGTCGTCGGCAAGGACCTCGACGGCGCTCACGAAGTACCAGTGCGCGACCGAGGTCGTGGCGCCGAGGTCCAGGTCCGAGACGTGATCACCTGCCACCATGTACGACGTCGTCCGCGAGCCCGGATGGGAGGTGATGTTCTGCGACGCCTGACCTTGGGCCAGGTAGACCGTCACCGTGAGGTTGGAGGCGGGCGCAACATCGTAGTTCAGGACATCGGAGACCACCTGCGCGCCGGCCGGGATGGTCACCGAGGCCCGGCCCTGAAACGTCACCGGCCGCTCGCTCGCAGGTCGGATCGCGCTGACGCCAGCGGCGCCGCCGGCCGGCAGCGCCAGGGCGGCCGCGGTGAGGGTGAGCGCGGTGTCGCCAAACGCGTTGGAGAATCTCACCCTCGCGCGCTTGCCGCCGACCGAGACGTGCACGGTCTGGCGGAGCGTGCTGTCGATGAACACGCCGGCCTCGCTCGTGAATGGCGGCGGCGGCAGGTTGCCCGGCTCGGTGAGCTGCGGCATCGCAACCCACGTGGGTACCCAGTGAGCGCTCGCTTCAGGTTCCGCCGCCCGCGCGGATGGACGAACCAGCAATGGCGTGCTGAGTACGACTGCGACAATGGCCCAGGATCGCGTCACGATGTCCTCCTCGGATGGTTGGGTTCGCTTGCCTGCGAGACCGTCGCCAGGACACCGCAGGCGGGGCGCCCGGGCGAAACGCCGGGGCTCTCCGTCAGTCCTGCGCGCAGAACCCGACGCTGTTCGAGCTCTCACCGGGCTGGAGCACCGCGTTCCAGCTCACGCCGCTCACCGTCACCGCGCTGCCGGCCTGCGTGAACACGCCGTTCCACAGGTTCGTGATCGTGCCCTGGATGGTGACAGTGACCTGCCAGGTGACGGCGGATGTGGTGTTGTTCGTGACGGTCAACGTCGCGCAGTAGCCGGTGCCCCAGTCATTGGTGATCGCCACCGAGGGCGTCACCCCGGCGCCGCCGCCGCCGCCGCCAGCAGCCGCGGTGGTCACCACGAGCGCGCCCGAGCCGCTGGACGCGTTTCCGGCGGCGTCCACGGCGACGATGAAGAAGCTGTAGGTCGTGGCGGCGGCGAGTCCGGTCACCGTGAAGCTGGTCGTGGTGGCGGTGCCGATCTGCGTCACGGCCGAGCTGCCCTGCTGCTGGAAGATCCGGTATCCGGTCACGCCGACGTTGTCGGTCGCCGCGTTCCAGCTCAGCTGGGCGCTGCTCGAGGTCACGCTCGCCGAGCGCAGATTGCTCGGGGCGGCCGGGGCCTGCGCGTCGCCACCGGGGTCGCGGTCCAGCCCCAGGAACTGGATCGCAAGCGCGGCCATGCCCGCGGCCGGAAGGGTGTGGGCGGCGCCCTGCACGCTGATCGCCTCGACCGGCGCATCGATCCCGGTCCCGCCGTAGCGGGTGCGGGTCCAGCTCGATTGCGGATGGTCGGTGAACGCCGGGGTCTGGCTCACCCCCAGCACGTTCGTCCATTGCTTGATCTCCTCGCCGAAATTGGGGAAGAACAGCGTGGGGTCTGCGGTGCCATGCCAGAGCTGCATGCGGGGGCGTGGGCCGGTGAAGCCGGGGAACGCGCCGCGCGCGAGGTCCCCCCACTGCTGCGCGGTCTTGATCGACTGGCCATTGGCACATGTCGAGTTCCACAGTGACCCATCCGTGGTGGCGAAGCAGCCGAACGGAACGCCCATGAACGCCGCCCCGGCCTTGAACACGTCGGGATAGTCACCGAGCAGGACGTTGGTCATCATCGCGCCCGACGACGCGCCGGTCACGAACACGCGGCTGGCGTCGGCCCCGAAGGTCCTGAGCACGAATTGCACCATCGACACGATCCCGACGGGGTCGCTGCTGCCGTTGTGGGTCAGTGACTGCGGCGTCGAGACATCGAAGCAACTGCCCGACCGCGTGGCCGACGGATAGATGACGATGAAACCGTGCAGGTTGGCCTGCGCGGCGAACTCGGTGCCCGCGAAGAACACAGGACCGGAACCGGTGCAGAAGTGGACTGCCACGAGCACCGCCGGGTGCGGCTTCACGTTATCCGGCACGTAGACGAACATCCGGAGCCCGCTCGGGTTGGTGCCAAAGCCGGTCACCTCGACGAGCGAGGCCGCGCTGGCGGCTCGCGGCGCCGCCAAGGTCAGCCAGACGATCGCCATCGAGATAGCTGTGTGGATCAGACGCGTGAGCATTCGTGCGACTCCGTGTGGCATGTGTGCTGTTCCTTCCCGTGGTTGATATCGAGGCGACGCGTATCCGCGTGCCGCAGCGCCATCGCATCGGCGAACAGGCATGGCCGCACGGCGCTTCGAGGCTGTGCCCTCCCGGAGCGCGCCACAACCGATTTTCCGCCGCGACTTGCTGCACAGGCCTCGTGCCGGCCCGTACGCGATATTCCAGCACGGCCACACTCGTGTGCTGGCACATCGCCGTGCGCCCGTGTGGGCCTCCGGCAGCGACGAGGCGGGCGTGGCCGGTACATGCGCCGTTCATCGGTCGCGTCGATGAACGGACCGTGGTCTCGCCCCCACTCCGATGCTGGCGCTCGGCGCGTGACCTGCGATCCATCCGCCCAGCTCGGCGGAGCGTGCGCGAGCAGCTCGACGCGGGCTTGGGGCCACCGGGGCCACGGTGGTCGAGCGACGCCGGTCGCACGACATGCAGTCTCGTGGACACGCAGGCACAGCGCGCGGCGGCATGCGCGACGATCGCGAATGGCTTGTAGCACCTGGATTGCCCCGACGGCGAAGATCGTTGCGTGTGTGCCAGTCCGGGTATTTCACGGTGGAATGCGAAGTTCGCCGCGCCGTGGCGATGGCAGGTGCGATCCTGGCCATGGCCTTTGTCGACCTCGACCTCGACCTCGACCCGACCTCGGCCTTGCCGCCGACCGCGATCCTCGCAGAGGAGTCAGCCCCACTCCGCGCGTGTCGCGCAGCACAGGACGAGCGGGCCGGCGGGGCAAGGTCGCGACAAGCGGGATCGGTATTTCCGGTAGCAGCTTGTGAAGCGGGCTTCGCGTAAGCGCCCGTAATCGGTTTCTTGTATGCTTCTTGCGGAGGGCCGGGGGATTCGCGTTAGGCTGGCTCGCTATGAGGATGTGTTTTCAGGTGATGCGAGTTATCCCGATGGTCGCGATGCTGGCGCTCGGCGCGATGACCGGGTGCACCGTCAGGATGGCGTCGTTGCCGGGCGTGGCGTCGTCCGCGCCGCCGCCCGCGGAGGCGGTCGCCAGCGGCGGCCCCATCGAGGCCGGGTGCTCGTTCAACGCGACGCAGATCAAGCGCGAGATGGGCGAGGCCGTGCAGGTGGTGTGTCCGGCGAATTGCGATGGCAGCGGCGCGACGTGGGGGACGGACGTGTACACGGCGGATTCGGCGATCTGCCGGGCCGCCATCCACGCCGGGGCCGCGCCTGTGACTGGCGGCCTGGTCACCGTCCGCCTCGAGCCGGGCCGGCCGGCCTATCGCGGCAGCTCGCGGCACGGCGTGGCGTCGAGCGACTACGGTAGCTACGGTTCGAGCTACCGGTTTGAAGGCGTGATCGCCCAGCCTGCCCCCGTCGCCGCGGAGATCCCGCGGATCATCGAGGCCGGCTGCAGCTTCAATGCGACCCAGATCAAGGGCGAGGTTGGGTCGGCACACCGGATCGCGTGCCCTGCCGGCTGTGGTCAGTCCGGTGCGACGTGGGGCACGGATAGCTACACGGGTGATTCTGCGATCTGCCGCGCGGCGATCCACGCCGGGCTGGTCAGCGACCAGGCTGGGGGCGAGGTCACGGTGATTCTCGAGACCGGGCGGCCGGCGTACCGCGGCAGCTCGCGCCACGGGATCTCGTCGTCGGACTACGGCGCCTACGGGTCGAGCTACCGGCTCCAGCGTTGATCTCGGCGCTGGCCGGTGAGGGCGTCGGCGCGCGAGGCAGCGCTCGCGGATCACCGCGAGGGCTCGCGCCGGGACCACCGCGGCGTCGCGATGATCGCCGAGACCGCGGGTGCGCCGTGCGCGCAAATCCGCGCGCACGGTTTGAAAAGGCTCCCTGCAGAAAACCACCCTCCGGTTGGGAGCGCTAGGCTCGGCCCATGCGCAATCGATTCGTTGCCAGCGTTCTCGCGGTCGTCGGTGTCTGGGCGGCGCCCGCCGCTGCCGACCCGTCCGCCCCGGCTTCGTCGAAGTCGGTGTCTCGCACGGGGCTGCCGTACAAGCCCGACGATGACCAGGCGGGCCCCAAGGAGGTGGTCGACGCGATCCGGTCGCGCCGCGAGGGCGGCAAGCTGCTCAACCTCGACCGCATGTTGCTCAACAGCCCTGGATTCGCGAAGGGCTGGAACGGCATGTTCGGGGCGATCCGCGGCCAGCTGGCCGTGCCCGCCAAGCTGCGTGAGATCGCGATCATGGCGGTCGGCTCGCTGAATTCTGCCGACTACGAGTGGGCGCAGCACGCGCCGGAGTTCGTCAAAGCCGGCGGCACCCAGGCCCAGCTGGCCGCGCTGAAGGACGTGCCGGCGGCGCGGAACAACGCGAAGCTGTTCGACGAGGCCGAGCGCGCGACCCTGGCGTTGACGCTCGAGATGACGCGATCGATCAAGGTCTCGGACGCGACGATGCAGCGCATCCGCAAAGCCTTGCCGGTCGATCAGGTGGTCGAGCTGATCGGCACGATCGCCGGGTACAACATGGCGTCGCGGTTTCTGGTCGCGACCGGCGTCGAGATCGAGTAGCCAGGCCCGCCGTGTCAGCCGTCCGCGTGGGCAGCGCGGCGCGTCGATCGCCCGCGCCACATGGGATGCGTCGAGGGATCGATGGCGTGCGTGCGCGGGTCGCGGCATACTCGGTGCTTGCGCAGAAGTCTTGGCACGGTCGTCCTCGCCGGTGGATTCGCGATCCTGCTCGCGCTCTCGATCGGGCTCCTCCAGCTGACGCATAGCGCCCCGGACGCGTGGGAGGCGTCGGCGGCGGTCGTCGCCGCACCGACACCGCCCGCGGCGCCGGCGGCCGCCGCGGCGCCCGTCGCGCAGATCGCGCGATCGGTCGCGGCGCGCGAGCCGCGTCCGGTGTCCCCGGTGCCCGGGCACGTCGCGATGCCGGATCGCCCGCCCGAGCTACCGGCCGCGCACCTCAGCTTCAAGCCCGAGCTCAAGCGCGACGCAAATGGCAAGCTGGTGCCGATCATCGCCGTGCAGGAGCTGCGCAGACTGATGCCGCCGATCGAGGCGCCGATGAGAGCATGCGTGGAGCGCGCCGGGCGGGGCGCCACCGGCAAGGCGACGCTCAACTTCACGGTCGCCGCGAAGGGCGGCAAGCTGTTTGTCGAGAGCACCGGCGTGCAGGACGACGAGACGCTCGCCGCCTACCCGGAGCTGCTCGACTGCATGCACCGCACGGCGAACGCGCTGGTGCTCGATGGCCGCGCCGTGCCCGAGCTCGGCACGCCGGTCTACGTGCGGCGCAGCGTGCGGGTGGAGAATGGCGTGCTGGCCGATGACTCGCTGGTGAACTTCTCGTACAGTCCGTAGCGCGGGCGGCTAGCGATTGTCGGGCTGGGCGGCGATGAAGCTGGCGATGTGGGCGGTGAAGTCGTTGTGGTCGATCGCGACGGTGCCGCTCGTGCCGGCCAGGCTGCCGATGATGAAGGTCGCGTCCTTGGGGATCCCGGCGGCGGCGTAGGCGGTGATATCCGTATCGGCGTTGCCGTAGGCCGCGACGGGGACCCAGCCGAAGTCGGCGACCATGCGCTGCCCCCACACGGTCTTGTAGCCGGCCGGCTCGACTCCCAGGGTGGCCGCCGTGATCACCGGTCCCGCCGGAAACCCGCGATCCCGCAGCCAGGTGCGGGTCTCGACCTGCAGGATGTGCGGGCGCGCGGTCAGGTAGATGATCGGATACCCCTTGGCCGCCCATGCCTGCGCCATCGCGTCGGCGGCGGCCATCTGCTGGGGGACGTAGGTCGCGTCCGCCAGCTCCATGAGCAGCTCGCTGTCGGACGTGGTCAACGTGCCGTCGATATCGGTGATGACGACCTTCGAACCCGGCGGCAACAGCGCGACGTGGTGCTCGGCGCAGCTGCCATCGGCCTCGAGGATCGCGTAGACGGGTGGGCCGTTGGCGGGCATCGCGCTCGCCGGGATGGCGTAGCTGCCGTCGCTGGCGGTCTCGGCGCGGCCGAGCATCGACCACGCGGCCGTGGCGTCGTCGTGGCGCCACAGGCTGACGTGCTCGCCCGCGAGCGGCCTCGCGGTCAGGCCATTGGCGGCCTCGCTGCGCGCCTTGACGCCGACGAACGACAGCGCGGTGACCGGCGCCGCGTCGTCGGCGAGGTACGTGTTGGCGCTCGCTCCGCCCGGTACGCCGAGCGTATCGGAGGCCTCGGCCTTGTCGCGCGGTCGGCTGGCGACGAGGGCGGTGTTCTGCGACTGGAAGCCGTGCGACGCGAGCCGGAACGGCAGGTCACCGGGCACTGGACAGCGCAGCTCGGTGGCATCGGTCAGGGCCGCCAGGTTGTCGCTGCCACACGCGGCGAGGCTCGCGACGACGAGCGGGGTCAGGAGGATGACGGAGCGTGGCTTCATGGGGGGCGACCTTCCGCGCGCTGTGAAGCCTCTTCGTACGCCAACCGCGGTGCGATCGCCAGGCCGGCGTGGCCGGGACAATTTGATAATCATTTTCAAAATGAGGCGGGCCTTGTATAGAAGGCCATGGCGCGTCGGACCTACGGCATCTTCTGGCGCTGGCACTTTCTCGCCGGCGCGATCGCGTCTCCGCTGCTCGCCATCGTGGCGCTGACCGGCGCGCTGTACGCGTTCCAGCCCGAGATCGAGCGCGCGCTGCAATCCTCGCTCGCCGTGGTCGAGCCCCACGGGCGGCCGCAGGCGCTCGGCGAGATCGAGCGTGCGTTGCCGGCGGGCTGCGTGGCGCGCGCGTACTTCTTCCCCGGCTCGCCGGACCACAGCTGGCGGGTGGTGTGCGCCGATGACCGCGAGTTCGCGATCGACCCCTACCGCGTCCGCGTGCTCGGCCGGTGGAAGGCCAACGGGGTGTTCGCCGCGGTGCGGGGCCTGCACTGGGAGATGCTCCTCGGCAAACCCGGCCGGATCGCGATCGAGTGGGCCACGTCGTGGGCGGTGATGCTGATGCTGTCGGGCGCGTACCTGTGGTGGCCGCGTGGGCGCAGCGGCGGCGCGTGGTGGCCGCGCCGCGGGGTGCGGAGGTCGGCGCGCCAGCGGCTTGCCGACCTGCACGCGGTGCTGGGCGCGTACGCGCTTCCATGTCTGCTGGCGATCGCCACCACGGGGCTGTTCATGACCGCGTGGGCCGGCGAGGGCCGCTGGCGGCGGCTGCACGACAACGCGGTCGAGCAGCTGTACGAGCATCCGCCGAGCTCGAAGGTCGTGCCGGGAGCGCCGCGGATCAGCGCGCAGCAGGCGCTCGCCGCGTCCGGCCTGCTCGATGGCGCGCACACCGTGTCGATGCTGCTGCCGACCACGCCCGAGGGCGCGTTCGCGCTGTTCGGGTTCGACGAGCGGTTCGGCAAGCCGTCGCTGGGCGCGATGGTGTACGTCGACGCGTACAGCGGGGCGCGGCTGGGCGAGCTGTACTGGCGAGACCTATCGGCGCTCGGCAAGCTCGACCGCGCCGGCTACTCGATCCACGTCGGTGCGCTGCTCGGGCTGCCGGGCCGCGTCCTGGCGTGCCTCGCGTCGCTGGTCCTCGCGGCGCTCGCGGTGACCGGCCCGTGGATGTGGTGGAAGCGCCGGCCGCGCGGCGGCCTGGGGATCCCGCCGCGGGCGCAGCGCGTGCCGCGCGCGCTGCTGGTCGCGATCGCCGCGCTCGGGTGGCTGCTTCCGACCGTCGGCTGGACGCTGATCGTCGTGCTCGCCATCGAGCTGGGGCGGTGGACCCAGCGGCGCTGGCTCGCGCCGCGGTCGATCACGACGGTCGCTCAGAACGCGGCGTCGAACGCGACTTCGCCCTCGACGCCGACCTGGTAGGCCGAGACCCGGCGCTCGAAGAAGTTGGTCACCTCCTGGACGTCCTGCAGCGCGAGGAAGCCGAACGGGTTCTTCGCGCCGTAGTGGCGGGGCAGCCCCAGCGTGGCGAGCCGCTGATCGGCGCAGTACTCGAGGTAGGTCCGCACCTCGCGGACCGAGAGCCCGGCGATGCCACCGGCCAGCAGATCCTCGGCGAACTGGGTCTCGCAGGCGATCGCCTCGTCGAGCATCTCCTGGATGTCGCGCGAAAGGCTCGCGTCGAACAGCTCCGGTTCCTCGCGGCGCACCGTGGCGACGACCTCGAACGCGAACGCCATGTGGGCGCTCTCGTCGCGGAACACCCAGTTGGTGCCGCCGGCCAGGCCGTGGAGCAGGCCCTTGGACCGCAGGAAGTAGACGTAGGCGAACGCGCCGAAGAAGAACAGGCCCTCGATGCACGCCGCGAAGCAGATCAGGTTCAGCAGGAACTGCCGGCGGTGGGCGCGCGTGGTCAGCTGATCGAGCGACTGGATCGAATCGATCCAGCGCATGCAGAACCGCGCCTTCTGCTGGATCGAGGGGATGGTCTCGATCGCGGCGAACGCCTGCTGGCGCGCGGCGTGGTCGGGGACGTAGGTATCGAGCAAGGTCAGGTAGAACTGGACGTGCAGCGCCTCCTCGTAGAGCTGGCGCGACAGGTACATCCGCGCCTCGGGCGCGTTGATGTGCTTGTAGAGATTGAGCACGAGGTTGTTGGCGACGATCGAATCGCCGGTGGCGAAGAACGCGACCAGGCGGTGGATCAGGTGGCGCTCGGCGGGCGTCATCCTGGCGAGATCGGCGACGTCGGTCGAGAAGTCGACCTCCTCGACGGTCCACGTGTTCTTGATCGCGCCGCGGTACATCTCGAAGAACGCCGGGTACGCCATCGGCCGCAAGGTCAGGCACATGCCCGGATCGAGCAGCCGGGCGGGGCGCGTCGCGGCGGCCGCGGCGGCCGGGGTGCGGGTCGGCGCGCTGCCGTCGGCGAACATCGGGCGGGGGATCGTCGGATCGGTCACTGGCAGGCCTCGCAGCTCTCGGGGTTTTCGAGCGAACACGCGACCGCCGCTTCGTCGGTGGCCTGGGCGCTGGGCGCCGCGACCTCGATGGTGGCCTTGGCGATCTTGGTCGCCGGGCGCGACCGCAGGTAGTAGGTGGTCTTGAGGCCGCGCTTCCAGGCGTACATGTACATGCTCGAGAGCTGTCCGATATTCGGACTCTCGATGAACAGGTTCAGCGACTGGCTCTGATCGAGGAACGCGCCGCGGTCGGCCGCCATGTCGATCAGCGACCGCATCGGGATCTCCCACGCGGTGCGGAACACGTGGCGAACGTTCTCCGGCAGCTCGGGGATGCCGGCGACGCTGCCCTCGGCGAGCTTCAGCTTGGTGCGGGTCTGCTCGCTCCACAGCCCGAGGCGCCGCAGCACCTCGACCAGGTACTTGTTGACCTGGATGAAGTCGCCCGACAGGGTCTCGCGCTTGAACAGGTTCGAGACCTGCGGCTCGATGCACTCGTAGCATCCGGCGATCGACGCGATGGTCGCGGTCGGCGCGATCGCGATGAGCAGGGAGTTGCGCAGGCCGACGTCGCGGATCCGGGCGCGCAGCGCGTCCCACCGCGCCAGATCGCTCGGCGTGACGCCCCACGCGGTGAACTGCAGCTCGCCGCGGGCGGCGCGGGTCTCGGCGAACGCGGGGTGCGCGCCGCGCTCGGTCGCGAGCGCCGCCGAGGCCGACAGCGCGTGGAAGTAGATCTCCTCGGCGATCTGCCGCGACAGCTGGCGGGCCTCGGGCGCGTCGAACGCCCAGCCGAGCTGGAAGAACACGTCCTGCAGGCCCATCACGCCCAGGCCGACCGGCCGCCAGCGCAGGTTGGACCGCTTGGTCGCCGCGATCGGATAATAGTTCAGATCGATCACGCGATCGAGCTGGCGCACCGCGGTGCGCACCGTGTGGGCGAGCTTGGCGAAGTCGAACGCGCCGGCGGCGACGTGGCGGCCGAGGTTGATCGAGCCGAGGTTGCACACCGCCGCCTCGTCCTGCGACGTGACCTCGATGATCTCGGTGCACAGGTTCGACAGGTGGACGG
>Ga0302256_10000208_pt1 | contig 13032 bp, 13 predicted proteins | sample I_Fen_E3_4_FD_194571 | JGI IMG/M metagenome (GOLD analysis project Ga0302256, IMG submission 194571) | Peat permafrost microbial communities from Stordalen Mire near Abisko, Sweden - I_Fen_E3_4 | ecosystem: Environmental > Terrestrial > Soil > Wetlands > Permafrost | place: Sweden: Abisko...
CCTGCGGCCCAACACCGAGCCGCAGGACTTCGAAGACCGCATCGCCAACGTGCTGTGCCCGCTGCTGGCCGAGCACGAGGTGCTGCTCGACCTGCACTCCTTCCACACCGCCGGCGAACCCTTCGCAATGATCGGCCCGGCCGACAACAGCGGCACGCTGGAGCCCTTTGCACACGCGGCCGAAGAAGAGGCGCTGGCGCGGCGGCTGGGCCCGCGCCGCATCGTCGAAGGCTGGCTCGACACCTATGCCGCGGGCGTCAAGAAGCGCCTGGAGCGCACAGCCCCGGCCGATCGCGCGCAGATGCTGAGCACCGACCCGAGCTACGGCGTGGGCACCACCGAGTACGCGCGCAGCCAGGGCGCCTACGCCATCACGCTGGAATGCGGCCAGCATGCCGACCCGCGCGCACCTGAAGTGGCCTACCGCGCGATCCGCAACACGCTGGCCCACCTGAAGCTGGTGGACGAGCCGGCACCCGCGGCGCGCAGCGACATCGAGCTGCTGCGCCTGGCCGAGGTCACCGACCGCCACCATGCCGACGACCGCTTTGCACGCACCTGGGCGAGCTACGACCCGCTGCATGCCGGCGAGCTGATCGGCACGCGGGCCGACGGCAGCGAGCTGCGCGCGCCAGCCGATGGTTTCATCGTGTTCCCGAACCCGGCTGCGCTGCCCGGCAACGAGTGGTTCTATTTCGCACTGAAGAGCAGACGCCTGCTCAACACATCCGCTGCGCCTTGAAACAGCGTTCAGTTCACACGCCTCATACGATCAAGATCCCAGTACGGTTCCAGGTCAAGCATGAAGATCGGAGAACTCTCCCGGGCCTGCGGCGTCGCGTCGTCGACGATCCGTTTCTACGAGACGCAGGGCATTCTTCCGCAGCCCGCGCGCGGTGCCAACGGCTACCGCGAGTACCGCCCTGCCACGGTGGACGCGATCGGCCTGATCCTGCAGGCGCAGCAACTCGGGTTCACGCTGAGCGAGATCCGCCGTGCCGCACCCACCGGTGGCTTGGACACGCTGAACTGCGACCGGGTTCTCGACCTGCTGCACCTGCGGCGAAACGCGCTTCGCGCGCAACTCGACGCCTTGACCGAGCAAGCCGCTGCGGTCGAGGCCAGCATTCGAGACTTCGAGCAGCGTCAGCGTTAACTGGCCCTAGAAGGCGGCCTCGTAGATCGCCTCGATCTCGGCCTGCGTCAGCTTGCGCGGGTTGGTGGCGCCCGAGCCGTCTTTCATCGCGTTGACGGCCATCATCGGGATGTCTTCGCGCTTCACGCCCAGCTCGGACAGCCTGGCCGGGATGCCCACGGCGCGCGCCAGGTCGTGCATCGCATTGCACACACCGTGCGGCAGGTTGTACTGGCCGCCGAGCTGGTGCGCCATCGCATGCACATAGCCGAGGAAGGAGTTGTTGAAGGCCATGCCGGCCGGGAACTGCGCGGCGCTCATGTTCACAAGTGCGAACCTCAGTGGAAACCATCCCACAGCAACTTGACGCCGGTGAGGAACATGCCCAGGTAGACCAGCCGATAAAAGAGCGTTGGCGGGATGTGCGGCACCAGGCGCACGCCGATCCACACGCCCACGGGCGCGAGCGGCATCAAGACCAGCGCGGTGCTCATGTTGCGCAAGTCGATCGGGCCCAGCCAGGCATAGGGCACGACCTTGGAGAGGTTCAGTGCCGCGAAGAAGATGGCCATCGTCGCCGTGAAGACCATCGGCGGCAGCCGCAGCGGCAGCACATAGGCACTCACCGGCGGGCTGCCGGCGTGCGCGACGAAGCTCGTGAAGCCCGAGGCCATGCCGAGCACGAAGCCCAGCGCGCGCGGCGGTGGCGGCGCATCGGCCCGCGGCGGGAAGAGCAGGCGCTGGGCCAGGAACATGAGCGTCAAGCCACCGACGATGCCGGCCACTGTGTGCGTCGGCAACACACCGAACATCAACAGGCCGGTGACGGTACCGAGCAGGCCCGCGGGCAGCAGCAGGCGCAGCAAGTTGCGGTCACGCAGTTGCCACAGTGCCTTGACGCCCACGGCATCCATCACCAGCAGCAAGGGCAGCATGATCGCCGCCGCCTGCGGGACCGGAATGGCCAGCGCCATCAGCGGCGTGGCCAGGGCCCCGAAGCCGGAACCGAAGCCGCTCTTGGCCAGGCCATCATCAACACGACCGGCACGGCCACGGCATAAAACCCAGGGTCGGTGATCATCGACAAGAAAAGCGAGAATTCTCCGATGTTCGCCCCTTCCCAACACGACGTTCGCCGCTTCTTTTGCGACACCCACCGCAAGCGCCGCGAGGGCCTGCCGCTCACGCCGATGGAAACCGTGGCCGCCGACTGGATCGGTGAGCACCCCGAGTACCACGCCGAGCTCGACGACGTGGCGGCCGCGGTCGCCGCGGTCTACGACGTCGAGGCTGGTCGCACCAACCCGTTCCTGCACCTGTCCATGCACCTGTCGATCAGCGAGCAGGTCAGCATCGACCAGCCGCGCGGCATCAAGCAGGCCTATGCGCTGCTCGCCGCCAAGCGCGGCTCGGCGCACGAGGCGCAGCACGAGGTGATGGAGTGCCTGGGCGAGATGATGTGGGAGTCGCAGCGCAGCGGCTTGCCACCCGACGGCCACAAATACATCGACTGCGTCCGCCGCCGCGCTACAAGATAGGCCCCCCAGTCGCTTCGCTCCTGCCCCCAGGGGGCGCCACCCTGCGGACCGGCAAGGCCGGATCCGCGGGCGTTGCTTGATGGGCACGGCGCTGCGCGCGTGCAACTGTGCGAGCTTTTGCGGTAGGCGCTGCGCGGGGTCGTAGAAGAAGGTCTCTTCGGCCACGCGCTCGCCTTCCCAGCGCTGTTCGTTGTCGACGTGCTTGTCGCGGCCGACACGCAAGGGCCCCAGGTTCTCCTGCATCGTCGAGTCGGCGGTGTGTAGAACTCTTCGATCACCTCGGCATGGGCGTTGTGCTCGACCCGGGCGATGAATCTCTCAAGCGTTTCGGTGCCGGGCATGCGCATCCCTTCGGTGATGAACCGAAAGCCTCGCACGCCGCTCGGCAACCGCCGCTGCGGTCTCGCCTATGAAGCCTTCGCGCCCGACGTCTTGATCACCTTGGCCCATTTGTACGACTCCGAGGTGATGAGGCGCGCGAACGCGGCCGAGCCCATGCCGCTGGGAATGGCGCCCTGGGCCAGCATGGTCTGGCGCATGGTCGGGGTGTTGAGCGCGCGCGAAATTTCCTGGTGCAGGCGACCCACGATCTCGAGCGTGGTGCCGGTCGGCGCCAGGATGCCGAACCACGAGGTGGCCTCGAAGCCCTTCAGCACATCGCCACCCGCCTCTTCGATCGTGGGCAGCTCCAGCATCGCGAACGAACGCGTGGTGCTGGTCACCGCCAGCGCCCTGAGCTGGCCCGACTTGATGAAGGGGGTGGCCGATGGCAGGTTGTCGAACATCAAGTCCATCTTGCCGGCCACCAGATCGGCCAGCGCGGGGCCCGATCCCTTGTACGGGGTGTGGGGCATCGACGTGCCGGTCATGACCTTGAACAACTCGCCGGTCAGGTGGATGGAGGTGCCGCTGCCGGAGCTCGCCAGATTCAACTTGCCGGGGTTTTCTTTCGCGTACTTGACCAGGTCGGCCACGCTGTTGATGTGTGCGGCGGCCATCTTGGCCGGGTTCATCACCAGCACGTTGGGCACGTTGGCCACCAGCGTGACGGGCGCGAAATCCTTGATCGGGTCGAACGGCAGGTTGCCGTAGAGCGCCGCGTTGATGGCCTGGGTGCCCACGGTGCCCATCAGCAGGGTATAGCCGTCGGGTGCCGACTTCGCCGCCTCGGCCGCACCGAGATTGCCGCCCGAGCCGGGCTTGTTGTCGACGGTGACCGGCTGGCCCAGCGACTTTTGCATCTCGGGGGCCAGCGTACGCGCCAGCACGTCGGTCGTGCCGCCAGGGGCGAAGGGCACGATGATGCGTATCGGTTTTGCCGGCCACCCTTCGGCCCAGGCCTGGGGCGCGTGAAGGACGACGGGGCTCGCCGCGGCGGCGAGCAGAAGGTGACGGCGCGTGATCTGTGGGTGCATGGGGTGGGCGTTGAGCCGAGGCGATGCGCGCGATTGTGCTTGCCGCAGCGCGCGTTGCAAGCGCAAAGATCAGGCACTACCGCACACAGTGCAATGGCACCACACCGCCACCTGCCGCCAACCGAAGCGACGGTGTTCGCAAGCACCGCCACATCGCGTCAGCTCACGTCACTTTGCGTCACTTCAAGGTCACCCAGCGCCACTCGAGCCAGTTGTCGGGCCGGTGCACCGCCTCGACGTTCTGCCGCGCTGCCCACGGAATGACTTGCCGGTGCAAGGGGATGTTGAGCACCAGCTCGTTGTGCCGCCTGAGCAGTGCCTTGATGAGCTGCTCGCGCTTCTTCGGATCGGCCTCTTTGCTCGATGCAGCGGCCAGCTCCTCGAACTGGGCGTCCTTGGCGCCGCCGAAATTCCAGGAACCGATGCCCCCTTCGCCGCGGCTGCGCAGCACCGGCGTGATCATCGTCTCAGCATCGGTGATCGAGCCGCCCCAGCCCAGCATGTACAGCGAGGTGTCGTACTTCTGCACCTTGGGGAAATAGGCCGAGCGCGGCATCGCGTTGACGCGCACCTTCAGGTTCAGCCGCGCCCACATCGAGGCCAGCGTCTGGCAGATCTCTTCGTCGTTGATGTAGCGGTTGTTGGGGCAGTCGAGCGTGACCTCGAAGCCCTGCGGGTAGCCGGCCTCGGCCATCAGCTTCTTGGCGGCCTCCAGGTCGTAGGGCAGGCGCTTCTCGATCTCGGGGTCGTTGTAGGCACCCAGGGGCGACGGCGTGATGCCGCCGGTGGGCACGGCCTGGCCGCGCATCAGCTTGGTCTTGATGGTCTCGATGTCGATCGCTTCGTACAGCGCCTTGCGCACACGGATGTCCTTGAACGGGTTCTTGCCCTTCACGCTGCTGTAGAGCAGCTCGTCGCGCAGCTGGTCCATGCCGATGAAGACGATGCGGTTCTCGGGCCCGTCGATCACCTTCACGCCCGAAGTGTTGCGCAGGCGGGGCAGGTCTTGCGGGGCCGGGTCGAGCACCAAATCGACCTCGCCCGAGATCAGTGCGGCCACGCGGGTCGCGTCGCTCTTGATGGGTGTGTAGACCACCTCCTGCACATTGCCGTCGAACTTGCCCCACCAGGCAGGGTTGCGCTTGTAGACGGTCTTCACGTCCGGCTGGCGCGAGACCAGCATGAACGGCCCGGTGCCGTTGGCATGGAACGAGGCGTAGCCTTCTTCCTTGTTCTTGAAGTCGATCGGCTTGGTGGCCTTGTTCTTCTCGGCCCAGGCGCGGCTCATGATGGGCAGCAGGCCCAGGTGCTGCAGGAAGATGGGGTTCACGTTCGCGAGGTTGAACTCGACCGTCAGGTCGTCGATCTTCTTCGGCGTGCCCACCGCGTTGGCGTACACGCCGATGTCGGAGCTGGCCTCCCTGGCGCGCTGGATCGAGAACACCACGTCGTCGGCGCTGAACGGGCTGCCGTCGTGGAACTTCACGTTGGGCCGCAGCTTGAAGCGCCATTGCGTGGGCGACGCTTGCTGCCACTCGGTGGCCAGCACCGGCTCGAGCAGCATGGTCTTGCCGCGGTTGACGAGCGTTTCATAGACCTGGCCGTTCATGGCGTTGGTCAGCAACTCGTTTTGCGAATAAGGATCCATGGTCTGCGCATCGCCCTGCGAGGCCCAGCGCAGGGTCTGCGCGTGGGCGGCGGTGGCCGCAAGGGCCGCGAAGCAGACGGACAAGCCAACAGCGGACAAACTGCGTTTCATGCGCACTCCAGCAAGACGACGAAAGCGCGCAGTTTATGAGGCCGCGGCGTAACCCTCTTCGGCCAGGGCCGAGCGGAACTCGTCGGCCGGCCGGCTCGAGCCGATCAGCACCTTGTGTTGAGGCAGATCAATGTTCAGCGTGGCGGCCGGGTCCAGCTTGCGCACCGTCTCGGTCACAGTACGCACGCAGTGGCCGCAGGTCATCGTGGGCAGCGTCAGCTCGATCATGAAAACTCCTTCGGTGGCAATGCACCCAGTATTCACCTTGCCACCGTGGCAAGGTCAAGCCCGGGTCTTTGTTGACCTTGCCATGATGGGAAGGTCTAAGCTCTGAGCATGGACGCCAAAGCCACCCTCACCCTGCAATTGCCGATCGAAGGCATGACCTGCGCCTCGTGCGTGACGCGCGTCGAGAAGGCTCTGGCGCGTGTGCCGGGCGTGCAGTCGGTCAGCGTGAACCTGGCCACCGAGCAGGCCACCGTCGTGCGCCAGAAAGACAGCGGCCCCACCGCCGACCTGCTGACCGCGGTGGAGCGCGCCGGCTACACCGCGCACGAGACACCCTCGGCCGAGCCGCCGGCCACGCATGGCTGGGAGGTGGCGCTTTCCGCCGCCTTGTCGGCACCGCTGGTGCTGCCCATGCTGGGCGCCGTGTTCGGCGAGCACTGGATGCTGCCCGGCTGGCTGCAGCTGCTGCTGGCCACGCCGGTGCAGTTCTGGCTCGGCGCGCGCTTCTATGCGGCCGGCTACAAGTCGCTGCGCGCCGGCAGCGGCAGCATGGACGTGCTGGTGGCGCTGGGCACCAGCGCCGCCTATGGCCTGAGCGTGTGGCACCTGTGGCACGACACCGGCGCGATGCCGCCGCTGTACTTCGAGTCGTCCGCCGCGGTCATCACCCTCGTGCGCTTCGGCAAATGGCTGGAGGCCCGCGCCAAGCGCCAGACCACCGAGGCGCTGCGCGCCTTGCAGGCGCTGCGGCCCGACACCGCCCGCGTGCGACGCGAAGGCCGCGAAGACAGCGTGCCGCTCGCCGGCGTGCGTGTCGGCGACGAGGTGGTGTTGCGCCCCGGCGAGCGTGCGCCGGTCGACGGCGTGGTGCTCGAAGGCGCAAGCCACATGGACGAGTCGCTGCTCACCGGCGAAAGCCTGCCGGTGGCCAAGGAGCCCGGCAGCCGCGTGACCGGTGGTGCCATCAATGCCGAGGGCCTGCTGGTGTTGCGCACCACCGCCGTCGGCGCCGAGACGGCGTTGGCGCGCATCGTGCGGCTGGTCGAATCGGCGCAGGCGCGCAAGGCGCCGATCCAGCAACTGGTCGACCGGGTAAGCGCGGTGTTCGTGCCCGCCGTGGTGGTGGCAGCCGTGCTCACCTTCCTCGGTTGGTGGTGGAACGCCGATGTGTCGACCGCCATGCTGCATGCCGTGGCCGTGCTGGTGATCGCCTGCCCCTGCGCGCTGGGGCTGGCCACGCCGGCCGCGCTGATGGCCGGCACCGGCACCGCGGCACGCCACGGCATCCTGATCCAGGACGCGATGGCGCTCGAGGCCATGCAGGCGGTGCAGGTGATTGCCTTCGACAAGACCGGCACGCTGACCGAAGGCCGGCCGGTGCTGGTCGAAGCGATGCCCGTGGCGGTGAGCCGCAACGACCTGCTGGTGCGTGCCGCCGCGCTGCAGGCGGGCAGCGAGCACCCCTTGGCGCGGGCGGTGCTCAGCGTGGCGCCCGCAACGGCCCCGGCGCAGCAACTGCAAGGCGTGGCAGGCCGCGGTGTGAGCGGCGTGTTCAACGGTGAGTCGCTGGCCCTCGGCAGCAGCCGCTGGATGCAGGAGCTCGGCGTGAACCTGCAGGCGCTGGCCGACACCGCCGGCCACCTGCAATCGCAAGGCCACACCGTGTCGTGGCTGGCGCGCACCGACGGCACGCCGCAGTTGCTGGGCCTGCTGGCTTTCGGTGACACGGTGAAGCCCGAGGCGGCAGCCGCCATCGCACAACTGAAGGCGCGTGGCGTGCGCAGCGTGCTGGTCAGCGGCGACAACCGCGGCAGCGCGCAGGCGGTGGCCGACGAGCTCGGCATCGCTGAAGTGCATGCCGAGGTGCTGCCCGGCGACAAGGCAGGCGTCATTGCCAAGCTGCGCCAGGGCCTGCCGCCAGGCGCCAAGGTGGCGATGGTGGGTGACGGCGTGAACGACGCGCCGGCGCTGGCCGCGGCCGATGTGGGCATGGCGATGAGCACAGGCACCGATGTGGCGATGGCCACTGCCGGCATCACGCTGATGCGCGGCGACCTGTCGCTGGTGCTGGCGGCGTTGTCGATCTCGCAACGAACCGCCGCGAAGATCCGCCAGAACCTGTTCTGGGCCTTCGTCTACAACGTGGTCGGCATTCCGCTGGCGGCCTTCGGCTACCTGAGCCCGGTGGTTGCCGGTGCGGCGATGGCGCTGTCAAGTGTGAGTGTGATCAGCAATGCGCTGTTGCTCAAGCGCTGGACGCCCGAGGAGAAAGCTGCATGAACATCGGCGAAGCGGCCAAGCAATCGGCGGTCACGGCCAAGATGATCCGCCACTACGAAAGCCTGGGCCTGCTGCCGGCCGCGCCGCGCACCGAGGCCGGCTACCGCGTCTACGACGAAGCCAGCGTGCACACGCTGCGTTTCATCCGCCGGGCCCGCGACCTGGGCTTCGGCATGAAGGAGATCGACACCCTGCTCGGCCTGTGGCGCAACCGCCGGCGCGCCAGTGCCGACGTCAAGCGCATCGCCCGCGCACATGCAGACGACCTGCAGCGGCGCATCGACGAGATGCAGGCGATGAAGCGCACGCTGGAGCACCTGGCGCATTGCTGCCAGGGCAATGCACGGCCGGACTGCCCGATCCTCGACGACTTGGCAGGCGGGCGGGCCTGAGCCAGAGCAAAATGGCCGGCGCCCCTCGGGGACAGAAGAGAAGCGACTGGGGGGCTGAATTCGTCAGCGTTTGAGCACGTCGGGGCCGGCCCAGAGTTCGTCGAGGTGGGTGAACTTCCACTGTGCGTTCGATTCGCGCGCCGCGATGCGGTCGCTGTGGGCCGGGTTCGCCAGATCGATCAGTTCGGGTGGAATGTGCAGCTGCGAGCGGGTCGAGAAGAACACCTTGACCCGGGGCGCCACCAGCGACTCGGGGTTCTGCTCGCAGACCACCGCCAGCCGCCCCGACTGCATGCGCACCAGCGAGCCGATCGGGTAGATGCCCAGGCTCTTCACGAACGACTGGAACACGACGTCATCGAAGTGCCCACCGCGCCACTCGGCCATCTTGCGGATGGATTCGGCCGGGTCCCAGCCGTTCTTGTAGGGCCGGTCGGAGGTGATGGCGTCGTACACATCGCACACCGCACCCATCTTTGCCAACAGCGAGATCTGGTCGCCGCGCAGGCCGTGCGGGTAGCCGCTGCCGTCCATCTTCTCGTGGTGGTGCAGGCAGACGTCGAGCGCGCCTTCGGTCGCCGTGCCCCCTTCGCGCAGCATCTCGTAGCCCCGCATCGGGTGGCCCTTCATGATCGTGAATTCGTCGTCGGTGAGCTTGCCGGGTTTGTTGAGCACCTCGCTGGGCATCACCGCCTTGCCCATGTCGTGCAGCAGGCCGGCGAGGCCGGCGTCGCGCGTCCTGGTTTCGTCCAGGCCCATCTGGCGGGCCAGCGACACCATCAGCGCGCACACCGCGACCGAGTGCATGTAGGTGTAGTCGTCGTGCGTCTTCAGGCGCGCCAGGCTCACCAGTGCACCGGGGTTGCGCCAGACCGAGCCGGCGATCTCGTCGACCAGCGGCAGGCATTCGGCAGCGTCGAGGGCATTGCCCATGCGTGCCTCGGAAAACAGCGCCATCACCGCCTGCTTGGATTTGGACATCACCACCGCGGCACGCTTCACTTCGCTGGCCAGGCTGGTCTGCTGCTGAGTGACGATGGCCGGGGCGGCCGGGGCCGCAGGCGGCGGCGCAGGAACCGGTGCCGGGGCGAGTGCGGCAGCGGGTTCCGGCGGGGCGCGCTCGGCCAGCACGTCCAGGCCCTTGCTGGTGTCGATGATGCAAGCCTCGACGCCGCTCGCGCGCAGCTTCTCCAGGTCGCCCTGGTCAGCGAGCACAAACTTGGTTTTCCAGAAAGGGTGGTTGAGCCACGAGCCTTCCAGAGCATGAAGGTGCATGCCCAGGCGGAGCTGGTGTATCTGGATCTTCTTCAGCATGTTGGGGGGAGCGTTCAAGAAGCCGCCCTCATGCTATCGACACCTGCAGCGTGAACTTGATTTACCCACAAGCCAAAAGAAAACGCCGCTCGGGAGAGCGGCGTTTTGCGTGATTTAAGTGGGATCCGGTTCAGCGGAAGCGCGATTGCGGCACGGTGTGCAGTTCGCTGGGCAGTGACGACAGGTACTGCGCAATCGCCTTGATCTGTGCGTGCGTGAGTTGCCCGGCCATGCCCATCATGATGGGGTTGGAGCGGCCCACCTGCGGGTTGTTGGTGGTCTGGTAGGCCTTGAGCGCCACGTACAGGTAGTCGGCATGTTGGCCGGCCAGCTTGGGGTACGAGCCGTCGATGGGCTTGCTGAAGTTGTCGCCGTGGCAGGTGTTGCACTTGCTTTGCTCGATCAGCTTGGCCACCTGCTCGCTCGGCGCCGGGGCCGTCTGGGTTTCGGCGGCCGAAGCGTTCTTGCCTTGCTCTTCGTAGAAGGCGGCCAGGTCGGCGATGTCCTGGTCCGACAGCGAGGTGGCGATCGAGCGCATCGTCGGGTGCTTGCGCTCGCCCTTCTTGTAGGCGTTGAGCGCGGCGGTAATGTACTTGGCGCCCTGGCCCGAGATCATCGGCACCTTGTGCACTTCGGGGAAGCTGGCCTGGTAGCCCGGGATGCCGTGGCAGCCAATGCACATGGCGGCCTTCTTTTCACCGGCCTGGGCACTGGCCTGGATGTCTTGCGCCTGAGCGCCCAAGTGGATGCCACCAAAAGCAGCAAGCGCGACGATCGTTGAGAGCAGTTTTTTCATGGTCCGGCGGTGGCGGGTCTTCGAATTAACCGCGGATTATAGGGAAGCCCGCGCCGAGGTCCGAGTCGGCTCGGCGGCTGTCGTCTGGCGGACAGCGATGGCGAAGCCTGCGCTTATATACTGCCCCGACACCCCCCACCACCGCACGCCCCATGAAATTCACCGGCTCAGAGAACTACGTCGCCACCGATGACCTGATGCTGGCGGTGAACGCGGCGGCCACGCTGAAGCGGCCGTTGCTGATCAAGGGCGAGCCCGGCACCGGCAAGACGATGCTGGCCGAGGAAGTGGCGCTGGCGCTGGGCATGCCGCTGATGCAGTGGCACATCAAGTCGACCACCAAGGCACAGCAAGGCCTGTACGAATACGACGCGGTGAGCCGCCTGCGCGACAGCCAGCTGTCCGACATCGACGGCGGCGAACGCGTGAAGAACATCCACAACTACATCCTCAAGGGTGTGCTGTGGCAGGCCTTCACCGCCGAGAAGCCGGTGGTGCTGCTGATCGACGAGATCGACAAGGCCGACATCGAGTTCCCGAACGACCTGCTGCGCGAGATCGACCGCATGGAGTTCTACGTCTACGAGACGCGCGAGCTGGTCAAGGCGGTGCACCGCCCGCTGGTGTTCATCACCTCCAACAACGAGAAGGAACTTCCCGACGCCTTCCTGCGCCGCTGCTTCTTCCACTACATCAAGTTCCCCGACGCGACGACGATGCAGCGAATCGTCGACGTGCACTTCCCCAAGCTGCGCAAGGAGCTGCTCGCCGCGGCACTGAAGAACTTCTACGACGTGCGCAACCTGCCGGGCCTGAAGAAGAAACCGTCGACCTCGGAGCTGCTCGACTGGCTCAAGCTGCTGGTGGCCGAAGACATTCCGCTCGACGTGCTGCAGAGCAAGGACGACAAGGTCTCGGTTCCGCCGCTGGTGGGTGCGCTGCTGAAGAACGAACAGGACGTGTCGCTGTTCGAAAAACTGGTGTTCATGCAGAAGCACAACCGCTGATGCAAGCGGTCAAACCCGTCACGCTGGAGAGCGAGCGCCTTCGCCTCGAGCCTCTCACGCACGCTCATCTCGACGGCCTGCTCGCCGCCGCCGCCGACGGCGAATTGTGGAAGCTGCGAATCACCTCGGTGCCCGAACCGCACGAGACCACCGCGTACATCGAGACGGCCCTGAAGCAGCAGGAGCAGGGCTCGCGCCTGCCGTTCGCGGTGATCGACAAGGACAGCGGGCGCGTCATTGGCAGCAGCAGCTACCACGACATCGTTCCCGCCGTGGAGCGCCTCGAGATCGGCTACACCTGGTATGCGCAGAGCACGCAGCGCAGCCACGTCAACACCACCGCCAAGCTGATGCTGATGACGCATGCATTCGAAACCCTCGGCGCCCAACTCGTGGGCTGGCGCACCGACAACTTCAACTTCGCGAGCCAGCGCGCCATCGAGCGCCTGGGCGCCCGGCGCGACGGCGTGTTGCGCCACCACGCACTGCGGCGCGACGGCACCGTGCGCGATACCGTGATGTACAGCCTCACCCTGGGCGAGTGGCCCGAGGTGAAAGCGCAACTCCTTTACCAACTTCACAAGCCGCGCTGAGCGGCTTTTTTACGTCACACCCATGACCCAACGCAAAACACTCACCGTCGACGACCTCTGGGCGCTCGATCGCATCGGCGGCCTCACCTTGTCACCCGATGGCGCACAGGCCGTGTGCTCGGCCACCGGCTATTCGATGGACGAGAACAAGGCCCACGCGAGCCTGTGGCTGCTGTCGACCTTCGGCGGCGAGCCACGCCGGCTCACCAGCTGCGGCGAGAAAGACGGCCAGCCCGCTTGGTCGCCCACCGGCGAGCGCATCGCCTTCGTCGCCAAACGCGAACAAGAGGGCAAGAAAGACGACACGCCGCAGCTCTACGTCATCGCCCCCGATGGCGGCGAGGCGCAGCGCATCAGCCAGTTCGCGCCCGGCATCGAAGCCTTCAAGTGGTTCCCCGACGGCAAGCGCATTGCGTTCATCGCCTGGGTGTGGCCCGAGCTGAAGGGCACCGGCGCGCAGGCCAGGCAGTACAAGGATTTCAAGGACCGCAAGGAAAGCGCCTACGTCACCAGCGAAGCGCAATACCGTTTCTGGGACCACAACCTGCCGATGGGCCGGGTGGCCCACCTGCATG
>Ga0302256_10000216_pt1 | contig 12857 bp, 12 predicted proteins | sample I_Fen_E3_4_FD_194571 | JGI IMG/M metagenome (GOLD analysis project Ga0302256, IMG submission 194571) | Peat permafrost microbial communities from Stordalen Mire near Abisko, Sweden - I_Fen_E3_4 | ecosystem: Environmental > Terrestrial > Soil > Wetlands > Permafrost | place: Sweden: Abisko...
CGTCTCCCGGGTGCCCTCGAGGTAGAGCGTGGCGCCCGGGACCAGGCGGTGCTCCGGCCGGTCCGTGAGGAGCTCGACGCGGACGTGCCCGTGCAGCCCGCGGAACCCGCGGACGAGCGCGACGACGAGGCGCGCGGGCGTACCACCACGCGACGCGGGGCCGGCGTCGCGCGACGGGTCGGAGGGTGCCAGCGCGACCCCCTCAGACGATCTCGAGGCTGACCGGCTCGCCCGTGCGGGCAGACGTCACCTTGAGCAGCGTCCGCAGCGCCTTGGCGACGCTGCCATTGCGCCCGATGACCTTGCACATGTCGGACTCGGCGACGTGCAGCTCGATGATGGTGCCGTCCTCACCGTTGACGACCTCCACCGTGACGGAATCGGGGTCGTCCACGAGGGACCTGGCCACGTAGGCGACAAGATCGGCGGCTGCCATCGGGGAGCCTACTTGCCGCCCGGCATCACGCCGGCCTGCTTGAAGAGGCGCCGGACGGTGTCGGACGGCTGCGCGCCCTTGGCGAGCCAGTCCTTGGCCTTCGCCTCGTCGACGTGGAATTCGACCGGCTCGGAACGGGGGTTGTAGTGCCCGATCGTCTCGATGGCTCGGCCATCCCGGGCGGAACGGCTGTCGGCGACGACGAGCCGGTACGTCGGCTGCTTCGTCGCCCCGACGCGGGTCAGGCGGATGCGGACGGACATCTGGTGCGGTGCTCCTCCGTGGGCCGGCCCCCTTGGGCGGGGGCCCGGCGCTGCTGGTTCCTGGGTGATGACGGGATCAGTTGCCGCTGCCGCGGATGACGAGAGTAGTCCGGTCGAGCGTGTCGCCGGGCGCGTAGGTGCCGATGACGCTGTCGAAGGCAGCGACGTAGGGCTTGAGGTCCGTCCCGTAGGCGGTCTTGTCGGCCGCCGGGATCAGGGTCTCGGCGAAGCCGCGGATGCCGGCCACGTTGAGCCACATGAGCGCGGCGTTGTTCTTGTCCACGAGCTTCAGCGACGAGGCGAACTGGTCCGTCTTCGCGAGCGAGTCGCCCGTCCGGGCGTCGAGCACGGCCTTGACGAAGTCCGGGCCGGAGCCCAGGACGACGACCTGGTCCGTGACCGCGTAGGCGATCTGGATGTTCCCCGGGACGCTGACGGCGCCGCCGGTCGCCGCCCCGGCGAGGGACCCGATGTCGCCGAGGTCGACGACAACGATCGTTGTCCCTGCGTAGGGCACCTCGGTGACCTTGATGCCGGCCGAGCCGCCGGCAAGTTCCACGAAGCCGCGCAGCTGGGTGAACAGCCGCTGGGGGGCGGCCGGATCCAGCGGCACCGCGACGATGCCGCCGGCAACCTTGTCGCCGTCGACCGTGACCGCCACGCCGGCTTCGCCCATCCAGTCCACGATGGCACCGAAGCCACCGATGATGGCGAGGGCGTCGTCGACCTGCTTGACCCCGTCGGCGAGCGCGGGCTGCTTGGCGAGCATGCTCTTGGCGCTCTCCAGCGCGGAGCCGACGTCATGAGCCTCGACGAGCGCCACGGTGGTCGGCGGGAGGAGCGACGGCAGCTTCGACTCGGCCGTCTTCGCGGGACCCATCGCCGCCTGGTGCGGCGTCGCTGTGTCGATGACGAACGCGCCGTCCTGGGCGCGGAGCGCGAGCGCTGCCCACGGCACCTGCAGGTTGCCAGCGAACGCGGGCAGGCTGGGCATCGCCGGCAGGGCGGCCCCGGCGGCGGCCACTGCTCCCTTGAGCACGGACGCCGTATCGATGTAGGCGAAGGCCAGGCGGTCACCCGGGACGGACGCCTCCGCGGTCTTGAACTGGGTGTTCGTCGGCAGGCCTGCGGTGCCCTTGGTGTCGATCGCAGCCTTGACCGACGTGACGTCGCCGAGCGCCAACACCGGTCCGAGGTTCGCCCATGCGGCCTGCACACCGGCCATGGACTTGTCACCCGCGGGCGGCGTGATGGTGTTGATGGTGACGCCGTTGTAGGTCGTGGTGGCAGTGGTGGCGCCCGCGTCGCCGAGCACCTTCGTGGCCCAGGCGCCCGCCTTGGCGCCGTCCGTGACGCTCGCGAGGAGAAGGCCACGGGCGGCCGAGGCGTCGCCGGAGGCCGGGATCGGGCCCATGCTGACGCTGACCTGGCCACCGAACCACGGTTCGATGTCGGTCTTGTAGCTCATCTTCCCGTCGGACGCCTTGCCGACGAGCACGTCCAGGGCCTCGTTGAGCTTGGTCGGGAACGCGGCCTGGTCGTCGAAGCCGGGGAACGCGGCCATCGCCTTCGCGAGCTGGGTCTTCTGGTCGCCCGGGAGATCGAGGCGGGCCTCGGCGTAGAGGATGGAGTCGGCCGGGGCCCACGAGAGCACGGCGGGATCGCCGGCGGCCCCCGTCAACATGAGCGTGGCGCCGGCGGCCGTGCCCACGACCAGCAGCGTGACCACGAGGGCGACGAGCCACTTGATCCGGCTGCGTCCCGGACGCGACGACTGCACCGGCGAAACGGGCTCCGTCGGCACCGGCCCGGACACCGGCGCCGGCGGGAGGGGCGACACGGCCGGTGCCGGCACGACCGTGGTCGCGTCCGGAGCCAGTGGCGTGTACTGCTGGGTCGGATCCTGGTCGGTCATCGAGCTACTCCCACCTAACGGCGTCCCAGCATGCCCATCGCGGCCCGTCGTCCCCCGGGCCCGGAGAGCTGCTTCATGAGTTTCTGCATTTCGCCGAACTGTTTCACGAGCCGATTGACCTCGGGAAGCGAGGTGCCGGACCCGTTCGCGATCCGGCGACGGCGCGACGCGTTGAGGACCCCCGGGTCCCGGCGCTCGCGGGGCGTCATGGACAGGATGATGGCCTCGGTCCGCTTGAGGTCTCCGCGGTCCACGGCAGCCTGCGCGTCCTTCGCCATCCCGCCCATGCCCGGGATCATCGACATGATCTGGCCCATGGGGCCCATCTTCTGCATCTGGCGCATGGAGTCCAGCATGTCCTCGAGGGTGAACGAGGCCTTGCGGACCTTCTCCTCGAGCTTGGCCGCCTGCTTCTCGTCGAAGGCCTCCTGGGCCCGCTCGACGAGGCTGAGGATGTCACCCATGCCGAGGATCCGGCCGGCCAGCCGGTCCGGGTGGAACACCTCCAGGGCGTCCGTCTTCTCGCCGGTGCCCAGGAACTTCACCGGGATCCCGGTCACGGCGCCGATCGAGAGGGCCGCGCCACCACGTGCATCGCCGTCGATCTTGGTCAGGACGAGGCCCGTGACGGGAACCGCGCCCGCGAAGCCCTGGGCCACCGTGACGGCCTCCTGGCCGGTCATGGCATCCACGACCAGGAGCGTCTCGACCGGCCTGACCGCGGTGGCGACGGCACGGATCTCGTCCATGAGCGCGTCGTCGATCGTCAGGCGGCCGGCCGTGTCGATGATCACCACGTCCCGACCGATGCGCTTCGCGGCCTCGATGCCGCCCCGCGCGATGTCCACGGTCGGCGTGCCGACCGGTGCCCGGTGGACCGGGATGCCCAGGCTCTTGCCCAGCGTCTCCAGCTGGTCGGCTGCCGCGGGCCGGTAGGGATCTGCGGCCACGAGCATCGGCTGGCGGCCGAGCTTCACGATGTGCTTGGCGAGCTTCGCGGCCGTGGTGGTCTTGCCCGAGCCCTGGAGGCCGACGAGGGCGATGACGGCGGGACTGCCGACCAGCCTGAACGTGCGGTCCCCCGCCGACAGGAGCGCGGTCAGCTCCTCGTTGACGATCTTGACGACCTGCTGGCCGGCGGTCAGGCTGTCGAGGACCTCCGCGCCGACGGCGCGCTCGCGCACCCGGGCCACGAAGTCCTTGACGACCTTGAAGTTGACGTCCGCCTCGAGCAGGGCGAGGCGGACCTCGCGCATCGCCGCGTCGACGTCCGCCTCGGAGACGCGGCCACGCCCGGTCAGGCCCGAGAGGGTCGTGCGAAGGCGATCACTGAGGCTGTCGAACATGGAGCGGCGGCGACCCTGGTGGTGGTTGAGATCGGACGGACGGGCGGAGCCCGGTCGGGTGGTGCGCGGGTTCTGGCGACACCGAGGCGGAGCGAGTGTACGACATGGTCCGCGGTGACGCCCATGGCCCGATCGGCGGGGTACGCTTGGCTCGGTGACCTCGGACCCGCTCCTCGACCCGATCCCGCCGACCCACGACACCCTCCCCTCCCCCGGCCTGCGCCGGAACCGTGCGTTCGTGCTCGTGTGGTCCGCGGCGACGATCTCGGTGTTCGGCTCGTTCGTGACCAGGATCGCCCTGCCGTTCGTCGCGATCGAGACGCTCCACGCGGGCCCCATCGAGATCGCGGTCCTGCGAAGCCTCGACCTCGTCGCGGCGCTGCTGGTGGGGTTCGTCGCGGGGGCGTGGGTCGACCGCCTGCGGCGACGCCCGCTCATGATCTGGGCCGACACCGGGCGGGCGCTGCTCCTGGGGTCCATCCCGGTAGCAGCGATCGGGGGCTGGCTGACGCTGCCCCAGGTCCTCATCGTCTCGTCGCTCGCGGCCGTCTGCACCACCTTCTTCGACGTGGCCGACCGCGCCTACCTGCCGACGGTCGTCGGCCGGGCCGACCTCGTCCGGGCGAACGGGGCGCTGGCGGCAACCAGCAGCGCCATGGAGTTCCTCGCCTTCGGCATCGCCGGCTTCCTTGTGAAGCTCCTCACCGCGCCGATTGCCATCGCCATCGACGCGGCCTCCTTCGTCGTGTCGGCCCTGCTGCTCGGGACGATCCGAAGGCCCGAGCCGGCGCCCCCGCCGGCCGCCGACCGGGACCCGATCCTGTCCGAGATCAGGGCAGGGTTGCGGTTGGTCGTGGGCGACCCCATCCTCCGCGGCCTCCTGTGGGGATCGCTCGGCCTGTCCGCCATGTGGGGCGTCTTCGGGGCGACCTGGCTGCTGTTCGCGAACGGCGACCTGGGCCTGGACCCGGCGACGATCGGCGTGGTCGCGGCGCTGGGCGGCTTCGGATCCCTGCTGGGTGCGCTGCTAGCCGAACGGGCCGCGCGCCGCGTGGGCCTGGGGCGGCTGGTCGTGGTCTCGCTGCTGTTCGCGGCACTGGGCAACCTGCTGATCCCGCTGGCGCCGGCCGGGCTGCCGGTCGTGGCGGTGGCGTTCCTCGTCGGTCAGCAGCTCATCGGCGACACGGCGGTCACCGTGTTCGACGTGACCGAGATCTCGATGCGCCAGGCGCGGGTGGACGACCGGCAGCTGGGCCGCGTCAACGCCACGGTCCGGGTGGCCATGGTGCTGGCGCAGCTCTTCGGAACCGTGGCCGGCGGCCTCCTGGCCGAGACCGTCGGCCTCCGTGGCGCGGCGTTCATCGCGCCGGTGTTCGCGCTCGTCGGTTCGCTGGGCCTCTACCGGTCGCCGGTGTGGCGGGTCGGGCAGCCCGTGTCCCCCGAGGCGCACCGAACCTAGTCGAACAGCGCCGCCACGAAGTCCTCGGGGTCGAACGGGAGCAGGTCCTCGGCCCTCTCCCCCACCCCGACGAACCGGACCGGGACACCGATCTCCTTCTCGATCGCGAACACGATCCCGCCCTTGGCGGTCGAATCCAGCTTGGTGAGGACCACGCCGGTGAGACCCACCGCCTCGTGGAAGGCCTTGGCCTGGGCGAGGCCGTTCTGGCCCGTGGTGGCGTCGAGGACGAAGAAGGTCTCGACCCGGGCGCCCGGCAGGCGCTTGTCGATGACGCGCCGGACCTTGGCCAGCTCCTCCATCAGGTTCGACTTGGTATGGAGGCGGCCGGCGGTGTCGGCGATCAGGATGTCCGCATGTCGCGCGATCGCGGCGTCCAGCGCATCGAACACGACGGCGGCGGGATCGGCGTTGGGCGCATGGGCCACGATCTCCGAGTCCGTGCGCTGCGCCCAGATCCGCAGCTGGTCGATCGCGGCGGCGCGGAACGTGTCCGCGGCGGCCAGGACGACGCGACGACCCTTCGAGCGCTCGCGCGCGGCGAGCTTGCCGATGGTGGTGGTCTTGCCGGTGCCGTTCACCCCGACCACGAGCACGATGGCCGGCGCGTCCGCGAGCGCGGGCACCGGCTCCCAGTGCTCGGCATCGCGGGGGGCGAGGAGCTTGGCCAGCTCGTCCCGGACTGCCAGCTCCGGGGTGACATCACGGCGCCTGCGGGCGCGCTCGACGAGGTCCATCGCGAGCGCAGCGCCCACATCACCGGTGATGAGCGTCTCCTCGATCTCGTCCCAGTCCGCGCCGCCGCCGCCGAAGGCGCCCCGGAGACGGGCGCCGAACCCGGTCCGGGACTTCTGGAGGCCGGCCTCGAGCTGCTCGCGCTCGCGCTCCCGACGGGCGGCGTCGGCCTTCTCTGGGCTGTAGTCGGCGCCCCAGGCCCACTGGACCGCGGGCTCCGGTGCCGGGGCCGGCGCGGGCTCCGGCACGATCTCGCCGGGCACGTCGGCCGCGGTCTCCTCGAGTGCCGCGGGCGGCTCGGAGGCGTCCGGCGATCCCTGCTGCCACTCGTCGCCGATCACGTCTTCGGCGGCCTCGTCGGGCTGTTGCGGCTGCTCCGGGGTGCGGTCCTCCGGCTGTCCGCCGCGTCGGAAGAGGCGCATCAGCTGTGCTTGCCCTCCCGACCGTGCTCCTCGACCTCGGGCATCGGGACGATCGGGGCCGGGTCGACCTCGCCCGAGCCGCCGAGCAGCGCCCCCGGTGCCTCGGCGAGATCCCACTCGAGCTCGTTGGGCTCGGGCACGTCCTCGTCGGGCGAGCCCTGCTTCCACTCGTCGCCGATCAGGTCGGGCTCGAGACCGCCCTCGGGATAGAGCGACCGAACCATGCCCTCGGGCACGTCGGCCGCGTCCTCGGCGGGCTCCTGCTCGGGATCCTGGTCCTCGTGGTCGTGATGGAAGAGATGCATCAGTGCTCCTTGTCCTCTGGATGCCCGCCCCTGTCGCCCTCGAGGACCGGGCGGGCCTCTGTGCGACGGTGGTCGGCAATGGCCTGCGCCTCGTCGAGCCGCAGGCTGATGACGCGGCTCACCGAGTCGTCACCGACGGTGACGCCGTAGAGCGCGTCGGCAACCTCGATGGTGCCGCGGTTGTGGGTGATGACGATGAACTGGGTCTGCTCGGCCAGCTCCCGGAGCGCATCGGTGAAGCGGCCGACGTTCGCCTCGTCGAGGGCCGCGTCAACCTCGTCCAGCACGCAGAACGGGGCCGGCCGCACCTGGAGCATCGCGAACAGCAGCGCCACCGCCGTCAGCGTGCGCTCGCCGCCCGAGAGCATGTTCAGCGCCTGCGGCTTCTTGCCAGGCGGACGGGCAGTGATCTCGACGCCGGTTGACGACAGGTCCGCCGGGTCGGTGAGCGACAGCCTCGCGAATCCCCCGCCGAACAGCTGCTGGAACCGGGCGTCGAAGGCCACCTCGAGCGCGGCGAACGTCACCCGGAACTGGGTGGCGATGAGGACCTCCAGGTCCGCGACCAGCGCGCGGGTGCGCGCGATTGCCTCGCGAAGGTCCCTGTCCTGGGCTTCGAGGGCAGTCAGCCGGTCGCGGACCGCGCGGAACTCGTCGACCGCGAAGGGATTCGCCGCTCCCAGCTCGTGGAAGCGGCGGCGAAGCGTGGCGAGGCGGCCGGCCGAGGGCAGCTCGACGCCGGACGGGGCAACGGCCCACTGCGGCGCGAGGACCTCTAGGGCGGCCTCCAGGGCGGCGGTCTCCGCGCCGGGCGCCTCGTCATCGGCCATCCGGTCGGCTTCGGTGAGGATTCTCCTGTCACCGGTGGCCTCTGGGCGATCCGCTTCGGCAGCCCCTGCAGACTCAGCCGCCGTCCCGTCGCGGGCGGCCGCCCGCTCGAACTCGGTCGGGTCCACGCCCGCGGCTTCGGCGAGATGACGCAATCCCACCTCGCCCAGGCCGGCCAGCTCCACGAGGAGCTGCTCGCGGAGCGCTTCCATGCCCAGGCGCGCCTCGAGCGTCGCCACGTCGGCCGCACGCGCCCGCTCGTCCGCGGTCCGGAGGCGCTCGCGAGCGGCGGTCGCGGCCCGCTCGGCCTCGGCGAGGCGCGCCCGCTCCGCGCGGTCATCGGCGAGGAGGATCTCGAGCGCCTCGCGGGCCGTCGCCTCGCGCGTCACGGCCGCCGCCAGCTCGCCGGCCACGACGTCCCGCTGATCGCCCGCGGTCCGCTCGCGATCGGCGAGCGCCGCAAGGTCCCGCTCGGTGAAGGCGATCCGTCCCTCTGCCAGCGTCAGCGACGCCTCGGCGCGCGCCCGCCGTCCCTCTGCCTCGCGGCGCGTCGTCTCGTGCATGGCCACGTCCGAGGCGATCCGGTCGCGCCGCGTGCGCAGCTCCGCAACGCGGCCCTCCCAGGCAGCGACGGCCTCGGCCTCGCCCGGAACGACCGCGTCACCCTCTCTCACCGTGGAGGGTGGCCTCGTCTCGAGCACCGCCAGCGCCTGGGCGGCCCGCTCCGCCTCGAGCGCCAGGCGCTCCGCCTGCGCAGCGTGCCACGCAGCCTCCCGCGTGGCGGCCTCCATGTCCCGGCCCGCCGCACGCTCCACGTCCTCGGCCCGTCTCCGGCTCGCGGCCGCGGCCGATTCCGCGACCCGTGCCGCCTCGAGGGCCGTCCGCGCCGCCGCCGCGGAGGCGCTCGACGTCCTCGTCTCCCGTTCCGCGTCGTCAGCCTCGGCCTGCAGAGCCTCGACGTCCCGTTCCAGACGATCGGCCTCGGCGCGGCGCTCCAGTGGTGAGTCTCCGCGACCGACGCGGACCGTGAGCGCGTCGACCACGGCGGATCCATCCCTGCTCACCGCCACCCACCCGAGCGGCAGCACGGCCTGGAGCTCGAGCGCCGCGGCGAGGTCGGGCGCCCAGACGGTCCTCGAGAGGAGCGCCCGCACGGCGCCGTTGGGGTCCCGGCGAACGGCCTCCGCCAGCCGGCCCCCGGCGGCGCTCGCGAGGGCGTCATCGAGCCTCCGCAGCTCCGCGGGAGTGCCGCCGCCCGGCACCTTGTCGGCGCCCGTCAGCCGCTCCTGGACCACGACGTGGCCGCGCTCCCCCGCCAGCGAGACCGCGCCCCGACGTTCCACGACGTACGCCCGGGCCAGCTCGCCGAGCGCCGCCTCGACTGCCGCACGGAGCCCCGGGTCCACCCCGAGGTCCTCGTCGACGCGGCGCCCACCCACCTTCCGGGCCGCGCGCGCGATCCCGCGGTCCTGGTCCTCGGCCAGGCGCCGCTGGAGCTGCTCCAGCCGTCCTCGGGCGGCCGCCAGCATCGATCCGGCACGTGCTGCTCGTTCCGACACGGCGCGCCGTGCGCCCTCCGCCGCGTCGGTTTGCGCACGGGCCGTCTCGCGGGCCACCGCCGCGGCGGCCTCCGCGGCGCTTGTGGACGCGAGAGAGATCCTCGCCTCCGCCAGGGTCACCTCCAGGCGGGCCCGGCGGCCTTCCGACTCCGCCGCCCTGGCGCGCTCGTCGGCGAGCCGGCGGCCGGCCTCCGCGCTGCGGCGGCGGGCGGTCTCTGCCTCCGCGGCGCGGACGGCCTCCGCTCGCCGGAGCGTTGCCAGCTCGTCCCCGCGTGCCCGGCTCGCTGCGCGGAGCGACCCGAGCTCGGCCAGCGCCTCGGCCAGCGCCCGGTCCGCCTCGCCAAGCGCAGCCTCAAGCTCGGGGTCCCGTTCCGGCACCGCCTCGGCCAGGATCCGTCGCTGGGATGCGAGGTCCGCTTCCGCCGCCACCCGTTCGTCAACGATGCGCCGGCGATCGCGGACCGCCGCCTCGATCTCGCCCGCTGCACGGGCCTGGCGCAGGCCGAGGCTCGTCACCTCGCCCCGGATCGTCTCGTGGACGGCACGCCTCTCCCGCTCGAGCTCCGCCCTCGCGGCCATCGACGCGGCGATGTCGCCCACTGCGGACTCGGCCGTCTCGAGCGCCGCGAGCGCGCGGTCCGTCTCGGCTCGCAGCGCATCGCGGCGCGCCTCGGCCTCCGCGGCCCTGCCGGCCGACTCGTGCCAGCGTCCGTGGGCGGCGGCGATCAGTGCGGCGGCCAGCTCCTCACCGGCCGTGAGGCGGGTCGCCTGCTGCTCGGCCATCTGGCCGAGGCGGCGCGCCTGCGGGCGCAGCTCGGCAAGGATGTCCTCGACTCGCGCGAGGTTGGCCTCTGCCTCCGCCAGCTGCTCCTCCGCCTTCCGGCGTCGCCGCTCGTGGCGCCGCACCCCGGCAACCTCCTCGAACAACGGACGGCGTTCCTCCGGGCGCAGCGCCAGGGCCTGGTCGACCATGCCCTGCCCGATGAACAGGAACGCGTTGTCGGCGAGGTTCGCGCTGTCGAGCAGGTCGACGAGGTCCTTCAGCCGGACGCGCTGCCGGTTGAGGAGGTAGTCGTTCTCGCCCGAGCGATAGAGGCGGCGCCCGAGCTCCACCACGGCGAACTCGACGGGGAGCAGCGCGTCCGCGTTGTCCAGGACGATGGTGACGTCCGCCATGCCCTGGGCGCCACGCCGCTCGGAGCCCGCCCAGATGACGTCCTCGCTGCGGCGGATTCGGAGAGACCGGCCCTGCTCGCCGAGCGCCCACCGGAGGGCGTCCGCGAGGTTGGACTTGCCCGAGCCGTTCGGCCCCACGACCGCGCTGATGCCGGGGCCGAACTCCACGAGGGTGCGTTCCGCAAAGGACTTGAACCCCTGGACCCGCAGGCCAAGGAGGCGGGCCGGCGCGGTCACGACGCGGCACCGGCGCTGTCCGGGGACACCTCCGGGTCGGACCCGATCGCGTCGGCCTGGTCGGGCACGTCGGAGTCGGTCGCGTCGAGGTCGTCGGGCTGGCGGTCATCACTCCGCGGCTCGCGAGGAGGCGACGCCTCACCCGCAGCTGTCGCGGCACGCGACGCGCGGGCAGCCTGCCGCTCCCGGCGGATCGCCTCCAGAGCCTCCGCCGCGGCAGACGTCTCGGCAACCCGCCTGGACGGGCCGGTGCCGACGCCGAGTGACCGGCCGTCCACGAGGACCTCGATCCGGAACTGCTTCTCGTGGTCCGGCCCTGCGGCCTCCAGCAGCCGGTAGACCGGCCGCTCGCCGGTGGTCCTCTGCGTGTGCTCCTGCAGGCGGCTCTTCGGGGACTTGAGGGTGGCCAGGGCGGTGTCCGCCGCGAGCTCACCGGCGGCGAGCGCCTGGATCCAGTCCCGGGCGGTCTCCCAGCCGAGGTCGAGGTAGATGGCGCCGACGAGCGCCTCGAAGGCGGAGGCAAGGAGGGATGGTCGGACACGGCCGCCGCGCTGCGCTTCACCCTCGCCGAGGAGGATGAAGCTGCCGAGGTCGAGCCGCGCGGCCAGCCGCGCGAGCCCGGGGGTGCTGACGATCGCCGCGCGTCGCGCGGACAGCACGCCCTCGTCGTCGCTGGGATGCCGCCGGTACAGGGCCTCCGAGACGGCGATGCTGACCACGGCGTCGCCGAGGAACTCCAGCCGCTCGTTGTGGCCCCGCGCAGAATCAGGGTGCTCGTGCAGCCAGCTGCTGTGCACGAGCGCCTGCGCGAACTGGTCGCGGTCCCGGACCGGAAGTCCGAGACGTTCCGCCAGGGCGTCGGCCGGGTGCATCTCGCCCCGGTCGACGGGGCTAGGAGGAGTGCTCGTCGATGTAGTCGGCGGCGTCCTGGACGGTCCGGATCTTCTCGGCATCCTCGTCCGAGATCTCCGTCCCGAACTCCTCTTCGAGGCTCATGATGAGCTCGACGAGGTCAAGGGAGTCCGCGTTGAGATCGTCGACGAACGAAGCCTCGGGAGTGACCTCGGACTCATCGACCCCGAGCTGCTCCATGACGATCTTCTTCAGCCGGTCGTAGGTGCTGGCCACTGACTCTCTCCTGGTGCCGGGGGTCCCTAACGGGATGCGTTGTGTTCGCGGGCAACCCGCCCGAGAACGCCGTTCATGAGCCTTCGCATCGGTTCGCCCGAGTAGGTACGGGCGAGCTCGACCCATTCGGCTATCGCCACCCGGGCCGGCGTCGCGGGCGAGTGTAGCACTTCACACAGGGCGCAACGCAGCAGCGCGCGGTCCATCCGGGCTAGCTGGACCACCGGGTATTGGGGTGCGGCGCTGGTGATCTCCGCGTCCAGCGTGTCCCGGTGCTCGATCACGCCGGCGACCAGCTCCCGGGCCAGGGAGGAGGCCTCCGCGTCCTGCTCCAGCGCCAGGTGACGCTCCACGATGGCGTCGGCTGTGCGCTGTCCGAACTCCGCCTCGAAGACGGCCGCGAGCGCGAGACGGCGGCCGGCCCGGCGACTGCGGACGCGATCCTCGTTCAGGCGGTCCCGTCGTGGCCGGTGCGCGTCAGGCGCCGACACCGTCGACCAGCACCGTCACGCCGCCGAGCTCCAGCCCGAGCAGCCTGACCACCGCCGCGCCGACGGCCTCGCGGACCTGCTCGCTCAGCGGCACCAGGCGCTGGCGCGGCCGCGCCACGAGCCACAGCGTCACGTGCACGCGTCCGTCCCGCACGCGGATCCGCACGGGCGACCCCGCGATCATGTCCCGCCAGCGCGGGCCGCCCCGGCCCACGCGCAGGACCCCCGGGACCTCGAGGGCGGCCAGCCGGACCGTCTCCCGGATGACGCCGGGCCCGACCGAGAGGGTTGACATCAGACGCCTGCCTCCGGGATGCCGGCCTCGCCGGCCATGTCTGGTCCCTGCGTTCGCGCTGCCGCGCCCAGCGCCTCGGCGATCCGTTCCGGCACGCGCTCGCGTGCCGTCGTGGCGCCCACGCGGACGGCGTGCTCGATCATGCGCCGCCTGGCGCGGCCGTGCGTGATGATCACGGAGCCCCGGACGCCCAGGAGCGGTGAGCCGCCGACCACCTCGTAGTCGAAGACGGTCCGGATCCGCGTGATCCCGGGCCGCATCA
>Ga0302256_10000218_pt1 | contig 12845 bp, 10 predicted proteins | sample I_Fen_E3_4_FD_194571 | JGI IMG/M metagenome (GOLD analysis project Ga0302256, IMG submission 194571) | Peat permafrost microbial communities from Stordalen Mire near Abisko, Sweden - I_Fen_E3_4 | ecosystem: Environmental > Terrestrial > Soil > Wetlands > Permafrost | place: Sweden: Abisko...
TCGGCGCGACCGCCATCTTCGGCATCGGAAGCGCCAGCGTGAACGCGTGGGAGGACGACGCCTACGCCGGAGGAGCGCGCATCTCGACCAACTCCTGGGGGTCTTCGCGCTGATCGCCTACAACGCGCCGGCGTCGCTGACCGTCTCGGTGAACAGCGCCGGCCTTGCGCCCGGCCACCACACCGGCACCGTCACCGTGAACGCGCCCGATGCCGTCGACGCAGCGGTGGACGTGCCCGTGACCCTCACCCTGCTGTCGCCGCCCGGCGAGGGCGTCGCCGACGCGAGCTTCGAAGGCGGTACGGCCGCGTGGACATTCTCGGGCGGCGCGCAGCGATCGACCGGTGGCTTTCCGCACACCGGGACGGCCTACGGTACGCTCGGGCTCGCCGACCGCGCCGGCGGTAGCGCGTCCCGCCATCACCATCCCCGGCGATGCGCGCTCCGCCGATCTGAGCTTCTGGTTGAACGTGACCTCCGAGGAGACGACGATCACCAGGACGTACGACCGGCTGTTCGTGGAAGTGCTAGGCACCGATGGGGCGGTGCGGGCCACCCTGGCGAGCTTCAGCAACCTCGACAAGGGACCGGCCGGCGCCTACCTCCGGCGCGGGCCCTTCGATCTCCTCGGCTTCGCCGGCCAGATGGTCGTCATTCGGTTCCGGGCAGCCACCGACGTCTCGCTCGTCACCACCTTCCGCGTCGACGACGTATCGGTCCGGTGAGTCGGCGAGGCCATGACCGCCGGTGCCAGCGGTGGCGAGCTCAGCGCGGGCAGGCCATGGGATCGGCGTCGCAGTCGACGGGCTGCTTGACCGCGATCGCGACGCCGAGCTGCGCGCACTGGTCGATCAGCGCGGCGCGCGACGCCGCGGCGACCGCGATCAGCCGCTGGCGCGCCTTGGCCTCGTCGCCGAGGTTGCAGGCCGCCATCACGCAGAGCGCGGCATGGTCGGCGGTCACGGGACCTGCGCCGCACGCCGCCAGCACCTTGTCGTAGCTGCGATCCGCGAACGCTCGCTCGATCGGATCGGCGAGCGGCTCGGGAGGATCCCGCACCAGCAGATCAGCGCTCCGCGCCGAGATCCGCGCTCGCACGGCTGGACCCGGGCTGCGCGGCGCGTCCACGGCGGCACGCGGCGCTTCCGCAGCGCGTGCGTGGCGATCGTCAGCTGGCTTGCCGCCGCCGCCGGGATCCACGGCGGAGCGCGCAGAGCCGCTCGTCTCGAGCTCGAGAATCGGCACCACCGTGATCGCCGCCGGCGCGCCGGCAACCACCGGCGCGCGCGGCGCCGCGGCGCGCATCGCCAGCACCACCGAGGCCACGCCGATCAGCGCCGCGCCCGCCGCCGCATGGCGCAGCCTGCCGGGCCGCCGGCTCGGGATCGCCGCCGAACCGGGCAGCGCGTGCGGCTCCGCCGACGGCGCCGCGAACACCCCGGGCGCCGGAAACGTCCCCGACATCGGCCCCGCCGCCTCCGCTTCGGCGACCACCACCGCGACCGGGGTCCCCGTCGGCCGCCGCGCGGGCGCCACCGGCTCCCCGGACGACGCCGTGGCGACATCCGCGCTCGCCATCAGGATCACCGAGGCGTCCATCGTGGGCGCCGAGCGCGATCGGCCGGCGTCGGGCATCGCCAGCTCGGTGGTCCCCGGCATCATCCGCGGCGGCGGCGGCGGCGGCGGCGGCGGCGGCGGCGGCGCGAACAGCGGCCGGCCGAGCCGCAGCGTCGGATCGACCCGCAGCGCGCCCATCGCGTCGAGCGAGTTCAGCGACTCGGTCACCACGCGCGCCGCGCCGAGATCGCGCACGCTCGACAGCTGCACGTCGATCGCGTCGACCTGCGCTGCGGCCAGCTCGGGGGGAATCGGCTCGCTGGCGACCGTGACCGCGTCGCCGTGCTCGCGTTGACCCGCGAGCAAGAGCCACGGCTCGGGCCGCGGCCCGATCAGCTCGCGCAGGAACCGGCCGAGCGCCGCTGCCGAGAGCGCCGCGCCGGTCCGCGCCGCGACCTGCTCCAGCGCATCGACCACCTGCTCGGCGGTCTGGCACCGAGCGTCGGGCGACTTCGCGAGCAAGCGCAGCACGAGCTCGTCGATCTCGCGCGGCACGTCGGGCCGGCGCGCCGATGGCGCCGGCGCAAGCTCGGTCACGATCGCGTTCATGGTTTCGAAGTCGCTCGCGCGCTTGTACAGGCGCTCGGCCGTCAGGAGCTCCCAGAAGCAGATGCCGAGCGAGAACAGATCGCTGCGGCGATCGACGCGCCGGCCCTTGCACTGCTCGGGCGACAGATAGCTGATCTTGCCCTTCACCGTGCCGGTCTTGGTCTCGTCCGCGCGATCCGCGGCCTTGGCGACGCCGAAATCGACGACCTTGACCCCGCCCTCGTAGCTCACCATCAAGTTCGACGGCGACACGTCGCGGTGCACGATGCCGAGCGGGCGGCCATCGAGCCCGCGCCGCTCGTGCGCGTGGTGCAGCCCCGCCGCGGCCCCGGCGACGATCGTCAACACGCTGGCGATCGGCAACTGGCGATCGACGGACTGCGCGTGGTGGAGCAGCTCGCGCACCGTCTGGCCATGCACGTACTCCATCGTGAAGAAGTACGAGTCGCCGAGCTTTCCGATATCGTAGACCTGCGCGATGTTGGCATGCTGGAGCTGCGCCGCCAGCCGCGCCTCGTCGAGGAACATCCGGACGAACTGCACGTCGCTCGCGCGGTCGCGCAGGATCCGCTTGAGCACGCAGTAGCGCTCGAGCTCCGCGACGCCCTGGCCGCGCGCGAGGAAGATCTCCGCCATCCCTCCGGTCGCGAGCTTCGCGAGGATCTGATAACTGTTCGCGGTCGACCCGACCTCTGCTGCAACCCTCGACACGGTCGGATTGTCCAACTCGATCGCACCGAGTGTCAAACGCCCGGCGTGCGCGTGCGCCGCGATCGCCGTCCGGTGCACGCGTCGCCATTGTCCGGCACGGCCGCTGCACGCGTGTGGCGGGAGGTCACCCGGTGACCAGCCGGCGCTCGCGCCGCGACGCGTAGACGCTCGCGCCCACCGCGATCCCGATCATCGCGCCGATCGCCGCGACCGACGCGATCGGCGCGATGACGATCCACGACGCGACGAGCATCTTGGCCCCGGCGAACGCCAGCACCGCCGACAGCCCGTAGCGCAGGTAGCGCAGCTCGGCGAGCGCACCGACCAGCACCTGGTACAGCGCGCGCAGCCCGAGCACCGCGAACACGTTGGAGCTGTACACCACGAACGGCTCCTCGCTCACCGCGAACGCCGCCGGGATCGAATCGAGCGCGAACACCACATCGGTGAGCTCGATCGCGAGCAGCGCCAGCAGCAGCGGCGTGCCGCGCCAGCGGCCGTCGCGGCGCACCACGAACGCGTGCCCTTCGCGCTCGCGGGTCCACGGCAGGTGGCGCTCGAGCCACGGCAGCAGCCGGCTGCTCGCGTCGCCGGACTGGCGCAGCATCTTCAGCGCGGTGACCACGAGGATCGCGCCGAACAGATACGTGATCTCGTGCCAGCGGTGCAGCACGGCCGCGCCGGCCGCGATGAACGCCCCGCGGGTCACCAGCGCGCCGATGATGCCCCACGTCAGCACGCGGCGCTGCTCGGCCAACGGGATCCCCAGCGCCCCGAAGATCACCAGGAACAGAAATAGGTTATCGACGCTCAGGCTCTTCTCGAGCAGGTACGCCGCAAAGTACTGCTCCGCCGTCTCGGCGCCGAAGTACGCGGCGACCAGGCCGCCGAACGCCACCGCCGCGGCCAGCCACGCCAAGCTCCACAAGACCGCCCTGCGGCGCGAATCGACCCGATCGCCGCGATGCGCGAACAGATCGATCGACACCAGGACCAACATGATTCCCGCCAAGAGGGCCCAGGCCCAGGCGGGCACGACGAGATTCGACATGCCACCTCCAAAAGGTTCACGATTCGCGGACGACGATCGCCGAGACGCGGACCTAGCGAGGCGGACGGAAGATCACGACCGCGTGGATGCGGCCGAACACGCGGGCGGGCAGCGGCACGGCCCGCGCCGCCGCCGGGCGCTCGGGCGCAGCCACCACGACCGGCGCAGGCGCCACCGGCAGCACGGCATCCGGAGCGTCGTCGATGACGCTCGTCGAATCCCCCGGGCCCGGCTGGGCGTACGCCTGCGCGGCCGCGCCCACCATCACGAGGACGGCGAGCAGCAACGCGAGGACGCGGGCGATCACCCCGTCAGTCTACGGACAGATCGCCGCGTGTCCACCACGCATCGCGCCGCGCCGCGCGTCATCCGGCCTTCTTGGTCTTCTCCGCCTGCGCCTCGGCCCAGGTCACCACGCGGTTCCGGCCGGTGTGCTTGGCGTGATACAGCGCGAGATCGGCGCGCTCGATCAGCGTCGCGCGATCGCGGCCGTCTTCGGGGAACGCCGCCACGCCGATCGACTCGGTCACCGACAGCGGGCCCTTGTCGCTCTCGACCACGACGCGCGAGATCTCGATCCGGATCCGCTCGGCGACCTGCTTGGCCTGGACCACGTCGACGTTGTCGAGCAGCACCGCGAACTCCTCGCCGCCGTAGCGCGCCGGCAGGTCGATCTTGCGCGGCACCTCCTGGAGCACGCGGGCGACCCGGCGCAGCACCTCGTCGCCGATCGGGTGGCCGTAGTTGTCGTTGACCTTCTTGAAGTGGTCGACGTCGCACAGCAGCACCGCCAGGCGGTGGTTGTGGCGCGCCGCGCGCTCGAGCATATCGGCGAACCGCTGCTGGAACGTGCGGTGGTTGGTGAGCCCGGTGAGCCCGTCGGTCGTCGCCATCGTCTCCATCTTGCGATACAGGAACCCGTTCTCGAGCGACACCGCGACCTGGTTGGCGATCACCGCGAGCATGTCGCGGACGTCGTTGCCGAACCGCTTCTCGGCGCGCGCCGCCAGCGTCAGCGTGCCGACCGGCTCGTCGGCCGCGAGCAGCGGCAGCACCAGCAGCGACCGCGCGTCCTCGATCTTGACCTTGCGCGTGAAGATCGGCGCCGTGACCTCGCGCGGCTCGCCGCCGGCCGGCAGGTAGTGGCGGTTCTTGACCACCATCGAGGCCAGGCCGGCGTTGTCCTTGAACTCCAGATCGGTCAGCTGCGCCGGATCGACCAGGCCCTCGCCGCCGGGCCGCACCCGCACCGCGGCGATCTTGTGGCGCGCCTTGGCCTTGTCGTACGTCGCGATGACCGCGGCGTCGTAGTCGACGATCGCCGCCGCCGCGTCGAACGCGGTCTCGATCACCTGCTCGACCGTCAGCGCCCGGCCGAGCATCGCGGTCGCCTGATAGAACCGCTCGTGCTCGTACTTCGCGCGCTCGACCGCGCGGAACACCTGCTCGGACTGCACGACGCGCAGGACCTGCGCGCTGGCATCGGCGAGCAGATCGCGATCCGCCTCGGTGAACGGCGCCTCGCGATCGGCCGCGAGGATGCCGCGCAGGTGGCCGTGCTCGATCAGCGGCACCGCGACCAGCGCGACCCCGGCGCGCCCGGTCTCGTAGTACGGCAGCTGCCCGGGCTTGGTCGCCGCGCACAGGAGCGGCTGGCGATCGCGCACCACGGCGCCGAGGATCCCGGCCGAGGGCAGCCGCGGCGACTCGGGGATATCGTCGGCGTCCGACACCACCTCCTTCAGCTTGATCCGCTCGCCGTCGTCGTCGAGCCACACCAGCGCCACGGTGGTCGCGCCGAGCGAGCGCTTGAGCGTGCCGAGCACCCAGCTCGCCGCGTCGCCGATCATCCCGACCCCGCCGATCGCCAGGAGCCGCTCCTCCTCGTCGCGGCCGCGCGGCGCCCGGCTGCCCGGACCCAGCGCCGCGGCGATCAGCCGGTAGTCGCGCGCCGATTCGCGCAGCGCCCCGAGCTCCTCGTCGAGCCGCGCCGACCGCCGCCGGCGATACCGCGCCGTCAGCCCGCGCAGCAGCATCACGTGCGCCGCCGCCGCCCCGACGAGATACGCCGCGTGGATGCACGACGCCATCACGGTCGCCTCGGTGATCCGCGTCCGGGTCAGCAGCGCCGCCTCGAGCAGCAGCGCCGCCACCAGGGTCGCCACGGCGCCGGGCCGCGCCAGCACGGTCATCGCGAACGCGACGAAGCCATAGAGCAGCGGATACGCCGGCGAGCCGAGCCCGCCGGTCACCGCGATCACGACGTGGATCCCGGCGACCAGCGTCAGCGCCAGATCGAGATCGGCCAGATCGCTCGCCGCGGCCAGCCAGAACGAAACCCGCTGCGCGCGCGCCGAGGGCGGGGTGAACTGCACGCGGCGGATCACCGCGATCGCCACCAGCGCCGCCACCGCGACCACGAGCATCGTCATCGCCGCGCTCGGATGCGCCGCAAGCACGCGCGCGCCATCGGCCCCGCCGGCGGCGACCACGGCGCACGCCAGCCCGCCGGCCAGCGCGCCGATCGAGACCTTCGCGGCGCGCCGCATCGCGCGCACCAGCGCCCTCACGGCGCGCCCTGCCCCGGCGAACCGCCGGCCGGCTCGGGCGAGCTCGGCAGCCGCAGCACCACCTCGTCGGGATACGCCATCCCGAGGTCGGCGCGAGCGCGCTCTTCGATCGCGCCGATATCGCTGCGCAGCGCGGCGATGTCGCGCCGCAGCACGGCGTTCTTCGCCGCCACCGCCTCGCCCTCCGCCACCAGCTGGGCGAGCTGCGCCTCGAGCTTGGCCGCCCGCGGGTCGCGCCGCAGCACCTGGTTGGGCACGTAGCCGATCGCGATCGCGATCACCAGCGCCAGTCCGAACCGCGCGCTCCACCGCCGGACCGCGGGCGAGATGTGCATGTCGGCCACGATCTTGGGCACCGTGCCCCGACGTTACGGATCGCGCGAAGCCGGGCAACTTTGTGGCGCTGCGCCGGCCGCGCGCGTTCAGCCGCCACGGATGTAGGCGACCGCAGCCGATCTCTGGCCTGCTTTCGCTCGAACAACGGCCGCTCCCGGCATTGCGCGCGGCGCTACTGCGAGATCAGCGTCAAAGACCCCGGCCCGCGCGCCCACACCCGATCGAACTGATCGGCCGCCACGTCGTTCACCTCGTTCTCGGCCAGCCCGCGCAGCACGTCGACCCGCCGGACCTTCTTGCCATCCCACGCGGCGATCCCGCGCTCGGTCGCCATCCACACCTGGCCATTGCGCGTCGCGACCACGTCGTTGATCTCGAACCGGAGCGCGGCCGGGAACTCCCACGTCGTGCCGTTCCAGACCCCGGCCCCGGCGCCGGTCGCGATGATCACGTTGCCATCGGGCGCGATCGTCACCGCGCGCGCCAGCTCGCTGCGCAGCCCGTCGGCTTCGGTCCACAGCTTCACGACGCCGCCGACGAGCCGCGCCACCCCCTCGTTGGTCGCGAACCACGCCGCCTTGCCGCGCACGTCGCCGTCGACCACCCCGACGGGAATCGCGAACATCTTGGGTTTTTTGTCCACCGGCCCGGCCACGTCCTCGGTGCGGTGGTACGCGGTCTTGCCGCTGGCCGGCTCGATCACCGCCACGCCGTACGCGCGGCGCTCGACGCCATCGCGGTAGCGCAGCCCGACCCACAGCGACCCGGCCTCGGCGAACCGCGCGAAGCTCACCTCGGGCGAGTTGCCGGGCGTCGCCAGCGCCACCTTCGGGATCTGCGTCCAGGCCTCGCCATCGATCCGCGACAGATGGATCTCGTTCTCGACCCCGCTGCGGTGCAGCGCATAGATCGGACCCGACGGATCGCGCACCACGGCCAGCACCACCTGGTCGGGCCCGCCGGCGGTGAACCGATCGCCGTTCCAGTGCCACGCCTGCCGCGCCCCGGTCGCGATCCAGCAGTCCAGCGCGCGCGCGCACGCCACCGATAGCGTCGTCGCGTCGTCGAACATCTGCCGGCGCCGCAGCCAATCATGCGGGTGGGTATCGCCGGCGCGATAGCGGGCGATCCCCAGATCGCGCGTCCCGATCAGCAGCCGGTCCTCGGCGGTGTTCACGGTCACGGCGCCGGGCGGCACCACGACATCGCTCGGATCGATCACCCACTCGGCGGTCGCGTTGCCGATCACCGGCACGAGCCGCATCCCATCGCGCGCCAGCGGCCGCACCTCCCCGGCGTTCGCGGGCGCGATCCGGTAGATCCGCTCGCCGCCCATCACCACGGCCCCCGCGCCACGCCGCGCCGCGGCGTCCCAGCGCATCTCCGGAAGCGCGCGATACGTCACCCACGCCAGCTGCTTGCCCACGGCGATCCGATCATGGCCCTCGGCGTCGGCGCCGATCACGAGCATTCGATCCTCGGCCAGCTCGACCACGAGCCGCGGCTCGGCCACCGCCATCCCGTGCAGCGCGCCGATCCGCAGCGTCTCGCCGGTCGGCTTGCGCGCCCAGAGCCCGGTCTTCGCCGCGATCCACAGCCACCCGCTGCGATCCCGCGCCAGCCCGCGAATCGCCTCCCGGATCGGCGTGGTCGTCCACACCCCCGGCCCGCTCACCGACACCAGCCCGTGCGCGGTCCCGAGCCACACGCCGCCATCGTCGGCCGGCGCCAGGCTGGCACCGCCGTCCTTCGCGAGCGCTGCGAAATCGACCCCGATCCCCGGAGGCGGCGACGGCAGCTCGGCATACAGCTCGGCGGCGGCGTCATAATGACCGAGCCCGCCCTCGGTCAGGATCCACATCCACCGCCGCTCGGCGTCCGGCGCGAGCGCCACGACGTGGCTCCCCGACAGCCCGTGCTCGGCCGACATCGTCAGCACCCGGCCATCGCCATCCCACCGCTCGAGGTCGACGTCGGTCCCCACAAACACGAACCGCCCCGCCGCCGCCACGAGCCGCACCGGCGATGGCTCGGTAAACACCCGAATCCGGACTTTTCCGGTCGACACAGGCGGAATCGGAGCCGCCGGCAGCTCGGCCACCGCGCACCCCGCTACCGCAGCCACCAGGCCGACCAGCAGGCGGAGGCGTGTCACGACGGGTCCGACGGTAGCCCAGATGTTACGCTGCCGCCATGGCAAGCAAGCGACGCGGCGGCCTGCGTTCCCCCGAGCTACGCGGCACCCTCGGCACGTTGCTGCGCACCACCACCGGCGCGGTGCGCGACGCCCTCGAGCGCGGCGCCCGCGAGGGCCGCGCCCGCCTCGACGACGCCCTCTCCGGCCGCCGCCGCGACGCCATCCTCGCCGAGCTCGGCGACCTGGTCCTCGACCTCATCCGTCGAGGTGAGATCGATCTCGCGGAGCTCCCCGAAGCCCGCGACCTGGTCCGCCAGCTCGACGACCTCGACGACGGCGCCACCGGCGTCACGGGGGCCATCGGCGCCACCCGGGATGCCCCCGACCGCGCCGACCCGCGCCCGGCCACCCGCGAGCGCTTCGACGACCGGTCCCGCCGCGCCCCGCCGCGCCGACCGGCCGACCGCGACGACGACGGCACCGTCGCCTCCGGCGCCACGGCGGCCGATCTCGCCGCGGTCCGGGCGAGCAGGCCGATCCTCTCGGCGCGCGGCAAGCCGGCGGAGTCGCCGAGCACCCTGGCTCAAACGATGCCGATCAAAGGCTTCTGGCGCCCCGCGACCGACCCCGGCGCCGGCGGTCCCGCCGCCGCCAGCCCCCCATCGCCCACCCGGCGCCCCCCGCTGCCCCACGACCCGAGCCGCAAAGGCGGCATCAGCTTCGACGACGACGACGACGACCTCGACGACTACATGCACCCCGACGACGTGCCGTCGCGCGGCGCGCCGGGCGACGACAAAGCGTGATCGGCGCCGCGCCGGCGCCTGCCGCGACGCGAGCTACCTGTAGGTGCGCGGATCGCCGGGCTCGGCTCCGGGTTTCTTGGAGCCCACGCCGGCCGAGCACAGCGGGTGACGCCCGCCCCACCTGAGCCTGCTCCCGACAGCGTCCCAGCCGTGGTCACCCCCAGGTGCCCGCGTCACCAGGGCCAACCGCACGTCCAGCTTCTCCGGACCGGCCGCCGAGGCTTGACACGGCGGAGGCCGACCAGTAGAACCCCTTTCCTCCGACGGGGATATAGCTCAGCTGGGAGAGCGCGTGAATGGCATTCACGAGGTCAGGGGTTCGATCCCCCTTATCTCCACCCGTTACGTTACTGAGACCAACGACCTTCGTCTGAAGGCACCGAGTTCGCTGCCACGTGGCTGCACGCGCAGCGAGCATCTTGAGGATCCGGCGGTCTGGATCCGCCTCCGCGGCAGCGGCGGACACGATCGAAACCGGAAGGTCCCGGCGATGACCTCGAGTCCAACCGAGCAAGCAAGCGCGCGACGGCTAGCACATCGATGACGTCGTCGATCGGGCGTTCGGGTGAACGTTGGCGGCGGGCGCCAGGCCCTGTGTCCGCTCGGTCGACGTCGGCGGACCGTGGACATGGTCCGCGGGAACCCCAGGAACACCGCGCCTACGGTCGCGACGACCGCGCCGTCGCGACCGGCTCCGGCACCACCTGCCGCGTCCAGCGCTCGAGAATGAGCGCGGCGACGACCGTTGGAATGCACGCGACCGGGACCTCCGCGGTCGCCTCGAAGAACTTGCCGAGGCCGGCCACCGCCGCGAGGGCCGGGAGCGCGAGCAGCACAACCCGCCAGCGCGGAGACCTGCTCGCGGTGAGCTCGGCCAGGCCGCCGAGCAATCCGCCGGTCACGACCGCCGGGACGCCGCCGAACAGCAGGACGAACAGGATCCCGCCCACATCGGGCCCCACGAGGCCGATCGCGATGACGAGGGCGTTCGCGAGCCCGAGCGCGATTCCCTTGATGATGGGCGACGATTCGCGCTCGATGCGACCCGTGTTTGCGGCCGGGTGTATCGGGATGCGCGCCATCTCTCGCCGAGTGTAGCCCAGCTCGGCTGGTGAAGGGAACCTGCACGTGCTCGGCCCCGGCGCGCCGAACGGCGAACTCAGATCGTGGCGCCAGCTCGACGAACGACGTGATTCCGGTGCATCGACCGGACCCACCTGACCCTGGAACAGGCGGGAGACGACGCGCTGGTCGACAAGCGGGATCTCGGCGATGAGCGCGGCTGCGGCCTCCGCGAACCCGGCACCGATGGCGCAGGCGCGGTTCTTCCACACCGCAACGACGCTTGACGCCGGCCGCGTGCTCGTCGTCGGTGGCTCGCCGGCAGAGATGATCATGGCCGCGCTGCCCGTCCCCGCCGAGACGTGGGATCCTCACACAGGCCGCTGGACGCCAGCAGCGCACCCGCATCCCGATCGAATGGGACATACTGCAACCCGTTTGCCCGACGGACGTGTGCTGATCATAGGCGGGCAGACGCCGACGCGCATCGGCACGAGCGGCGCCGATACCAGGCTCGCTACTGCCGAGGTCTGGGATCCTCGCACAGGCCGCTGGACTGACGTTGCACCGATGTCGTTCGCGCGTGCCAGCCATGACGCGGTGCTCCTACCCGACGGCCGTGTGCTGGTTGCAGGCGGCGGCGGGCCAGCAGCGGAGGTCTGGGACCCGGTCGCGGATCGCTGGGCCGCCACCGGTCCATTCACGGATCAGCCGGACTACGGCGTCAGCCTCGCACCGCTGCCCGACGGGACAGTGTTGCTCATGGGAATGACGGTGCAGCTCTGGTCGCCGCATTGACACGCTCCACGCTCCCCGGTCTACGTCCTGTGGACGGCGCTGTCAGCTGTGCGGCGCGCGCTGACGCGCAGGTTCGACGGTGTATTGCCATCGATTACCTGCAGCGCGAGGTCGCATGCACGCGCAACGCGACCCGCTCCTTGGTCACACGGCGGACGATCGGGCCCGCGAGGATGACTGGCAGCTTGTTTAAGTCAAGAAGAGCCATCGCCACCTCACCAACGCCTCGCGCACACCATAGTTTCGCCTCTCGCCACCTCGTGCCCGGATGAAGATGCGCGAAACATACAAGCGCCGACCCGAAAAGGGAACCATACTGAGCAATGTTATGATGCGTGCAGGAGCTCTCGCGTTCACCCTGTGGGGCTCGCTTACCATCGCGGCTCTCCTAGTGTGCCCGTATACCAGTCGTGCAGACGATCCGTTGCCTGCCAAAGGAACACCCGGCACGGTGGGCGTCTGGCGCCTCTGGAGGCGGCCCGAGCAACCAAAAACAGCCATTCTTTTCACTGTCTTGAGCGATACTCGCCTGCTAGTCGCAGGTGGAGAGCCGGTGCGTGCAGGTTCGGCCGCCACTCCGGTCGCTGCCCACATATTCGATCCGCGGTCTGGCATCTGGAGCATGGCCGGCCCGCCGGCTGCCAACCGCGATGAGCACGCCGCTGTGGCTCTCCCTTCCGGTGACGCGCTACTGGTTGGCGGTGTCGATCCGAGCAAGTTCGAGCCGGTGCGCCACCGGCACTCGCATTCGTACGAGCCGCCGAAGCTGAGCGCGGCGATGCTCGCATCCACCGAGCTATGGGATCCTGCGCTCGGCTGGCGCAATGCTGGAGCAATGCTGGAGCCGCGCGCACGGCCGAGGGCCGTGTTGCTCAAAGACGGTCGCGTGCTCGTCACCGGCGGGATTCAGTACACATATGGCCCCGACTACGTCACACCAACGATCTTGATGGGTGGTCGGTCCCGAGTGCTCGCGTCGGCAGAGATCTGGTTTCCACGAGAGGAGCGCTGGCTGGCCGCGGCACCGATGGCGCAGGCAAGATACTGTCATACCGCCACCACGCTCGACGATGGCCGCGTGCTGGTTGTCGGCGGCGCTCCCGCCGAGACGACGAGAGCCAGGTTGACAGTTCCTTCCGAGATATGGGATCCTGTGACGAGTCGGTGGACGGTGGTCTCTCGGCCACCTCGCGACTTAGTTGGGCATG
>Ga0302256_10000220_pt1 | contig 12778 bp, 7 predicted proteins | sample I_Fen_E3_4_FD_194571 | JGI IMG/M metagenome (GOLD analysis project Ga0302256, IMG submission 194571) | Peat permafrost microbial communities from Stordalen Mire near Abisko, Sweden - I_Fen_E3_4 | ecosystem: Environmental > Terrestrial > Soil > Wetlands > Permafrost | place: Sweden: Abisko...
AGATCAACACGTGGCTGACGAGGATCGTGAAGTACACCGGCCGGATCCAGCCGGTCCCGGTGAACCGGGTGTCGCCGTGGGCGAAATGGTAGTAGACGTAGTTGACCACGAAGCACGCCGACGACACGATCGCCGCGACCATCAGCGTGGCGTGCAGTCGGGTCCGCCGCGCGCGGATCGCGAACCGCCCGGCCACGATCAGCAGCGCGCTGGTCGCGTTGAGCGCGGCGTTGATCGCCGGCAAGGTCGTCGAGCTGGCGACCGCGCTGCCCGGCGTCCCGCCGCGGAAGTAGACGAGCCAGACCAGAAAGCTCATGACGCCGGCCGTCACGACGGCGTTGAGGTAGCCGAACGATCGAAGCGATGGGCCGGCGAGTGCGCGGGTCGAGCTGGTCACGGCAGGAGCCTAGGGCGACTCCCCGGGTTTGGCCATGCCTCGACGGGTCCTGGGCCGTGACGATTGGCCGCACCGTCTCGGTTCGCGGCGTCAGAACCCGACGGCGACGTTCAGGCCGACGACGGGGCCGACCTTCGGCGTCACGGCGACGCGCGACTCCTGCGCGCCGGTCAGCCACAGCACCGCCGCGGCGATCGCGGCCCCGCCGGCCGCGCCGTAGGCGACGTCCGCGATCAGCGCGCTGGACCGGCCGCGGTGGCTGAGGTCGTTGGCCTCGGCGGCCATCGCACATGGCGTCGACGGCGAGGGGCACAGCGCCAGGGCGTCGTTGGCCAGGTGCTGCGAGTGGACGCCGAACGCGATGCCGCCGGCGAGCGCGACCACGCTCACCCCGCCCGCGGCGAGCGCGACCTTGCGCCGCGTCGACCAGCCGCCCGCCTCGGGGCGAACGACCACGGCGACCCGGTCGAGCGCGAACGCGATCGCGAAGTCCGCCGGGCGATCGGCCGGGATCTCGAGGGTGCGGTCGACGAAGCCCGGCGCGCGGGCGACCAGCACGTGCTTGCCCGGCGGCAGCGCCAGGCCGCCGTCCTCGAGCACCAGCGGCGCACCATCGAGCAAGACCCTGGCGCTGGCCGGCGCGATCCGCACGGCGACCAGCGGCGCGAGCGAAACGTCAAGGTCGATCGGCTGGCCCTCGTGGGCGACGATCTGGCGGCGCACCGTGCTGTGCCCAGGCTGCGCGACCGTGACCTGGTGGCTCCCGGGAGCGACCTTGGCCGCCGGATCGTACGCGGCATCGTCGATCGTCACCTTCGCTTCAGGCGGGGTCGCGCGAACCGTCAGCGCCGAGGGCTTCTCGACCAGCGCGACCGCCAGCTTCGCCGGCGTGCCCTGCGTGATCGTGACGCTGCCAGTCCAGCGCTCGAATCCGGAGCGCTCGGCGATGACCTTGTACCGGCCGGGCAACACCAGTTTATGGCAGGTCGGCGCCGCGGTGCAGAGCACCCCCTGCGACTTGGAGTCGAGATAGATCGCGGCCGGGCCGCTGGGCAGCTCGATATCGAGAAACGTCACGGTGCTGAGCAAGGCGACGCTCTTCTCCGCGGAGCGCCGCTTGCCCCCCGATACTCCCGCGTCGAGATAGGCCTGGTACGCGGCGCGCGAGCCAACATAGTCGCGCACCTCGAACAGGACCTTGCCTTTGAGCCCGAGCAGCGGCAGATCCTTGGGCGCCCTGGCCAGTCCGTCCTCGATGGCCGCCAGCGCGTGCTCGTAGTCGCCGTCGAGATCGAGCTTCTCGGCCTTCTGATAACTCGCCGCCGCTGTGGCCGCGGCGGTGACCGGCGCCGGACCTGGCGCACCGAATGCAGCGCTTGTAGCCGCTGCACTTACACCGACGATCCAGACCGATAGCAGTCCCCGCATCAAAGCTAGTTCTAGTCGACTTGTCGATCGTTCGTCAATCGAACGGAAGGCCGGTAATCCGTCGTAATCGAGGCCACCGTGGACCGCGCAGCTGCGCTATCGAGTGGATAAATCCACGTTCACTGTGGGTCGTGTTCAATCGCGGTGTCCGAACATATCGCCTTGTAAGCGCCGCCTGATTCGAGCTACCGTCGGGCGCCACGATGAGGGTGTGTACGTCGTGCAGGAGACTGCTCCCTACGGATCGATCCCGCTGCCCCGCCGATGGCGGAGCCGGCGCCGACGTGGCCGTGTTGCCGCCGGGCACCTTGCTCGACGCCTACCGGATCGACGGGCTGCTCGGCGAAGGCGGCATGGGCTTCGTCTACAGCGCCGTGCACGAGGTGCTGGAGCGCCGGTGCGCGATCAAGATGCTCCGGCCCGAGCTCTCGCAGCACGACCAGATCCTGACGCGATTCCTCAACGAGGCCAAGGCCGTCAACCTCATCAACCACGACAACATCGTCAACGTCTACAGCTACGGTGACTGGGGGCCCGGCAGCGCGTACTTCGTGATGGAGTATCTCCAGGGCGAGACGCTCGAGGACCTGATGCTCCGGCAGGTCCCGATGCCGCTCCCGCTGCTGCTGCACGTGTTCGGCCAGATCGCCAAGGCGCTGAGCGCGGCGCACGCCAAGCGGATCGTGCACCGCGATCTCAAGCCGGGCAACGTCTACGTGGTCGCGCGCGAGGACAACCCGCACTTCGTCAAGTTGCTCGACTTCGGGATCGCGCAGCTGCGCGGCGCCGGCGCGGTCCAGCACACGATGGCCGGCTCGGTGCTCGGCACGCCGCAGTACATGAGCCCCGAGCAGATCGGCGGCGGCAGCGTCGATGCGCGCACCGATGTCTGGGCGATGGGGGTCATGATGTACCGCGCCGCCACCGGGCGCGCGCCGTTCGAGGGCGAGGAGTTCGTCGAGCTCGCCGACCAGATCCTGCATCGCTCGCCGCCGCCGCCGCACCAGATCGCCCCCGTGGCGATGGAACTGTCGCGGCTGATCGAGCACTGCCTCACCCGCCAGCTCGACCAGCGCTGCCAGTCGATCGACCAGCTGATCGCGGGCATCCGGCGCGTCAAGCGCGAGGCCGGGCTCGAGGACGACACGATCCTCGGCGTGGCAGAAGTTGCCCCGCCGGAGCGTGGGTTGCAGCCGAGCGTCAAGCCCGCCCGCTCCCACACGCTGCGCTACGCGCTGATCAGCGCCGCGCTCGCCGCGCTCGCCATGTTCGCCTACACGATGCACGCCCGGCCGAGCGCACCGCGTCCTCCGATCGACGGGCGCCCGCCCACGGGCCCGACGCCTGTGACGGATGTGACGATCGAGGCGCTGGTCGCCGCCGGAGATACCGCCCGGGCGCGCGCGCGGGCCGAGCAGGCGCTGCGCGACGCGGTTGGCAGCCCGACGCTGCAGCAGCAGGGCGTTGCGGTCGACGCCCTCGGCGCGACCCGCATGGTGGCCGGGGCACCGCTCTTGTACGCCGCCCTGGCCGGCTCACCCGAGGTCCGGGTCAAGGCGGCCCACGCGCTCGGCGAGCTGGCGCTGCCGGACGCGGCGCCCAAGCTGCGCGCCGCGCTCGCCGCGTCCGGCGATCGCCTCAAGGTCGAGCTGGCGGCGGTGCTGTTCAAGCTCGGCGACAAGGACGCTCGCGCGATCCTGACGCGCGCGACCGAGGAGCCCGCGCTCCGGCTCACGGCGGCCGCTGCCCTGGCCGACGCCGGCGACGATGCCGGCCGCCCGGCGCTGGTCGACGCGCTCGAAGGCCCGCCGGGTCGCGAGTCGTGGCGGCGCGCCGCGCACGCGCTCGTCAAGCTCGGCGACGCGGGCACCCGCAAGCGGCTCGAGGCCGAGCTCGCGCTTCCGGATGCCGCGCGCGTGGTCGGCGCCGCCGCGATCCTCGCCGAGGCGGGCGACGCCAAGGCCCGGGAGCAGCTCGCGCGGGCCGCCGCCGATCCCGGGTTCGCGCGGCCCGGCGAGGCCTCGGTGGCGCTGGCGCGGCTCGGCGACCGCCGGGCGCTCGACTGGGTCGATCGCGGCCTGGCGAGCGCCGACGCCGACGAGCGCCGCCAGGCGCTCGAGGTGTGCGCGCTCGTGACCTCCGGCATCGCGCCGCACCGCGCGGCGATCGCAAAGCTCGCGACCGATGCAGATCTGCGTGTTCGCATGACCGCCGAGGCGGTTCTCCTCGGGCTATGAGGACTTCCGAATGAGCCACGAGACCAAGGGCGGCCGCACCATGATCGGGACGGTGCCGCCGATCAACCATCCGCGTCCCGCGTCGGGTACCCACCCACGGCCGATGCAGGCCACCGGCCCCCAGCAGCCGACGATCCTCGCGCCGGGTCAGGGCCTGCCTCCGCCGCTCGCGCCGGCGCCACCACTCACCGCCGCGCCCACCGTGGGCCTGCGCGGCGCGGCGACGCCCACCGGGGGCACGTTCGCCGAGGAAGATCCGGATATCGTCGTCGGCCAGGAGCTGTGCGGCTACGTGATCCGGCGCAAGCTCGCCGAGGGCGGCATGGGCGTGGTCTACGAGGGCGTGCACGCCAAGATCGGCCGGCTCGGCGCGATCAAGGTCCTGAAGCGCGAGCTGTGCCGCTCGGAGGACGTGGTCGAGCGGTTCTACCAGGAGGCCCGCGCCGTCAACTCGATCCGCCACGACAACATCGTCGATATCTACGACTTCGGCCGCGACGCGTACGGCCGCGTGTTCTTCGTGATGGAGTACCTCGAAGGCGAGCCGCTGTCGGCGCGGATCGCCCGCGGCGCGCTCGCGTGGCCCGAGGCGTTCCCGATCCTCGAGCAGACGCTGCGCGCGCTCAAGGCCGCGCACGACAAGGGCTACGTCCACCGCGATCTCAAGCCCGACAACATCTGGCTCAAGTACGTCGAGGGCAGGGTCGCGGTGAAGCTGCTCGACTTCGGGATCGCCAAGCTCGTCGGGACCGAGAGCCCGCGCGAGAAGCTGACCCAGACCGGATCGGTGATCGGCACGCCGCACTACATGTCGCCCGAGCAGATCAACGGCTCGCGCGACGTCGATCACCGCACCGATATCTACGCGCTCGGCGTGATCACCTACGAGATGTTCGCCGGGGTGACGCCGTTCGTCGGCGATACGCTGCAGGCGGTGATGACCGGTCACCTGTTCCGCGATCCGCCCAGGCTCGCCGAGCTGCCGACCCACATCACGATCGCCGGCCCGATGGCAGGCCTGGTCGATCGCGTGCTCGTGCGGCTGCTCGCGAAGGACCCGTCCGGTCGCTACGACAGCGCCGCCGACGTGCTGGCGGATCTGCACGACGTCAGCCGCAACCGCACGCCGACCCACGCCGATACGCTCGAGCGGAGCCGGCCGCTGCGCCCGCCGACGCTGGTCGCCGGAGCGCCGGCCACCAGCGCCCCGCCGCGCAAGCGCCGCACGGGCCTCGTGCTCGGCGGCGCGGTCGCGGCCGCCGCGATCGCGGTCGCCGGCGTCGCGATCTCGCGATCGCAGGACGTCGCTGCCCCGGTGGCCGCCGTCCCGCCTCTGGTCGTCGAGACCAAGCGCCCACCGCCGACCCCGCCCGGCGACAAGACCCTCGACTACGAGGCGCTCCGCAAGGACGCGCAGATCACGCTGCGCGCCGCGCTGCGCGAGACCGAGCCGGTCGTGCGCACCCAGGGCTCCGACGCGCTCGGCAAGACCAAGGATCGGCCGGCGGTGCCGCAGCTGACCGAGCTGACCGAGCAAGATCCCGACCCGGAGGTCCGCGGCCACGCCGCCGGTGCGCTCGGCGCGATCGGCGCCACCGCGGCCACGCCGCTCCTGGCCAAGCTCGAGGCCGCCGCGCCCCCACCGCTCAAGGTCTGGTACGCCTCGGCGCTCGCCCGGCTGGGCGACAAGACCGCCACCAGGCGGCTGTTCGACTACGCGCGCAGCAAGGATCTCGCGGTGTCGTTCAAGGCCGGTATCACGCTCGCCGAGCTGAGCCAGCCCGGCGACAAGAACGCGATCGCGGCGCTGAAGTCGATCGCCGCGCGCGAGGCCGAGCTCGCCGAGGTCGAGCGCTACGCCGGCGCGGTCATCCTGACGAAGATGGCGGGGCTGCGCGACGCCGCCGCGCGCAAGGTCCTGTACTCGATCCTCGAGAACCCCGATGAAGGCGCGCGGCTCGCCGCCGCCGAGGGCCTCGCCAAGCTCGGCGACGACGCCGGCAAGCCGGTGCTCACGGCCGTGATGGCGAACCCGGACTCGCCCAACCGGCTGGTCGCGGCCGTCGCGCAGATCCCGCTCGGGGACTACGCCGGCGCGCAGCTGATCACCGCCGCGCTCAAGGACCCCAAGCCCCAGACCCGGCGGCTCGCGGCGCGCGCGCTCGGCGAGATCGCGGAGCGCACCAGCCTGCCGCCGCTGATCGAGCTGGCCAAGGATTCCGACTGGACCGTGCGGATCGCGGCCGCCGCGGCGATCGTCTCGATCGTCGGGATCGATCCGGCGGTGCTGGCGCAGGCCTCGGTCGACTGGACCAAGAGCGCGCTCGAGTCGCAGGACTGGGCGGTGCGCAAGGCGGCCGCCGGCGTGCTCGCCGATATCCCCGAGAAGCAAGCGGTGCCGCTGCTCGCGCAGGCGATCGTCGATCCGGATCCCAAGGTCCGGCTCGCGGCGTCGAGGTCCGCCGGCAAGATGAAGGGCGCCGAGGCGGCGGCGAAGGTCGTCGCCGCGGTCAAGGACGAGGCCGACCCCGCGGTCAAGGAGCAGCAGGTCGCGGCGCTCGGCGCGATCGGCAACGCGGTCGCCCACGATACGCTCGCCGAGATCGCCGAGCAGCCCGGCCGGATCGGCGTGATCGCCGCCGGCTCGCTGATCTCGGTCGGCGACCTGGCCGGCGGCAAGGCCAAGCTCGACGCCGCGGTGATCGCCCCCGAGGTCGGCATCCGGCTCGCCGCGGTGCAGGCCGCCTCGACCACCAACAACGCGGTCGTGATCCCGACGCTCAAGATCGGCCTCCTCGACAAGATCTTCGACATCAAGTTCACCGCGGCCGAGGGGCTCGCAGCGCAGCACGCGGAGAAGGCCGCGGTGATGCCCGTGCTGACCGCCGGGCTGTCGTCGAAGGACCCCGAGATGTACACGCGCGCGATGGCGTCGCTGACCCGGCTCGGCGAGAAGCTGGGCGACGCGCGGACGCCGGCCGAGATGCTCGACGTCCAGGATCCCCGGCAGCGGCTCGCCGTCGTGTCGGTCGTCCGCGCGATGCAGCCGAGCGAAGCCGTGCCGCTGCTGCGCCGGCTGATCGCCGATCCGGATCAGGAGGTCCGGCACGCCGGCGTCGACGCGATCGAGGTCGTCGTGGCGAAGGACAAGGAGCAGGCGATCCGGCTGTACCGGCCGCTGGTCAACGACGTCGATCCGTTCGTGCGTTCGAAGGCCGCGGGCCAGCTGTCGCGGCTGGTCCCGCCGCCGCCGCCGCTCCCGGGCAACGGCCAGCTCACCGCGACCCCACCGCCCGCGCCGCCCCCACCCGATCCGCGGCTGCCCGCGATCCAGAAGGAGCTCGACGCCGCGACCGGTGCGGCCAGCGAGATCAAGGCCGCGCGCGACGCGATGGCCCAGCAGGTGACCGAGCTCGCCGCCGCCACCCGGACGCCTTCGCACGACGACGCGGCGATCAAGCAAGTCGAAGATCTGACCACAGGCCTCGACGAGTCGGCAGGCCGGCTCGAGGCGCTCGCCACCAAGGCCGAGACCGCGGCCAAGGCCGCTGCGGACGCCGCCGGCACCGCGCCCTCGGCCGACGCCAGGACGCTCGTCGACGGCGCCGCGGCGATGGCCAAGGACTCCCGCGCGATCGCGACCGACGCGCGCAGCAAGGCGACCGACGCCGCTGCCAAGGCGCGCGTCTGGCTCGGCGGCGAGACCGTCGACGTGCCGCAGCTCCTCGCCACCGCGGAGATGCAGATCGCCGCGAGCAACTACGGCGCAGCCAAGCAGTCGCTCGACAAGGCGGCGGCCGCGATCCGCAAGACCTCCGCGTCGAACTCGGTGACCGACTACCTCTACGGGCAGCTCTACGACGGCATGGCGAGGCGGGCCAACGACGACGGCGCCAAGATCAAGTTGTTCAAGCAGGCCGAAGCGGCGTACCGCCGGTTCGTCAGGACCGGCAGCGGCGCGCGCCTGAAGACCGCGAACGCGCGGATCGGCGAGATCCCCGATGATATCAAGGAGCTCGGGGTGCACTAGACCGCAGCGCACGCAGTGGGCCCCGCGGCGCTGACCTGCGGTCGGGTCGCGCGATCGCAGCCTGGCTGGCTCCCGATCCAGTCGTCCCGGGTAGACCGCCGCCTCGGACCGCTGTATCGCCTGGAATCGCGCCGGCTGGACCGGTCGTCGGCGCGGTTTCGGCTCACACTTCGGCCGAGGTACGCATGGCCCCGCGCCGAGTTCACTACGCCTGGATCGTCGCCGCCGCCACATTCATCGTGCTGCTCTCGGCGGCGGCGGTGCGCGCGACGCCCGGCGTGCTCATGGTGCCGCTGCAGAACGAGCTCGGCTGGAGCCGCGCGCTGATCTCCGGCGCGGTGTCGCTGAACCTCGTGCTGTACGGCCTGGTCGGCCCGTTCGCCGCGGCGATCATGCAGCGGTTCGGGATCCGCCGCGTGGTCATGATCGCGCTCGCCGTGATGGCGACCGGCGTCGCGCTCACCAATCTCATGCACGCGCCGTGGCAGCTCTACGCGTGCTGGGGCGTGCTCGTCGGCGTGGCGACCGGCACCACGGCGAGCGTGCTCGGCGCGACGATCGTGCAGCGCTGGTTCGTCGCCCGCCGCGGCCTGGTGATCGGCATCCTCACGGCGAGCGCGGCCACCGGCCAGCTGGTGTTTTTGCCTGCGATGGCCGCCTTCGTGCAGTCCGATGGCTGGCGGCCGGTCGTGCTGGGGATCGCCGCGATCATGGTCGGCCTCATCCCGATCGTCGGGCTCGTCGTGCGCGATCGCCCGGAGCACGTCGGGCTCTTGCCGTACGGCGCCGACCCCGCGGCGCCCATCGTCCCGCCGGTCGTCGTCGGCAACCCGTTCGCGCTCGCGCTCGGGGCGCTGCGCCGGGCCACGCATCACCGCGACTTCTGGCTGCTCGCCGCGAGCTTCTTCATCTGCGGCGCGACGACCAACGGCCTGATCGGCACCCACCTCATCCCGGCGTGCATGGACCACGGCATCCCCGAGGTCCGGGCGGCCGGCCTGCTCGCGACGATGGGCATCTTCGACCTCGTCGGCACCACCGCGAGCGGCTGGCTCTCGGATCGCTACGACAGCCGGCGCCTCCTGGCGGTCTACTACGGCCTGCGCGGCGTCGCCCTGCTCTACCTGCCGATCGCGTTCGGCGTCGAGGTGTTCGGGCTGCCGGCGTTCGCGGTGTTCTACGGCCTCGACTGGATCGCGACCGTGCCTCCCACGCTGAAGCTCACGGTCGACGCCGTCGGCCCGGTCGACGGCCCGATCGTGTTCGGCTGGATCTTCACCGCGCACCAGATCGGCGCGGGCGCCGGGGCGCTCGCCGCCGGCATCATCCGCACCGAGGTCGAGACCTACACGCCGGCGTGGGTCGGCGCCGGGGCGATCTGCCTGGCGGCCTCGGTGATCGTGCTGCGGATCGGCCGCCGCAACTCGAAGGCCGCGAACGCCGCGAAGGCCCCGGGCGCGTCGCTGCCGGGCACGCAGACCGCGGGATCGTGAGCATCACGCGTCGGCGTGGCCGAACACGGCGATCAGCCGGAAGTGCTCGAAGAACACGAGCTCGTCGTCGCTGAACGCGAGCCCGAGCCGAGCCGCCTCGCGCTCGAAATACGCGAGGTGACCGGCGCGCCAGTCCTCGAGCGTGCGGTCGCCCTCGCCTTCGACCCACGCGTGGCGGGACTCGACATCGCCAAACCGCAGCCGCTCGATCCGCTCGGTGCGAATCGCGCACTGCGCATAGCCAAAGCGATCGGTCACGATCGACACCGTGCCGACGCGCGGCAGCGTCGAGCCGTCGCGCTCGGCGGCCGCGATCCAGCCGGCCGTGGCGCGCTTGACGCCCTTCACCACCAGGTGCGAGAGCGTCGCCGCCAGCTCGGGGCTATCGCCGAAATAGAACACATCGAGCTCGCGGGTCGGCGGCGACCAGCCGCCTAGCATCGCCTCGACGTAGCACGCGAAGCCGCGGTCGTCGGTCGCGGCGAACTGCGCGAACGGCGTGAACGATGGATCGCTGGCGCCGCCGGGCAGCATGAACAGCAGCTCCGGAGCCGCGTCGATCGCACGAATGCCAATCGCCATTCCGAGCGAGACGCCGAGCTCGCGCTGCGCCGCGGCCTCGATCGCGGCGAGCGGGCGGACTCCCGTGGGCACGTCACACGCAAACCGCCGCACGCGATGCGCGACGTCGAGGATCCACGCCGTGGCTCGCATCGCTAGAGCCTAGCGTTCCTCCACCGGGTGGGGGGGCGCTGCAAGACCTCGTTTCACAACGTGGCTGCGGATTTCCCCCACACGGAGGACGGGCGAGCATGGCTGGACGTCCCGCTGGCTTCGCGGCGCACGAAGCTCGCGGGACGATGATATCGTCCGGCGAATGGGTGATTCACCGTGGGCGTAGTCCTCGCGCTCGAGGGCCTGGCCAAGAAGTTCGGCGACCGCGTCGCGGTGGCCGAGGTCGACCTGACCGTGCAGCGCGGCGAGATCCTCGGGTTGCTCGGCCCCAACGGCGCCGGGAAGACGACGACGATCTCGATGACGTGCGGGGTGCTCCCGCCGAGCGCCGGGACCGCGCGCATCGCCGGTCACGATATCCGCACCGAGAAGGCGGCCGCCAAGCGAGCGCTCGGCTTGGTGCCGCAGGATCTGGCGCTGTATGAAGATCTGTCGGCGCGGCAGAACCTGCGGTTCTTCGGTCAGCTGTACGGCGTGCGCGGCGCGGAGCTCGACGCGCGCACCGCGTGGGCGCTCGGGGTGGCCGGGCTGGTCGATCGCGCCGACGAGATCGTCAAGAAGTTCTCCGGCGGCATGAAGCGGCGGCTCAACCTGGTCGCGAGCTTGATCCACAAGCCGATGCTGCTGATCCTCGACGAGCCGACCGTCGGCGTCGACCCGCAGAGCCGGCGCCACATCTTCGATGCGATCCGCGCGCTGCGCGGCGATGGCATGACCGTGGTGTACACCAGTCACTACATCGAGGAGATCGAGGAGCTGTGCGACCGGGTGGCGATCATGGACGCCGGCCGGATCGTGGCCAGCGGCACGATCGCCGAGCTCACGCAGCACCGCGGCGGCGGTCTCGAGATCGAGCTCGAGGGCGACGAGGCGCAACTCGCCGCCGCGGCCGCCGCGGTGGCCGCGCTGGGCGTCGCGCGCGACGGCGCCGTGCTGCGGTTCGCCAGGCCCGAGGCGTGGACGCCGATCGTGTCGGCGCTCGAGGCCAGCGGCGCGCGCATCGCGCGGATCGGCGCGCAGCCCGCCGATCTCGAGACCGTGTTCCTCGCGCTCACCGGGCGCGGATTGCGAGACGCGTGATGCTGGCGACCCTGGGCGCGACCCTGGTCAAGGAGCTGCAGCTGTTGCGGCGCGATCCGCGCGTGATCGTCCGGCTGATCTTGTTGCCGGTCGCGTTCATCACGCTGTTCGGCGCGGCGTTCAAGGGGCTCGACGACAAGCCCGCCGCCAAGCCGGTGATCGTGTGGGTCGATCCGCAGGCCGCGGCCGGCGCGCGCGTGGTCGCCGCGATCGACGCGTCGCTGCAGTTCCACGCCGTGGCGGCGGCGAGCGCCGATCAGGTGCGCAGCCAGGTCGCCGACGAGACGTACGCGGTGGGCCTCGTGATCCCGCGCGACTTCGCGCCGACGCGCGGCGGCGCCAAGGCCGAGCTCGTGATCGATACCGGCAAGCCCAGGTCCGAGCTCGACGCGCTGCAGGCGCCGCTGACCGCGATCGTCACGCGCGCCGTGATCGGCGGCTGGTCGGTCGAGGTGGTGACCGCGGTCGCGCCGCCCGGCGTCCGCAAGCCGATGGGCGGAGCCACCGCGTTTCAGATCACCGTGCCCGGCAACGCCGTGCTGTTCGGGTTCTTCATCGCGGTCACGTGCGCGCTCAGCTTCTCCGAGGAGCGCCGCAGCGGCACGTGGCGGCGACTGCTCTCGACGCCGGTCGCGCCATGGCTCCTGCTCGTGGCCAAGCTCGCGCCGTATGTCGCGCTCGGCACGCTCCAGGTGGCCCTGCTGTTCGCGATCGGTGTGTTCGGCTTCGGCATGCAGATCGGCGGCAGCATCGCCGCGCTCGCGGTGCTCAGCGTCGGCGTGGCGCTCGCCGCGACCACGCTCGGCCTGCTGATCGCGGCGGTGAGCTCGAGCGAGAAGCAGGTCTCGTCGCTCGGCACCGTGGCGGTGCTGATCATGGGCCTGCTCGGCGGCTGCATGCTGCCGCGCCCGCTGATGCCGCACACGCTGCAGCAGATCGGGCTGTTCGTGCCGCACGGCTGGGCGCTCGACGGCTACAACATGCTGCTGGTCCGCGACGGCGCCGGCTTCGCCGACGTGGCCAGGCCGATCCTGGCGGTGTACGGGTTCGCGGCGGCGTTCCTGCTCGCCGGGCTCCGGCGGTTTCGCTTCGATCAATAGCTCACAGGAGCGAGGGCACGGCCGCGTCGATCAGGTGCGGCCCCGGCTCGGCGAGCGCGCGCCGGAGCTCCGCGACGAGCTCCTCGGCGGTGGTCGCCCGCGCGGCCGGCATGCCCAGGCCGCGGGCCAGGGCGACGAAGTCGAGCGCGGGGGGCGCCAGGCTCAGCATGGACGCGGCCTTGGGGCCGCCGGCGCCGGCGCCGACGCGCGCGAGCTCGATCCGCAGGATCGCGTAGGCGCGGTTGTTGAAGATCACCGTGGTGACATCGAGCTGCTCG
>Ga0302256_10000231_pt1 | contig 12607 bp, 13 predicted proteins | sample I_Fen_E3_4_FD_194571 | JGI IMG/M metagenome (GOLD analysis project Ga0302256, IMG submission 194571) | Peat permafrost microbial communities from Stordalen Mire near Abisko, Sweden - I_Fen_E3_4 | ecosystem: Environmental > Terrestrial > Soil > Wetlands > Permafrost | place: Sweden: Abisko...
GACCACGCCCAGTTGCTGCCGATCAGCTCAGTGGGTCACTTCTGACGAGCAGCCCAGGGTCACTTCTCGCAAGCGTCGAAGTGTCGCCTCAGGCTGGCGTTGCGCCGCCGTTGGGCCAAGCTCCGCTGATGGCGTCCCCGCTGCGACCAAAGCTCATGGAGGCGGTCGATCGCGCGCTCGCCGGCGACTGGGAACGGGCGCATCTGATCGTCCAGGACCACGAAGGCGATCCCATCGCCGACTGGATACACGCCGTCGTGCATCGGATGGAGGGCGATCTGGGCAACGCCCGTTACTGGTATGGCCGCTGTGGCCACGCGCCGCGCGAGGAGGTCTCGACGCAGGACGAGCTCCGCGAGATCCGGCAGGCGCTGGGTCGTTGACGAGGGGCGGTTCGCCGGCGCCTCGCCCATACACCCCATGTCACCCGGTTCGGATCGCTCGCACGTCGTAGGTCCGGGCGCCGGCGTCGTGAGCGATGCCGGTCAACGGGGGCCGGCTTCCGGAGCCTTGCCCAGGCAGCACTTCTTGAACTTCACGCCGGACCCGCACGGGCACGGGTCGTTCCTGCCGGCCTGGGGAGCCGCGCGCACCGGCTTGGCGACGGGCTGCCACAGCGTGGCGCCGACCGCCTTTGCCTGGGCCTCTCGGCGTCGGAGGTACACTCCGACCTGGTGACGGCGTTCGAACAGGGCCCAGAGCCCGCGGATGACATCGTCGGGCGCCCCGCACTCGGCCGCGATCTCGACGATCTTGCAGCCCTCGGCGCCACCGAGCCCGAGCAACACCGAGCCGGCGGTGTCGCCCGAGTTGGGAGCGTCCTCGTTGAAGAAGGCGACACGCGCCTCGTGGCAATCGCAGTCGGCGTAGGGGCAGAGGTAGACGCACGTCCAGTACCGCTTGCCGGCGTGGAGGTACTCGTCAGCGCGCGTGCCGGCAAACAGATCGTCGAACGGAGCGAGGTGGAACTCCTCGAGACTCGCCACGTCGATGTCGGTCCTCGGCCGCTCCGGCGCACCGCCGGTGGCGCGGGCGCGGTAGCGATGCAGGACCTCGAGCAGCTCTTCATCCATCTCGGAGCCAAGCCAGTCCACGAGCGCCGGATCGCTGTCCTCCGGCAGGTCGGGGTGGGCCCTCGTCTCGCCGGAGTCAGGATCGACGATCGCGATCATCTCCTCCACCAGCGTGACCCGCAGCGGGGTTGCACCCGCGCGCATGGCGACGTGCAGTCCGTCCTCGTCCGAGGAGACCGCGGTCACCTCGTCGTCGATCACGAAGCCGTCGACGTATACGAGCCGGCATGCACACCCCGGATTCGGGCACATGGACAGGACGCATGCGAGCCCCTGCCGTCGTCCGGGCGCGCTGCCAGCACGCCAGAAGATGACGAGCCCGTCGTCGCCGAGCTGGCGCCGGTTCTGCGGCTCCGGGAGGATGGTCACTGCGCTGGCCGACATGATCTCACCCATCCTCGTTCGATAGCTCTCCGCGCTCCCGCAGGAAGCGGGCGAAGCCGTCGAGGTTGCGATCGTAGCGCGCAACGAGGGCCGGGCTGTCGGTGAACTTGCGCTCGAACTCGAAGCGAAACGGCGGCTCCGCGAACTGCTCCATGATCCGATCGGCCTTGAGCGTGCCATACATCACGACGAGGTGTCCGGCGGCGTTCAGGTCGGCGCAAACGCCGGTCAGGGTCCGAGGCGAGGTGCCGGTGGCCCGCAGGTGCGCGAGGTGCCGCGACATCGCGTCCACGATGACCTTCGTCACGCGGGGACTCGCACCATGCTGTTGATGCCAGTCTTCCACCCAGCCAACCAGACCTTCGCGCTCGGCGGGCGGCGCCTTGTTCTCCTCGCGGATCTCGGCGACGCAGTCCCGGACGGCCTCGGCGGCTTCTTCGAGAGCGAGGTCCACGAGCATCAACGTCTCGCCGCAGGCTCGCTGGAGGTGCCGGAACTCGCGGCAGCCGGTGCCGTTCCGCCCGAAGCCACCTCGGATCTTGAGCCGCGGCACCGGCGTGAACAGGGGCTCGTCGCGATCGGAGCGTGCTTGCATGTCCTCGGGGTGCGCCCACAGAACGAGCGGAGTGCCCGACCTGCGCACCAGGGTCAGCGCCCTCCGCTCGTGCTGGAGCGCCCAGGGTAGCTCGATCATGTCGGCGGAGGTGTCCCTGACCACCCGGGAGAGCTGTTCCAGGTCCGCCCCGGCGAGGTCGAGGAATGCAAGGCCCAGCTCCTTGCACGCCCGGCTGCCGAGGGTGGTCTTGCCGGCGCCCGGCGGCCCGAACAGGAAGATGATCGGCGGACGCTTCATGGTCGATGGTGAGCGCCACCACCTTGCGTGCTCTGCTCGACCATGCGGAGGATGATCGCGGCCAAGGTGAGGTGCGTGTTGCCGCGCCAGTGCTCGACGCCCCGGACGAAGCGAATCCGTAGCGTGGTCGCCAGGTGCTGGAAATCGGGCGTCTCCTCTTCGGGAGCCAGCGGGAAATCCTCGACCATGGGAACGTCCTCCTTGCTTGCGAGCTCCTGCTCGAAGCTCGCGGCTGCGGCGCGCTGGAAGTCCTTGATGGACCGCACGCCAGCGAACATGCGCTCCGCAGCTGCCTCGCCGATCCGCGGATCGACGACCACGACGCCGTGGTCGAGGGTGGCCATCAGCGTGTCCGGCGGGCCCTCGTCTGCGAGGAAGCATCGGTTCACCATCCGGCACCGCAGGGCCACGACCTCGGGCCCGAGCCGGGGACCGAAGAAACGGGCTCCCTCGATCGCGCGCTCGAACGAGTTGGTTTCGAGCGTCATGGTCCCGTGCGCCGGGAAGCGGATGCGCCCGAGGATGATGGGCCGCTTCGACGCTGGCACATCGTCATAGCTGCCGGCAGGAAATCGCAGCGACGCGGCCTCGGCGTGGAACAGCCACTGCCAGTGGCGCTCGCTGCGGACCTCGACCATGCACTGGAGCGCCTTGAGCTTCCGGATCACCAGGGCCCGGTCGGGGACGGAATAGTAGAGGCGCGCCGGCTGGAACGGCTCGTTCGTCATCGTCACGAGGAGGTGTCGCTCCTTCACGGGCCTGGTGTTCATGAGCTTGGTCCTTTGCCTGTCGGCGAACCGCGATCGCGGCCAGCGGAGACCCGCAGCGGTCGGCCGCGGACGAGCCGCAAGGGAAGGTGTCGTTTCGGCGGGCGCACCGTACGAGGCTAGTCGACAGGTGTGACAGCCCGGGAGCAACGACCTGCACCGCGACGACGCTCCCGGAATCTCCTCCGAGGTGGCCACTCGAGCCGGGCACGAGCGCGAACGGCGGTTCTGGGCGGTCTCATTGCGGCGGTGTTCGCCTCCGCGGATCGATCAGCACCGGAACGCCGGTCTTCGGCGCGTCCCAGACCGCGACGATGTAGACGACGGCATTGGGCGAGTCGTGCAGGTAGCCGACGGCGATGATCGCGTCGAGGTTGTAGAGCGTGACCTCGCGGAGAACGTCGCGGCCGCCTTCGGACTGAACCATTGCCATTTTGGAAACAGTTGCCGCTCGGTCTAACTCCCCGGACTCGAAGATGTTCTTCAGGTGTTTGGTGATCGCGGGAACGTTGACCCGGAACAACGCCGCGAGCGCGCGCTGGATAAGCCAGGCGGTCTCGTCGCGGAACAGCACGCCGACCTTCACCGCACCGTCGGCGCGCGGTAGAGCAGGAACTCGGATTCGCGTCGGGCGATTTCCGTCATGGGGCGATCAGCGGGCCTGGCAGCGGCGCGGCACGGAGAATGGTGAGCCAACGAGAGACGCGATGGTTGGCGGCGCGCTCACTGTCGACGACATCGACGCGATCGTGGGGATGTCGTCGGGTGGCGTCGACCATGACTGCCGGGACGGACGCTCGACATCTTCACGCATTCTGCTTGGGGAGGCGAGCGAGCCGGGTTCGAAACTCCGCGAGGGGATCGACCGAGCGGCCGCCCGAGATCGCCGCGTCGCGACCGGTCGGATCCTGCGCGCAAGGCGCGTGCCCGACCGGCTCGTGATCGCCGCCGCCGCGCTCGCCGCCTGCGTCCACCACGCGGCGCCCTCGCCCAGGTCGACACCGCCCAGCTCGAGCGCGCAAGCTCAAGGTGACCGAGCGACAGGTCGACACGGCCGAGCTCGAGCGCGCAAGGCGCCCGCCCGACTGGATCGCGATCGCCAGGCCGAGTGGGTGATCGCCGCGGACGACTCGCGGCCGGTCGTGTCCGCGGCGATCGCGATTGAGCTGGTGGCCGGTCCGTGATGGCAATCGCACGTGTCAAGACCGCCGACCTCGGCGAGGCGGTCTTCCAAGACCCTATGTTCGCGAACTCTTAGACGTCCGTGCTGATTGGGCTGCCACTCGAAGCCCCCTGACAGGGAGCTCGGCAGGGGTTGCGGCAAGTACCGATCGCGGCGGCGGCGGTCGCGACGCCAAGCGCGCGCTCGATCAGGACCAGGCGGCGCGGCGGCGAGCGGGGCCCTGTTCGTGAATCGCCGCCGCGGCCCAGCTCGCCGCCCGCGTCCAACCGCGCTCCGACCGCCACGACCTCGCTGCGCCCACGACCAGGTCGACGCGGCCACGCTCAAGCGCGCAAGCGCCCGAGCGACCGGCTCGCGATCGCCGCCGGGCCGAGCTCGCCGCCTGCGTCCACCGCGCTCCACACTGCATTTCTCTACGGCTCCGGATTCCTGCGATGTTCGCAGACCGGCTGCCCGTATCTGGGCTGGTGTTCGCCGCGGGTTCGGCAGCAAGCGCGCTACTCGCCGGTATCGCCGCGCTCGCCACTCTCGTGAGCCAGCGCAAGGGGCCACGCCGCCGGGAAGCGTGGCCAGCTCGCGACCGTCGTGCAGACCTTGGCCGACGCCGTCGTTGGTCAGGATCTCGACGGTCGGATCACGCTGTGGAACGCCGCCGCGGAGCAGCTGTTCGGCTACCCGGCCTCGGAGGCGATGGGCGACCCGCCGCCGACCTGTTGCTACCCATGGACCCGCTCGCCGACGATGACGCGCTACGTGCACGTGTGATACGCAACGGCCGAGTATACTATCAACCGCTCATGATCGTCGTGCCGCACTGGACGCCGTCAGCGAGCGATCCGGCCGAGGGGATAGCGAGCATCAAACGCCCGCCGATGCCCTTCTCGGTCAGCGTGCCGTACGTCCTGGTCAAGCGTCCATCCGCCTACTTGACGCAGACCTCGCGCCCCAGAATGTGCGACCTTACGTTCGGATGATGGCACTCCGAGCCACGCTTATGCTGCTCGCGTGCGTCGGCTGTGGCGAAAGCCTCGGCTACTGGACGATCCCTGAGCCGTTCGTGCGGCCGGGCTCGCGGGTGGCGTTCTTCAAGGTCTTCTACCAGACCGAGGAGACCCGGCCTGCTTGGAGGTACAGCAAGGGTGATGGTCTGTCCATCGGGGTGTCGAAGACGCGATACGTCGCCCTCGATCTCGCTACCTGCGCGGTGCGCGACACGACAGTGTTCTCCGGATCGACGCGCGAACTCGCGTGGGCACCCAACGCCGCCGCCCCAAACCTCTGGATTGCGCTCGACCTCGATGGCCCGACTGCGCACGTCGCTCACTCGCTCCAGGGGCGCAGCGTCGAGCTCCCCGCGAATCCGATCCACGATCCGCGCTGGCGTGAAGGTCCGCCGATCCGCTTTGCCATCGACCACTCGGACGAGACTTTCCGGCTCTGGCACGTGGGCGACGGTCGCGTTGAGGCCACGCAGTGGAACGCGCGCGGTTTCGAGGAGTTCACCTGGTCGGTGTTCCAGCTCGGTCTGCGCCGGCCCAGTTGACGGGCGACGTCTCGCGTTCGCGTCGTGAAATGGCCGGCTGACCGGGCCGGGGTAGCCGACGCCCGGGCGGGACGAGACGGCGTCGTCGACAGTGACGGTCACCGGTTGAAGAAGTTGGAGGAGGCGAGGATCTTCGCGGTTCTTCACGCCAGCGGAGACCCTCATGAGCCCGACCATCGGACTCCCTCCTCCAGATCCGGAAATCTGCCTGGTCACGTCCCGCGTGTCCAGGTTCAAGGGCGGGACCCTGATCGACGAAGACGTCTGCGACCTCGACACCCACGTGCGCCGGGTCGCCGACCCGGATCGCTACCGGCCCGGCCGGTGCCCGCGGTGCGGGCATCATGTGCTCCACGTCCACAGCTATCCGGAGCGCCGGCCACGCGGTGAGCCGGGGATGCCCCCGGCGCTGCTGCTCGTCCAGTTCCGGTGCGCCGCGCCGGGGTGCGGCGCGACCTGGCGCATCTTGCCGAAGTTCCTCGCGCGGCAGCTGTGGCGGGCGTGGCCGACGGTCGAGCGCGTGGTCAAGCCGGACGGCTTGGCGCCGGTGCCGCGTGACACACCGCCGGTCCCGGCGAGGACCCGGCGCCGCTGGTGGTCGCGGATCGCGGCGGCCGCGCGCGTGCTCGTCGTGCTGCTGGCCGCGAGCGGCGGCCAAGCGCTCGAGCCGATCGCCGCCCGGGTCGGACTCGACGCCACTCGCGCGGAGTTGATCGCCGCGCACGCCGAGCTGGCGGGCGTTGCGCCCGGGGCACGACTGGCCGCGGTGGCGGCGCTTACCCACCGACTCGAGCGGGGGATCCGGCTCATGTAAGCCCGGCGACCGCCGCACCTCCGTGGGACGCCGCGACGGTTGAATTCGATCCCATCGTTAGTGGCCGCTCCGTTTCGACAGGATGCCGTCATGGAAGACGACGAGAAGCGCGCGATTGCGCTGTTCCGGTTCGGCGTGCTCGGCCCACTGGTCAGCGCGCGCCTCGAGCATGGCGATCGGGCGGCGTACTTCGCCGAGGCCGCCGGGCGGCGCCACGTGATGCCGCCGGACGGCCGCATCGTGCAGCTGTCACCGCGCACGATCGAGGCCTGGTACTACCGCTACAAGCGCGGTGGGTTCGACGCGCTCATTCCCGACGCGCGCGATGACAAGGGCACGTCGCGCGCGATCCGCCCCGAGGTCGCCGAGGTCATCGTACGCGCCAAGCGCGAGAAGCCGCGGCGCTCCGTGCGCCGCATCATCCGCATGCTCGAGCGCGCCGGGCTCGTGACCAAAGGCGAGCTCGCGCGCGCGACCGTGCATCGTCTGCTCGCCGCGGCGGGCATCTCGGCGCGGCCGGTGCGCGGGCCCGCGGCCGAGCGCCGCAGCTTCCTCGCCGCGCACGCCGGCGACCTGTGGGTCGGCGATGCGATGCACCCGCGCGCGCCGGTCATCGCGCCCGACGGCAAGCTGCGCAAGGTCATCCTGTTCTCGCAGATCGACAACGCCACGCGCTTCATCCTGCACAGCTACCTGGTCATCGTCGACGGCGAGGACGCCGCGGCACAGGAGTACGGCCTCAAGCAGGCCATTCTCAAGTACGGAGTACCGCGGGTCTATTACGTCGACCGCGGCCCGGCGTACATCGCCCACTCGCTGCGCGCCATCTGCGCCGAGCTCGGTGTCCAGTTGCTCCACGCCGATGCCGGCGACGCCGAGGCCAAGGGCTCCATCGAAAGATGGCACCGCACGTGGCGCGAGGAGGTCGAGGACGAGCTGCCGGACACGCCGTTGCCGCTCGCCGATCTCGCCGCGAAGCACTGGGCGTGGCTGGGCGCCGAATACCACGCGCGCAAGCACGAGACCACCGGGCGCGTCCCGCGCGAGCACCTGCTCGCCGACGCGCACGAGATCCGCGCGCGGCCGCGCGACAAGAACCTCGACGAGATCTTCCTCCACCGCGACACCCGCAAGGTGAGAAACGACGGCACCGTGCGATGGCGCGGCGGCTACCTCGAGGTGCGCGCCGAGCTGACCGGCAAGCACGTCGAGCTGCGCTTCGATCCAGGCGACGACAGCGCGCTGCCGCGCGTATTCGTCGACAACAAATTCTTCTGCGACACCGTGCCGCTCGACCGCCTGGCCAACATGCACCGGCGGCGACGGCGCGTCGCGGGCGACGCCGAGCCGCTCGTGCCGCCGACCGGGCTCGATCCGCTTGGCCTCACCGAGGACGAACACTACCGCCGCACGCGGCTGACCGCCGCGACCGACGACGGCACCAGCCACGACGACCACGATGACGAGTAACGACAAAAGGGGACACCGCATCATGAGCAGCGACAAGACACGTTTCGATCTCTCCACCTACCCGTTGCCCAAGAACGCCCAGGGCAAGACGTTCTTCGACAAGAGCCCCGGCTATGCCCGCCTCAAGCGCGCCTTCCGCCAGCTCGTCGAGGATCCCGGGCTCGGCGTGGTCACCGCGGAGGCCGGCGTCGGCAAGACAGCCTCGTTCCGCAACCTGTGCGCCGAGCTGCCTCGCCCCGACCACCTGGTCCTCTACGTGTGCGACACCTCGGTCTCGCCGCTCGATCTGTACCGCTCGCTCGCCATCGAGCTCGGCGTGAAGCCCTCGCACCGCCGCGGCCAGCTGTGGGCCGACATCAAGAAGGCCCTCGTGCACATGGTCGATGAGCGCGGCACCGTCCCGCTCGTGATCCTCGACGAGGCGCAGCACCTGTCCGACAGCTTCCTGCTCGACCTCGGCGGCTTCCTCAACTTCGCGTTCGACAGCCGCGACCTGTTGACGCTCTGGCTCGTCGGGCTGCCGCCGCTGACCCGCCGGCTACACATGCAGCATCACGCCGCCCTGCGCTCGCGCGTCGCCATCGAGCTCCGCCTCGAGCCGCTCGATCGCGACGTGTTCGGCGCCGCCGTCGAGCACGGCCTCAAGGCCGCCGGCGCCTCGCAGAAGATCCTCGCCGACCAGGCGATGGAGATGCTGTTTCGCTCGAGCCGCGGCGTGCTCCGCGTCGCGTCGAAGACCTTGCGCACCGCCATCCGCCTCGCGGCTGACCGCGGCCAGGCCTTCCTCGACGAGCCCACGGTCCAGGCCGCGCTCGATGAGCTCGGGGTCAGCGCGTGAAGCCGGAGGCGGACCAGGACGCCGACGCGCTCCCCGTCGTCCGCGCCGCCGACCTCGACGATGGCGACACCCGTCCGCGCTGGCTCATCGACACCCTGTGGGCGCGTGCTGCCGTCGGCGTCCTCGGCGGTGCCCCCAAGTCCTGCAAATCGTGGCTCGCCCTCGATCTGGCCGTCTCCGTTGCCACCGGCACGCCGTGCCTCGACGTCTTCGACGTCGCCGACCCCGGCCCCGTCGTGCTCTACATGGCCGAGGACGCCGCCCCGGTCGTCAAAGCGCGGCTCACGGGCATATGTCGCGCGCGCGGCCTCGAGCTGGCCTGCGCGCCGATCCACGTCATCACCATTCCGGTCCTTCGCCTCGATCGCGGACGCGACCAGGCGCGCCTGCGCGCTGCCGTTCGCCGCCTCGCACCGCGGCTGCTCGTGCTCGACCCGTTCGTGCGCCTGCACCGCATCGACGAGAACGACGCCGGCGAGGTCTCCGCCTTGCTCGGCTACCTCCGCACCCTCCAGCGCCAGCTCGACGTCGCCGTGCTCGTCGTCCATCACGCGCGCAAGAACGGCAGCGCCGGCGGCCAAGCCGGCCTCTCGCTCCGGGGCAGCGGCGACTTCCACGCCTGGGGCGACTCGAACCTCTACCTCCGCCGTCACAAGGACGCGCTCCTGCTCACGATCGAACATCGCGCCGCCGCCGCACCTGACCCGCTCCGCATCCAGCTCATGACCGGCGACGACGGCCACGTCCACCTCGCGGTCGCGTCGGCCGATCCCCACGGCGACGATGACGCCATCGGCGATCTCGATCGCCGCTTGCTCGACGCCATCGCCCGCACCGGCCACTCGCTCAGCCGCTCGGAGCTTCGTGCCGAGCTCCACGTCCGCAACGAGCGCCTCGGCCAGGCACTCACCCGCCTCGCCGCGACCGGCGCGATCATCCGCTCCGGTGATCGCTGGGCCGTTCCCGTTCCCATCTTCTAACAGAACATGGGAACGGAACGACCATCGCGACCGGCGCGATCACCCGCTCCGGTGATCGTTGGGCCGTTCCCGTTCCCATCTCCTAACAGAACACGGGAACGGAACGACCATCGCCGCTGGCCCCAGCGTGAGCACTGCTGTCTGCGCATTCCGAACAGCGCTCGCCCAACGCGAACCGCCGAGCCGATCGCGAGTCGATTCGCCGCGTCGATCGCGAGTCGGTACATCCCTCTCTCGATCGCGGTCACGCCGACTCCGCAAGACGTTGTCGGCTCAAGAGGCGTCGAACAAAGGGGTCGGGGCCTTGGCTCAGGCGCACCGCCCGGTTGACGTCGACCTGGGCCTTGACCTTGACGGAAGTCGTTGAGGTTGACGTGGCTGTACGTGGCCGTGGACGTAGCGCCCATCGTCGACCTCGACCTTGCCCCCGACCGCGATCCTCGCCGAGGATGCGACGATTGCAATGATGTCAAGGTGCAAAGTCGACGGCGGAGTCGACGTCTACGTCGCCGTCAAACTCAACGCCTTGGGACAACGTCGAGGTACGTCGAGGTCAACCTCAACGTCTTCAGAAGACGTTTCCAGGCTTTGTTCTACACGTCTTCAGCGTCGGCTCAGCAGCGGATCAGCTGCTGCGTTGGGCCGTGCACGGATAACTTGACCGCCGGCCGGACCACCTCTCGACGAGGACCTCTCGCCGTGTGTGGCTGTGACGATCAAGCTATCCTTGAGCGACCCCTTTGTGACGGCCGCGCATCGCCCCGCGCGCATCTCGCAACGAGGTCTCGAGTACAGATTTATGATCTGCAGTGATATGCTGCAGCTGCCCCGCCTCCGCGTCGCGCGTGGCGTGTTATGCGTACGGCGATCCTGGAGCTCCTCGCGACTGCCTGGTTCGCAGGCGGTCGACCGTTGCTCCTTGTTTCCATCGAAGGAGGACACTTGTCTACCAAAGGGATCGCGCTGGCCGCGGGTTGCGGCATATTGGTGTCCGGTTGCGCCAGGCAACCAGACGAGACGCGGCAGACCATCGACAACCTGGTTGCCGCCGGGTTTCCCAGGGACGACATCATGGTCGTCGACGGTATCGTGTATGTCGGTCGAGACGCGGAGGTTTCGCTCGCGGCGTCCAGCGAGATGATCCGGCCCGGCGACTCGCACGACGAGCAATACCGCACGACCAACCTGGTCGGCCCGTCGGTGACCAAGATCTGCGTCAACGGCTCGACGTTCACCGGCGTGTTCAGCACCGCGCTCGATCTGGCGATCCAGAACTACGACGAGCTGGGGCTGCCGTTCGCGATGGCGCGCACGCCGAGCGCCGGATGTAGCTTCACGATCAACGCGGTGATCGCCCCCGGCGTCGTGGGCGGCTCGTCGGGCTTCCCGTCCGGCGGGCTGCCGTTCGCGACCATCAACATCGGCGACGGGCTCAGCTCGTTCAGCGTCGATACGATCGAGCACGTCATCACCCACGAGATCGGCCACACGATCGGGTTCCGCCACTCGGACTTCTTCAATCGCAGCATCAGCTGCGGCACCGGCGGCAACGAAGGCGATGCCGGCGTCGGCGCGATCCTCATTCCGGGGACGCCGTCCGACGCCGTGGTCGGCGGCTCGATCATGAACTCGTGCTTTCGCCCGGTCGAGACCGGCGAGTTCACCGCCTCCGATCTCACCGCGCTCGCGGTGCTGTATCCAACGCCGTTCCGGGCGCGGGCGCGGCTCACCGGGGATGTCGATGGCGACGGCAAGACCGATCTCATCGAGCCGTTCGACAACGGCGCCGGCCGGCTCGGCGTCCGGGTCTATCACTCGAGCGGCCTGGCCTATGCGCAGTCGTTCGTTTCCGAGAACCTGGGCCAGGGCTCGGGCGCCCTGGCGCTGCTGACCGGCGACGTCAACGGCGACGGCAAGACCGACATCATCCAGACGTTCGATAGTGGCGGGCGGCTCGGCATCATCGTCTATCAGTCGAACGGCACCGGCTACGTCAACACGTTCGGCACCGGCGACGCCGGCCAGGGTTCGGGCGCCCTGGCGTTCCTGACCGGCGACGTCAACGGCGACGGCAAGACCGACATCATCCAGACGTTCAACAGCGGCGGGCGGCTCGGCATCATCGTCTATCAGTCGAACGGCACCGGCTACGTCAGCACGTTCGGCACCGGCGACGCCGGCCAGGGTTCAGGCGCCCTGGCGTTCCTGACCGGCGACGTCAACGGCGACGGCAAGACCGACCTCATCCAGACGTTCGACAGCGGCGGGCGGCTCGGCATCCTCGTCTACCAGTCGAACGGCACCGGCTACGTCAGCACGTTCGGCACCGGCGACGCCGGCCAGGGTTCAGGCGCCCTGGCGTACTTGACCGGCGACGTCAACGGCGACGGCAGGACCGACCTCTTGCAGCCATGGGCGGCCCCGCCCAACCTCGGCCTCATCACCTACACGTCCAACGGTGCTGGCTACGACGTATCGTTCGCGACCGCGAACGTCGGCCCGCTCGACTGAATCTGCGCCCTCAGAGGTCCGTCGCCCAGGTCTCGAGCGACTGGACTGACGATGTACCATGCGGGCACCTCGTCTGTGATGGTCTCCACTCGGCCGAATCAGACTGCCGCTTTGGGCAAGGCTCGCTGGTCCCCAACGTCAGCAGCAGCGCGCTCGATCGGCCTCGGCGGATTCGATATCCGGAAGCACGT
>Ga0302256_10000233_pt1 | contig 12575 bp, 10 predicted proteins | sample I_Fen_E3_4_FD_194571 | JGI IMG/M metagenome (GOLD analysis project Ga0302256, IMG submission 194571) | Peat permafrost microbial communities from Stordalen Mire near Abisko, Sweden - I_Fen_E3_4 | ecosystem: Environmental > Terrestrial > Soil > Wetlands > Permafrost | place: Sweden: Abisko...
ACGCGCTGCAGGAGCCCGAAGTGATGAGGTGCGCGCGCCATCACGCCCTCCAGAACAGCGAGAACGTGACCGCCTCGTGCTCGGGGCGTGCGTAGAACCCGATCGACGATTCGTTGAGCACGTGGGACCACTCCTCGTTGGGCAGGATCTCGTAGAAGTCGATCTCGGGCCCGAACGAGTTGGGGAACGGCAGCTGCGCGATCTGCTTGAACTCGACGCCGCGCAGGGCGAGCCGGTGCACCACGGGCAGCCGCTTGGGGCTCGCCAGCTTGATGGTCTCGACCGGGACGCGGCGCTGGACGTCGGGGCGCTGCACCAGGAAGAAGATCTCGGTGGCGTCGACGAGCTCCTTGGGCAGCGGCGTGATGAGGAACGCGCCACCCTGGCGGGTGAACGCGCTGTAGCGCATGCGCGCGCGGACGTGGCCGAGCCGCGCCCGGAGCAGCTCCGTCATGCGCTCCATGCAGGTCGCCGGCTCGTCGTGGGTGTAGCGCGGCAACGCGGTCTCCGGCTCGACCTCGAAGAAGCAACACGCCGCGAAGTAGAGCGTGCGCACGGCGGCGAACAGCTGATACGGGTGCGGGTGGATGCCGTGCTCGAGGTCCTCGAGCATGCACACCAGCTCCTGGATCTGCGCCACCATGCGGCGCACCGCCGCGGCTTGATCGCGCGCGACGTAGGCGTCCGAGAGGTGCATGAGCACCTCGCGCCGGAAGTTGGCGAGCCGCTGCAGCAGATCCTCGACCAGCGCGCCGAAGAACGGGCTGGTGCCGACCTGGACCAGCGGCGGCGCGTAGCCCTGCCGCACCTGCCAGGCGCCGCTCGAGTCGCGATCGAGCTCGAGTAGCTTGAGGGTCGCCGACGCCCCGGCCATCGAGGACTCGGTCGCCAGCTTGAGCGTGCGCATCACGCGGTCGACGCCGCGCGGATCGTCGCCGTAGAGCGGGTTGCCCTTGGCGTCCTGGGTCTGCGACAGCAGGTGCAGGTACACCGCGACGCGCTGCCGGGTCTCGGTGCGCAGGTCGAGCGGCGCGACCACTGCGTTGCCCGGCACGTCGACGAGCTGATCATCGGGGAAGACCACGGTCAGCGACGCGATGGCCAGGTCGCCCTGGGCCAGAAGTTGGGTATTCCAGGCCAAGCGAGCCACCCCATGGCCCGGCAGGCTGCGAACGCGGGTGGACAGGCGGGCCTCGGCCAGCATCGCTTCCTCCGCGAGGAGGAAGTGATCGGGCTGCAAGGTCTGACCTATGTACCACTTGATGCGTGCCAGCTTGTGCGCGGTCATGGGGGCGGCTGCTCGGTCTGGTTTATCGTCGATACATCGTCGGTCGAACGGTTGGATCAGCTACGAGAGCGGGGCCACGGTCCACACGCCGTTGTCCTGGCTGCCGAAGCACAGCTGCAGGTCGGTCTCCTTCTCCACGAGGACGCCGATGCGGAACTTCTGCAGGTGGTGCGTCCGGCCAAAGCTCTCCTCGCCGAGGTCATCGAGGTAGAGGGTGCCATCCTTGGCGCGCCAGACCTGGCCCTTGATGTTGACCTGCTTGAGCACCTCCGTGCCACCACTGCCGCCCGTCACGGTCTGGTACGCGCCCGCCATGCCGGTGAAGGTGATCTGCGCCTGCTCCTTGCGGATCAGCGACGAGATTTTTCCGGCGGGGTTGCCGTTGGCGCCGCTGGTCGCATCGACCAGCAGGTCCACCATGAGGATCGCGTTGTGCTCGATCCACAGCCGGGTAAAGAACCCAGCGCACTTCAGTGAGGAGTTCGGGCCCTTGACCTTCGAGTCGAGGGATTTTCCGATGTCGCTGCCACCGATGACCACCGACGAGAAGTAGCCGCCGATCGCGTCGATCGACTGACCGAGCACGTGTGCATCCACGCTCGCGAGGATGCCTTTGTCCTTGTTGGGAATACTGCCTGCCATAATCGTTTCTCCTGTCTGATCCGGGGTTCGCTGAGAGTGGGAGGAAGCGTCGATCTATGACGCGCGGATTTACTTCTTTTCGGGCGCGTTGAGGCGCGACTCGAGGCGCAGCTCGACGCTCATGCCCTCGAACTGGATGTGCGGCAGCACGGACATCGTGCAGTCGTACCAGCCGAGCTCGCCGGGGCGAGGCGAGACTTCGATGTGCGCTGCCTTGAACGGGTAGTACTGGATCTCTTTGGCCGTCGGGTTGGGGATCGTCGTGACGTACTGGTTGATCCAGTCCGTCAGGATCTTCTGGATCGTGAACGCGTTGGCCGTCGAGCTGCCGATGTTGTCGCGCATGATCGACTTCACGTAGTGCGCGATCCGCGTGATCGAGAACGTATACGATAGGTTGCAGACGAGCTGCGAGTTCTCGGAGTCGCGCGGGTCCTTGAACTTCTTGGCCCGCTTGACCGACTGGACGCTGAAGAACGTCGCGTCGCCGGTGCCCTTCTTGTGGATCAGCGGGATGAAGCCGCAGCGCGCGAACTCGAGTTCGCGATAGTCGGGGATCACCAGCTCGACCGGCGGCTGGATCTCCTCGAAGCCGCGCACGTCGAACGTGTCGACCGGCAGGCCCTGGATCATGCCGCCGCCCTTGGGGCCGCGGATGTACTGGCACCACCCCGAGCTCGAGAACGCGCGGTGGAGGTTGCGCGCCATCAGGAAGGCGGCGTGGCCCAACAGGTAACCATCGTGCTGGCCCTTGGCCTGCTCGGTGAAGTTGAGCTTGGGCACCGGGTTCTTCTCCGGGTCCCATGGCAGGCGGACGACGTAGCGCGGGAACGTCAGGCCGATGTAGGCCGCCACCTCGGAGTCGCGGAACGCGTTCCACGCCGAGTAGCGCGGCTGGTTCAACAGACCCTCCAGATCCTTGATGGCCTCGACCTCCTCGACGCTCTCGCAGCCGAAGAACTTGGTCGACACGCCGGAGAGGAAGGGCGCGTGGCTGGCGTTGGCCAGCTTGCCCATGCTCTTCAGGAAGAACAGATCGCGCGGCGTGTTCTCGAACTCGTAGAGCCCGACGATCGAGCCGAACGGCTTGCCGCCGTACTGGTCGTACTCGGCGACGTACATCTTCTGGAACAGCGCCGTGCCGAACACACTGGCCGAGTTGTTCTCGAAATCCTCGTCGAGCTCGTCCTTGGTCACGTCGAGCACGTCGATGACGATGTCCGACTTGAAGTTGGTGGTCTTGACCAGATCGTCCAGGCCGCGCCAGTTCGCTTCCATCTGCTGGAAGTCGGGGTGGTGGATGACCGCGTTGACCTGCTCGTTGATCAGCTGGTCGATGCGCTGGACCGCCAGCCACACGTCGCCCTTGTCGAACCGGCCGTTTTGCGGCTCGACATTGTAGAGCAGCGCGGCGATGCCGGCGACGAAGCGATCCTCCTGGCTCTTGCCCGCGTCCTGGTTGACCGCGAGGCCTTCACCGATCATCGGCAGCGAGCTGTGCTTCTCGGGCTCGAGCCGCACGCTCGAGAGCATCTTCGCGACGTAGGCGGTCTGCGCGTCGACCGGGTCGGCGGTCCGGGTCTTCTCGGCGGTCTCGGTCAGTGTGCTCATGGACTAGCCTTGCTCGTCAGTGTCGTTGTTGGGCTGCTGCGCCGGCAGGCGGAAACCGCCGTACGCCTTGAGCTCTGCCAGCGTCTTTTGCAGGCTCTCGGGGTTCTGGTACAGCTCCTGCACCAGCTTGCGCAAGTCGCGCCGGTTGTCGATGTTCGACTGCATCTCGAGCAGGAGCTCCTTGAGCAGCGCGAGCGCCTTGACCTGCGGAATGTGCTGCGCGACCTCGTCGGGGCTGAACGACTTCATGCCGGTGATCGGCAGCGTCACCTCGGCGTCGTCGCTCCCCGGGTCGATCTTGTTGGGGACCTTGACCTGGAGCGTGATGTCCATGTCCTTCATGAGGTCGTCGACGCGGTTGGTGCCGTCGAGCGAACGCAGCCGGCGATCGTCGAGGTTCTCCTTGCGATCCTTCGACGAGCCCTGCGAGAAGTCGCCCAGGACCATGGTGCGCAGCGGGAGCGAGATGTCCTGTTCCTCGCCTTCGATGTTCGTGCGGTACTTGAGGGTAATTCGCGATTGGGGAAGCTCGTCTTGGATTGCCACCGGTTGTTCTCCTCAGCTTCAAGTGGTGGCGCCGGCACAAGCGTGACAGCGCCGCGTTCATGACTCTCGCTCAGCGAATTCGTTCTAGGACTTCATCTTCAGCAGCGGCGCGCTGGGTTCCGGATTCAACCGACGGTGTGGGCGGGAGCGCACCGTGGCGCGACGCCGTCGCGGCGCTGACCAGCGCCTGTCGGGCTGGTTCTGGCACGATACCTGCGGCGGGGGCAGCCGTGGGCTGGCCGAGCAGCAGCGCCCGCGCCCCGATATCCTGGATCGGCCCATCGAAAATCAACACCTTGGTCGAGCTCGAACCGCTCTGCAGGGGCTGCAGGCCCAGGAAGCTCGAAGGCGACAGGGTCAAGAAGCTGGGTCGGTCGCGGATCACCAGCGTGACGGTGAGCCCCATCGCGGAGTCGACGATCTGCGGCAGCAGCTGATCACGCAAGCGCCGTGCCGCCTCCTCCTGCCAGGGCGCCCCGCTGGTCGCGAGCGGTTCGCTGGTCACGATCGTGGCCGCCATGCCGGCGCACAGCACGTCGGTCACCCCGCCCAGGGCCGAGCCATCGCCGATCGCGGTCTTGCCGAGCACCACCGGCTCGGTCGGGATGGTGCGCTTGGTCGCCTGGCGCCGCACCGACACGTCGAGCTCGGGATAGACATGGCGGAACAGCCAGTGCGCCATCGCCGGCGAGTCCATGCGCACGAGCTTGCTGATGTCGCGCCGGGTGCGCGCCCAGTCGCAGCCGAGCTCGGCATCGCGCTCGGGCCACAGCATGCGCATCCGGCCGCGCAGCAGCGTGTGATCGAAGTACTCGAAGAACGGCACCAGTCGATCGGTCGAGGACTCGGCGAGCTTCAGGATGTACGAAGGCAGCGGGCTCTCGCTGCCGAGCAGCCCGAGGTTGAGCGTGACCACGACGCGGCGCTGCGGCACGCGCTCGAACCGCAGCTCCTGCACCAGGCAGCTCGGCCGCACCATGCTGTGGTGGCTGCAAAACACGATGTCCTCGTCGTCGTAGCCGATGTCGTGGAGGGCATCGAGCAGCGCCGCGCCCTCGAACTCCTGGGCGCGCGCGGCGATGGCGCGCTCGCGCCGGTGCTGGAGCGCGTTCGCGGCGGCCACCGCCGACGCGGCCACGGGCGCGGGCACCGGCACGGGCTCACGACTCGGCAAAGGCATCGAGATCAGCATGGTACAGCTGCACCAGCGATTTGTGGCTGGGCATGAGGTCGGCCATCACCGGTCCCAGGTTGTCCGCGTGGCGCGTCATCGCGCGAAAGTACGGCACGAACAGCTTGGGGAAGAACACGATCGGATCGAAGGCGGACAGCAGCTGCTCGAGGTCGCTGGCGATCACCGCCGCCTTGAGGGTCTGGTTCTTCTCCACCAGCTGCTCGAACAGCCGCAGCTTGCGCAGCAAGAGGCCGAGCGCGGCCCCGCCCTCGATGGCGACGGCACCGGACCGCCGGTCGGCGGCGGGCGCGGCGGCGTTGTCGGCGGAGGCCTTGTCCTGGCCGTTCGTCGCGGGCGCGACCGGCTTGTTCTCGGTCGTATCGTTCTCGGCGGCCGCGCGCTTGCTGTCCTCGGCGGCGGCGCGCAGCGAGGCGTTGATGTCGCGGATGCAGCGGTCGAGGTTTCGCAGCTTGTCGAAGCACTTGCCGGTGGCGAACCGCTTCTCGGCCTCGGGCACCAGCGCCGCGATCGCCTGCTCCGCGGCGGCGAACGCGGCGGTGCCGTCGGGCGTGAGCCAGCCCTCGTAGCGATCGTCGCGCGCCTTCTCGTGGCCGTTGAGCTGCCGGATCAGGGACGAGAACAGCCAGTGGAGCGCGCCGTCGGCGGGCTTGTCTTTCTTGGCCGGGCCGATCAGGTCCCAGCGCGTCGTCAGCGTCAGCGTCAGCTGCTCGAAGATGTAGGGCAACGCCTGGGCGTCGCGCGCGACGTAGTAGCCGTAGAGCAGGTAGCCGACGAGGCGGACGTCGCGGATGCCCTCGACCCACAGGTCCTGGGCCAGCGCGGCGGCCTCGGCGTAGTTGCTCTTGAACGCAGCGTCGTTGATCGCATCGAGCCGGAGGTCGCCGAGCTCGAGCCCGGGCGACGCGGGCTCACCGTCGCGATAGAGCCCGGCGACGAGGCGCTTGTGGTCGAAGCGAACGGTACCGGTTTCGTCCATGGCTTAGGGCTTCTTCCCCGGGTTGACGAGTTGGATGAGACCGCCCCAGCGGCAGCGCACCGAGGAGTGTGCGTCGAGCGCGCGGACGCCGCGCACCCAGACTTGCGAGTCACCCACCTGCCACTCTTCGGAGACCGCGGGGACGCAGGGCATCGGCGTCAGCACGCCCATGGCGGCGGCGGTGGCGGCGGCGACCTGCGGATTGCCGGGACACAGGCAGGCTCCGAACGGGTGGATGTTCTCGAATGGCACGTAGTCGCTCGCGATGGCGATCGGGACGTGGCTGGTGGCGTGGATGGCCGCCGGCGCGGTACCGAACTGGCAGCGGGCGAGCGTGCCGTGCTCGACATGGGGAGGCATCACGGACTCCTTGGAGGAACAAGGTCGGCGCCGAGCGCGAGCGCGCGGCGCAGCAGCGTCAGCACCTGATGCGGCTCCTGGCGCGGCTTGTGATAGAAGTTGCCGGTCACCTGCTGCGACGCGCACCAGCGCGCATCGGGCACGCCGTCGCGCATCCGCGGGTAGAGCGGCAGCAGCTGCACGTAATCGGGGACCAGCTCGGCGCCCAGCTCCTGGGCGATGATCCGCGCCAGCGCCTCCTCGTCACCGGGGTGCGGCCGGGTCGCGCCGCTGAACGCGCACAGGATCCGCACCGGCTGGCCGAACCGCCCCGAGCGATCGAGCACCACCGCGGCGTCGATCACGCGCGGGTGCTTGCGCGCGAGCTCCACGATCTCGGCGATCGGATAGACCCGGCCGGCCGAGCGCGGGCCGCGCGTGCCGCCGTAGAGGAACCGCTCGCCGGCGTGCACCAGGATCATGTACGGCGGGCGCGACGGCTCCTCGGGCGCGAGCAGGCCGAAGTCGCCCATGGCGCGCGGGCCGCGGCCGGCCTGGTCGCTGCCGCTGACCGAGGCGAGCGACCACGGGCGGCCGGGCGCGGGCAGCACCTCGGCGTGGACGTGGCCGCGGCGCCGCGGCGACCACAGCACGCAGCCGCCGGCCGAGGCGTCGACGAGCAGGTTGCTGCTGGGGACGTTGCCGAGCATGAGGCGCTTGACGAACCGGCGCCAGGCGTCGATGTCGAACGGCTCCTCCGGGTTGCGCCACCAGAAGTCCCAGCCGCGCACCATGCCGGCGCGCGCGCGCAGCAGCACGTCGCGCGTCGTGCTCGAGATCCCCACCGCGCGCAGCGGCTGCTGGGTCAACAGCGAGGGCTCGAGCGCCAGGTCGTCGAGCTCGACGTGCACCCAGGTGCCGCCGCACAGGAGCGTCCCGATGAGGAGGCTCGGCTGGTGCTGCAGCGGCGACATCCCGGGCGCCGCGGCCATGTCGCCGGGGCGCATGCCGCACAGGAGGATCGCGTCGCGCAGCGCGCCCAGGTAGAAGTGGTCGGCCTGCAGCGGCAGCGGCCGATCGCTCGCCTCGACGAGGTCGGAGAACAGCTGCGCCACCGTCGCGTCGGGCGCGTAGCTGTGCATCAGGCGGCGCCCGCTGGCCCGGCCGCTCACCAGATCGCCGAGCAGCAGGGCACGCGCCTCGCCGATCAGCGACAGGTAGGTCGGCACCGTCACCACCAGCGCGTCGCCGAGCTGGGCCAGCCGCGTGGCGACGAAGCGTGCGCCGAGCGGTGGCAGGTACGAGAACACCAGGCCGAGCCGCAGCGCGGTCAACAGCCCGACGACCAGGTCCTCGCCCATGGGCAGGACCAGGCACACCACCTCGCCCGGCGAGATCCCGCGCTGCACCCACTCCTCGGCCAGCGCCGTCGAGCGCGCGTCGAGATCGCGGTAGGTCGTGACGCGCCAGCCGGTCTGGCGCGAGAAGCAGCGCAGCGCGACCCGCTCGGGCCGGTGGCGCAGCACCAGGTCGTAGTAAAAATCGAAGCCCTCGGTGGGATGGCTCTTGGACGCCGGACTCGACAGCGCCGCGTGGTAGCGGGCCAGGCTGCGCCAGAACCTCGCCGGGTCTCGCCAGCTCTCGGCCAGCCAGCCGCCGCGCAGCGCAGGACCGCCATCCTCGCTCGGATCGAGGTCACCATCGGCGGCGATGGTGGCCGTCTCGAGCTGGGCGCGAATGCGGTCGAAGTCGAACTCCATCTTGGAACTCTACCTGGGCGGAGGGGCGAAGGTGCGCTGCCACGTGATCGTGAGGTCGGTCACGCTCTGGCGACGCCCGCTGCCGCGCCGGGAGCGGGCGGCTGGGACCTCGGCGCGGCCACGTGCCCGGCGGCCGGCTCGCCGTCTTCCACCGGCTTGGGGCCGGGCTCGATCACGAGCTCCTTCTCCGCCGCCGTGACCGCGACCGACTGGCCGTCGATGATCGCGCCCTCGACGATGAACTGCGCCAGCGGATCCTGCAGCCGCGACTGGACGACGCGCTGCAGCGGACGCGCGCCGTACGCCGGGTTGTAGCCGGCCTCGGCGAGCACGGTCCGCGCCGCGTCGTCGATCGAAAGCTCGATGCGGCGCTCGCGCAGCCGGGCCTGCAGCTTGCCGAGCTGGATGTCGACGATCGGCTTCATGACCTCCATCGTCAGCGGCTTGAAGATCATGACCTCGTCGAGCCGGTTCAGGAACTCGGGGCGGAACTTGCCGCGCACCGCGTGCATGACCTGCTGGTTCATCTCGGCGGTCTCTTGCGGGGTCTCGCAGACGCGCATGAACTCCGAGCCGAGGTTCGACGTCATCACGACGATGGCGTTGGTGAAGTCGACCGTGATGCCCTGCGTATCGGTGAGCCGCCCGTCGTCGAGGAGCTGGAGGAACAGGTTGTAGACGTCGTTGTGGCCCTTCTCGACCTCGTCGAACAGGATGACGCTGTAGGGCCGGCGCCGGATCTTGTTGGTCAGCACCCCGCCCTCCTCGTAGCCGACGTAGCCCGGAGGTGCGCCGACGAGCATCGCCGCCGAGTGCTTCTCCATGTACTCCGACATGTCGAGCCGCACGAGCGCGCGCTCGTCGTCGAACAGCAGCTCGGCGAGCGCCTTGGCGAGCTCGGTCTTGCCGACGCCGGTGGGCCCGAGCATGAGGAACGAGGCGATCGGCCGGTTGGGGTTCTGCACGCCGGCGCGGGCGCGGCGCACCGCGCGGGCCACGGCCGACAGCGCGTCGTCCTGGCCGATCACGCGGCGGCGGAGGTGCGCCTCGAGCTGCAGCAGCCGCTCCTTCTCCGACTCCACCATGCTGGCGGCCGGGATGCCGGTGATGCGGCTGACCGTCGCGGCGACGTGGCCCTCGCTGACCTCGGTCTGCAGCAGGGGACCGCTGCTCAGGTTGAGGTCGGCGAACTCGGCGAGCACGCGCTCGCACTCGGGGATGACCTTGTACTGGAGCTCGGCGACGCGCGCGAAGTCCTGGACGGCCAGCTTGGCCTCCTTCTCGCGCAGCGCGTCCTCCAGCGCCTTCTTGGCCTCGTGCACGACCGTGTTGGCCTTCTTCTCGCGCTCCCACCGCGTGGTCAGCGCCGCGCTCTCGATCTTGAGCGCCGCGAGCTCGGCCTGCGCGACGGCCAGCCGCTCGCGGACGCGCGGCGCCGACTCGCGGGCGAGCGCGTGGGTCTCGATCTCGAGCCGCACGATCTGGCGATCGATCTGCTCGAGCGCCTCGGGTTTGCCGACGAGCGCGAGCCGCACCGAGGCGGCGGTCTGGTCGATCAGATCGAACGCCTTGTCGGGCAGGTAGCGGTCGGTGACGTAGCGCCGCGAGAACTTGACCGCGGCCGAGATCGCCTCATCCATCAGGCGGATGCCGTGGTGGGTCTCGTACTTCTCCTTGGCGCCGCGCAGCATCGCGACGCTCTCCTCGACCGAGGGCTCGGGGACGTTGATCACCTGGAAGCGACGCATGAGCGCCGCGTCCTTTTCGATGCGCTTGCGGTACTCCTCGGTCGACGTCGCGCCCATGCAGCGCAGCTGGCCGCGCGACAGCGCTGGCTTCAGCATGTTCGCCGCGTCCATGGAGCCTTCCTGGCCGCCGGCGCCGATGAGCATGTGGATCTCATCGATGAACAGGATGATGTTGCCGGCCTCGGCGACCTCGGCGAGGATGCGCTGCAGGCGCTCCTCGAACTCGCCGCGGTACCGCGCGCCGGCGACGACCGCCGCCAGATCGAGCGACATCAGGCGACAGCGCTGCAGATCGTCGGGCACGCGGCCGTCGACGATGCGCTGCGCCAACCCCTCGACGATGGCGGTCTTGCCGACGCCGGGCTCGCCGATCAGGATCGGGTTGTTCTTGCGGCGGCGGCAGAGGATCTCGACCGCGAGCTGGACCTCGGCGTCGCGGCCGATGAGCGGATCGAGCTCGCCGTCGCGCGCCGCGGCGGTCAGGTCGCGGGCGTACTTGGCCAGCGATTCACCCTCGATGGCCGCGGACACGGTGGCCGGCGAGGGCGCCGCGCTGGATCCCTGGGGAGCCGCCGAGCCGTTGGCCGACGCGGGCCCCGCGGCAGCCGTGCCAGTGCCGGTGCCGGCGCCGGTGCCGCGCTGGGCGGACGCGTCGGGAGTCGCGCGCGCCTCGCGCAGCGCGCGGACGAGCTCGTGGCGGCGGCCTCCGGTCTCGTCGATCATCGTACGCACGTCGCCGTCGTCGAGCAGGCCGAGCATGAGGTGGTTTATCCGGATGTACCGCTCGGCGGCCGAACCGGCGTGCTCTTCGGCGTTGACGAAGACGCGCTCCAGGGTGCGGCTGATCGGCGTGGTCTGGTCGGTCGAGCCGGCGCGCGGCAGGCCGATCAGCCGGGTGTCGACCTTGTGTGCGAGGACGTCGATGTCGACCTCCGCGGACACCAGCAGCCGCTTGAGGTAGGTGTCCTCTTGCTGCAGCAGCGCGGTCAAGAGATGCCACTCGGTGGTGTTGCGATGCCCGTGCTTGACCGCCAGGCGACCCGCGCGGTCGACGGCGTCTAGCACCTTCAAGCTAAACTTCTCGATGATCATGGGTCGTAGCTCCTCGGCTCTCCCTGGTTATTAACGATGGCGTGGTTGGCCAAACCGTGTCGCAAGTTCGCGTCGATCGCCGAGCGTTGCGACGAGCAGCCGATTGCATCGGACTGGAAATCCGACGGTTTTTCCACTCTGGCGTACATCTTGCGTGTCGATCGTGACGGCGTCGTTGTCACGACGGTCACACCGCCGCGAAGGCTGAGCCACCTTCGTGATGCGACGCACCGTCGCAGCGGCGTTGGTAGGGCGTTGCGCGCGCACACGACGCTAGGCGAGTTCGGCCTCTTCGGCCAGTGCGCGCACGCGCTGGTTCAGCGCGCTCAGCAACCGCGACACACGCGTGCGCAGGAGCGCGGGCGTGATCCCGAGCTCTTTGCTCAGCTTCTGCCGCGACACGATGCGCGACCGGCCGTCGTGCGTGTAGTACGATAGCAGCAAGGTCCGCTCCTCCGGAGGCATCTCGTCGAGGCAGCGCTCCAGGAGGGTCAGCCGCTCGTTGCGAAGCCACGCCTCCTGCGCGCTCTCCATGCAGTCGCCGTTGTCGGGCGGCAGCGCCGCGAGCCGGCTGCGACGGGCGATATCGTCCTTGACGTGCTCCAGGTAGATGAAGTGCGCGAAGCGCAGCATGTACCCGAGCGGGCTGCGCACCTGCGCGGCGATCTCGTCGGACAGCTTCGCGACGACGCGGTCGAACGTGGCGTCCGCGAGTTCCTCGTCCCCGAGCTTGCCCCGCGCGGCGAAGAACTGCAGCAAGCGGTTGCGCGCGCGCTCGTAGACCAGCTCTTCCCGGGCATCGCCATCGGCGAGGAACCGCAGCACGCGACGCCAAGCCTCGGCCATCGAGTCCGGTGACGGTGGCGGCCCTGGCTCCGATGACTCCGCTTCAGACTCGTACAATCCCGCAAGCTGCGCCGAGAGCTCCGGGGGAAGTTCGTCGGCATGCGGATCGCATGCATCAGAAGCGATGCCAGCCTCCTCGAGTCGGGCTCGGACCTGCTGCAGGAGGGGTGCCATTTCGGAGGGTACTGAGTGCAGGGAGGTGCCACGAGCTAACGGAGACGCGTTGCCCCGGTCAGCCGTGTCGTCGTCGTTGTGATTTGCGTTCACAACGTGCGGGCGAACTTCCTGTTCGTACGGATGATTCACAAGGGTCTTCCTTCCGGCGATCCGAGCCGGGTCTTCGACGGCTTGCCGATCTCGAAATCGACCACCTCCGCGGCGAGTGCTTCAGGTCCTACTACGCCCCCACGTGAGGGGGCCTTCCCTCCGAGAATAGACCGGTTTCTCAGCGCGCCACAGCCTGAGATCCAGTCAAATGCACAAGACATCAGAGAATGACAGCATCACTACATTACTTCAGGATGTACTACAT